>Ga0070708_100000689_pt1 | contig 25705 bp, 25 predicted proteins | sample KBSK5503metaG_FD_65469 | JGI IMG/M metagenome (GOLD analysis project Ga0070708, IMG submission 65469) | Corn, switchgrass and miscanthus rhizosphere microbial communities from Kellogg Biological Station, Michigan, USA - KBS K5-50-3 metaG | ecosystem: Host-associated > Plants > Roots >... | reverse complement strand
GCCAGGATGCGCCGCATCCCCGCGACGTCGATGAGCTGGACCGCGATGAGGAAGACCACCGCCGCCAGGGCCGCGCCGGGCAGGTCGGCCAGCGGCCCGGTGAACAGCGCAAGGACGACGAGGACAACGACGGAGGCGGTGAGCGGGGCCAGCTGGCTCCGGCCGCCCGCGCTGTCGACGATCTGCGCCTTGGTCGGGCTGCCGTTGACCACGAACGTGCCGGAGAACGCGGCAGCGGCGTTGGCGGCGCCCAGGCCGGTCAGGTCGGCGGCCTCGCTGAAGTCCTCCTCCTCGTACTTGGCGGCGTAGGCGCGGGCGGTGGCCGCGCTCTGCGCCAGGATCACCACGAACAACGAGGCCGCGGCGCCCACCAGGGTCGCGGCGGCGTGCCAGCCCAGGGCGGGGAGCCCCAGGCCGGGCAGCCCGCGCGGGACCGGCCCGACCACGGCCGCGCCCCGCCGGGCCAGGTCAGCGGCCCGGCTCACGACGATCGCGACGATCACCGCGATCAGCGGCCCCGGGATCCGGCGGGTGACCAGGCGGGCCGCCACCACGATCACGATGACCCCGGCCGACACCGCCACGTCGGCCCCGTGCGCGTGCGGGAGGGCACGCACCGTGTCCAGCAGCTTGGGCACGGTCTGCTGGCCCCCCGCCCTGACCCCGAACATGTCCGGCAGCTGCCCGGCCGCCACCTGGATGCCGACCCCGGTCAGGAACCCGACCAGCACGGTGCGGGACAGGAAGTTGGCCAGGAAACCGAGCCGGGCCAGCCGGGCCGCCAGCAGCATCCCGGCGGTCATCAGGGCCGCCAGCCCGGCCAGCCGGACGTACGCCGGAGAGCCGGCCGCGGCGAGGCCGGTCAGCGCGGCGGCGAGGATGGCCGCGGTCGCGGAGTCCGCGGCCACCACGAGGTGGCGGGACGAGCCGAGGACGGCGAACGCCGCCATCGGCAGGAGCATCGTGTACAAGCCGGTAACCAGCGGCATCCCGGCGATCTTGGCGTAGCCGAGCACCTCGGGGACGCCGACGGCGGCCAGCGTGAGGCCGGCCAGCGCGTCGGCCGGCACCCGGGACCGGTCGACGGGCAGCACGCCCCGCAGGACGAGTATGGCCTCACCTCCGTCCGTCCCGGAGAATTCATGGTCCGTTCATCATCTCGCCTCCGACCCCGAACGGGCCGGGTACCCGCCTTGACGACGTCCCACCAGCACCACACAATGACGCTCTAAAGAGGAGCCTCCTTGGAAGCCAGCCCTGCCCGCGCCGCGCTGGACGCCGTTCCGGCCGGCTCGGCCGCCGTCGCCATCGTCCGGGCGCTGGCCGAGGCGGGCACGCAGGTGATGTTCGGCGTGCCGGGCGGCGGGCCCAACCTGGACGTGGTCGGCGCGGCGGAGGCGGCCGGGATGCGCTTCGTCCTGGCCCGCGGCGAGACCGCCGCGGCGATCATGGCGGCCACCTGCGCCGATCTCACCGGCACCCCGGGGGCCGTGGTGGTCACCCGGGGGCCCGGCCTGGCCAGCGCGGTCAACGGCGTGGCGCACGCCGCCCTGGACCGGCTGCCGGTGGTGGTGATCGCCGACACCGTCGCCGCCGCCGACCGCGGCCGGATCAGCCATCAGCGGCTCGACCAGGCGGCGCTGGGCCGGTCGGTCGCCAAGGCGGCGGTTACCGTCGGCGGACCTGCCGCCGGGCAGGCGGCCGCGCGGATCGTCCGGACCGCGCTGGCCGAGCCGCCCGGGCCGGTCCTCGCCAACCTGGACGACAGCGCCCCGGCCTGGGACGGCGACCGGGCCGACGGCGCTCCGGCTGGGCCCGGCTGCGCTCCGGCCTGGGACGATAGCGCTGCGGGCGAGGCGGCCACCGCGGCGAGCGCCTCCGTGCTGGCCGCGGCGTTGCGCCAGGCGCGGCGGCCGGTGCTGCTGCTCGGCGCGGACGCGATACGGCGGACCGCGGCGATCCGGGCGGCGCTGGCCGGACGCGGCCTCCCGGCGCTGCACACCTACCGGGCCCGCGGCATCCTCCCCGACTCGGGCGCTGACGCGGCCGGGCTCGTCACCGGGGGCACGATGGAGTGGCCGCTGCTCAGCGCGGCCGATCTCATCGTCGGGCTCGGCCTGGACGAGGCCGAGATGATCCCGGCGCCGTGGGACTACGCCGCGCGCACCATCCTGGTCGCCGAGCCGACTGCGGCCGCGAGCCCGCCCGCCGAACCCAGGTACCGGGGCTACTTCACCGGCGCGACCGCGCTGCGGATACCGCTGACCCGGGCGCTGGAGGTGCTGGCCGCCGGTCCCGGCCACGAGTGGCCGCCGGGGGCCGGCCGCGCCGCCCGGGCGGACGCCGCCGGGCGGCTCATGGCCACGGCGGTGGCGGCACCTGGCCTGCTGGCCCCGCAGCAGGTCGTCGCGACGGTCCGGGCGCACACGCCGCCGCAGACCATCGCGACGGTGGACGCCGGCGCGCACATGCTGGTGGCCATGCCGCTGTGGGAGGTGCCCGAGCCGCGCCGGCTGCTCGTCTCCAGCGGGCTCGCCACCATGGGCTACGCGCTGCCCGCCGGCATCGCCGCCGCGCTGTGCGCGCCGGGGGCGCCGGTGGTGGCCTTCACCGGGGACGGCGGCCTGGGCATGACGCTGGCCGAGATCGAGACGGCGGTCCGGCTGTCCCTGCGGCTCATCGTGGTCGTCTTCAACGACGCCACGATGAGCCTCATCAAGATCAAGCAGAAGCCGGCCGGGCAGGGTGGCGACGACGCCGTCCGGTACCGGCCCGTCTCCTTCGCGGCCGCCGCTGGTGCTCCGCGACGCGGGCTGCGACGTCACGGTCTTCGAGCGCTCGTCGGCCGCGCTGCAGGCCCGCGGCGCGGGCATCGCCGCCCTGGAGGCGACCCTGCGCTACCTGACCGAGCGGGGCGGCCGGCAACAGGCCGACGTGTGCTCGTCCACCAGCTGGATCCGGTTCCTGCGGCCCGACGGCGGCGTCCTGCACGAGCAGCGGCACCGGTACCTGTTCTCCTCCTGGAACACCATCTACCGGTCGCTGCTCGAACTGTTCGACCCCGGCCGCTACCGGCTCGGCCGCGAGGTCACCGCGTTCAGCCAGTCCGCGGACTCCGTCCGCGTCACCCTGGCCGACGGCTCCTGCGCCGACGCTGACCTGCTGGTCTGCGCCGACGGCGTGAGCTCGCTGGGCCGGGCGCGGTTGCTGCCCGACGTCACGCCGTCCTACTCGGGCTACGTAGCCTGGCGCGGCACGCTGCCCGAGCAGGCGCTGCCCGCGGCCACCCGCGACCTGCTCGGCGACGCGATCACCTACCAGGTGCTCGAGGACAGCCACGTGCTGGTCTATCCCATCCCCGGCCCCGGCGGCGCGCTGACCGCGGGCCAGCGCCTGGTCAACTTCGTCTGGTACGTCAACGTCGCCGGGGGGCTGGCTCTCGACGAGCTCATGACCGGCCGGGACGGCATCCGCCGCCCGGTGTCGCTGCCGCCAGGCGCGGCCACGGACCAGGCGGTGACCGCCATGCGGCGATCGGCCGAGGCCGCGTTCGCCCCGCCCGTCGCCGAGGTCGTGACCGGCGTCGGCGAGCCCTTCGTCCAGGTCGTCTACGACATCGCGGTCCCCCAGATGGCGTTCGGCCGGGTCTGCCTCCTCGGCGACGCCGCGTTCGCGGTCCGCCCGCACGCCGCGGCGGGCACGGCCAAGGCCGCCGCCGACGGCTGGGCGCTGGCCGGCGAACTCGAGGCCGCCGGCGGGGAGGTGCCCGCGGCGCTGGCCGGCTGGGAACGCCGGCAACTCGCCCTCGGCCGCGCCCTGCTCGCCCGGTGCCGCGAGATCGGCGACAGCTCCCAGTTCCACGGGACGTTCCGGCCCGGCGACCGGCGCCTCATCTTCGGCCTGCACGGGCCGGGTAACTAGGGCGTGAGGCCGGGCCCGTTTGGTAGCTGGTAGAAGAGAAACCGTGTCGGTGCCCGGTATTACCTTCCTGTTGCTCGACGGGACCGGGGCGGGCGCGCACGCGGATGAACTCCAGGCGCTGTACGCCGAGGTCTACGCCGACCCGCCGTACCGGCGGGCCGATGACCCCGCCCTGTTCGCCGACCGGTTCCGGGTCCAGCGCCGCCAGCCGGGGTTCGCGCTCGCCGAGGCCAGGTCCGGCGGCTACCTGGTCGGCTACGCGTCCGGGATGCCGCTGCGGCCGTCCACCTCCTGGTGGCGTGACCTGACCGCCCCAGTGCCCGACGACCTCACCGCCGAGCATCCCGGCCGGACCTTCGCGCTGACCGAACTCCTGGTGCGCGCGTCCTGGCGGCGGCAGGGCATCGCGCAGGCCCTGCACGATCTCATCCTGGCGGGCCGGCCCGAGGAACGCGCCACCCTCACCGTCCCGCCGGGGGCGACCGCGGCGCAGAGCGCCTTCCTGAAGTGGGGCTGGCGCAAGGTCGCCCGGACGCGCGAGTCCGGTCCGGGCTCAGCCGTCGCCGATGTGCTCGTCCGGCCGCTCTGACATTACGGCGCGGGGAACTGGTGTGGCATGCTGCTGGGGTCGAGAGGCGCTGCGACGGACCACGTCCGCCACGCTCGACACCCGCTGCATCGGCAAGGGCGCCTTCCAGCCGACGGAGACGGTCATGACGGTCGTGGGTCGCGTTGTTGCGCTGTGGCGGTATCCGGTGAAATCGATGGCCGCCGAGGAACTGGACGGCGTCGAGGTCTCGTGGCACGGCCTCGCGGGCGATCGCCGCTGGGCGTTCATCCGCGACGGGCAGGTGCGCAGCGGCTTTCCGTGGCTCACGATCAGGGAACTTCCCGAACTGGCCCACCACCGGCCCCGCTTCAGCGAACCCGGCCGGCCCGACGCCTCCCCCACGCTGGTGCGCACGCCCTCCGGCGCCGAACTCGACGTGGCCGACCCCGCGCTCGCGGCCGGGTTCGGGCCGGGCGTGCGCGTCATCAAGCAGAACCGTGGCGTCTTCGACACGATGCCCCTGTCGCTGCTGACGACGCAGACGCTGGCCGGCCTCGGCCGGCTGGTCGGCGCCGACCTGGCGGCCGGGCGGTTCCGGCCCAACCTCCTCGTAGACGCCTCAGCCCGCGACTTCCCCGAGGACGCCTGGGTCGGCCGGGTGCTGCGCATCGGGGGCTTGCGGATGCGGGTGGACCAGCGCGACCAGCGGTGCGTGATGGTGACCATCGACCCGGTGACGCTGCGCCGGAACCCGGCGGTCCTGCGCGCCATCGCGCGGAAACGCGACTCCAGGCTCGGCGTCTACGGCTCGACCGTGGCACCGGGCCGGGTCGCGGTGGGCGACCCAGTCGAGCTCGAACCCTGAGCCCGCCCGGCCGCTGACGGGTCAGCCCAGCTGGCCGACCCGGCGGATGATGTCCTCGATGGGGTAGCCGCCGGTGAGTGAGCCGTCCCTCCGCCGTGGAGTCGCTGCTCATCGAGGCGGCCGAGTTGCACATCCGGGCCGACCTCGGCGTCGTCGACGCGGCCGAGAAGACCCTCGCCCCCGACGTCCTTGTCGCCCTCGGCCGTGAGTCATCCCCAGCCGCGACGCCGTCAGCCGCGACGCCGACGGAATCCGTGGCGCGGCAATCCGCGCCGCCGCAATCCGCGGCCGGCTGATTTCATGATCATCAAATCGGAAAATTCCGATTTGATCTCACGCTCGGCCCTGCCGGTTGTTTTCCCCATACGATGCTCTGGCTAATGCGGCGGAACGCCAGAAGGGACGGATGTCTTCACGATGGTGTCCGTGGGCGGCACGAACGATCCTGTGCCTTCCGGCCTTATGCTCAAGCTGATCAGCCGGGTCCAGAAGCTCCGCTAGCCCGCCACCAGCCCCAGTCCGGCCGACCCCAACCCTCACCGCAGCCACTGCTGCCCTGCCATGAAACGTGACCCGTTATATCCCATAATGCCTTAATTTCAGATTGAGGCATTCCGGGCGCGGACCATGATCGTGGACAGTTTTGGGCGCTATTTGGCCATTTCTGGCCATGATCATGAAACAGCATGGTGCGAGGGTGCCGCTTAAGGTCAGGGACGGAGCTGACGCGGGACGCATGAGGCGTATGAGGCGCCTGGGACACGAGGTGCGGGCCCGCCTGCCGAGCGGCCGCGCGGGCCGTACCAACGCCGAGGCCGCCACGCGGCTGTGCATCACTCGGGTCGGCCCCGGGTCGGCCCGGCACGCAAATCTAGGGAACGCGGCGCACAAAACTGGGGAATGCTCCCGATCCGCGATGCGGTCCTTACCACGACGACCTCAAGCTGCCGGACGAGGCGATCGCGCGGATCGCCGACGACACCCGCTACGGGCGGGCCGACCAGTTCGGCGTGCGGCAGGTCAAGCTGTACCACAACGCCGAGGGGCAAGTGTACTGCCTGCTCGACGGCCCCGACGAAGAGGCGATCCGCAACCATCACGCCACGCTCGGCGTGGACTGCGGCGTGGTGCACCGGGTGGACGGCATTACCTGCGGGGGGCCTCTCGGCCCGAGTTACCGGGCCCGGCGGCTGAGCCCAGCGCTCGGCCGCCGGGCAAACGGCGCGCGATTGTCGGTCCCCCGTGACAGGATCGGATCCGCCATGTTCCACGCCGACCTGCACATCCACTCGAGGTTCTCGCGCGCCTGCAGCAAGGACTGCGACATCGAGCACCTGTCCTGGTGGGCGCTGCGCAAGGGCCTGCGGGTGCTGGGCACGGGCGACTTCACCCACCCCGCGTGGGCGGCCGAACTGAGGGATACCCTCGTCCCGGCCGAGCCCGGCCTGTTCGGGGTCCGCCCGGACCTGGAGAAACGCCTCCTGCGCGATTCCCCCGCCGCCTGCGCGGGCACCGTCAGGTTCATGCTCTCGGTGGAGATCTCGACCATCTACCGGCGGGACGACCGCACCAGGAAGGTGCATCACCTCCTCTACGCGCCGAGCTTCGAGGCCGCGGACCGCATCACCACGGCGCTCGCCAAGATCGGCAACCTGGCCTCCGACGGCCGGCCGATTCTCGGGCTCGACTCGCGTGACCTGCTGGACATCACGCTGTCCGCCGACCCGGGCTGCTTCCTGGTGCCCGCGCACGTCTGGACGCCGTGGTTCGCCGTCCTCGGCTCCAAGTCCGGCTTCGACGCGATCGGCGACTGCTACGCCGACCTGGCCGGGCACATCTTCGCGGTGGAGACCGGCCTGTCCTCGGACCCGCCGATGAACTGGGCCTGCTCGTCGCTGGACGCGTACCGGCTGGTCAGCAACTCCGACGCGCACTCACCGCCGATGCTGGGCCGCGAGGCCACCGTCTTCGATACCGACCTGGACTACTTCTCCATGGCGGCGGCGCTGCGCACCGGGAACGGCCTGGCCGGCACGGTCGAGTTCTTCCCCGAGGAGGGCAAGTACCACCTGGACGGGCACCGCAAGTGCGGGGTCCGGGTCGAGCCCGAGCAGACCAGGGCCCTCGACACCATCTGCCCGCAGTGCGGCAAGCCCCTCACCGTCGGCGTCCTGCACCGGGTGGCCGAACTCGCCGATCGCCCGCCCGGATACCGGCCGCCCGGCGCCGGCGGGTTCACCAACCTGATCCAGTTGCCCTACATCATGGGCGAGATCCTGGCCACCGGGCCGAAGAGCAAGAAGGTGACCACCGAGATCGGCCGGCTGGTCGCCGCGCTCGGGCCCGAGCTCAGCATCCTGCGGGACGTCCCGCTCGACGACCTGCGCCGGGCGGGCGGCTCGCTGCTCAGCGAGGCCATCGCCCGGCTGCGCCGCGGCGAGGTCAGCAGGGACGCGGGGTTCGACGGCGAGTATGGCACGATCCGCCTGTTCCAGCCGGGCGAACTCGACGGCGCGGCCCTGTTCTCGATGACCGACGCGGGAAAGAAAAACGATGATGCCGAACGGGCCGGGCTCACTCGCACCGCCAGCCGCCTCTCGCGGCGGCGGGGTAACGAAGGTCCGCCTCCCGCCCCGGCCGAACCCGCGCCCGCGACCGGAACGCTGCTGGACGGACTCGACCCGGACCAGCGAGCCGCCGCGGCCGCCGACGGGCCGCTGCTGATCATCGCGGGGCCGGGCAGCGGCAAGACCCGCACGCTCACCTACCGCATCGCGCACCGGATCGCGGACCGCGGCCTGCCCGCCGCGAGCTTCCTGGCGCTCACCTTCACCCGGCGCGCGGCGCAGGAGCTACAGGACCGGCTGGCCGCGCTGTGCCCGGGCCGGGACGGCCAGCCCACGGTGACCACGTTCCACGGCCTGGGCCTGCGGATCCTGCGCGAGCACCACGAGGCGGCCGGCCTGCCCTCGCGCTTCGGGGTCGCGGACGAGGCGGTCAGGCTCCAGATAGCGGCCGAACTAACCGGGTCCGATCGCGACGCCCGCGGGCTGGTGGCCCGGCTGGCCGAAGACACCGACGCCAAGCTGGCCCTGAGGCGCGAACTGGCCGCCCGCGACCTGGTGGACTTCGACGGCCTGGTGGAGATGTCGGCCGACCTGCTCCGCGACCACCCGGCCGTCGCGGCCGCGCTGCGCGCCCGCTGGCCGAACATCAGCGTCGACGAATACCAGGACATCGACCCGGTGCAGTACGGCCTGCTCCGGCTTATCGGCGGCGACGGCGCCGGGCTGACCGCGATCGGGGACCCCGACCAGTCCATCTACCGCTTCCGCGGCGCCGACGTCGGCATCTTCGGCCGGTTCGCGGCGGACTTCCCCGGCGCGACGTCGGTGGAGCTGACCAGGAACTACCGCTCGAATCCCGCCATCGTGACCGCCTCGACGCAGGCCATCGCGCCGGACACGCTGGTCCCGGGGCGGACCGCGGTGGCGGCCCGAGCCGACCACGCGGATGTCGTCACGTTCGACGAGCTCGCCGACGAGCACGCCGAGGCCGCCTGGATCGCGGCCGCGATCGACAAGCTGCTCGGCGGGGCGTCCTTCCACAGCCTGGACAGCGGCCGGGCCGACGGGCACGAGCACGGCAAGCTCGGGCTCGCCGACATCGCCGTGCTGTACCGCACCGACGCGCAGGCCGGCCCGCTGAGCCAGGCGCTGACCCGGGCCGGGCTGCCGTTCCAGAAGCGCTCGCACGACCGGCTCGCGCGCCGGCCCGGGGTCGCCGACGTCCTGTGCGAGATGCGCCTGGCGAACCCGGGGCCGGCCGGCGATGTCGCGGAGCGGCTGACCGCCGCGGTCCGCGCCCTGGCCGCGGAGCGCGGAGAGCGGGAGGCCACGGTCACCGACATCCGCGCGGCGGCCGAACTGCTCACGCCGCTGGCCCGGCGGTGCGGCGCCGACCTGGAGCGGTTCCTGGCCGAGATCTCCCTGGGCGCGGAAACCGACGCGCTGGATCCGCGGGCCGAGGCGATCACCCTGTTGACGCTGCACGGGGCCAAGGGCCTGGAGTTCGACGTGGTGTTCCTGGCCGGCTGCGAACGCGGCCTGCTGCCGCTGCGGCTGCCCGGATCCGGGCCGGTGACCGCGGCCGACGCCGCGGAGGAGCGGCGGCTGCTGTTCGTCGGCATGACGAGGGCCAGGGAACGGCTGCTGCTCACCTGCGCGGCGCGCCGGACCAGGCACAACTCGGCGGAGGCGGCCGGCCGGTCGCCGTTCCTGGCCGCGATCGATCCGCCGCCGCCCGGCCTGACCGCGTCCCGCCCGGCCCGCCGGGCCCCCGACCGCCAGCTGCGCCTGCTCTAGCGGGCGCCGGTCCGCTCCGCGCCGATGCCCGCGGTCACCACGAACGCGACCCCGGCCAGCGACCAGGCCCGGGGCACCTGGCCGAGCAGCGCCAGCCCGGCGAGCAGGGCGAGCGCGGGCTCCAGGCACATCAGGGTGCCGAACGCCGCCGTGGTCAGCCTCCGCAGCGCGTACATCTCCAGGCTGAACGGCACCACCGGCAGCAGCAGCGCGAGGCCCAGGCCGGCCAGCAGCAGATGCGGCGTCAGCGCGGGCGCGACGCCCGGTCCCGTCACCACCGTCGCCACCAGGGCGGCCACCGGGATGGATACCGCGAGCCCCTGCAGGCCCGCGGCCTCGTCCCCGACCGCCTGGGTGAGCAGGATGTACGCGGCCCAGCACGCGGCCGCGCCCAGGGCGCAGGCGACCCCGGCCACGCTGGCGCCGCCCTGCCACGGGTGGGTCAGGACCAGCACGCCCGCTGCGGCCAGGCCCGGCCACAGCAGCCGCCGCCGGCCCCGGCCGCGGGCGACCGCCACGCCGAGCGGGCCCAGAAACTCCAGCGCGCTGGCAGTGCCGAGCGGCAGCCGGGCCACCGCCGCCATGAACAGCATGGTCACGCCCGCGGTCACGACGCCGAGGCCGACCGCGGCCACCAGGATCGGCCGCCGGAACCGCCAGGGCCGCGGCCGCACCGCCACCAGCAGGATCACGGCCGCCCAGGCCAGCCGTAGCCAGACCGCCCCCAGCGGGCCGATCTGGCCGAACAGCGGGACGGACAGCGCCAAGCCGAGCTGGACCAACGTCATCGAGCCTACGGCCATCACGGTGCCGGCCCGGGCCGGGGACCAGGACGACGTGGCGCTGACGATCATGATGGCCAGTAGATACGAGCGGGATCGTCCGTGTCCACGTGAGATTGATGGACATACCGTTCATAGATCATGAATGATGTGCGGGTGGATCCGCGCCGCCTCGAGCTTTTGCTCGAACTGTCCCGCCTCGGCTCGATGCGGGAGGTCGCCGAGGCCACGCACGTGACCACCTCCACCGTCTCCCAGCAGATCGCGGCGCTGGCCCGGGAGGCGGGCGCCCCGCTGATCGAACCGGACGGGCGGCGGGTGCGGCTGACCCCGGCCGGGCGGCGGCTGGCCGGCCACGCGGTCACCATCCTGGCCTCGATCGAGGCGGCCCGCCGCGACCTGGACCCGGCCGCGGCGCCGGCCGGCACGGTCCGGGTGGCGGCGTTCGCCACGGCCTTCCGCCCGGTCCTGCTGCCAGTCGCGCGGATCCTGGCCGAACGGCAGCCGGAAGTCCGGCTGCATCTGCTCGAGCACGAGCCGGCCGAGGCCCTGGGCCTGCTGGCCGACGACCAGGTCGACCTCGCGCTGACCTACGATTACAACCTGGCGCCGGCCGGGTTCGGCCACGGCCCGTACCGCCAGCAGATGAACAGCCAGCCGCTGGGCCGCACCCCGTGGAGCCTGGGCACGCCGTCCGCCCCGGGCCGGGCGGGCGGCACCGCGGTCGAGGTCTTCCGCCGGTACCGGGACCACGCCTGGATCGTCAACTCGCGCAACACCGCCGACGAGGAGGTGGTGCGGATCATCGCCTCGCTGGCCGACTTTGAGCCGCGGATCACCCAGCGCGCGGACAGCCTCGACCTGGTGCAGGACATGATCCTGGCGGGCCTGGGGGTGGGGCTGCTCCCGGCCGGGCGGCCCGCCGCCCGCGGTGTGACCTTGCGGCGGCTACGGCAGCCGGAGGTGATCCAGCGGTCCTACGCGGTGACGCGCGGCGGCCACGCCGCCTGGCCGCCGCTTGCCCTGGTGCTCCGGCTCATCGCGGAGACAGCGGCGTGCTGAGCTCCGCGCCGAGCCGCTCGGCTTGCGCCGCGCCCAGGTCGAGCCAGTACTGCAGCCGCCGCGGTCCCTCGGGCGCGGCGGCCGTCGGGATCTGGACGTACCGGGACGGGCGGCCCTCGATCAGCGTCCCCTCGACGCCCGCCATGACCGGCAGGTACTCACCGCTTCCCACCAGCGCCAGCGGCCCGGGGCGGCCGGCCTCTGGGTGCATGGCCCCACCGTAGCCGGTGCGGTCACTTGAGTAGCTTGTGCACCTCGCGGAATCTTGGGTGCCTCGCGTCGCGCAGCCACTCGAACAGCACCATCTCCGACGTCACGATCTCCGCGCCGTACTGCCGGGCCCGGTCGATGGCGGCCGCCCGGTCGGCCGGGTCCCGCGATCCGGTCGCGTCCGCCGCCCAGACCACCTGGCGCCCGGACCCGAGCAGGTCGAGCACCGTCTGCAACACGCATACGTGGGCCTCGCACCCCGCCACCACGATCTCGGCGGACCCGGCGGGCAGCAGCGCGGCGAAACCGGGGTCACCCGCCGCCGAGAACGTCGTCTTGGACATGACCGCCTGCGGGTACGCGGCGAGCGCGGGCACCGTCGGGCCCAGGCCCGCCGGGTTCTGCTCGGTCGCGCGGACCGGCACGTCCAGCAGCTCCGCCGCCGCGGCGAGCCGCGCCGCCCGGGCCACCACCTCCTCGCCGCCGGAGATGACGGGCATGAGCCGCTCCTGCAGGTCGATCAGCAGCAGGACGGCGCCGTCAGCGGTGAGCACGTCATCGACGCTACTGCACCGGCTGCGCGAGGGCCAGAAATGTCAGTGGTCCGTTGGAAGATGGAACCGAAACGAAGAGCCAGGTACGGAGCCAGGGTACGGAGAGCAGAGAGATGGCAGCAGGCGACACGCAGATCACGATCGCGGGCAACCTCGTGGACGACCCGGAACTGCGATTCACCCCGGCGGGGCAGCCGGTGGCGCGGTTCCGGGTGGCGTCGACGCCCCGGTTCCGAGATAACGCGACCGGAGAGTGGAAGGATGGCGACAGCCTATTCCTGACGTGCAACGTGTGGCGGCAGGCGGCGGAGAACGTGGCCGAGAGCCTGACCCGGGGAACGCGGGTCATCGTGTCGGGGCGGCTGCGGCAGCGGTCGTACGAGACCAAGGAAGGCGAGAAGCGGACCGTCTACGAGGTCGAGGTGGACGACGTCGGCCCGTCGTTGCGGAATGCGTCGGCCAAGGTGAACAAGGTCGCCAGGAACGGTTCGGGTAACGGGCCGGGCGGGTCCGGGGGACGGGCTTCCGGCGGCGGGGCTCCCGGCGGGGGGCAGGGCGGCGGGGCTCCTAGCGGAGGGCAGGGCGGCGGGAATGCCGACCCGTGGGCGTCCGACGGGCCCGGCAGCTACTCCGACGAGCCCCCGTTCTGAGCTAGGTCAGGCCAGTCCGGCGTGTGCGTACCTGGCGCGCAGTTCGTGCTTGAGCACCTTGCCGGCCGCGTTGCGCGGGTGTTCCGCCAGGACCACGAGGCCGGTCGGCTTCTTGTAGGACGCCAGCTTGCCGAGCGTCCAGCCAGTGAGGTCCTCGAGCGTGGGTAAGCCGCAGCCGCCGGAAAACGGCGGGCGCCTGGCGTTGGCCGAGCGCCTGCGCCCTTCCTCGATCCAGGCCGGGATCGCCTCCGGGTCGGCCCCGGCCTTACGGCACAGCTGCGCGGCCGACCTGGCCAGCGGCTCGTCCAGCTCCCCTTCCGAGGTGCCCTCGAAGATCCCGGCCACCTCGGCCAGCAGGTCGGCCCGGCCGGCCGCGAGCGCGCGGAGTTCGGCCAGCGCGGCGGCTTCCTCCTCCTCGGTGAGCGGGCGCCACTTCGCGTGATGCCGCGCCTCGCCGGTGAGCTGAGCCACGAGAATCCGGTCGGCCTCCGCCGCCGGTCGATGATCCCCCATCGGGATAGTGTCGCTGACCTGCGCCGATATCGCCAGCACGCGGGTGGTGCGGGGTCACGGCAGAGTCGGCCGCACCGGTGCGTCGCATCGACCGGCCGGCCCTCCGCCAGCACCACGACCAGCGCCGCCAGCACAGGAACGGGCACCGCTGATCCGGCTACCGCGACGGTCAACAGTGTCGCCAGCCCCACCAGCAACACCGCCACCAACACCGCCGCCAGTACCACCGCTACGGTCGGCGCCACGGTGACGGGCGCGACCGGCACCGTGGGCGGCATCCTCTAGTGTGCCCTCGGGCGACGTGTGCGCTCCGGGCGCGCACCACACGTCACAGACGCCCCGCTCGTCTCCTGCGTCCCGCGCCAGGTCCGTCGCTAACCGGCGCGATGTTCACATTGAGCCGCACAGGACCGGCACGCTGTTACATCGTGCCGGTTGCGGCCCTTGAGAGTCCTGCGCCCTTTGTCATATATATCCGCTATGTCCGTAAATTTTCGTGGTTGCCGCCCACGCCACGCGCCACGCCGACCGGAATGACGCGAATGTGACGTGAGCGTCGGAGACGCTCGGTACGGGCAAGCATAAGACATGGCTGGCGGGGGCGGCAGGGCCTACAGTTACCCTGAGGTAACATCATCATCCATCGCCAGCACTGGGCATGGATGGACTGCGGAGGCAGATGTGGCTGCTGTGGTCTTCGGTCCGGATCGGACGCTCGGCCGCGCCCGTCCCCGGATCGCCCTGGTGCTCGGCGCGGGCGGCGTGCTCGGCGCGGCCTGGATGACGGGCGCTCTGGCCTGCCTGCAGGACCGGCTGCCGTGCGCTGCCGCCGACGTCGACCTCGTCGTGGGGACGAGCGCGGGCAGCGTGCTGGCCGCCGCCCTGCGCTGCGGGGCTTCCCTGGAGGAGATGGTGGCCTGGCAGCAGGGGAACGCGACCGGGATCTTCAGCGAGTCCGTCGCGCTCGCCGCCCAGGACGGCCCGCTCCCGCCGCGGCCGCACCTGCGCCCCGGCTCGGTGCCGCTGGCGTGCGCCGCGCTGGTCAGGCCGCTCGACGTGCCTCCGTGGGTGGGCGTCAGCGGCTGGCTGCCGTCCGGGCGGGGCCGTCACGTCGCGCTGCGGTCGCTGGTCGGCGCGCTGGACCGGCGTTGTCAGAGCCTGGTGCGCACCGGGCCCCCGTGGGACTGGGCCGACGGCCGCACCTGGATCGCGGCGATGGACTACGACACGGGCGGGAAGGTGCTGTTCGGCCGGGCGGGCGCCCCGCGCGCGACGCTGCCCGATGCCGTGGTCGCCTCCTGCTCGATCCCGGGCTGGTACGAGCCGGCGGTCATCGGCGGCCGCCGCTATGTCGACGGCGGCGTCCGGTCCATGACCTCATTGAGCGCGCTGCACGAGACCGACGTGCAGGAGGTCTACGTGCTGGCGCCGATGGCCAGCACCGAACCCGATCATCCGCTCCAGCCGCACCTGCGGATCGAGCGCAGGCTCAGGCAACTGCTCACCCGCGCCCTGATCCGCCAGGCCACGGCGCTCGGCGCGCAGGGCAAGCGGGTCACCGTGGTGACGCCGGGCGCGGAGGATCTCGCCCTCATGGGTGCCAACCTCATGGACCCCAGGCGCAGGCAGGCCGTGCTCAAAACCTCGTTCCGCACCTCGGCCGGGGCGCTGGCCCGGCTCGACGTCGCGCGTCCCCGCGCCGCGTAACGGGCCTACAGGCCCATGTCGTCCAGTTCCTTGTACAGGTCGGCGCGCGGATGACCCGGGCTCGTCGGGACCGCCACGGTGGCGCCCGGCGAGCCGCCGGAGTCGCCGGGTAGCTTCGTCCGGCCCGGCTCCCGGACGGCCTTCCTCCTGGTCCGGAAGATCCAGCCCGCGGCGATCCCGCCGACCAGCCCGCCGAGGTGACCGATCCAGCTCACCCGGGGCGTCCCCGGTATCGCCACCGTCAGGATGTAGGCGTACGACAACGCCATGACCACCGCAGCGAGAGCGTCGATCAGGTTCCTGTCGATAAGCCCGCGGGACAGGATGTAGCCGAAATACCCGAAGATGAGCCCGCTGGCGCCGACCGTCAGCTCGTTGTTGCCCTGGAAGAGCCAGACCGCCAGGCCGCTGGTGATCGCGACGAGCACGGTCACGCCGAGGAACCTGACCACACCGCGGTACGCGGCGAGGAAGCCGAAGATGAACAGCGGCCCGGAGTTCCCCTCGATGTGATCCCAGGAGAAGTGCAGGAACGGCGCCGTGAAGACCTCCGGCAGGCGCCCGATGCTGCGCGGCAGGACCCCGTAGTTGAGGTCGAGCTGGTAGTGGTCGGCCCAGTTGGCGACCTGGAGGATCCAGATCAGCCCGATGAAACCGACCATCAGGAAGAAGGCCTTCCTGGCCTCGGCCACGTCGATCTCGGTGGCCCGGAGCCCCGGACCGCCCTTGCGCCCCCGGGTAGCCGCCGGTCCGCCGGCAGGTGAACCCGAGCCGGATTGACTAGTCATGGTCTCATTGTCTATCAGCCGCGGCGCGATAGGCGCGCGGAACCGATTCGCCCGGACCTCAAGCGGGGCAGCCGGCCGCGATAAGCGCGCATCTTCGCGCTCGCGCCGCAGACCTGCGTGGAACACCACCGCGACCGGCTGGGAGGCGGACCGGTCGTAGAACGCGCAGCCGCACCGCGTGCCCGCCGCGGACGGGGGCGGCGGCGGGCCAGGCGCCGTCAGGTGGCGGCGCGCCTCGAGATGCCCTCCGTGAGGGCCTGCGCGCTGGCGCGGACCACGGCCGGATCGAACCCGGCGGCAAGGGCGGCCAGGGCCGCGTCGAGGTAGAAGGTCAGGTCGGCGTCGGCCCGGGCGGACCAGCGGTCGTACGCGGCCCGGCAGGCGGCCAGGGTGGCGCGGCCGACGGCGAGCGGGTAGAGCGAGTCCGCGGGCTGGCCGAGGCGGAGCGCGGCGAAGTCGCTGATGGCCCGCTCCCACGCGTCGTAGTGGATGGCGGCGCTGGACTGCAGGGCAGGTACGTTGCCGATCAGGTTCATCCGCATCCGCAGTTCGGGGACGTCGAGCGGCCCGTAGTGGTTGGCGGCGGCGACCGCGCGGCGGATGGCGTCCATCATCGGCACCCCGGCGGGCACCTCGCCCAGGGCGGCCCGGATCACCTCGACCTCGTGGTCGAACTCGCTCCACAGCACGCTCGCCTTGGAGCCGAAGTAGCGGAAGAAGGTCCGCTTGCTGACCCCGGCCTCGGCCGCGATCTGCTCGATGGTGGTGTTGTCGAAGCCCTGGTCGGTGAACAGGCGCAAGGCGATCAGCTCCAGCTCGCGCCGGCTAGTGCCGGGCGGCCGGCCGCGCCGCGTGCTGGCCTCGGCCTCCTGGTTGCCGGTCAACACCGTCTGCCTCCTGACGAAGAGTTCACGCCGGCCAGTCTTGCTTATGTCACAAGGTGACGTTAACATGCGAAATATATTCGTCACTGCGTGACGGAAATCGTGCCGACGCCGCCATTGTCCACGTCTTCGCAGCTAGGGAGAGCGTCATGAGCGAACGTGTCGCGACCGCTGACACCACCGAGGCCCCGCACCAGCTGGCCGTCGAACCGCAGGCCGCCGAACCAGAGCTGGCTGGCCCGGACCTGCTGGTGGAGGAGGTTTCCATCGACGGCATGTGCGGTGTCTACTGAAACCCTGCCCAGGGCCGAGTTCGACCTCGACCGGCCCTGGCAGCTGCACCCGCAGGTGTCGGTGCGCCCCGAGCGCTTCGGGGCGCTGCTGTATCACTTCGGCACCCGCAGGCTGTCGTTCCTGAAGAGCCCGGCCCTGCTGACCGTGGTCAGCTCGCTCGGCGACGCGCCCAGCGCGCGGGAGGCCTGCCGGCTGGCCGGCGTGACCGAGGCCGAGCTGCCCGCCTACGCCGCCGCCCTGGGGACGCTGGCCAGCTCCCAGATGATCCGCCCGCGGGAGTTGGCATGACCCAGGCCGTGAAAACACTTCCGCTGGTCGAACAGTTCCAGTACGGGCTTGACGCGCCGATCTGCCTGACCTGGGAACTGACCTATGCGTGCAACCTGTCCTGCGTCCACTGCCTGTCCAGCTCAGGCCGCCGCGACCCGCGCGAGCTGTCCACCGGACAGTGCCGGGCGGTGATCGACGAGCTGGAGGCGATGCAGGTGTTCTACGTGAACATCGGCGGCGGCGAGCCGACGGTGCGGCCCGACTTCTGGAACCTGGTCGAGTACGCCACCGCCCGCCACGTCGGGGTGAAGTTCTCCACCAACGGCGTGAAGATCACCCCGGAGGTAGCCCGCCGCCTGGCCGCCAGCGACTACGTCGACGTGCAGATCTCCCTCGACGGCGCGACCGCTGAGGTCAACGACGCGGTCCGCGGGCCCGGCTCCTACGCTACGGCGCTGCGGGCGATGGCGAACCTGGCGGCGGCCGGCTTCCGCGGGTTCAAGATCTCGGTGGTGGTGACCAGGCACAACGTCGGTCAGCTCGATGAGTTCAAGGCGATCGCCGACCGGTTCGGCGCACAGCTGCGGCTGACCAGGCTGCGGCCGTCGGGCCGCGGCGCCGACGTGTGGGACGAGCTGCACCCCACGGCCGCCCAGCAGCGCCAGCTCTACGACTGGCTGGTGGCACGCGGCGAGCAGGTGCTCACCGGCGACTCGTTCTTCCACCTGGCCGCCTACGGCCAGGCGCTGCCTGGCCTGAACCTGTGCGGGGCCGGACGTGTGGTCTGCCTGATCGATCCGGTCGGGGACGTATACGCGTGCCCGTTCGCCATCCACGAGGCCTTCCTGGCCGGGAACGTGCGCGGCCCCGGCGGCTTCGCCGCGGTCTGGCGGGACTCGGAGCTCTTCGCCCGCCTGCGCCGGCCGCAGGCCGGCGGCGCGTGCCAGGCGTGTTCGGCCTACGACTCGTGCCGCGGCGGGTGCATGGCGGCCAAGTTCTTCACCGGGCTGCCGTTGGACGGCCCCGATCCGGAGTGCGTCAAGGGACACGGCGAGCGGGCGCTCTCGGCGGCCGCCGGGGCCCCCTTGCCACGACCGTTCGGTGATCATTCGCGCCGGTCCCGTCCGGTGCCCGTGTCGATCGGCGCCCGGCCGCCAGCCGGCCCCGGCCCGCACTCGCCCGGCCGGCGGCCGCCGGACCGTGCCTGCGACGAGAACCCGCTGGCCGACTTCCGGCCGGGGCCCGGCGGCTGAGCCCGCACCCGCAGACTCGGCCGCGCCGCGGTGCGCCATCGCCCGCGGTGCGGCCGGACCAGGTGAGAACGTCACGCCCACCGGTGTGACAGAAGTGAAAGGAGTCACGTAAGTGGCTGGCAAACTCGAAGGCAAGGTGGCCTTCATCACCGGCGCGGCCCGCGGCCAGGGCCGAAGTCACGCGATCCGGCTGGCCGAGGAGGGCGCGGACATCATCGCCGTCGACCTGTGCGGCCAGGTGGCGACCGTGCCGTACCAGATGTCCACCCCCGAGGACATGGCCGAAACCGTCAAGGAGGTCGAGGCGCTGGACCGCCGCATCGTGGCCGCCCAGGCCGACGTGCGGGACTACGGTGCGGTCAAGGCGGCCCTCGACGACGGCGTCGCCCAGCTGGGCAGGCTCGACATCGTCAGCGCCAACGCCGGAATCTTCAGCTTCGGCACGCTGGCCGACATGGACGAGACCACGTGGCAGGACATGATCGACGTCAACCTCACCGGCATGTGGCACACGGTCAAGGCGGCCATCCCGCATCTGCGGGCGGCCGGAGGCGGTTCGGTCATCCTGACCAGCTCTACGGCCGGGCTCAAGGCGATCCAGAACACCGGGCACTACAACTCGGCCAAGCACGGCGTGGTCGGGCTGATGCGCACGCTGGCGCTCGAGCTGGCGCCGGACATGATCCGGGTGAACAGCGTGCACCCCACGGCGGTCGACACTGACATGATCCAGAACTCCGCCACGTACGAGTTGTTCGCGCCGGACCTGCCGGAGGCGGAGCGGACCAAGGAGGCGCTGGCGCCGCGGTTCGGGGAGCTGAACCTGCTGCCCATCCCGTGGGTCGAGGCCAGCGACATCTCCAGCGCGGTGCTGTGGCTGGCCTCGGACGAGTCCAGGTACGTCACCGGCGTGACGCTGCCCATCGATGCGGGCCTGCTCATCAAATGACCGATACGTACCAGGCCATGAGCCTGGCGGGGGACGGCGCCAGCGCGATGACCGACGCCGTCGTCCCGGTCGACGGCGGGCTTGCGCTGTTACTCCTCGAGCGCCGCGTCCAGGGTGATGTCCACGCCGGTGAGCGCCTTGCTGACCGGGCAGCCCGCCTTCGCGGCCTGCGCGGCCTGCTGGAACTGCTCGGCGTCCAGGCCGTCCACCTCGCCGCGGACGGTGAGCTTGATGCCGGTCAGCTTGAAGCCGCCCGCCGGGTCGGGCCCGAGCGACACGTCGGCCTGCACGTCGAGCGCCTGGGGGGTGCCGCCCGCCTGGCCGATCAGCGCGGACAGCGACATCGCGTAGCAGGCGGAGTGGGCGGCCGCGATGAGCTCCTCGGGACTGGTCCATCCCCCGGCGTCCTCGGCGGCCCGCTTGGGGAAGGACACCTCGTAGGTGCCGATCTTGGAACTCGTCAGCTCGACCTTGCCCACGCCCTGCTCCAGGGTTCCGGTCCAGCCGGTGCGTGCGGTGCGGGTTGGCATCGGTTCTCCTCATCATCATTGATCAGACGTCGGTCCCCACCCTAAACCGCCCCGAGGGGACGGTCACGATCGATGTACCGAACGGGCCGGGTTCTCCGCCCCCGTGTCATCTCACGCGCCCGCGAGGTAGCGAGGCAGCTGGCTGGCGGCTTCGAGCAGCGCCCTCGCACGGTACGCGGTTACCGGGAGGAATGTCGGCGGCCGGGAGTACCGTGAGCGCGTGCTCGAGTCGTTTCATCCCGCCGTGCGCGCCTGGTTCGAGGGCCGGTTCCCGGACGGGCCGACCGAGCCGCAGGCGCGGGGCTGGCGGGAGATCGCCGCGGGGCGCCACACGCTGATCGCCGCGCCGACCGGCTCGGGCAAGACCCTGGCCGCGTTCCTGGTCTGCATCGACCGGTTCTACCGCGGCCACGACGCGCACTGCGCGCACGACCTGTACTGCGGGCACGACGCCGGGGCGCTCCCGGAGGAATCCCAGCGGCCGCCCGGTTCCGGGCCGCAGGTCGTGTACGTGTCGCCGCTGAAGGCGCTGGCCACCGACATCCAGCAGAACCTGGAGGCGCCGCTGCGCGAGATCGCCGCGGTGGCGGGCCGGCTCGGGCTGAGCGCGCCGGCCATCGGGGTGGGAGTGCGGACCGGGGACACCGCGGCGGCCGAGCGCGCCGCTATGCTCAAGCACCCGCCCGACATCCTGATCACCACGCCGGAGTCGCTGTACCTGCTGGTGACCGCCGAGCGGAGCCGGTCGATGCTGCGCAGCGCCCGCACCGTCATCGTGGACGAGATCCACGCGGTGGCCGCGAACAAGCGCGGCTCGCACCTGGCCCTGACCCTGGAGCGGCTGGCGCACGTCGCGGCCGGGCCGGTGCAGCGGGTGGGCCTGTCCGCCACCCAGCGGCCGATCGAGACGGTCGCCCGGCTGCTGGTCGGCGCCGGGCCTGACCGTGACCACCCGGACGGGACGCCCCGGTGCGCGATCGTGGATTCCGGCCACCGCAGGCGGCTGGACCTGGCCCTGGAACTGCCCGACGACGAGCTAGGCGCGGTTCCCACCGGGGAGCAGATGGCCCAGATCCTGGACCTGATCGCGGGGCACGTGACCAGCCATAAGACCACGCTGGTGTTCGTCAACACCCGGAGCATGGCCGAGCGGGTCGCCCACCAGCTGGGCGAACGGCTGGGCGACGCTCTGCTGGCCCGGGGGGACGACCCCCCGGAACCCGCCGGGGACGGCGCCCACGTGGCCGCGCACCACGGGTCGCTGTCGAAGGGCCGCAGGCAGCGGGTCGAGGCGCGGCTGCGGGCCGGGGACCTGCGGGCTCTGGTGGCCACGGCGTCGCTCGAGCTCGGGATCGACGTGGGACCGGTGGAGCTGGTGTGCCAGATCGGCTCACCGCGCAGCTTCGCCACCTTCCTGCAGCGGGTGGGCCGCTCGAACCACACCCGCACCGGGACGCCGTCCGGGCGGCTGTACCCGACCACCCGGGACGAGCTGGTGGAGTGCGCCGCGCTGATGCGCGGCGTGCGCCGCGGGCGGCTCGATGCCCTCATCGTGCCGGAACGGCCGCTGGACATCCTGGCCCAGCAGATGGTGGCCGAGTCGGCCGCCGAAACCTGGGCCGAAGGGGAGCTGCTCGGCCTGGCCCGGCAGGCGGCGCCGTTCCGTGACCTGTCCGCCGAGGACTTCGAGGACGTCACCGAGCTGCTGGCCGAGGGGATCCGCACCGGCCGCGGCCGCCGCGCCTACTACCTGCACCGCGACCGGGTGAACGGGACCGTCAAGGCCCGCCGCGGTGCCCGGCTGGCCGCGCTCACCTCGGGTGGGGCCATCCCCGAGCTCGGCGACTTCCGGGTCGTGGCCGAACCCGACGAGGTCCAGATCGGCACCGTGCACGAGGAGTGGGCGGTGGAGAGCAGGCCCGGCGACGTCTTCCTGCTCGGCACCCACTCCTGGCGCATCCGCCGGGTGGAGCCGGGCACGGTCCGGGTGGTCGACGCGCACGGCGCGCCTCCGTCGGTGCCGCACTGGCAGGGCGAGGCGCCCGGGCGCACCCGGGAGCTGTCCGAGGAGGTCTCGGCGGTGCGGCAGGCCGTCGCGGACTCCGATCCCGCCGAGGCCAGGACGTGGCTCGAGCAGGAGTGCGGCATCGGCAAACCCGCGGCTGACACCATCGTCGGCTACCTGCGGGCCGGGCTGGCCGCGCTCGGCGCGCTGCCGACCATGGACGCCATCATCCTGGAACGCTTCTTCGACGACGCCGGCGGGATGCAGCTCGTCGGCCACGCCCCGTTCGGCGCGCGGGTCAACCGCGCGTTCGGGCTGGCCCTGCGCAAGCGGTTCTGCGTCACGTTCGACTTCGAGCTGCAGGCGGCGGCCAGCGACAACGCCATCTTGCTGTCGCTCGGGCCGCAGCACAGCTTCCCACTGGACCGGGTGCCGAAGTTCCTGGCCTCCCAGACCGTCGAGCAGGTGCTCAGGCAGGCCGTGCTGACCTCGCCGCTGTTCCAGGCGCGCTGGCGGTGGAACCTGAACACCTCGCTGACCATCCTGCGGATGCGCGGGGGCCGCAAGAACCCGCCCGCCATCCAGCGGATGGAGGCCGACGACCTGATGGCCGCGGTGTTCCCGGTCCTGGCGGCCTGCCAGGAGAACGTGGCGCCCGGCCCGATGGAGATCCCCGACCACCCGCTGGTCCGGCAGACGCTGGAGGACTGCCTGCACGAGGCGATGGACATCGACGGGCTGCGGGAGCTCGTGGCCGGGATCGAGGCCGGCCGGATCGCCGTCATCACCCGGGACACCACCGAGCCGTCCGTGCTCGCCCACGAGATCCTGAACGGCCCGCCGTTCACCTACCTGGACGCCGAGACGGAGGCAGCCAACCGCCGGAGCCGTCAGGTGAACGTCCCCCGCGGGCTGCCGGTGGAGGCCCGTGACCTGGCCCGGCTGGACCCCGGCGCCATCGACAAGGTCGCGGACGAGGTCCGGCCGCGGCTGCGCGACCCGGACGAGCTGCACGACCTGCTGATGACGCTGTTCGTCATGCGCCCGCGGGAGTCGTGGCAGGGGTGGTTCGGCGCCCTGGCCGACTCCGGGCGGGCGGCGCGGATAGCCGGGCCCGACGGCCCGTTGTGGTGCGCCGCCGAACGGCAGGCCGCGCTGGCGCCGCTGTTCCCCGGACACCAGGTCCCGCCGGGCAGCCCGCAGGCCAGGCCCATGGATGCCGAAACCGCCGCTGCCGAACTGCTCCGCGGCCACCTGGACGTCCGGGGCCCATCCACCGCGGGCGACCTGGCCCGGGCCACCGGCCTGCCGGAGCCGGACGTGACCCTGGCCCTCATCCGGCTGGAGAACGAGGGCTTCGCGCTGCGCGGCCGGTTCACCGACCCCGGCGGACCCGACGAATTCTGCGCCCGGCGGGTGCTGACCCGCATCCACGCCTACACCAGGCAGCGCAAGCGGCGCGAGGTGGAGCCGGTCACGCCCCGGGACTTCGTCCGGTTCCTGCTGCGCTGGCAGCACGTCACCCCGGACACCACGCGGGAGGGCAGCCGCGGCGTGCTCGCCGTGGTCGAGCAGCTGCAGGGCTTCGAGCTGGCCGCCGGGGCCTGGGAGAAGGCCGTCTTCCCGGCCCGGGTGACCGGCTACCGCCGGGAGTGGCTGGACGAGGTGTGCCTGGACGGCGGAGTCACCTGGGGGCGGCTCTCGGTCCGCGCCGACCCGGACGAGCTGCCCAGGCGCGGCGGGCTGACCCCGTCCCGGGCCACCCCGATCACCCTGACCATCCGCGACGACCTGCCGTGGCTGCTGCGCGCGGCGCGCGGCGAGCACCGCCCCGCCGAACCTGGGCCCGGCCGCACCAGCGACGTGCTCGAGGCGCTGCGTCAGCGCGGCGCGCTGTTCCCGCCCGACCTGGAGACGCTGACCGGGCGGCTGCCGTCCGAGGTCGAGGAGGCGCTCTGGGACGGCGTGGCCCGCGGGCTGATCACGGCGGACGGCTTCCGCGCCGTCCGGTCGCTGTTCGCCCGCCGCGCGGCGCAGAACGCGCCGGGACGGCGCCGGCTCCGCCGCGGGAGCCAGCTCAGCTCCAGGACGGCCGGCCGGTGGTCGCTGCTGCCCGAGCCCCCGGCCGACTGCGACCCGGATGACCTGGCCGAGGCCGTCGCCGAACAGCTGGCGGCCCGCTGGGGCGTCGTGTTCCGCGACCTGATGGCCAGGGAGAACCTCGCCGTGCCGTGGCGCGAGGTGCTGTGGGCGCTGCGCCGGATGGAGGCCCGCGGCACGATCTGCGGCGGGCGGTTCGTCAACGGGTTCAGCGGCGAGCAGTACGCGCACCCGGACGCGGTCGGCATGCTCCGCGAGATCAGGAAGCGCCCGCGGACCGGAGAGACGGTCGTGCTGTCCGCGGCCGACCCGCTGAACCTGACCGGCATCCTGCTGCCCGGCCCGCGCATCCCGGCGCTGCTGACCAACACCGTCAGCTACGTCGACGGCGCCCTGGATGACCAGGGCGCCGTCGACTCAGCACCGAGGGCGCTGGCCGGGTTCCCGGCTAGCTAGCCTGCGCGCGCCGCGGCAGCTTCCAGCCGGGGCGGACGAAGTGGCAGGTGTACCCGTTCGGGTACCGCTCGAGGTAGTCCTGGTGCTCGGGCTCGGCCTCCCAGAACGGGCCGGCCGCCGTCACCTCGGTGACCACCTTGCCGGGCCACAGGCCCGAGGCGTCGACGTCGGCGATCGTGTCCTCGGCGACCTTCTTCTGCTCGTCGCTGAGGTAGAAGATGGCCGACCGGTAGCTCGCCCCGATGTCGTTGCCCTGCCGGTTCCGCGTGGTCGGGTCGTGGATCTGGAAGAAGAACTCCAGCAGGTCCCGGTAGGACATCTTGTCCGGGTCGAAGATGACCTCGAGCGCCTCGGCGTGGGTGCCGTGGCGCCGGTAGGTCGCGTTCGGCACGTCGCCGCCGGTGTAGCCCACCCGGGTCGAGATCACGCCGGGGAGCTTGCGGACGAGGTCCTGCACTCCCCAGAAGCAGCCGCCGGCCAGGATCGCCTTCTCAGTACTCATGATGTGCTCCTGGTGTTGTCGAACAGCTTGCGGTAATCGCCGTAACCCTCACGCTCCAGGTCGTCGACCGGGATGAAGCGCAGGGCGGCGGAGTTGATGCAGTAGCGCAGGCCGCCCGCCTCGGCGGGGCCGTCGGGGAACACGTGGCCGAGGTGGCTGTCCCCGTGGGAGGAGCGGACCTCGGTCCGCACCATGCCGTAGCCGCGGTCCTTGTGCTCGACCACGTTGCCCGGCTCGATCGGCACGGTGAAGCTCGGCCAGCCGGATCCGCTGTCGTACTTGTTGACCGAGGCGAACAGCGGCTCGCCGGACACGACGTCGACGTAGAGGCCTGGTTCCTTGTTGTCCCAGAACTCGTTCCTGAACGCCGGCTCGGTGCCAGCCTGCTGGGTGATCCGGTACTGCTCCGGGGTCAGCCGGGAGACTGCCTCGGGATCCTTGCGGTAGGTGTCCGCCACGTCAGCTCCTTCACTGATGGCGCCGCCCGCTGGTTGCG
>Ga0070708_100000686_pt1 | contig 25748 bp, 21 predicted proteins | sample KBSK5503metaG_FD_65469 | JGI IMG/M metagenome (GOLD analysis project Ga0070708, IMG submission 65469) | Corn, switchgrass and miscanthus rhizosphere microbial communities from Kellogg Biological Station, Michigan, USA - KBS K5-50-3 metaG | ecosystem: Host-associated > Plants > Roots >... | reverse complement strand
ATCACCGAAGGAGAGCTGTCGCTCTACGGCTCTCCGTGATCGGCCCCTGATCGAGTAGCCCTGAACGTTCCCTCGCCCGCAACGGTAGTGTTGTCAGCGATGCAGCCCGACCGCCCCGATGCCGGTGTCGACCCGCAGGAGGGTCGACCGCTGCCGCAGTTCGCCACCGTCCAAGACGCCGTGATCAACAGCGTCGACTGGGTCATCGAGCCGTGCTGGAAAGGGACGCGCGTGCTCGCGCACTTCAGCAACGGCGATGTCACCCTGACCGATGAATGCGGCGACGCCGCCGACCTGGACGACGCGAGCCAGGTGATCGCCCCCGCCATCGACGCCGACCAGGCGGTAATCGACGGCGCGTGGACCGCCATGCCATTCACCGGTGAGGGGAGCGCCGCGCGACGCTGGGCCGAGACGATCATCGAGGAGGGGCTTCCCGATGGCGAAGAGGCACCGGACCCGATGGAGCTCGAAACGCGGCGAGCCTTCGTTGCCTGGGACCTCCTGGAGCTCGACGGCGAGCCACTCCACGAGATTCCGTACCAGGAGCGTCGCCGGCTGCTGGGCTCCGTCGTCCAGGAGAGCGTCCGCGTCCGCGTGACCCCTTCCGTGCGCCCGCCGATCCACCACTGGGTGGCCGCCTGGCGATCGAACGGCTTCGGGTACTACGTCGCCAAGCACATCAACAGCCGCTACAACCCTGGTGAGACGAACCCCGACTGGCTGCAGATCAGCAGCGAGCCGGAGCGCGGTCCGTCGGTCGCCGGGCGGCTCTTCGGACAACGTCCCAAGAAGGTGCCCCGGATCGACGACTGAGCACGGGCAGCGCCTGTCCCCGTGCTACGCTGTGCCCCCCATGCCGGCACGCGGAGCTGTCGCGAGGAGGTCCGATCTGACGACGAAGCCGGCGACTCCGCCGTCCTCGGCGCTCGATGAGAAAGGGCTCACCGAGGTGCGACGCATCGGCAGCGCCGACCTCATGGTGGGGATCCCGAGCTTCGGCAATGCCGAGACGATCGGCTACGTTGTTCGCGCCGCGATGGCCGGGATGGTCCAGTACTTCCCCGACCTCAAGCCGGTCCTGGTGAACTCCGACGGCGGCTCGCCGGACGACACGCCCCGCGTCGTGGTCAGCACCGAGAGCCCCGACTACATCGAGAAGATCATCCTGGTCAGCCCTCGCCACAAGCTGCAGCGGATCAGCTTCACGTACCAGGGGATCAGCGGGAAGGGGACCGCCGTACGAGCCCTCTTCGAGGTTGCTCGCGAGCTGAACGTCAAGGCCTTCGTGATGGTCGACTCGGACCTGCGCAGCATCGTCCCGGAGTGGATCGAGCTGCTCGCCGGTCCGATCCTCAAGGGCGGTTACGACTTCGTGGCGCCGCTCTATGCGCGCTACAAATACGACGGCACTATCACCAACAACATCGCCTATCCACTCACGCGGGCGCTGTATGGGACCCGCATCCGCCAGCCGATCGGCGGCGACTTCGCCGTGAGTGGTGACCTGGTGACTCGCTACCTCGAGCTCGATACCTGGGACGAGCAGGCGGCGCGCTTCGGGATCGATATCTGGATGACGCATTCGGCGATCAACGAGGGATTCGCCGTCTGCCAGGCGCGCCTGGGGGCCAAGATCCATGACGCAAAGGATCCCGCCTCCGACCTTGGGCCGATGTTCCGCCAGGTGGTCGGCACCCTCTTCGGGCTGGCCCACCATTATCGGGACCGATGGCTTCGCGTTCGCGGCTCGCACCAGATCCCCGAGTATGGGTTCGAGCGCGTTGTGGCCCCGGAGCCGATCAACGTCAACCACGCCAAGCTGATTGATGCCTTCGCCTCGGCGCGACCGACGCATGGCGAGGTGTGGGCCGAGTTCCTTGGTCCGGAGCAGCTTGGCAGGGTGATGGCCCTCGACGCACCCGACGATCCGAGCGCGTTCCACTTCCCCGCGGAGCTCTGGATCCGATGCCTTTACGACGCGCTCGTTGCCTTCGACGGCCCTGCGGCGCAGCGCGAGCGTCTGCTCGCGGCGTTGACGCCGCTCTATTTCGGGCGGACCGCCGGATTCATCAGCGAGACGTTTGAGCTGACGACCGATCAGGCGGAGCGGTCGATCGAGGCCCAGGCGCGCGAGTTCGAGGAGCTGAAGCCATACCTCGTCGCGCGCTGGCGCGAGCGGAAGCGCGGCGAGCCGGCCTGATGCCCCGCCGGCGCGAGCCCTATCGGATCCTGCTGCCACTGGCCAATCCACGCACCGCGCGCGACCTGGTGCGGATCGGGGCCGGGGTGCGCGCAGGGCGGCAGACACTGATCACCGCCCTCGGCATCGTCGAGGTGCCCGAGGGCTACTCGCTCAGCGAGGGGGCAACCCAGGCGCGCACGGCGCGGCGCCTGCTGCAACGGGTCCTCGACTTCGGGGACGAGGAGGGCGCGGAGATCCGGACCATGGTCCGCATCGGCCGGCGCGCCGCCGACGGGATCATCGAGGCCGTGGCCGAGGAGGGCGCCGACCTGCTGATCTTCGGCTGGGGCGGTCCGCCACACGGCGCATCGCGTACCGCGCCGCCGATCGACCTCGCGCCCTCCATCGAGCTTGCGCCGATTGGCGAGATTGCGACGACAACCGTCTTCTCCCCGACGATCGACGCCGTCGTTCGGCAATCGCCGTGCGACATCGCGGTCGTCAAGCAGCGCGGCCTCGACCGGGTGCGCTCGATCCTTGTGCCGGTGCGCGGCGGCCCGCACGCTGAGCTCGCGTTGCGCCTGGCGCGCGACCTGGCCGCGCGCTTCTCGGCAAAGATCAGCGTCATGCACGTCGTTCCGGTCGGCATCGGCGAGCGCGCCTGCGAACGCCAACGGCAGGCGCTGGAACGATTCATCCGCGAGCACGGCGGGAGCCGCCGAACGGTGGCGGTCGTGCGCGAGGCGACATCGGTCCGCACCGCAATCATCCGGGAGGCGGGTCAGCACGACCTGGTGGTGATGGGCGCATCGGCCAGCCCATCCAACGCCAGCGCCGACGGCCAATACCTGTTCGGGATCGTCGCTGAGGCGGTCGCCAGCCGCGCCAAGCCAACGGTGATCGTGGTCAAGACGCGGCAGCGCGTGGGCCTCGCAACCTTCGACGAGCTGCGCACCGAGGAGGGAACCCTGGCCGAGGCAGATGCCTTCGTCGAACGCGCGCGCTCGCTGCCGACCGTCGTGGACCGTTGGTTCGCCGAGAACACCTTTCATGCAAGCGAATTCAGCGACATCCGCAAGCTGGTGGCGCTCAAGGAGAAGGCCGGCCTGACGGTCAGCGTCGGCCTGCCCGCGCTCAACGAGGAGGAGACGATTGGCACGGTCATCCGGCGGGTAAAGGGTCCGCTCATGGATCGCGTCCCGCTGATCGACCAGCTGATTGTCATCGACTCGGACTCGACCGATCGAACCGTCGAGATTGCCACCGAGCTGGGTGTCCCGGTCCTCCACCACAACGAGATCCTCCCCGAGCTGGGCGCCTACCCGGGGAAGGGCGAGGCCCTCTGGAAGAGCCTCTACGCCCTGGACGGCGACATCGTGGCGTGGGTCGACACCGATATCCGAAACATTCAGCCACGTTTCGTGTATGGCCTCCTCGGCCCGCTCCTGCGCGAGCCGCGGATCCAGTACGTGAAGGGCTTCTACACCCGCCCCATCCGCGAGGGTGACCGGATCGTCCCCGAGGGTGGCGGCCGCGTCACGGAGCTGATGGCACGTCCCCTCCTGAACCTCTTCTTCCCCGAACTCTCCGGGCTCGTGCAGCCTCTCGCCGGGGAGTACGCCGGGCGCCGAGCGCTGCTTGAGTCGCTTCCCTTCTTCACGGGCTATGCGGTCGAGACCGGGCTCCTGATCGATATCCTCGAGCACGCCGGCCTCTCCGCGATCGGACAGGTGGACCTGGAGAGCCGGATCCATCGAAACCAGTCGCTGATCGACCTGTCACAGATGGCGTTCGTCATCCTGAAGGCCGCAGTTCGCAAGCTCGAGGAGCGACACAGGATCGATCTGCTGACCGAGATCGGCCGATCGTTCAAGCTGATCAACCAGGAGGGCGGCACCTTCAGCCTCTCCGTCCGCGAGATCGGCGATGAGCTTCGCCCACCGATCAAGAGCATTCCGGCGTATCAGGAGCATCGTCGGGCCCTCAAGCAACGTTGAGGCGGTTACACTTCGTGGGGCTGCACCCTCGTAGCCCGCGGGGCCGGTCTCGCGTGAACCCACGAATCTGGCGGGGCCGTACTTAGCATGTGCGGATTCGCCGACTACTGCATCTCACGCTGGGTTTGGCTCTGGCGTTTGCCTCAGGCTGCGGCCTTGGCTCGCCGAGCCCGATCTCGGACTTCGGCGATCGGCTGCGCAGCGCCCTCTCGCCGGAGGACATTCGCGCTGACCTAGGCGCCCTCCAGCGCATCGCGGACGCGAACAACGGCATTCGCGCCGATGGCACGCTCGGTTACGACGCATCGGTCGCCTACGTCGTCGACGAGCTTCGCAAGGCCGGCTATAGCGCGACCCTGCAAAAGGTGATGATCCCGTACTTCCGGCAGCTCGGGCCGGGCACCCTTCAGGTGGCGGGCAGCAGCGGGACGGCTTTCTCCGGCGAGCGCGACTTCCGAGCCGCGCTCTTCTCACCCTCGGGCGACGTCACCGCCACGGTGGCGGCGATCGGCTTCGACCAGAGCGTGGACCCGACCGTTTTCGCCGAGCACCCAACTGGCAAGGGCTGCGGCGCCGGTGACTTCCCGGCGACCGTCCGCGGCGCGATCGCGGTGGTGCTTCCTGGACCGTGCCTGAGACGTACGCAGGTCGATCGCGCGCAGGCTGCCGGCGCCAGGGCGCTGGTGGTGGTCTACCCGCAGTGGCAGGCAGGCGACCTCCTGCGTCCGACCCTTCTGCGTCCCGAGGGCCTGACGATTCCAGTAGTCGTGGCGACCATGGCGGTCGGGATCGCGCTCGCGGGTGCGGCTGTAAGCCAAACAGCGGTGCACCTGGCGATGCGCACCAGCGTTGCGGTGCGCGAAGTGGCGAACGTCCTCGCCGAAACGCCGGGAGGAGATCCCAACCGCGTGCTGGTGCTGGGTGGCCACCTCGACTCCGCGGGAGACGGACCGGGGATCAACGACAACGGATCGGGGACGATGACCATCCTCGAGGTCGCGCGTCGCGTGGCCGCGCTTCCGACGCCCCGCTGGAAGCTGCGCTTTGCGTTCTGGGCCGGCGAGGAGCTGGGTCTGTACGGATCGTCCGCCTACCTGCGTGCCCTCTCCGATGGCGATCGGAGCAAGATCGCGGCCTACTTGAACTTCGACATGCTCGCGTCGATGAATGGCGGGCGGCTCATCTACGACGACGGGGCGGCGGCGCCTGGGTCGAAGGCGATCAGTGCGCTCTTTGAGACAGCATTCAACCAGGACGGGCTGAGCAGCGAACGGCTCGACCTGAGCGGTGGATCGGACCACTACCCGTTCGAGCAGGCCCGCGTCCCGACCGGCGGCCTCTTTGCGGGCGCGAATGAGCCCAAGGGGGCGGCCGAGGTCCAGCGCTTCGGTGGTCTGCCCGGCCAGGTCTTCGACGCCTGCTACCACAAGGCCTGCGACCGGTTCGAGCGGATCAACGCCAGCCTGCTGGCAGAGATGGTCCGCGCGGTTGGCTACGCAACGGGTCAGCTCGCCGGAGGCAGTGTCGACCTGAGCCGATGAGCGGCGCGGCCTATCATCCGGGGGCGTCCAGCCCCTGAGGTCGAGCCGATGTCGAGCCGTTCCCTGCGCGTGGTCGTTGCCCCCGATTCGTTTGGCGGCGCCCTCGATTCGGTCGCAGTGGCTCGGGCAATCGCCACTGGCTGGTCGCGCGTTCGATCTGGCGACGAGCTGATGACCGCCCCGATGGCGGACGGCGGGGAGGGCACGCTCGCGGCGATCGCGGCCGCACTCGGTGATCGCGGTGAGCGTCGGACTGCGGCGGTCCATGATCCGCTCAGCCGTCCCGTCGCCGCCGACTGGCTTCTCGTCGACGAGGGGCATGGCGCCTTCGTGGAGATGGCAGCGGCCAGCGGACTGGCGCGGCTTGCGCCGGCGGAGCGCACACCGGAGTCGGCGCTCCGCTCATCGACGCGCGGCACCGGCGAGCTGATTCGCGCCGCCCTCGATGCCGGCGTGGGGCAGATCACGGTCGGGCTCGGAGGCTCGGCCACGACCGATGGCGGTGCGGGGATGCTCGTTGCGCTCGGCGCGCGGCTGCTCGACGACGATGGCGTCGCGATCGCAGCCGGCGGTGCAGCGCTGGCGGATGTGGCTCGCGTCGACGTGCGCGGTCTCGACCCGCGCCTGGCGGAGGTCCAGCTGACGATCGCCTGCGACGTGACGAATCCCCTCACCGGGCTGATGGGCGCTGCAACGGTCTACGCACCGCAGAAGGGGGCCGATGCCGCTGCGGTGGCGGAGCTCGACGCCGCCCTTGTTCGGTGGGGGACCGTGATCAGCGAAGCGACCGCTCGCGACGTAGCCCCGGTCGCGGGATCCGGCGCTGCGGGGGGAACGACCGCCGCGCTGCTCGGCTTTACCCGGGCAACCCTCCGGCCTGGCGTCGAGGTGGTCGCCGAGCTCGTCCACCTGGCCGAGATGATGGCCACCTCGGACCTCGTCCTGACCGGCGAGGGGCGGGCCGACGAGCAGACCCTGTCCGGGAAGGCGGCAATCGGGGTGGCCCGGCTGGCGCCAGTCGGAATTCCCGTCGTCCTCCTGTGCGGCGCCCTTGGCCCCGGCGCAGCCGCGCTCGAGGAGGCGGGCGCCTTCGCGCTCGTCCAGCCGATCCCCGACCGACCAACCGACCTCGGTGTCGCCATCGCCGACAGCCAGCGCCTCCTCGAGAATGCGGCCGAGCGGCTGGCGCGCAGTATCGGCATCGGTTTGGAGCTTGGCGGCGGCGGATGATGACTCGCGCGCGAAGGCGCCGCGGCCCGAGCCCGCAGAAGCTTGCTGCCGACCGCCGGCGCCGAAGGGCCCTCGTCGAGGAGGTCATGCGGCGCCTCGGCGAGCGCTACGACCACCCGGAATGGGGCGGACCGCGGCTTGACCCCATCAGTGAGCTGGTGCTCACCATCCTGGCTCAGAACACCGCCGACGTGAACTCATTTCGAGCCTTCACCGCCCTCCGAGAGCGGTATGGCACCTGGGAGGAGGTGCTCGCCGCACCGACCGACGAGCTGGTCGAGCTGATCCGGCCGGGCGGCCTGGCGCCGACCAAGGCCCCGCGCATCCAGCGCGTCCTTGCCGAAGTAAAGAGCGCGCGAGGCAGCTTCGACCTGTCGTTCCTGGCAGATCTGCCGCTGAGCGAGGCACGCGACTGGCTGGTGTCGTTGCCGGGAATCGGCCGCAAGACCGCCTCGATCGTGCTGCTCTTCTGCTTTGGCCGTCCAACGATGCCCGTCGATACCCATATTCACCGGGTCGCCCTCCGCCTCGGCCTGATCCCGCCCAAGACGGACCTCAATCGCGCGCACGACCTTCTCGAGGAGGTGCTCCGGCCGGACGAGGCCTACCCGCTGCACATCGAGCTGATCCGCCACGGCCGTGATACATGCCGGGCTCCGCGTCCCATCTGCGGACTCTGCCCGCTCACGGATCTGTGCCCCTACTACGCTCAGGCGATTCGCGGTCGCGTACCGATGGCGCCGATTCCGCGGGAGCGGGTGGGTGGGCGCGCACGTGGCTTCGAAGCAGCGCCGGCGCGGTACCACGACCAGCTGATCCATGGCTGGGCGCCTCCCGAGAAGCGGCACGAGTAGGTCCGTTTTGAGTCGAGAAGGTCGGTGCCCGGGAAGCGCCGGACCGGTTGGCCGGCGACGGCGCCCTGCTAGAATCGCGCCCCGCGAACGGGCCGAAGTAGCTCAGGGGTAGAGCAACGGTTTCGTAAACCGTCGGTCGTGGGTTCGAATCCCACCTTCGGCTCCACCACCCCGCCCGCCGTGGTCAACGCGCAGATGTTCGGCGATGACCTCGAGAGCCGAGCTGTTCGAAATCGAGGTTGATCACGAGCGACAGCGTCGCGCCGGGCGCCACCATCGTCAGAGCCCCGGGGCCGCCGTTGAGGAGGCGCCCGAGCCCGTGCGGCGCGTGAGTCTGGGGCTCCACCGCGATCGCGTCGAGTTCCTGGGGAGTGGCGGCGACCACGAAGGCGTGGTCCGCCTCGATGCGCATCGTGGCACGGACTCGGTGCTCCCAGACGAGCTCAACCGCGGGGTTTGATAGATCGGTCCAGGTCGCATCCACGCCGTCCGGGACCACGCCGACCGATCGGAGGTCGAGCTGTCCGGCGACAGGCTGCGGCGCGGCGTCGCTCTTGACGTTGTCCACGAACACCAACTCGCCATGGATCGCCATCATCTCCGGCCTGCGGAACCAGGGATGGATCCCGATGCCGGCGGGCATCGGTCCGTCGTCGACGTTGGTCAGCGCGAGTTCGATCCGAAGTCTCGAGTCCAACACGCTGACCCGCTCGCTCAGCTCGTAGCGCCACGGCCATCCGTCGCCGCCGCCGCGAAGCTTGAACGACCGATCCCCCTGAACCTGCCACGGCCGAGCAGCGACCTGCCCGTGGATGGCGGTGCCATCGGGAAAGTTCGACTCAAGCGCGACGAGCCGCGACCCGACCCGGGTTGGGCCAGCCTCGATCCGGTTGCACCACGGCGCCATCACGTATCCGCCCCAAAAGAACGGATCGGTCAGGTGCAGGCGCTCATCAGCCGGGGTCCGCAGCAGGTCATGGCCGAAGGCAGAGATCCGGTGGAGCCGCGCCCCGGCATCGGCCAGCACGACCACCTCGAGCGGACCGCGACCGAAAGTCAGCGCTTCCAAGCGCGCCGGACCAACGTGGCAGCCACTACTGAGTCAGCTGACCGGATTGCCCGTGCCGTCGTAGTAGCGGGTGGCGAGCGACCATGCGGCCTTACCACATTCCGATCCGATGCGGCGCCCCGTGAAGTCGTCGGCGGGGATGTGGATCCCTCCATAGATGCGTGAGATGCCCGCCTGGTCCGCGGCATCGTAGTAGGTCGCCCATTGGAGGGCGACATCGGAAGTTGGGCCCGCCTCGAACTTGAGCGAGCCGGCACGGACCGTCCACTCGCCGAGGCCTCCGGGGAAGAACTCGCTTCCGGTAAACGCCGTCATAACCTCCGCCGCTGCTCGGCTGAAGGTGCTGTGACCCGAGACGTAACCCTGGAACGCGGGCGTGACGAACGTCGGCGACTGGTAGGGGACCCACTCGACCGCCCGGATCCAAGTCACCCCGCTTGTCTCAGTCTTGGGGTCCTTGGGGTTGCCGGCCCAGGCGCGGATCGCGATCTCCCCCTCGTGTCCGGCGAGCGACGCGTGGCGCCCACCGGGTCGGGTCGTCTCCGGCGTGATCAGCTCAATGAGGCCCGGAACGAGGGGCAACCCCTCGCGGTTGTACGACGGGAGCTTGGGATCGCTCGACTGACCGAGGCCGCCGAGGTACCGGATCATCGAGATCGGCCGGATGCTGTCGTACTTGCCCTTCAGGCCCCAAGCCGCGATTGCCGCGTCGTGGACCGCGCCGTTCAGGGCGAAATACAGCTTCACATCCCAATCCAGACGATCGACCGTTTTCCCGTCGCCACCGATCTTCAGGTTCGGCGCCAGCTGGTCAGAAACGGTATTGGCGATGACGTTCCAGTGCCCCGGCGGCGTTTCCGACTTCGGCCCGTCAGCCCAGAATTCGGCGAGGGCGCGGGCGAAGTCCCCCTCGTTGACAATCTCGGGCTCATAGGGCTGGCCAGTGGCGGGGTTGCGCGCCCGGCCGTGGCCATCGTTCGCGCCCAGGCTGTTGTTGCCGCGCGCGGCCGGCGAGATGTCGACCATGACCTCGCTCGCGGGGTCGAGCTGGCTACTGGCGCGGATCACCGCCACCGCCTGGTCCTTGTAGTCCTGGTCGGTCTGGGGATCGCCGAGCCGGGGCGGAGGACCGGGGTCGATCGGCACGCCTTCCGCACCTCCGTCGGGGATGCCGAAGCCCTTGACATGCCCCCACTGCGGCCCGATGGCCTGCTGGGTCCCGTTAGTGACCGGGATCCCGTTCTGGCTGATCATGTGCTCGAGCTGAAGCGGTTGCCAGCGGTTGGGATCCACCAGCGTGGTCCCGGGGTTCTTCACCACCAGGGGTGGGTTCACCGGCTTGTAGGCCGGATCCGCGTAGCCTCCCGCCTCGTTCGACCCGTCCGTTCGGCCGTAGGCCAGCACGGCCTCCCCGATGCGATTCCCGAGCGCTGCAGGCGAGTTGCCGCTCGTCGTCCGGTTGTCGCTGGGGTAGCAGAGCACCTCCATGAGCTGGTCGAACTCCTGCAGCGATTCCTCCGCTCCCACGGACTTTGTGAACCGGGCGGTCAGGACGCGGTGCGCCGCGTAGCTGATCGACTCGTTGCGCGCAGCGCCGGGATCTGTTGCCTCCACCTTCTCTGTCGAGATGTAGCCCGAGGCATGCGGGTCGTAGGCGGCCCAGGCGTCCCACATGGCGACGGAGGTGTGGAACAGGTTGCGGGCATGGACCGGCGGATTAGGGAGCGCGCGGCGGATGGCGTCGAGCAGCGCCTCATCCCACATGCGCGCCACCGACCAGCCGGGATGCGCGGGAGATGGCTTGCAGGCCACGGGTTGCTCCCAGGGCCTCACGACGGCCGTGACGCTCCCGAGGATCAGCGCCGCACCGAAGAGGGCGGCGATGAAGGCCGTCCTGCGGCGTGATCGGCCGGTGTGAGCGGTCGGGTCGCCACTCATCGTCGTGCTCACGCTCATCCTCTCAGCTTCCCGGATGCCAGGGGGCGATTGCGGCTGCACCGCGCTCGATGATCGCGAACTGGTTGGCGCGGGCGTCCATCCAACCGGTCGTCGACCCGTCCGGCCACTGCACCCGAACCTGGGCTGAGTCCGCACTGCCGAGCCCGAAATGCAGCCAACCGAGTTGGCCACCGGCGTGTCCGCCCCCGATCGTCAGCTCCCGGCGCATGACGCGATCTCCCTCCTTCACCTCCACCCACGAACCGATCGCATCCCGATTCGGCCCGGGTTCGGTCAGCTGTAGCGCGAGCCAACTCCCCATGGGCTTGGCCTGCGCGTCATCGCCGGAGCCGACGTTTCGCCACAGCCGCGTCGGGGCGCCGTAGTTGACCTCGACGAGGTCGAGCAGGCCGTCGAGGTTGAAATCGGCGAGGCCGGCGCCCCGTCCAAGGTCGAAGCTCAGGATACCGGCGACATCGGCCACATCGCGAAATGTGCCGTCGGCCTGGCCGATGAACAGGTCGCTCGGGTCTCGCTGAGCGTAGTCCGGTTGGCGGTCGATGTTCCCCTTCGAGACGAACAGGTCGACGAATCCGTCGTTGTTGACGTCGGCGAACTCGGGGTGCCACGCCGTTGACGGGCGCGAGTCGCCTCCGGTGAAAGGCTGGGACGCGTTCACGCCGGCCTTGACTCCGATGTCGCGATATGCGGGCCCGGCGGCTCCGCTCTCGAGCGCCTGAAGACGGTTCGCCGCCTGGCTGGTCAGGTAGTACTCGGGGTAACCATCGCCTGTCAGGTCATAGCTCGCGATGCCCATCCCCTGCACCTGGACGAGCGCCCAGCCATCCGCACCGGTGTACAAGCGCGGCGGCTGCCCCGCCTCGATTCGCCAGAGCTGTTCCTCCCCTTCGTCCGGCAGGTAGTACTGCCGGTCGTTGCTGATGCGCAGATCCTGCCGCCCAGATCGGTCCCAGTCACTGAACAGCATCGAGAGGGCGCACCAGCTGGGCTTGAGAATGATCGGCTTGCCGTAACCTGTCGCGGCGGTCGGCTGCATCAGCTCGTTGTCGAAGCAGAGATGGTGGGGATCGTTGAACTCCGGGCGGAGGTAGTTCCCAAACGCGAGCGTCGGCAGGTGGGCCCCTCTTTCCCACCTGGCGCTGAAGGCGTTCGTCGGCTCGTTGCCGCCATCGAATCCCCACCGCTCGTTGGCGCGCTCGAACCGGCAGTCGCCGAGCCCGCGGAGGAGCACGTTTTCGCCGTTGCGCAGCACCGCGAGGTCGACGACCCCGTCACCGTCCACGTCGATCGGATAGGCGCCGTTCACGCCGAGGAGATCGGCCGCCGCATCGGTCACGCTGCTGAAGCGAAGGGTTCCACCAACCTTGCTGTCGTTCCGGTAGAGTGCGGCAGGCCCCACGCCGCCGGCAAGGTAGATATCCGGCTTGCCGTCGCCGTTGCAGTCGAGGATCGCCACCCCGCCACCCACCGCAAACTCGGACCCGCCCCGATAGACGTGGTCGATCCCGGATTGGTCCGTCTCCTCGACGAACCGAGGGCTGGAGAGGGCCACGGGGCGCCGGGACGCGCTGATCCACGACGTCGCGGCCATCGTGCCGATCAGGCCTCCAACGAAGGCGACCATCAGGCCGACCACCAGGAGCGCCATCCTTAGCCTTGGTCTCATGCGGCGCGACTCCATCCGCGCGCACGATCATGCGTCCGTCGCATGACGCGCGCTTGCCCGAGCGGCTCGATCGAGGGCGACAAGCGTGGCGACGTTCCCGCGGCTGGACGCCAGCGTCAATCGGGGTTCGCCGCCGTCCAGAATCACGGACATCAGATCTTCGACTTCGGCATGGTACTGGTCCACCGAAGGCACCTCGATGGGTGAAGGGGAGCGGCCGCGCCACATCGTCACCGATGGCGGCGGCCCGTCCGGCTGAGGCAGGAAGGGCGCATCGAGGACGAGGGTCGCGTCACTGCCCACGATCTCGATACGCTCCCGGTCCTGCGCCGCAAACCCGGAGTCGAACTGGGCAAAGAGGCCGCCCGGGAAGCGAAGCTGTCCGATGAAGGTGCGGTCGACCCCTTGCCCGTCGAAGCGAGCGAACGCGTTCTGGCTCTCAGGTTCCTGCCCAGCGATCCTCCGGGAGAAGCTGACCGGGTAACAGCCGACGTCCCAGAGTGAGCCGCCGCCCATCGCCGGGTCAGCGCGAGGGTCACTCGGATAGGTCAGGAAGAAGGAGAAGCTGCCGAGTACCAGCTGCAGCTGGCCCAGCGCTCCGTCTTGGACAAGCTCCACGGCCCGGAGCGTCTGTGGGTGATGGAGGTACATGAAGCCCTCCACCGCGTTCCGGCCAGCTCGTTCGCTGGCCGCGATGATGGCATCCACTTCGTCGACGCTCAGGGCGAGCGGTTTCTCGCAGAGGACGTGCTTGCCCGCCTCGAGCGCCAGGATCGTCCACTTGGCATGGAGGTGGTTTGGAAGCGAGACGTAGACGACGTCGACGTCGGGTGCCTCGAGCAGGGCCTGATAGGAGCCAAAAGAGCGCCCGATGCCGAACCGCCCCGCAAACGCCTGGGCGCGAGCGAGGTCGCGGCTCGCAACGGCAACGAGCTCGCCCCGTTTGCTCTGCGAGAGCGCTCGGACGATGCGCGGCGCGATGCGGCCTGGACCGATGATCGCCCACCGAAGCTGGCTCATCTCGGGACGGACTCCGCCGGGAATCTGACGACTCGCGAGAGGTGGAACGTCGATAGCCGGGTATCGGTCTGATCCACGGGCTCGGGTCTCCGTCTCCTGGGAGCGCTGGACGGGTGGAAGGCAACGCGGGATGGGCAGAAATTGAGGCTTCTATCAGGGCCAAGGAGGGTGATAGCCTAGCGCGCACATACCCCGAACGATCCAGACACATCCATTCCGAGGAGGAGGCTCAATGCGCAGGGCACGAGCGGCGGTATTTGTAGCTGCCGCAGCGTTCATTTTGGGTGCGTGCAGCAGCACGCCATCGGCGAGCGGCGGAGGCGGTGGCGGAAGCGCCAGCGCAAGCGCCGGCAAATGCGTCGTGGGCGTCTCGTGGAACAACTTCCAGCAGCCGCGCTGGGCCGCCACCGACAAGCCGAAGATGAAGCAGACGATCGAGGCTGGCGGTGGCACGTTCATTGATGCGGACGCCAACCTCGACAACCAGCGGCAGCTGTCGGACGTCGACACTCTGATCTCGAAGGGTGCGAACGTCCTCGTGCTGCTTGCCCAGGACAACAAGGCCATCCTGCCCGCGCTCCAGAAGGCGAAGGACGCGGGAATTCCGGTCATCGCATACGACCGGCTCATCGAAGACCCTTCGGGGAGCATTCTCTACATCACGTTTGACAACGTCGGCGTCGGCAAGGCCGAGGCCGAGGCTATCCTGGCCAAGGTGCCGAAAGGCAACTACGTTCTCATCAAGGGCGATCCTGGGGACGCTAACGCCTCGACGTTCCTGCCGCAGGGGTGGAACGACGCGGGCCTGAAGGACAAGATAGCCTCCGGCGACATCAAGATCATCGGCCCGGCGGACGGGACGTACACCGACGCATGGAAGACCGAGAAGGCGCAGGCCAACATGGAGGCGATCATCGACCAGGCCAACGCCTCCAACAAGAAGATCGATGCGATCCTCGCCGAGAACGACAGCACCGCGCTCGGCGTCGTAGCCGCGCTCCAGGGCAAGAACTACGGGTTCCCCCCACTCAGCGGCCAGGACGGCGATCCGGCCAACCTGAACAACGTGGCTCTTGGCAAGCAGTACGTGGACGTGTGGAAGAACAGCAACGAGCTGGGCAAGGCGGCCGGTCAGGCAGCGCTCCAGCTCTGCCAGGGCAAGAAGATCTCCGAGGTCACGATCAACGTCGATTCGTCGGTCGCACCGGCCGCTGGCAACAGCCCGACAGACTTCAAGACGCCTGGTGGAAACACCGTCAAGTCGATCATCCTCAAGCCCACCCCTGTCACAGCCGCCACCCTTGACAAGGTCATCTCGGCAGGCTGGTATGCCGACAAGGCTGCCATCTGCAAGGGCGTCGACACTTCGAGCCCAACGGCACCAGCCGCCTGCAAGTGAGTCTCGTTCACCCGTGACGACGGCGGCCTGCGCTCGCACTTCCTGGAGCGCAGGCCGCTTTCCTTCATCCGGGCGACCAGATGGCTAACGTCACCACCGCTCCGCGTCAGGCGCCTGCCACGCCACGGTTCTCGATTCGCGGCGCCCTTTCGGCCGCCGAGATCGATTTCCGTCTGTTCGGCATGCTCCTGGCGTTGGTGGCGATCCTCATCGGCTTCAATCTCGTGAACGGAGGCACGTTCCTCAGGCCAACGAACATGACGACGCTCGCCGTGCAGGGAGCGGGAGTCGCAGTCCTGGCGACCGGCATGGTCCTGGTGATAGTCGCCCGCAACATCGATCTCTCCGTCGGCTCCCTGGTCGGATTCATCGCCATGACCTACGCCCTGCTCATGACCGATTGGCTGCCGAACATCCTCGGCATGGGCGACGATTTCCCGTTCCGCTGGCTCATCGCGCTGGCTATCGGTGTCGGCCTGGGGGCCGTCATCGGAGCGGTGCAGGGTTTCATCATCGCGTACATCGGCGTCCCTTCCTTCGTCGTCACCCTTGGCGGGCTCCTCTCTATTCGTGGTGCGGTGTGGGTGCTCTCTCAGGGTGCTGCCGTGTCAGGACTGGACCCGACGTTTCAGCTGTTTGGTGGCAGCGCCGAGGGGTCCATCGGCGGCACGCTGACCTGGGCTGTCGGGATCGTCGGCTGCCTGGCCATCATCGGCCTCATCATCTACAACCGCCGACAGCGTCGGCGGTTCGGGTTCCCGGTCCGCCCGGTGTGGGCGGAGGTGACGATCGCCGCGGTCGGTTGCCTCGCCGTCATCGGCCTGGCGGCTTTCGCTAACGGCAATTACTGGCCGCCCGGAGCGGCCACTCGATACGCGCAGGAGCATGGCATCACCGAGCCGCCGGGTGGACTGAAGATCGCGGTCGGCGTTCCCTGGCCTGTGGTGATCCTCATCGCGGTCACGGTGGTGATGACGTTCCTCGCAACGCGGCGACGATTTGGACGGTACGTCTACGCATACGGCGGCAATCCCGAAGCGGCGGAGCTCGCCGGCATCAACACCCGCTGGACGCTGGTCAAGATCTACATCCTGATGGGCATCCTTTGCGCCATCTCGGCGGCGATCGCGGCGGGCAGGCTGAACGGCGCCACCCTGGACGTCGGCCAGAGCTATGAGCTCTACGTCATCGCTGCGGCGGTCGTCGGCGGGACCACGTTCGCGGGCGGCATCGGTACCGTTCCGGGTGCGGTGTTGGGTGCCTTCGTCATGCAGTCGCTCGCCTACGGATTGGCCTATTCGGGGGTCAACTCGTCCATCCAGAACATCGTGGCCGGCATCGTCCTTATCGTGGCCGTCGGCTTTGATTCCTACAACCGCCGTCGGGTCGGCTCCTAGAGGCAGGCGTGAAGATGGCCGTCGCCGACCAGGTCCCGATCGTGGAGATGCGCAGTATCCGGGTGGCATACGGGGGTGTGCACGCCGTGGACGGCGTGTCGATCGATCTCCGCGCCGGTGAGGTGATCGGCCTGGTGGGCGGCAACGGTGCTGGGAAATCGACGCTGATGAAGGCGCTTTCCGGTGCTCATCCGCCCAACTCTGGCGAGATCCTGATCGACGGAAAGGCCGTCTCGATCACGAACCCGCGTGACGCGAAGAGCTATCACATCGAGACGATCTACCAGCAGCTCGCGCTCGCCGACAATATCGATGCGCCAGGGAACGTGTTCCTCGGGCGAGAGATGACGACGGGCTGGGGAACGATGGATGATGGGGCGATGGAGGACGCGACCCGCAAGGTCATGGGGCGCCTCAACCCCAACTTCAAGCGATTCGCTCAGCCGGTACGGTCACTCTCCGGAGGGCAGCGCCAGGCAGTGGCCATCGCCCGAGCCGTCCACTTCAACGCAAAGATCCTGATCATGGATGAGCCGACCGCGGCGCTCGGGCCGGCCGAGACGGCCCAGGTCCGTGACCTGATCCGGCAGCTCAAGAACGACGGCATCGGCATCTTCCTGATCAGCCACGACATCCATGACGTGTTCGACCTGTCCGACCGGATCAGCGTCATGTACCACGGTCGCCTGGTCGGGACGATGAACAGGGACGACGTCACTTCGGACGAGGTCCTGGGGATGATCATCCTGGGGAAGGCTCCTGGCGAGGTGACCCAGAAGGAGCTCGCGGGGATTCAGCTCCCCGGAGAGGCTGCGGTGGAGGGTGCGCCGTCCTAGGACGTCCCTCGCTCAAGCTCCCGATGGAAGGTGGGGACGAGGGCCGGATAGAGAGCGCGGTAGACGGCATGAGCCTCTCGGTAGGCCGCCACCGACGGGCCTGGTTCCGCACTCGGGCTGACAGTGATCGATGCCTGGCAGGCCGCGTCGACGTCTGGGTACCAGCCGGCGCCGACGGCGGCCAGGAGCGCCGCACCGAACGCGGCGCCCTCCACGGTGCTGACGGTGGCGATCTCGGTCTCGAGGACGTCGGCCAGGATCTGACGCCAGAGCGGACTGGCGGTTCCGCCGCCCGAGACTCGGATTTGGGCAGGGGGAGCTGTCCCCGCTGCGAGCATCAGGTCCAGCCCGTCGCGAAGCCCAAATGCGACCCCTTCGAGCACCGCCCGCGTCAGGTGACGCCGATCGTGCGCAAGCGTCAGCCCGATGAAGGCGCCCCTGGCCAGGGGATCAGCGTGTGGGCTGCGCTCGCCCGTCAGATAGGGAAGGAAGATAAGCCCGCCGCTGCCCGGTGATGCCTCCGCGGCAGGCTCGACCAGTTCCGAGAAGCTCGCATCTGGGGCGACGATGCCACGGAACCAGCGCAAGCTCCCGGCTGCCGAGAGCATCACCGACATGAGATGCCAGCGACCGGGTACGGCGTGGCAGAAGGCATGCACGCGTCCCTTCGGCTCGAAGAGTGGCGTTGACGTGGCAGCGAAGACGACCCCCGAGGTACCGAGCGAGAGAGCGACCGCGCCAGGCGAGAGGACGCCCACGCCGACGGCGCTGGCGGCCTGGTCACCCGCACCCGCTACGACCGGAGTGCCCGGCGCAAGACCGGTTGCCTCCGCAGCGGCACGAGTGACCTCTCCGGTGACCTGGGGTCCCTCGTGTGTCGCCGGCAGCCAGGCCGGATCGACCTCGAGCGCCTGGACGACATCGGCGGACCAGGTGCGCGCCGCGAGATCGAAGAGGAGCGTCCCTGCGCCGTCGGCCACGTCGACCGCGTATGCGCCAGTGAGGCCCAGGCGCACATAGTCCTTGGGCAGCACCACGTGCCGGATTCGTTGCCAGACCTGGGGTTCGTGCTCCCGGACCCATACGAGCTTGGGCGCCGTGAAGCCGGTGAGCGCGTCGTTTCCTGTGATCCTGATGAGCCGCTCCCGCCCGATCGTGTCGCGAATGAGATCGCACTCCGCCGCTGTGCGCTGATCGTTCCACAGGATTGCGGGCCGCAGGATCTCGTCCGACGCGTCGAGGAGCACGGCACCGTGCATCTGGCCTGTCAGGCCGATTGCCGCGACCTCGCTGCCCGACACGTTCGTCGAGGTCAACAGCGAGCGGATGGCCGTCTGCGCTGCGTTCCACCACAGGCGCGGGTCCTGCTCGCTCCACAATGGCCGCGGGACGTCGAACGCGTACCCCTCCGCAGCCACGCCCTCAACGGCCCCAGCCTCGTCGACGAGGGTCGCCTTGGTGGCCGTCGTCGAGACGTCGATCCCGATAACGAAGCTCATCGGCCTATTCGGACGATCGCAGGCGCTGTGACTCGGGCGGTCAGCGCCGTGCGGCAGCCTCGCTCGCTGCCCCGCGATCCGTGTTCCAGATCTCCTGGTTCACGATGCTCTCGAGCAGTTCCTGGCGCCCGGAGAGCGGTCGTGGATCGAGTTCGCCGGCCTCCACGCGACCCGCCAGGATCTCGAACAGCGCCTCACCGGAAAGGATCGATCGCCCCAGGCCATCGGTCCAACCCGCATAACGCTCGGACCGCATTTGCTCGAGTGCTCCGTCCTCGATCATCCGCGCGGCAACCAGCAAAGCACGAGCGAGCGTGTCGATACCTCCGATGTGCGCGTGGAAGAGGTCCATGGGGTCCATGCTCTGGCGGCGCAGCTTGGTGTCGAGGTTGAAACCGCCGGTCGTGAACCCGCCGCTCCGCAGCATCTCGTACACGGGAAGTGACAACTCTTCGACGGAGTTCGGGAACTGGTCGGTGTCCCAGCCGTTCTGGTAGTCACCGCGGTTCGCGTCGACGCTGCCGAACATCCCGTGCGACGTCGCGTATGCCACCTCATGGTGAAAGCTGTGACCCGCGAGGGTCGCGTGGTTGACCTCGAGGTTTAGCCGGTACTCGCCGTCCAGGTCGTGGCGAACCAGAAAGCCGTGGACGGTGGCGGCGTCGTAGTCGTACTGATGCTTGGTCGGCTCCTGCGGTTTGGGCTCGATGAGCAACGTCCCCTTGAAGCCGATGCGGTGCTTGTGCTCGGCGACCATGGAGAGGAAGCGCGCAAGCTGGGCTTCCTCTCTGGCAAGGTCGGTGTTGAGCAGCGTCTCGTATCCCTCGCGTCCGCCCCACAGCACGTAGTTCGCACCCTCGAGACGCTTCGTGATCTCGAGCATGAGCTTCACCTGCGCCGCGGCGTAGGCGAAGACCTCGGGGTCCGGATTCGTGGCGGCGCCCGCGGCGTAGCGAGGATGGCTGAACAGGTTCGCGGTTCCCCACAGGAGCTTCACGCCGGTCCGTGCCATGTGGGCCTCGGCCTGCTCGATCATCGCCTCGAGGTTGCCCCGCGACTCAGCGAAGCTTCCACCTTCTGGAGCGATGTCGCGGTCATGGAAGCAGTAGAACGGCACGCCGAGCTTGCTTAGGAACTCGAAGGCCGCCTCGAGCTTGGCGCGGGCCGCCAGCATCGGTTCGAGGCGCGGATCCATCCACGGTCGCCGGAATGTGCCGACGCCGAAGACATCCGACCCCGGCCAGTTGAACGAGTGCCACAGGCAAACGGCGATGCGAAGGTGATCCTCCATCCGCTTGCCGAGGACGATCCGGTCTGGCTGGTAGACCTTGAACGAGAGCGGATTGGTCGAGTCGAGCCCGCTATAGGGGATCCGGCCCGTCACGCCCGAGAAGTAGCTGTCCTCCACGCCGATCCTCCTTCTGGACGGACAGCGCCGAGTCTCGGAAGGCGCTCCGCCTTGTCACGCGAGCCTAGCACCATCCAATTGTCCGAGAGGGAGTGCCAATTCTGGCAGCCTCCCCGAGGCTAGACTGGGAGCACCTACCGAGAGGAACACCAGATGATCGTTACGACCACGCCCTACGTCGCAGGGCACCGGATCACTGAATCGAAGGGGCACGTGTTCGGCCTTGTGGTGCGAAGTCGGGGGCTGGGTGGCAACATCACCGCCGCGCTGCGGTCGCTGGTGGGCGGCGAGATCCATGAGTACACCGAGCTGCTCGAGGACACCCGCCGCCAGGCACTCGATCGGATGGTGAAGAACGCCACGCTGATGGGTGCCAACGCCGTCATCAGCATGCGCTTCGACAGCAGCGAGATCGGCAGCACCATGTCGGAGATCGTCGCGTACGGGACGGCGGTCGTTGTCGCCGAAGACGCCAGCGCTCCGCAGCCGATGGCCGAATAGGGGCGCCATCCGATGCTGCCCATCACCCGCATCGTCGTAGCCGTGGCCGCCGTCCTGCTGCTGTTGAGTGGACTGGTCGCCTTCGCCGGCGCACACCAACTCGTCGGCCTGTGGCCGATGGTGATTGGAGCGCTTGGAATCGTGGCGCTGGCCTTTGAACGGTCGCGCTACCGTTCCGAGGCCGCCGAACGCGGAACCCGCGAGACGGGTCCCGGCGGGGGCGAGCCAGCGCCTCCCGGACCACCGTTCACGCTGACGGATGAGCGCTTCGTGGACCCGAGCAGCGGCCGTCAGATGCGGGTCTACGTCGATCCGGGTAGCGGCGAGCGCCGCTACCACGCCGAGGGCTAGGCTGCCGACCTAGCTCTTGTCGGACTCGGCGGATTCGCCGGGCTCGGCCTCCGCGCCACCCTCCGCGGCGCCCTCCTCGCCCTCCTCCGCGCCCTCTTCGCCCTCGGCGGCCTCCGCCGGCGCCTCTTCCTCCTCGACGCGCGGCGGCATGACCTTGGCGACCAGCTCGTCTCCATCGGCGAGGATCTGCGCCTTGTCGGGCACCACGAGGTCACGGACGTGGATGGCAGCCTCCAGGTCCACCAGCGAGGTGACGTCGACGGTGATCTCATGGGGCAGGTCGGCGGGTAAGGCTCGTACCTTCAGGCTGCTGATGTTGGTGAAGAGGCTTCCGCCGGTCAGCTCGATTGCGGGCGGCTCGCCGGTGAAGACGAGCGGGATCTCGACCTCCATCTCCTGCGTCAGGTCGACGATGAAGAAGTCGACGTGAAGCATCCGCCCGCTCAATGGGTGACGCTGGATGCTCTTGATGATGGCGCTCGTGGCATTCCCACCGCCGACTGCCAGCTGGACGATGCTCGTCCGACCGGCAGTCCGATACAGGTTCTCGGCTCGCTTGGCGTCGAGCTGCACGGCGATCGACTCGCGGCCGCGGCCAAAGACGACGCCTGGCACGATCCCAGCCTGGCGCAGCCGGCGAACCTGCTTGCCCAACGCGGCGCGCGCGTCCACGTCGACCTGGAGCTCCATGGGTCTGTTTGCAATCCTCGAGTCGGGGCATCGGGCGCGGGCTGAAACGCCTAGCGAGGCCCGCGGGCGCGAGGCGGCATGGTAGCAGCGGAGCGTGGCGCGGGCAAGAAGCGCAGGCCGCCGACCGTCCTCCTGCGGCTCGTTCGTGGGCTCGGTCTAGAATCGGTGCCCCATGGCCGCGAACATCATGATCGTCGAGGACGAGCCGGCGGTCGCTCGGGGCGTCCAGGTCGCCCTTGAGCGCGAGGGCTACACGGTTTCGGTGGTGCCCACCGGTGAGGAGGCGATCGCGCGCTTCAGCGAGCTGGCGCCGGAGCTCGTCGTCCTCGATGTCCGGCTCCCCGGCATGGATGGGTTCGAGGTCTGCCGTCAGCTGCGCCGCGAGACACACGCGCCAATCCTGTTCCTGACGGCCCGGGCCGACGAGGTGGACAAGGTCGTCGGGCTGGAGATCGGCGCTGACGACTACCTGGTCAAGCCCTTCAGCGTTCGTGAGCTCGTCTCTCGCATCAAGGCTCTGCTGCGGCGCGCCTACGGCGAGCTTGCCGATACCCAGACCGGACGGATCCTGCGTCGCGGCGAGCTGGTCATCGACCTCGAGCGACGGCGCGTGACGCGCAATGGAGCGCGGATCGGTCTGACAACCACCGAATTCGATCTCCTGCGCCACCTGGCTGCCCGGCCTGGACGGGTCTACACCCGCGGCCAGCTGCTTGAGCTGGTGCGTGACTACGACGCTCTGGAACAGGACGAACGGACGATCAACGTCCATGTCAGCCACATCCGCGAGAAGATCGAGCCCGATCCCACCCAGCCGCGCTACATCATGACCGTGCGCGGAGTGGGCTATGCCTTCAGCGAGGAGTAGGGCGACGCTCGGGTTCCTGCGACGCCTCGAGGTCCGGCTGGTGCTCGCCCTGGCAAGCGTGGCCCTCGTCGCCCTGACCGTCTCGGGCATCGCTCTCTTCCAGATCCTACCGAGCTATTTCGTCGACCAGGCGCACGCCCGTCTCGTGGCCGCCGCCGACGCGACGGCGGCGCTCATCAAGAGCGAGCCGGCCGACAGCCTCTCACCGCGCGAGGTTCGCGAGCCCAAGGTTCTTCTGCCCATCGCGGAGCTCGCGGCCAACAACATCGCCCAGGCGACCGTCGAGATCATCAACGTCCAGGACGGCTCGCGAGCAGCGATCGCGTCGCCGGAGCGGCCCGCAGAACTGGCGGAACAGGGGTTGCGCCCGGACCCACTGGTGCAGGCGGTCGAGACGAGCCTCGCGGTGACCGTGCCGCAATGCGACTCGGTTGCGCCGAAATGCAAATTGGCCCTGAGGGTCGTGATTCGGAGGCCGTATACCTCGCGCGTCGCGACCCTCGACCAGGTGCGCGGCACCCTGGTGGCCGCTGGCGCGCTGGCGCTCGTCGGGTCGTTGATGGTCGGCCTCCTTGTCTCGCGGCGATTGACGACCCCCATCAACCGTCTGCGCCGTGTCTCCGGACGCCTTGCACTCGGCGACCTCGATCAGCGAGCGCCGCCCTCCGGCGTCATGGAGATCGACCAGCTGGCGACGCAGTTCAACGTGATGGCCGATCGGCTTTCGGAGTCGCTGCGAATGCTCCAGGCAGACCGGGACCGGCTCCGGGAGTTCGTCGCAGATGTCAGCCACGAGCTGCGAACCCCGATTGCCGCGCTGCGCACCTTCACCGACCTGCAGCGTGAAGGCACGCTCGACGAGGCGACGCGCGCGGAGTTCCTCGATCGCTCCAGTGAGCAGCTGCATCGGCTCGAATGGCTCTCGACCAATCTGCTCGACCTGTCCCGCATCGACTCGGGGATCTTTCCGCTCGACATGCACGACGGCGACCTTCGCGATCCGGTCCGTTCCGTGGTGGAGGCCCACGCCGAGGTCGCCGAGCGGCGCGGGATCGCGCTTGGCTCCGCGGTGCCCGGCGACTCGGTCTCGCTCCGCTTCGACCGTGAACGGATCGTCCAGCTGGTGAACAACCTGGTGGCGAACGCCCTGAAGTTCACGCCCAGCGGCGGCCAGGTGCAGGTCGACGTACGCGATGCCGCCGGCGAGGCGATCATCGAGGTACGCGATACTGGGCCCGGGATCCCGGAATCGGAGCTGCCGCGTATCTTCGAGCGCTTCTATCGCGGGACGAACGTCGGGGAAGCGCGAGCGTCGGGCAGTGGCCTCGGCCTGGCGATCGCCCGATCGATCGCGGAGATGCACCGGGGGAGCATCGAGGTCGCGAGCGTGGTGGGGGAGGGGACGGTCTTCTACGTGCACCTGCCACGTTTGGCCGACCCGAATCCGAGCGAGGTTGCCGAGCGGCCGATCCGGCCGAGCCGTGTTCCGGTCATGCCGCGCTCACGCACTCTCCGGCGTCGACGATCGGCGCCGTCCGCGAGCGCAAAACGCGGATGAGGAAAGGTCAACGAAACTTCACGTGCGCTGATCTCGCCACGCAACGCCGACGCGCGACGATCATCGCTTCGCGATGAACGAGGACGACTCCAACCCGCTCGAATATCAGCACTTCGGGCCGCCTGCCGAGGCCATGCGCACCGGCCCGCCTGAGGCCGCCCCGGCGTGGTCGACGCGGCCGCCGCCCATGCACGCCGCTGAAAGTCCTCGCCGTTCACCGATGGCCTCCGTCGCCGTCGTCGCCCTGGTGGTCGGCATCGTCTCGGGGTCGCTTTCCGCCCTGGCCGTCACCAACCTGATGCGTCCGGACGAGACCGGAGCGGGCGGCGCGGGGGCCAGCGGCACTGGTGTGACCCAGGTTCATGTGGATGAATCCTCGGCGGTCATCGCCGCTGTGCGAAAGGTCTCGCCGGCGGTGGTCGTCATCCAGTCCCGTTCGGCCAGCGACGCCGGCGCGAACGGCGTCGGATCCGGATTCATCTTCGACTCGCGCGGCTGGATCCTCACCAACCGCCACGTCGTCCTGGGAGCGGAGCAGCTCCAGGTCCAGCTCCAGGACACGCGAGTCTTCGACGCCCACGTCTACGGGATCGACACGCTTACGGACCTGGCGATCGTGAAGATCAACGCCACGGGGCTGCCGACAGCACCGATCGGCTCGAGCACGGGCCTCGAGCCGGGGCAGATGGCGATCGCCATCGGAAACCCGCTCGGCACCTTCGAGAACACGGTCACGACCGGGGTCGTCTCAGGACTGGGCCGGCAGATCACGGCGGGGAACGCCGGGCAGGTCAGCAGCGAACAGCTCAACAACCTGATCCAGACTGATGCCGCCATCAACCCGGGGAATTCCGGCGGCCCCCTGGTCAACAGCGCCGGCCAGGTGATCGGCATCAACACCGCGGTCAGCCAGAACGCCCAGGGGATAGGTTTTTCGATCCCGGTCGACGTCGCCAAACCAATCATGGCCCAGGCGCTCGCCGGCAAGCCGCTCGTCCGCCCCTGGATCGGGGTCTACTACCATCCGGTCACCAAGCTCGTCGCGGAGCAGAAGAAGCTGTCCGTCGACTACGGAGCGCTGATCGATCGCTCGTCGACCGGCGCGCCGGGCGTCTTTCCGGGTAGTCCGGCCCAGGCTGCCGGGCTCGAGGAGGGCGACGTCATCCTGACGGTCGATGGGAGCCGGATCGACGAGGCGCACGACCTCTCGTCGCTGATCGTGCCTCATGAGCCAGGCGAGGTGGTGACGCTCAGCGTGCTCCACAAGGGCACCACGCACGACGTGAGGGTGAAGCTCGGAGTCCTCCCCAGCACCGGGTGAGCTTGGGCAGGCCTGGCTCGCCCTGGGCTTGAGTTTGGCCGCGAGGCGCGACCCTTTTTAACGACGCTGGCTCACCCGGCGCCGGGTGAGCGAGGCCTCGACCGTCTCGAACGGTCCGGGAAGCGGGGCCTTCGGCTTCCGGACGCGGACCGTGACGGCATCGACGGTGGTCGTCGCGAGCACGGCATCCGCAATCGCGCCGGCGAGTGCCTCGATGAGCCGATAGCTCTCCCCCTCCACGATGCGGCCCACCAGCGCGAAGACCTCGGAGTAGTCGACGGTGTCGGCCAGCTCATCGCTGGCGGCCGGCGCAGAGAGGTCAGCCTCGAGCTCCACGTCGACCTCGAAAGGCTGGTGCTCGAGCCGTTCCTGGATGGTCACGCCGTGCCGCGCCAGGAA
>Ga0070708_100000684_pt1 | contig 25763 bp, 18 predicted proteins | sample KBSK5503metaG_FD_65469 | JGI IMG/M metagenome (GOLD analysis project Ga0070708, IMG submission 65469) | Corn, switchgrass and miscanthus rhizosphere microbial communities from Kellogg Biological Station, Michigan, USA - KBS K5-50-3 metaG | ecosystem: Host-associated > Plants > Roots >... | reverse complement strand
GGCCCGTAGCTCAGCCAGGTTTCATATCAACGGACTGAAAGAGCGGCAGGCTCATAGCCAATGCGAGAGACACCTGACGGTCCCCGGTTCGAATCCGGGCGGGCCCACCAATCCCTGTAGGCGACTCTGGGGGATTCAAGAATTTGCGAGCTCCTTTAGTTTCGCCAGAATGATCTGCGCGTAGTCTCGCTCGTTGTTACGGTCGCCGACTGCCATGATTCTGTGTGGCTCAGCAAAGCAATCCCTGTTCAAGACTCTCTCGGGGTCCTTCCCAAGCTGCCTCGCCAATCTCGCCAGTGTCTCGAACGCCGTCTCCTCGGTTTTTGGCCTAACTCGCAGATCTGCCTTTCGGTACTCGTTTCTCAAGAACTCCACTCCCTTGCTCTGAACATCGTTGTAGGTATCGATTACGTGACCCATAGTGTACTGAACATAGGGTTCAGCCATTCCTGCTGACATCTTGTTTGTACAGTAGAACTTCCGCAACGTATGCGGTCTCAGTGTATAGTGGAAGTGCCCAAGTTTCACAGGCTTGAGAAGCGCTGCTTTGGCGATTACAGAATGTATCAGTTTGTAGAGTTGCTTCTCTCCGATGGGTTGCGGCGTTGTTCTTAGGGGTCCGCGGACACGATCGTTTAGCTCGTCGCGGATTAAGGGCGAGTTGTCGTTGAACTGTTCTGGTCCTATGTAGGGATGCAGTACACCGCCTTTCTTTCTCGCCTCGATATATTTCCGCAGGTAATCGGTCGCCTCGTGGTCGATGAAAGTGTCGTAGTCGCTGTATTGACCTTTGGTGATTGATTCGTCGACATGTATATGGATTGGAGATCTTCCGTTTTCAAAGTCGTCTCTGATGTGGCCATATTTTAGACGTACAAGTGTTCCTTCTCTCATTCCGCTCAGGCACAAGATACAAATGATGACCTTCTCCCTGAGCGTTGCATAGTCTAGCAGTCGCAGAACTTGTTCTTGTGATGGTGCGCTGTCCTTGTAAATCGCCTTTGGCTTCTGAATGGCAATTCTGGGCAGTTCGACCGCGTTGACTGCATAGAATGTTCGCACGCGCTTCATGAAGCCGTGGATGTATCCCGGAGACCTCTTCCGCTCCTGCAATTCTCCAAGGAATGTTGTTAGAAACTGCCGATGTTTCTCGATTGCTTGGGGCGTCGCGAGTCCATTCACCTTGACGTCGGTAATGATCCCATCTGGCGTTGTACTCAATCGTTCAGAGTATTGGTGGATCGCGTTGGTATACGCGTAGAGGGACATGGTGCTTCCTGAGCGTACCCGAAGAAAATAGCGACTCAGGGCGATTAGGCTCTCGTTGTTCAGCAAGAAAGGCAATAGGCTCGGTCTGGTTGATAGAAGGCTCAGAACATATTCGATAACGTCAACCTGCCGTAGGCCGAGTATCTTCGCCAGTTCCACTGTAACGGGCGTTTTCAGCGTGTAACTCGGGGATTTGGGGCTGTGTTCAAAGCGAATCATCTCATTCTTGATGACGCCGTATCGGTTGAGAAATGGAGTGTCTTCGAGGCGTAGTTCTCTGGGTCTGAGTAGGAGCTCTGTAGTCATTCGGTTTCCCTGCTGCTCTTGCGTTTGCATGTATTTTCATGTATAATGTCAGAGTATACGCGATTTAAGTATATCTCAAAGGCATACGGGGAACTTACAGATTTGACGACTATCGAATTCAGAATGAAGGCTGTCAAGATCGGGAATTCCATCAAGGTGACGATCCCGCAGGAGATCTGTGAAGCCTTAGGGGTGAAGGAAGGGAACATTCTAGGCGTTTCGGTTGACGATTCTCGTGTGGTCGTTAGGAAGCTCAAGTAGAGAGAACCTCTAGCTTCACGATTGTACTCTTTACGATAGTCAATCCCTTTTGCGGGAACCTACCGTCCTCAGGCAGGTTGGATGGTTTGATGAGACGCTCCCAGGCTATCCGAATGGCGGTCTCGTTTTCAAAGCTGACCCAACCACAGGTTTCGAGGACCCAAGGATCATTGAACTTGGTTGGGTCCTTGTCACACCATACGATATGGTCTTCGTAAGTCACGTGGATCAGGTTTCCTACTTTGGCAGAAGCCAGTGACTGTTGCTTGTGTTGATTCGTCATTGCCACCCCATGGGCTGCTGCTCAATACATGTCGTGCATCGAAGAAATCCATCTCTGCCAGGTTTCAGCGGACCTTTCTTGCCACAGACGGAACATTGCCCAGTTTCCCCATCGGCGAGATCCTCGTTCGTTGACTGGATGTTTGTTGTCGGATTGCCGCTTGAGATTGGCGCATCTCCCACTGTTCTAGATGTGTTTCCAAGAGAAACTGGCCAATGCTCTTCATTGATACCGGTTCGTGGTGGAACTGGACCTTCACGAGGCAGTCGGAGAGTACCGAACTGAGGTCGGTAGAGTTCTCCGTTCTCGACGAGACGCTGGATCAGTTTCTCAACATCCGCGCGCCTGTATCCTTTTTCCTCGCATGCAAGGATTACAATCTCGTCGGCGACCTCATTGTATTTCGCTTGGAGTATCGGCATTAGGTCGCGTGTGACAACATCGCGGGGGGAAGACTTCTGCACCTTGGCAGGTTCTAGCTGTCTCTGGCCTGCAGGATCGGAAGCTTCTCCAGCTGAGCCATCAGCCCGAGTTTTTCGATAGTACGTGACACCCTTTCGGGACAGCCTATAGCCGTGACTCCGCGCCTGTGACTCGATGAGCCCGAGCGCTTTCAGCTTATTTGTGTGATCGATAACATGCCTCTTGGTTTGCCCAATTTTTTCGGCGATGACCGCTGACTCGATACCGGGCCGCTCGGCGATCGACTCGAAAGTACGCCGCAGAGCATGATTGTCAGCAAATTCCACCTGAATCTGACCAAGTTCGTCGTTGGAGAGTTCGCTGATACTCTCGACCCTTCGCGTGTATTGCTCATATTCCCACATCTGGAGCAACTCCCGGCTGTAGGCGATTGCTTGATCGACGTGAGCCGCGGTAACTTGAACTGTCCTGTGGTTGGATGTGGAATGAAGCAGAATTGCGAAGGACGCTGCACGCCTCGCTAGGACTTCTTTGAACCCAAAATGAACGAGCGGCAGGCGTGGGGTGGATATCTCGACGAATTCCTGAAACGCCGCTCGAATCCTTTCAACCGAAGCCGGCTCGAAAACGATATCCTGTGCCTTCAATCCCCAAGCCCAAAGCATACTTCGAACGAAAATCAGCTGTGGAATTCTTGGCTCTCTCTTTCCTGCATTCGCGATCAGGTCCTTTCCAACATCTTCTCTGCCAAACGGTATGACGTCATCCCATCTCGTTAAGTCCACTGACGGCTCAGCAATGGACGCGATGTCAAGCAGGGCCTCTGCTCGGTCAGCATACTCTTGCATCGGGCGCCTTGGGTTTCCTGCGGCGATTATTCGCGCTCGTGCCGGCTGCTCACCACGGACTCTCTTGTCAACTTTGACCGATCCCTCACGAAGCGCCTCTCTAAACTGTGGAATCTGATCCTCAGCCAACCCTTGGAATCCATCAATAAGGACTTGGCCAAGGTCGGCCATGGGAATCACACCCCAGATAATGGCGTTCGCGTCTGTGTCGACTGTATACAATAGGCCAGCGCGGGAACTTGTCTCAGCGATCGCCTTCTCCGACAACCCCAGATCATAGACAGACCTCAGGATCTGCGACTTTCCAGTAGTGGAGTCGCCGAACAGCCCTGTCAGTAGTCGCCCTCGAATTCTTCGCCCTTCGAAACTTAATTCAAGCGGGGAGTGACAGTTCAGCGCCACGGCAAGCTTTGCAGTTGACCTCCCGACGATTGCAGGCGCAATTGTCTCGTCAATGTCGCTTTCAATGTTCTGATTGCCTTGGAAATATTTGGTGAAGTTCTCTAGATCTTCAAGGCTCGGATTGTACCCCTCGAATCCAACCTGCAGTGGAGTGACTTTGTAGACCAGCATGGTCAGACCTTTCTTCGCGTCTTCGGTGACTATCCCGGTTAACGAGACCTTTCGCGAGGACGGGATTTTACATCCGACGAAATGGACCGGGACCGGTCGGCCCGCCTGTTCCTCAAACTTCTCTTCGCCTGGGAGTTGGCGGACAAACCCCTCGCGCCAATCGATCCGTCTCGAACCCTTGACAGGCGTAAGGTTTCTGTTGCGCCCAAACAAAACTTTGCCAAGAAGATCATGGTTAGCTTCTTTCGAGACATCCACGAACTCGTTTTTTTCCTCATCACCTTGCAGCCTGACCTCTATCATCTCGGCGAAATTTCGAGGAACGCCTTCGCCGCAGATGTGTGCCGGGGTCCGGACGCTCTTGCCGAAGTATCGCGCTTGAATGGCGTGTCTCAGTGAGAGATCTTTCGGGCCCATTGTGAGACCTATCAGCTCGTGCTTCAAAGCATCGGCGAGGATTGATCTCAGATCCGTTTCATTTGGTCCCGCCTTGGCAATCTCAGGGGAGATGCCTGCCAATACCCTGAGGTCATCCGGCCCTTGCCTCGAAACGAGATCTTGCACCACTAACGTGATATGGTCGGTGGATTCACGCTCGTCCTCTGAGAAGAAGCGGGATTGTTTCCCTGTGCTGTTGATCTTGTAGGATACCGATCCCCCGCTAAGAATGAGGGGGTCCAAAAGACCCCTCAACGTAGGTTCAGACCCTGACTCTTCGTCTGCGATAGGACGAGACGTTTCGACCACCAGTAATCCTTCGATTTTACGCGATCGTTAGCGTTCCTTAGCTCCAGATTTGCGAGGAAGCCTCTCGCTGTCGATAGAAAGCGCCGCCAGTTTCATGGACTGTTCGAGATCCTGCTGGATAATCCGAAGTGAAACTAGAACCTGCTCCAACGGTGTTCCCGAAGGAAAAGCTACAAGGGCACGAGTGTTCGGAACGAGTTCTATCTGCTGATCAAATCCGGCTTTGCGCAGAACCTTGGGAATGTAAATCTTCGAAGCGCTATCAAGTCTTTGGGTGAACTGCACCATTGATTGTCAAGAATATGCCAACAATTGGCTTATAGCTAGCTTTCGGAGAAACACAAAATTGTGATCAACTCTGAAACCTCCACTTGACGAATTGGGTTGTCTTACCTTAGCTATGCTACCGGATGCCTTAGCTACGTTAACAGATAAAGATGTGGCAGGCCCTCTCGTAGGCCCCAGTTTTGCTTGCCATCAAATAATGGGTGATATTCATCCGCAAGAGGCTAGAAGAGCTTTTGAGGAAATGGCTGAGAAAGGCTTTGGAAAATGCGTGATGAGGCGACCGCCAAAGGGTCGGGCGATCACAACGTTTTCGGTGAATGATTTAGGTCGACTCCAATATCACCTTGACGCGATTGTCGATATCGCCCGATCATCAAACCATGAAGAGATTCAGATGATAATGTCCGATGTTGAGCAAGTCTTCGCCCAAGTCATGAGACGGCACTATGAGCCAAAGATCAAGGACTGATTTGACAGCAAGTGTCGTCGCTATAATGCGGCAGTTTTCTCTGTTGGAAGCTGTCTGGTGTCTGCCAGACCTGCCCTCGCACTGCAGACACATCCTGGCCGAATTGTCGGCTCATCAATTACCAAGGCTCCGCTAAGCAGTTCTAGGAGTGTTCTTGTTGGGCACTCGGGTCCGTATGATGTAGTGAGGTTGAGGAGCCTGAGGGCGGCAAAACTTGCCGCTGTAGTTGTGAGGGTAATCAGTCCAGGTTGATTCTTTGGCGCAGCGTATCCTTCACTTCTGAGTCTCTCGATTTCCGCGTCTGAAAGCGTCTCCTGAACTAGGGTTCGGCCATCCAGGACCCCGGTGCACCAGAGGCAGGCTCTTCCGGGTCCAAGCACTTGAACTCTCAGCGCGGATTGGGGCTGCGGCCCTTCGATCACAACTCTGCATCCAGCATCGATAACAGGAATGCAATACTGATATGCGAAATCATTCAGGAATGACCGACTTCTTTGGTTATCGGTACAGCACATCACAACGTCTGTCTCAGACAGAATGTCGAGGATTCGAGTTTCCATGACAGAGCCTTCGATATGCCGAACCTTACGAGAGAAGCCGACAGACGACAGGTATCTCGCTAGGACAGATGACTTGGGTTTGCCGACGTCTGATCTCTTTGCTCCATAGAGACGAGGAAGGTTGCTCTCATCAATCTTGTCGTAGTCAATGATGACGAGTTCCCCTACGCCAAGTTTTGAGAGTTGAACACCTAGCGCCGATCCGATTCCTCCCGCTCCCACGACGGCGATTTCTAGTCTGCTCAGAGTCTGTTGGGAAGAGGTTCCGAAGGCTCCAACCTGTCTGTCAAACAGATGTTCGTCAGTCTGAGATCCGGTATCGTTGACATTCCTTTGTGCGACGAGATGTTGACCAACGATAGAAAGCTGTTGAACCGCCCCCCACTTTCCATCTTTGAAGACCACTCCGTCGAAGCCCTGTTTGGAGAATACCAAGCTTCCAGTTGGCTTGCGGCTCAGCAATTCCGCAAGGTTTGGTAGTAGCTTTCGGTTGCCTTTGACATCGATTGAGCTGAATGTCACCCAGCGCCCGCTGGCGGGATGGCTGTGGTAGAAAACGAGTGTCGCGGTCTGCTTGTCGGCTACGATTGTTGAATCGCTGATGTAGGAAGTCTTGGGCTCAAGAAACGTTGTCTCCTGTTCGTTCCATTTCTTCTCGTCATAGTCTAGACACTCTCGGATGACAAGAGTTCGGCTATCTCCACGGACTGCTGGGTGCGCTAGAAGGAATCCTCCTGTTTCGTTTGGAGCGGATTCTGATATGTCGGCTTGGATCTTGGTATAGACGCTTTCAGGTAAACGAATCTTCCAAGCCTCCGTTCTTAGTTCAACCTCGCATCAATCTCTCTTCCACATAACAGACATAACTGGGGAGATCGTCGGTTGACGGATTCCAGGGTCTGTTTAGGTGCCAGCTAAAACGGCGCCAGATTTTGCCGAGGTGCTGCTCCATCACTTCTGCACCCCGTGGCGCTGCACTCGATACGAGTGTTAGGTCGGTATCGGTCCAGAACATGTCGAAGCCCGCGTTCGGATATTCCGGTGTTGTGAACACGAGCAGTTCTGTCTCGACCTTGTTGTAGAGACCGGAGGGGAGTTTGAACTTGTGAAAAAGAATGTAGATTCTTGGATTCTCTTCTATGATCTCTGGGTTGTAAGCGTTGTTCTTGAGCGTGGTTACCGCCGTTTGTAGTTCTGTTGGGATCGTCCGAAGTTCACTCCTTTGGTTATGGCGTTGAAGTGTTCACCATTCTCGATGTTGACGGATTCTGCCGGTTGGACCTGTTTGCTACGTTCGCCGACGACCATGAAGAGGTCGTACTGGTCTGGGCCAAACCCGGCGAGTTGCAGTATCTGAGAACCGGTTAACGTGTCTGCCGGAGTTTTGAAGAGTTTCTTGTTAACGAATATCTCGTGTTCTTCTGGCATTTCTCGTCAAGGGAGGCTAGCGCTGACGCCGTTATTACGTGTGTCAGCGATAATAACGTTAAGAACCCTAACAACATGAATTTCTCGAACAATGAAGCCACCTCTCAGGGTCCACATTTGTCCGGTGGGATTCGAAGTTCTCAGGGTAACCGAGCCCCTGCTCAGAATGAGAGCGGACAAGGCCTACCTCGTTAGCTACAAGTTTGGAGATGCCGCAGCATCGTACCTCACCAGGATAAAGTCGACTCTACTCGACGGATACAAGCATATCCAGCTCGTCGAGGAGTATCTAGACCTGTGGGATCTGTTCGCATGCATCACGAAGTTCAAGGAGATAGTCCGTAAAGAAGAGGGGAACCTGGTCTACGTCAACGTCTCGACGGGCACAAAGGTAACCGCGATAGCCGGTACTATAGTCTCGATGCTCACAGGATCAGCCCCGTACTATGCAAGGGTGAACTATGGGCCATTGCCCGTAGCAGTTCCTCCAACTGAGAAAGTTGATGATCCGTTCGAGGTGCCTGTCTACAAGATATTAGCGCCTAGCACCTCCGCCATGAGAATCCTTGAGATAATCGAAAAGGAGAGCGGGTCGATCAGGAAAAAGGATCTCATCGCAAAATTGCGCAAGGTCGGGCTCATTAGATCAACAGGCAACGCCGAGCTCACGCCATCCGCTGAACATGGCCGGCTCAAACCTCACCTAGATCCTCTTGAGAAGGAATGGAAATTCGTTACGGTCGAGAGTAGAGGACGGTCAAGCATAGTGAAACTGACTGACCAGGGAAGAACAGCGCTCAAAGTGTTCAGCTAGTCTATGTGAGTGATAAATCGCGTTTCCTGCTTCCGGGAAGCCATGTGATCAGCTATCCCTTGAAGGAACCCTCCGGTCGCTTTCGCCACCGTTCACCAGATTCTCTGGTTGACCCGCGAGCAATCGCCAGTCCGGAAAATGGGAGGCTTGGTCTCTTCTGGTGAAGTGGTGAAACGTGGTGAAGTCATCGTTGATCGGATCCTTTTCCATTAGCAAAGAGAGCGAACCCTATTAGAGAAGAATGTCTTAGGATAAGTTGTCGGAAGATGTTTACGAATCAACGGAGTAGAACTAAGCTCAAATGAAATCGCTGCTTGAATCATGTCATCCCAAAGAAGATGTCTTGGAAGGTCGGCTAACCGAGGACACATTTGCCGCGGACCTGCAGGCTGTGTACGCAGGAAAGGCTCCAGAGGTCTACGGCAACCCCGTGAAGTTCTTTGAAAATACCTTTCCTACCGACGGAATGAAGACCCTGATGAAAGAAGCGTTTGGCAGGTTGACGGGAAAGGACGCAGGGGCTAATCCCGTCATAAAACTTGAAACAAGCTTCGGAGGTGGGAAGACACATTCGCTCATTGCCCTTTACCACGCCGCAAAGTCGCCTCAATCCGTAGACCTGGAGAAGCTCTTGGGGCCGAAACTTGCCCTAAGGCAGCCGATTCGAACGGTCGTTCTGTCCGGCACGGCGTACAGTGCCTCCTCGACCCGCGAAGAAGGCAAGATCAGACCGAGAACACTTTGGGGAGAGATTGCGCTTCAAGCCGGAGGCGAGACGGGCTATTCAATAATCCAAAAGTCAGATGAAGATGGCTCTGCACCTGGGACACAACTCCTCGAGAAGGCTCTGCCACAAGAACCCGTCTTGGTGTTGATCGACGAGATCGCCCACTATCTGAGAACCATTTCCGAACGCCCCGGGAGAGGTAGAGCTCTCGCCGAGCAGACCGTAGCGTTTCTACATCAACTGATGTCCATAGCCTCAACAAACAAAAGCATTTGTGTAGTCATGACTCTCGCCACCGAGGCTGACGCTTACGCGAAGGAGACAGCGCAGGTCTCACGCGTTCTTCAAGAGGTTGTGAGCATCACCGCGAGGAGTAGCTTTTCCATTTCTCCCACGAGTGAAGCCGAAATCTCCGATGTCCTGAAGAAAAGGCTGTTCGAAAAGATAGAGTCGAAAGCGGCAGAGGCGGTGGCAGACTCTTACTTCAACCTGTACCGAGGGGAAGCACGCAGGAGAACCATTCTTCCAGAGAAGGCTACTGGCGCGGAGTTCAAGGCGGAGATGGCTAGGTCCTATCCATTTCACCCAGAACTAATAGACACCCTCAACAGAAAGTTGAGCACAATATCCACCTTCCAGAGGACCAGAGGCGTTCTCCGCCTGCTCGCCCTCGTGGTCAGGGATCTTTGGGAGAAGAAGGAGGTCGCCCTCTTCATAATGCCCTACCACGTCGACTTATCAAATGACGCAATTCAGACGGAGCTGACCGACCGGCTTGAACGACCCAAGTTTAGGCCAGCTATTCAGCACGACATTTCGAGCAATAAGGGTGATGCAATCTCTCAGCAACTAGACGACAACGAATCCGGAGAAAAGACGCGCACGGCCTCTCGGACCGCAACTGCTGTAGCTACCGTTGTCTTTCTCAATAGCCTAGTTTCTGGCCAAGCGGGAGGGGTCGACTTGCCGGGGCTGCATTTGGCCACGATTGCACCCGAATTCTCGGATAGGGAACAGGTTGGCTCAGGATTTGGACTAAATCCGAAAATCGTCCTCCCGCCGGTCTCACCGGAGGCTGTAGATGATTCGCTAAAGGAGCTACTAGACGAGTGTTGGTTCATCTACGATACAGGTAGCAGGTACATCTTCAGAACCGAGTTCAACTTGAACAAAGTCATATCCGAGGAGCAGACAAATGTGTTCGTAACCGAAGCGAGAGCGCGAATCGAAACAGTTCTCAAAAGCAAGTTCAGTGGGGCAACTTTCGAAGCGAAGTTCTTCCCTAGCGAACCTGTTGATGTTCCTGACGATCCAGAGAGTCCTAAGCTCGTAGTCCTGCACTGGGATTCCGATACCGTGTCAAAGGATGGCCAGATTCCGGAGCTCGTGAGTAGAATCTTCGAGAGGGCAGGTGAAAAGGAGGGCTTTAGGATCTACAGGAATAATGTGTACTTCCTTGTGGGTGACGACCAGTTCCGAGGAAACATGACAGATGTCGCGCGATACGCTCTAGCTGTCGAAAGAATAGTTGCTAACAAGAACCTCACTTCAACTCTCTCTGAGGAGCAGAGGAACAAGCTGGATGAAAAGAAGAAGAAGAGTGAGCTAGAACTCGCCGAAGCGGTCATAACTTGCTACAGGTATCTCTATTATCCTTCTGCTGCCGATGGTCTGTTCGAGGAAGATCGGTTTCCGCTACGGCAGTACACGCTGAAAGTAGACAAGGCCGCGGATCTCCAAAAATCCAACCAGCAGAAAGTCATTCTTGAAGCGCTTATCGGGCTTCAGAAGGTCGTAGCAGGAAATGTTCCTCCGCCAGGAGCGAGCTACGTTGAAGACAAGGTTTGGCCCAAGGGAAAGACCTTCGTATCGGCACTTGACCTGAGAATGCTCTTTGCACAGAAACCGTATCTTCCTCTAATTCTTGATCCAGACACGCTGAAGAAGACGATACGAGACGGGGTTGAACAGGGGATTTGGGTCTACCAGCACGGAGAACTCGTCTACGAGAAAGGGTCAAAACCAATACCAATTCAATTGACCGAGGAATCTCTTCTTTTCCTTCCTGAGGAAGCGAAGAAGCGCGGAATAACAGCATTCCCAACTGAAAAGGGAGGGGTTTCTCGAGCCTGCCCTGTCTGCGGTCAGGATCCATGTGTTTGTGAGATTAGGGCTGCATCTAGGGGAGCCCTTGTTACGACGGAACGGGGAGATGTCCATCGGGTCTTCGCGCAACTCGTGGAGAACGCCAAGGGTCAGAGGATTGCCAGGCTAGAGAGGATGGATTTCGGAGTTTATGATCTCAAAAGCTTGAGGGCGCTCGACCTTCTCATACCGCAGCTTGGGAAGGCCCGGGTGACTCAGGACATTCGTATCTCATGCGAGGAAACGGAGAACAACTTCGAGGTCTCATTCAAGGGGAGCTGGGACAACTATAGGCAGCGAAAGGACCACATCGAGGGACTAGTGGGAAACTCCCAAGTAACAATCGATGCTAGGTTCCAGCTATTGTTCAGCGAGCCTCTGGACGCGACGGCGGACGGTGTCAAACAAATTCAAGACACTTTGAAGAAATTGGGTGCTGGAAGCTTGGATCTCAAGGGGTATGCAGCGCTCGGGGGACGATAGTGTTGGAAAAATTCTACCTCAGAAGCTGCAGCGAAAGAAAAGGGCGAACGGTTCAGTTGTTCAGGGGCATGAGTAATGGAATAACCGAAAGAGTGCTCAAAGTTGGGGAACTGAGAGGGTGGAGACTAAACTTGGCACAACCTGCGATTACTGAGTCTCTAAGACACTCAAGGGCCAAGATTTCCCGAAGGATAGAAGGGAATCATATCCTGATAAATGAGGAAGATGGTATCAGGTTGCACCTCGCGTTCCGAGGAGTTTCGAACCTGATGGGTGTTTCACGAGCCTCGGAGTTCATCTCAGGGGTCTATGACCTGAGCCGTGAAGAGGCATACTACTGGTATGCAAAGACGCAGAACGGTTCAGCAGGGAGAGGTCTGCGATCTCTTCGGGTCCTTCTCGCAGGAGTTGTCTAGGACTTTGGTCCAGACATCTGAAATTCCTTTCACAAATCGCACCCCGATAACGAGGCCCCATTTGCTCATAGAGGATTGGCTCCCAATTGAAGAACTTGGAATCGAGTGCAGAAGAGAGGGGAGTGTCGGCTTGCATCCTCCTCCAAACAGACTGCATGTTTGGTGGGCACGCCGCCCTCTTACTGTTAGCCGAGCTGCAGTACTTGCGAGTCTATTGCCATACGACTTCCCTCATAGTGATTTCATGAAGTTGATGGGAATTCTTGGTAATCCGGTCGAAGGTCGAAAGAAGATTGATGAAGTAATTTCGGGGAAACGAGTGGAACGAGTTAAGGATCCGTACGGCTATCCGCGGGCGTTCACATATACGCCCAACATGGAACAGATTGCGAAACTCCGCTCCCTCCTGAAGGGAGTATGGGGGTCAGATGAAGTGACCGTCCTTGATTCGTTTGCCGGAGGGGGGAGCATCCCTTTCGAAGCCACTAGGCTAGGTCTAACGGTCGTGTCTAACGAGTTAAACCCGGTTGCGTCAATTGTTGAGCGCTCCACGATCGAGTTTCCCGCGAAGTTCGGTTCAGCGATGGCGAAAGAAATCGGAAACTGGGGGAGAATGGTTGAAAGCAAGATAACATCAGAATTGCTGAAATGCTTTCCTAGAAAACCGGGTGAGGAGGATCTCTGCTACATCTGGGTGCGCACCATTCAATGTCCTGAATGTAACCTCTCCGTCCCGCTTAGTCCCAACTGGTGGCTGGATAAGAAAGGCAAGCTAGGGTACCGTCCGATAGTACCAGCAAGAGGGTCAGACGATTGTTCCTTTAGAATTATGGATGCGAAAGTGCCTGAGTTCGAGCCGGACAAAGGCTCAGTTTCAGGAGGAAAGGCTCAGTGTCCTAGGTGCCACACGCCAGTCGGAGGAGAGTACATCAAGGAACAGGCCCAGAACGGAAGAATGGGCCACAAACTTGCGGTGATTGGCTACAAATCGAGGGTCCAGAATGGACGCCATTTCAGAGAAATTACTGATTCAGATCTGGACGGATTGCGGCAGGCTGGGGAACTCCTCAAAGAGAAGCTATCTGCCTGGGAAGCGGAGGGACTCGTCCCCAACGAGGAGATACCAGAAGGGGCCAAGACCTCCGAACCCCGCCGTTCTGGAATCCGCAAATGGAGCGATTTCTTTAGCCATCGCCAACTACTCGTTCACTTGGTAACACTGGAAGCGATCCGCAACCTTAGAATTGAAGCAGAACTCGATGCAGACAGGGCCAAGGCAGTCAGGACGTATCTGGCGCTAGCGCTTGACAAAGCGATCTCTTACAATTCCCTAGGATCGAGGTGGGATGGAATTCTGTTCAAGATAACCAATCTATTCGAAAGACACGACTTTGCCTTTCGATGGAGTTATGGAGAAATTGACGGAGGTGGGCAGTTGTGGAGGTGGGCCCTGGGTGCAGTCGTTGATGCCTATGAGAATCTCGTGAAGCTTCTCATCGGTACGAGGGGCAATCCGAATGGCGTTTACCTCTGCGGCGACTCTGCCTCTCTTCCTTCGATTCCAACAGGAAGCATTCCATGCATCGTCATAGATCCACCTTACTCTGACAATGTAATGTACGCTGAACTCTCGGACTTCTTCTACGTCTGGATGAAGCGCAGTATCGGAAACACGTATCCAGAATTCTTCTCCACCATGCTTACGGACAAGGACAGAGAGGCGGTAGCAAACAAGGCTCGTTTCAGGGAGTTCAAGGGTAACCAACGTGAGTTGGCTCAGGATGATTACGAGGCGAAAATGAAAGCCGCCTTCAAAGAAATCCGCCGGATCCTTGTCGAAGATGGCGTCCTTACCGTGATGTTCACACACAAGAGCGATGACGCATGGGACGCTTTGGGCAGAGGATTGATCGATGCGGGCTTCGAGATTACTGCGTCGTGGCCCGTTCACACCGAAAGCGAGCATAGCTTGCATCAGGCCCGGAAGGTTGCCGCTGGTAGCACGATACTGTTGGTCTGCAGAAAACGTAACATTACTCCCGGAACGCGTGGCTGGTGGGAAGACATTCGCCCCCTAGTCAAGGATGTTGCTTACGCAAAAGCCGAACTACACTTCAAGCAAGGGATTCGTGGGGTAGACCTGATGCTCTCCACCTACGGTCCAGCCTTGAAAGAGCTCAGTAGTAGATGGCCGGTAATGGACCGGAGCGGTGTCGAGATCAGACCGCGGGAGGCCTTAGAGGAGGCAAGCCGTGCTGCGAGCGACTTCAGGATGAACATGCTCACGGAGAGAATGAATCTGACGATGGACATGCCCACTCGGTTCTACATTCACGCGTGGGATTACTATCAGGCGGAAGAGATACCAGCAGATGACGCTATCAAGTTGAGCCACACCCTTAGCATCGATCTCAATGACCTTGAAGGTCGCTACGATCTTGTGAAGAAAAAAGGAAACTTCGTGATCATGCAGGACGCATCCGCGCGAGCGAAGAGTGGAGCACTAGATATTGGTGAGGATGCAGTGTATCATATCGCCCTTGACAAGGTTCACGCCACCGAGCTGGCTTACAACGAAAGGGGCGTCGCTGGAGTTAAACGGATTTACCAGGACAAAGGGTTCCTTGCAGATCCTGTTTACACAGCAACTATTGATGCTCTTCTAAACTCGCTGCCGTCGACTAGTGACGAATACGAGACCGTAAAGAACATCGCTCAATACGCGATGCAAAGCAAGGTAAAGGATCGGCGTTCGGATCGCTCTACCAGTCACGTGGGCCTTGATCAATTCTAGAATTATCAGGACTCTAGGATATTTCTCTCGGTGATTGGAGTGCATAAAGAAGTTGGTTCGGCTCCCTTTGCCTCCATTGGTTCTGAGACTGAAAAGGCAACCCTTCAAGACTACGGATGGCAGCGAACTTATTCGGATGAGACCAGCAATATCGTCTCGGATTTCCTGATTCCCGCCCTTCAGAGGAGCATCACGTATGACAGGGTAGCGGGATTCTTTGGAAGCTCGATGCTTTCTGTCGCAGCTAGAGGAATCACCAAGCTCATAGCGAATGGTGGAAAGATGCGACTGGTCGCAAGCGTCAGACTCACTAAGCATGACGTCGAAGCAATCAACGCAGGACTTGATGAACGAAAGGCAGTAGAAAGCGCTCTTCTGCGAGTACAGCTTTCACAAGAGGATTTTGAAGGGAATTCTAGACTGAAAGCACTTGCATGGATGGTAGCCGCGGAAAGGCTGGAAATCAAGGTGGCTGTCCCTGTCAAGAATGGCAAACCAGTGGAAGCGGGAAATGAGATGTTTCACCCGAAGGTCGGCATTTTCACGGATTCAACTGGCAACAGGCTGTCCTTCTCAGGAAGCATCAACGAAACCGGCAATGCTTGGACAGGAAACAATGAAGAGTTCAAAGCGTTCACGAGCTGGGACCAGCCGGGTTACGTCCGGGACGACGTAGAATATTTTGAGGCACTCTGGAATGATAAGGCTCAACGGTCCAAGGTTTACGAATTTCCTCAAGCGGTCAAGCAGAGGATGATAAGATACGCTCCAGCCGAGTCCCCTCTTAGGGAGCCGGAGGAAGTCAAAGAGGAACCAACGGATCGGCACAGCCTAGCAACTCTAAATTTCGCGCGTGATGCGCCCTTTCTCTCTAATGCGGATGCGCTATCCGATGCATTTCTACCCTTCCAACCGCGGCTCTATCAGCTCGCTGTGGCAGATGCCGTTGTAGCGTCCTACCCGCGGCGGTTCATCCTTGCCGACGAAGTTGGACTTGGAAAGACTATTGAAACCGGCCTTGCTCTACGGAGGTTGCTTGAGGACGGTAGGGTCCGACGGTGTCTGATCCTAACCCCGGCCTCTATACTCCGTCAGTGGCAGGAACATCTCCGCGACAAGTTTGGCCTGAACTTCTATCGCTATGACGGGCAGAGTATGCTCGATGCTTACGGTTCGGAAGTGCGAGTTTCTAGCGAAAGGCCTCTCGATTCTGTTAATCTGATCCTTGCATCGACCTCTTTGGTTGCTCGAAGCGCAAGGCAACTTCAGGTCCTCGAAGCCTCTCCATGGGACATGATCATCTTGGATGAAGCGCACCATGCACGTCGCCAAAACCTTCTGATCTTCGGGCCGGGACCCCGCGATCGTGGCGAGCCGAACCTGCTGTTGCGTCTGATGCAGAAACTGGAGGCTCGCACGATCGGCCTTCTCCTGCTAACTGCTACACCTATGCAGCTTAACGTCATCGAACTATTCGATCTATTGAAGCTCCTTGGAATGAGGGGAATGTGGGCCGCCGATGAGGACTTGTTTCAAGAATTCTACATCAGTCTTAGTGCCGAAGAGCTAGGTGATGGTCAACTTCTCTTCGACTTGGCGCGTGATTACATCCAATCCGACGGGATGGATCGAGAATATGACGATTGGGTCAGGTCCGAGCTAGGTCCGCATTCCTGGAGTCGAATCAGGAGGGTTCTCTTAGAAGCTAAGGAGCCCGTGACGGAGACACGCAAGCTAAGCAAGGAAGAAAAGTCCTATCTGCGCGGTTACATCGCTCGGAGCACACCTTTACATTCGCTCATGTTCCGCAACACGAGAGCAATTCTAGAAGACTACAAGAAGAAAGGACTTGGCTCGGACACTTTTCCGAAACGGCGGATTGAAGATGTATTTGTGAAATTCGAATCGATGGACGAGAAGAATCTTTACGATGAAATCGAAGAATACGTGACACAGTTCTACAGGCTCGCTGAGGAGAGGCATGCTCTGATTCTGAAACTCGTAATGCAGATGTTCAGAAGGAGGCTGACAAGCAGCTTTGCAGCGGTTAGAAAGTCGTTGAAAAAGAGACTGAACGCCCTTGAGCGAGGAGAAGGAGGAGTCGTGGCTGCGTTGCAAGAAGAAGAGGATGCGGAAGATTACGAACTTGCGGATACCGAAGATGAAGACTACTCCCTCGAGCTTGCGAAACGAGAGGAGGAATACCTCCGCGGCTTCATCGATAGGCTCGACGAATTGGGAGGCGCTGATTCGAAAATGAAGCAATTCCAAAAGAAGCTCAAGACCGTACAGTTAGATCACGACAGAGTTCTGATCTTCACTCAATACACAGATACGATGGACTACGTGAGAGATCAATTGGTAAGCGTTTACGGCTCCAGAGTAGGATGCTATTCAGGCAGAGGCGGCGAAGTTCACAACGCTGCGGAACGGAAATGGATTGTCGTCCCCAAGGCCAAGATAGAGGAGGCTCTGCGCACCGGGGAAGTGAAGATACTAATTGGAACCGAGGCCATGGGTGAGGGACTGGATTTACAGAGTGCCAGTGCAGTAATGAATTATGATATGCCATGGAATCCGATGAGAGTAGAACAGCGCATCGGCAGGGTGGACAGGATAGGACAAATGGCCTCATCAATCGACGTAATCAACTTCTTCTACGAGGACACAATCGAAGCCCAAATTTACAAGGTAGTGGAACGTAGACACAGGTTGTTCAAAACCGTAGTAGGTGAGACACCAGGCATTTTGGCCGCGGTTACTGGCGCGATTCAAGAAGGAGCAATGGTTCCTCCTGAGCAACGCCAAAAATGGCTCGAGGAAAAGACCCGAGAGTTGGAACGCCAATATGAAGAGTTCAAACGGAACAAACTAGTAAGCGATGAAATGACCAGAAAAGACCATCCCCTTCCCTTAGACCAACGGCCCAACCCGCCGGTGGGTCCAAAGCAATTGGAAGAGATTCTAACTAAATCAACCCTGACCAAGGGTCGGTTCACGGAGGTCCAGGTGGGTGTGTACGCTTTCTCGTCTCGAGGCTCTCGGAAGAGAATTCTAACATTCCAACTAGATAGGATGACCGATGAAATCTCCTATTTGCATTACTATTCTCCGATTCTGAAAGAAATATTCGATTCATTCCCTCAATACATCGCGCACAAGGAGGACAGACTTGTACGAGTCTCATCCAACTTGCAAAGCCCTTCGTCTCGCAAACGAGTAGCCTACTATTGCAAACCGAAGGGAGAAGCTAATCTCAAAGAGATCATAACACTCGAAGACCTAGAGAAATCACTTGGTTCGCCGGAAACACTGGAGATCATGGGAGATGCCGATAGAAGGAAAGCACAGGAGCTTGTAGATCGCACGGCCTCTGACGAGATCAAGAAGGAGAAGGATCTCATGGAGAGATACAAAGTAGGAGTAATTGAGAGCGTAAGAGCGCGATGTAGAATACTCGTCGATCGCATCGTTGCAGTGCAGATCGCTCTCCGGAGCTTTGCAATTTCATCATTCGAACCCCCCCGTATTGAGGAATTGACTACGCAGGGCCGTGCTGAGCTAATGCGACTTTTCAAGCAGAGACAATACGCCATCCCCGCTCTCTCCGTCGCAGCTAACATCGAACTCACCGAGTATACCCTTCCACCTTACGCATTGAGAGAGTATATCGGGCAGGAAACGAAATTTCTCGAGGGAACGCTTGGACAACTAGTCCAACAAGCCTACGGTCAACTGGAAAGGTTCAAACTCACTCAAGAAACGAAAAGCGCATTACAGTAACGTAGCTCTCACTCAACGTCCTGCGCCTACGTCGATCAGACTTCAGCTTAGTTATTCCCAGCGTTCTCCAAAGACCTCCAGGTACTTGATAGAACAGGAGACCCGTAACTTACGGTCTCGTCGAGATATGTGCCGGAATGAACTTTGAGTTCGGGTCATCCTGAGAATTGCAGAGATAATGACCGTCAATCACGTGTTCACAACCTTCGCGCAAATGTCGAAGATTAGTTTGACTCGTTCATCCCGAAATGCTGGGTAGTTCGAATTCACTAAAAGTGCTGGGTCATCAGAGAACTTTTGCACTAATAGATGCCTGGCGATATCCACACCCGAGCCCTTAAGCCTAGCAAAATACGAAGAGGGATCCTCCGCCCGCTTTCGTAGATTGTCGCTTGCTCCGATGAACCTGTAGTTTCCGATGTGATTGATTTCAGATGATCGGTATCCGGTCAACTTGCTCTTCGGAAATATGTGGTCGATATGCGGTTCGTTGCCCTTGAATGATACATCAAAGGCACTGTATCCCTGTTGATTCACGTAAAGCATGTTCAAAATGATGAAGCGGAGCCGTGGCTCGAGCAAGTGCCCGGAGGCCAGCGAGCTATCTTTTCCTTGGTCGACAAAATACTTCTTGATGGGCCCCATTGGAAACGGCTTTGCCGCATTCCCAGCGAGTATGCCGTGAATTACTTCTAACAGTTGGTCAGTCCGCGCTGAGAACCAATTGAAGAGTTGGGATCTGTAGTAATAGCTCTTGATGAGTTCTCGGTCCTCGGGTGATGGCTTGGGGTTTAGAAAGAAGTACTCGTAGATCGGAATGAAAGCGTTGTAGGATCGGATTACCTTGTCTGAATATACCTTCAACTCGTTGTAAACGAAGTCTCGAAACTCACCGAATGCTTGACTTGCCCGAGGCCAATTACTTTCAAGATCCTTAAGATTCGCGTCACCCGCGGATCCTAGAAACTTTTCTGGAGCGAGGGTAACGCCTTTGCCGGATGCGAGCATGATCGCCTTGAGGACCAGGCTCTTGTCGAAACTGAGTCTTCCAGACTTGTTGAGGTTATCAACAACAGTCTCAACATTTTGCTCGATCTCTGCCCATGCCTCCTTCATAGCAGCAAATACCAAGTCTGCCGGATCAAGCTTAGTGCCGCCGGAGTTGACTCGAATGAAGATGTTGAGGACAGTGTCGTAGGGCCATACGCTACTAGCGATTCCATCTAACTCTTCAATCCACAAGTACTTGTCTTCTCGAAGTAGAGAAACTAGTTGGCCGATATTTCGCCGAACGCGTCTTTCCCTCTGAATCCTATCTGGATCAGACTCGCTTGTGAGGATTTTGGCAAGCTGCGCGTTCAGATCGTCTGCAATATCTTCGGCATTACGTCTGTCCGTTGTAAGGCTGCGGATCTTGAACATGGGGAGGGGGAGAGTTGAGCTTGAGAGTTGGATGTCATAGGTGCGTCCCTCCTCAATCTCCTTAGCGCCACCCATGATGTCAATGTACGCATCTTTCCCGAAGAAAGTTCCATCGAATGAAGAGAAGAGAGATTGAAGTCTCTGTTGTCCATCCAGAACAAGCGTCTTGACTTGACCTTGCTCGCTCATTTTCGGATCGTAATAGTCGCTCAAGTCCGGATCCTCCTCTATATTGTCCATGAACTTCCGTGCCTTGATCGGATCGCGCGTTTTCCAAAACAGAAATGTTTGAATGGGATAATTCTTCATTAGACTGTCTAGAAAACGAGTGACTTGTTCCCATTCCCAAACGAAGGGCCTTTGAATATGAGGCAAGAACAAATCTCGGTTCTTTGCTCCGATTAGGTTGGAAAGCGACGTAGGCTTGTAAGTCAAAGTACGCCTGCCAAGATCTTGCCGGATTTTATAGGTATTTGTCGGCGCTTGTTTCAGGCCAAGAGGATCCCTTTACGCAACGACCTCGTGGCGGAAGACCTAGACGTTTCTTATCGCGCTCAAATGCTCGGTTGGAATCTCAGAAATGAAGCGTGACCGAGCGGAGAACCCCGCCCTCCCACCTATGATCCTTCTCCTTGAACTGCAAAGATACAAAGAGTTTCTGGCCCTTGTCATGGCAACGTAGAGAAGCCTCCGCTGTTCTCCGTTGTCGCCTCTGAAATCGGGGAGCATTCCATTTTCCATTCCCAGGATAAACACGGTGTCAAATGTCAACCCCTTTGATGCATGCATACTCATTATGGAGAGGGATTGAGAATTTCCTGTCGCGGGCTCGGATGCACCACCTGCGAGGTCCAACGATCGGTTCTTTTGGACCTCATTCACAAAGCCCGAGACGGAAAGATCCGATAGATTGGTCGCGACCTGGATCAAATTCGCAATACTGGGTGCTTGACGCATTCTTAACCTCTCTACAACCTTCTTGACTGTCTCAGGAGGGTTGAGCCCTGCCGTCTGTGTCAGCAAAGTCTCGATTGTTTGAACGAATCGTTGTAATGGCAAATGCCACCTCTTTAGCTCCTGGCGGTTCGAAGCATCCTTAGCGGTTGACCACAAGGACTGATTGCCCGATTCTGCGATGTGCCTCAATTCCGTAACGCATTTTCTGCCAACTCCTCTGCCCGAACCCCCTTCCAAGCATCTACGCACGGCAAGATTGTCGCTTTGGTCGGCAATGACCCTCAGATGCCCGAGTATCTCTCCGACTGATTCATCTGTCGTGACTCCCTTTGGCGCCCAGAGAATATTGTTGATTCCTTCTCGTCTTAGTCTCTTTTCCAATGGATCAGCCAAGTCGAGTCTCTTGCAGATTATCGCGATTCTCGATAAGTTCCATTCTCCTGCTGAAACCTTCCGCTTGATTTCGCGTGCAATCCAGAAAGCTTCGGCGTTTTCGCTGCTGGAGGAGAGAACGTGTATCGGTTCGCCCGCCCCTCTTGCAGATACGAGGGACTTCGGGATATAGCCGGAGGCGTTCGACGCTATCACCTTAGCGCCTTGGAGAATATGGTCGGTGCATCTGTTCGATTCTTGTAGGATCTCAACCTTTCCAGTGAAATCCGCTGCAAAATTCCTGATGATTGCAGGATCAGCTCCTCGCCAGCTATAGATGCTCTGATCGTCATCACCAACGGCGAAAATTGTCGAAGCATGTTCAGAAAGAAGATGGATGAGCTGTCGTTCTCCCTCGTTAATGTCTTGAAATTCGTCCACCAGAAGATGCTTGATGTAAGACGTAGGGTCCGTCTCTTCACTAATCGTCGGGAGGACTCTAAGTACTCTTAGAACAAGGCCATCTAGATCGGATGCCCTGTTGAACGCGAGCAGCTCTTCATATCTAATGTACACGCTCTTCATATTTGAGACCGAGTTATCGCTTGGGACGACTTCGCCTGGAAGGATACATTGGGCCTTTCTGAGTCTGACCCAGGTTTGACAATCCCTCGGCCTCACCGAACTCGAAAGGCCGGAGTCGTCAATTGCGTCCTGCATCAGCATTCGCGCTTCATCGTCGGAAACGAAAAATTTTGCAGCAGCGTGCGCCCCCCCAAGTATTCGAAGGGATTCCGCGTGGAGAGTAGATATCCGAATATTCTCCGCTGCTTCTCCTAGAGATGTAGAAACTCTGTCTTTCATCTCCTTAGCCGCCTTCCGACTGAATGTTACGGCAAGAATCTCTTGAGGCAGGGCGTGAATGGAGTTTATGAGGTGAATCATTCTATGGGTCAGTACTTCGGTCTTCCCAGTTCCTGGTCCAGCCAGCACCAAGAGTCTGTTCGCAGAGTGTGAAACGACACGCTTCTGGCTGGGTGAAAGCCGATCATAGGCAATTGACAAAACTCGTTACCTCCAAGATCGCGTCGCTTATCGTCTCAAGCTTGGATGACCAAGCCTCCCATCGAGTAACGCCGTTGTAATAGCTCCATTGTTACAGTCCGGACGGATCTCCCCTTTCCTCCGCACCTCCTATCCTCACGAGAAAAAGGGGGGGGGTTGGACACACAAAGACAGGATTCAGTCAGACGTTCGGACTAGAGATGGACCCAAAGTTTTCTGATCTCACTTGGCGCTGGGCGGTGTGTTTGGTTTCAGAGCTCCCTGTAGCTTGACGATTCCGTAGGATGCTCCCGCGATCGCGACGAAGAGGACCACGCTCAAGACGAGGTCGATGCCTCCCAGGACAATCCCTGCCTGTAGAGCGCTGACTCCTATTGTCAGGAGTGCCCCTAGAATGACTCCCAAGACCCAGACGGCTCCTTCTTTGAAACCCTTCTCAGAGTACTCAGGCCCCTTCGCTTTGCTCAAAACACGGAATATCACGACCACCAGTACGAAAGCAACGGCGTCGATGAGAAAAGAATAGTACCACACACGACTCCCCCCGACCCACGTTACCAGGTTCGTCAGCAGAACTCCCACAAGTCCTGTGATGACCCCACGACCATTCCGGAATCGGTCTACCGTGCTTCCCACAATCTAACACCCACTATGGCCTGGAATCCTCTCAGAGAAGAACACCCTGATACCACAAGCAAACCAAACGCAGAACAGGCAACCTCGACGAATATTGAAAACCCTCGACCCTGCGTTTTTGTGGGTCAAACCCCCCCAAAAAACAACGACGGAGGTTGGGTAGAGGGTGCGGGGGAAGGGAAGGTCTTGGCTCACATGGATTCTCTTGACTTCACCACGTTTCACCACTTCACCAGAAAACAGTATACCCCTAAACAATTCCAAAGAATCAGATCATCGGTCGTCTCGTTTCACCACACTGCACCAGACAATCAGACAGTAACACTTCCCTGACGCTCGTCGCTAGATTGCCATCGCTTGGCTAAAGATTGCCGGTTGCAAATAGATTCTATTAGGAAGGAGAGGGAGTGTGTGTACCAATGCGTTCTCTCAAGAACTCTCGAAATCAGAAGATGATTCGCGTCAAAGTATTGTTGGCTCAGCTCAGAGACGCTAAAGCGGCGAACCCCGAAAAATTTTCAAACCCAGAAGCAATAAATGAGTTCCTAAGCAAGATGGCTCGGTTGTTCCTGCTAGAGAAGCGCTCCACTGACCGTCTTGTGCAAACCGTTCGTGACGTGATTGAACTCTGGCCGAACGAGTGGGACAAGAATAATTTCCTTGAAGGGCTACGAAAACTGGGAGTCCAATGATTAGATCTCGGCCCAGATTGATATCTCTTGATCGCAGGGCTCCGGGATCGGACTTCACCCTGTCTTTGGAGGCGAAGCAGGACCTAGACAGAATTCGTACCGAGTTTGACGCCACGATGCCGAAGCCGACAACAGGAACCGACGTCGAAATAGTGCTCAAGATCATCAAGTGGGAAAAGAAACATCACACCAGGTTTCCTTTCAGCATGCTTGAACAGCCGTTGAGACCAGAAGTATCTTGAGAGCTGGAGACCTACAAGAGGATTCAGGGATTTAGAACAATCTCTCAGGAGGAAGGATTTCCTCCAGGGTTATGGCTACGGTTGTCACTGTATTGTTTTGATCAGCTTCCGTGGGCATACATTTGGGATTGTAGGGACTCTGGGTTTGGGCCTTTGGCGTTTTTCTTGAGCAATTGCTCAAAGAATATACTGAGAAGACCTACCAAAAGTTGCGTATGTCTTGGGACCTACGCGATTCCTTGAACGTGCAATCCTTGATGCTTCAATTACTCGTGGAGAGTCGGGACGAATTGAGGAAGAGGAATGCGACATAGACCTATCATAGCAATCTTTGCATCACGATACGTAACGTTTCATCGATTGAGCTGCTTCTCGCTTTTCTTGCCTCTTTCTCAAGACTTGTCTGGTCCAACTGCAAAGCACCGCCACTATTAGGGAGCCAAGCGCGGATGCCGCCCCCAACCAGATAGGCGTAATGCCTTGAACCACAATCGCAGAGACTTCTGGCATCATGTTAGGATCTGAGAAAAATGAGACCGAACTGCAGTGCCTTTCAATCACGATTATGACAAAATTAGCGAACCAGCTACCGGTTTGAACGAGGAGGGTTCTTGCCGCGGGAAGCAGAGAGATTAGACTAATCACTGAGAGACCGGTGAATAAGGCTGAGAGTCCCTTCCGGTCTAGTCTTCGAAAGACTCTCATGCTTTTCTCAACTCAAGTTGTCGGATTCGGTTTCCCTACACGATCAGCGCGGGATACGTTCCGGGTCGCAGAGAACCAGACTCTTTTTGATGAGCGAGTTCCCCGGCAATATTCACTGTTGTCTGAAGTTTCACAAAGGCAGTTTTGAACTCGGATGAAACTGGTGCGGTTCTTGTGCCGATCTTCGGGTGGAATACAGCACGGGGCTATTCGAGCAACGAGCTAGCAGTCTTTTTCCTATCAGGCATCTCGCTCAAACGAAGTTTCGGCCGAGGAAGAACTCGGAGAAGTCCAACACCCGAGTTTCGAGATCGAAAAGGAATTGGGCGAATCGGCCAGCAGCCTACGCAAGAGGCTGCCATAGACCACCTACACGCTCAGAAACTCAAGACCGCGGCTATTTGTCCCGTGACGCTTCCCGCTCCCTTATCCTAGCTTCCTTGAGGGATCGGAACTTCTCCTCCGTTCTCGGGTCCACGACGAAAGTTCCAGTTGGGCCTTTGAATTTCTTAGGGGCTGCACCTTTCGATGGAGGGCGTGTTCCGAAGTGCCTGTGAAGAGAGTTGACTGTGTCTAGTAGGGTCTCTGATGGGTCCGTTGACCAAAGACTGTAGATTGTTCCGGACTCTTCTGCGATCTCATTCCAGAAGTATCTTTTTGATCCGAAGGACAGAACATAGACGCCGCAGCGAGGACACTTGTACCACTGCTCGTTCGATCCTCGTGGTTGTTTTTCAGCTAGTTCGGTTTCGAACTTGTTCCCGCAGTAACACTCAAGAATCAAGACGAGGGTCGAATCGAAACCGTCGTTATTAAACAACCGTAATCTTTTCAGGGGTTTCTTTGCTGCCGATACTTTCCGCTTCTGACATAACTAGTCGTCGAGTCTCATATCCACGTAAGGAGCTTCGAAAAGGTTCAAGCCTCAGTCCCAGGCTACCATTCCAGTCTCCGCGTCGATGTAATGCTTGATAATTCGAGCGTTGCCACACCGGAGGCAGAAGTAGCCTATTCCTTCCAGCTCATGCTTGCCTAAGTCGTAACGCCAGAACGAC
>Ga0070708_100000683_pt1 | contig 25789 bp, 26 predicted proteins | sample KBSK5503metaG_FD_65469 | JGI IMG/M metagenome (GOLD analysis project Ga0070708, IMG submission 65469) | Corn, switchgrass and miscanthus rhizosphere microbial communities from Kellogg Biological Station, Michigan, USA - KBS K5-50-3 metaG | ecosystem: Host-associated > Plants > Roots >... | reverse complement strand
CGAGTTGGGCGCCGACGTGCAGGTCTTTCGCAACGACGCGATCACGGTGGACCAAGTCGCGCGACTCGAGCCCACGCAGATCGTCGTCTCGCCCGGGCCCTGTACGCCCAACGAGGCGGGAATCTCGGTGCCGCTGATCCAGCGTTTTGCCGGGCAAATTCCGATCCTGGGCGTGTGCCTCGGCCACCAGGCCATCGGGCAGGCGTTCGGCGGGCGCATCGTTCGTGCGCAAAGGGTGATGCACGGCAAGCTCTCACCCATCACGCACGACGGCCGCGGCGTCTTTGCGGGCGTCCCGGCGCCGTTTGCCGTGACGCGCTACCATTCGCTGGCGATCGAGCAGGCGAGCCTTCCCGAGGAACTCGCCGTCACCGCGACGTCGGACGACGGCGAGATCATGGGCGTGCGCCACCGCCGATATGCGGTCGAAGGCGTGCAGTTTCATCCGGAGGCCATCCTGACTGAGCATGGCCGGCGCTTGCTTGCGAATTTCCTGGAGGCGAAGGAATGAAAAAGACAGCGGTCAAAACGGGGGCGATCACGGCGGCGATGATCGTGTTCGCATGGGCCGCGCCCGCGGCGGCCGGCGCCCTCGACGAGTGCCTGACGGCGGGCGATCACGCAGCGGTGACACGGTGCCTGGTCGAGGCCGACGCACAGGCGCAAGCGGCGCTGCGCAACGCGGAGGCTGCGGCCGGCACCCGCGCCCGCGAAATCGATACGGCCACCGGCCGGTCCGGGGTGAACGCTGCGCTGGCCAAGACGCTGCGCGCTTTCTCGGACTATCGCACGCTGCAGTGCGACTACATCCGGGCGCTGTACGCCAGCGGCGGCGGTGCCGAGCAGGCGGGCCTCGGTTGTCGCGTCGACCTGACGAGACGGCGCGTCCGCGAATTGCAGCCTTAGGAATCGATATGTCCATCACGATCCAGGATGCGCTGCAGCGCACGATCGAGCACCGCGAGATCTTCCACGACGAAATGCTGTCGCTGATGCGGCAGATCATGGGTGGCGAGGTGTCGCCGGTGATGATTGCCGCGCTGACGGTGGGCCTGCGAGTGAAGAAGGAGACGATCGGCGAAATCGCCGCCGCCGCGCAAGTGATGCGCGAGCTCGCGACGAAGGTCGACGTGCCCGACCGCGAGCATCTCGTCGACATCGTCGGCACCGGCGGCGACGCGTCGCACACGTTCAATATTTCCACAGCGTCGATGTTCGTCGTCGCGGGCGCGGGCGCACGCGTGGCCAAACACGGCGGCCGCTCGGTGTCGTCGCGCTCGGGCAGCGCCGACGTGCTGGAAGCACTGGGCGCCAACATCATGCTCGCCCCTGCGCAGGTGGCCGCGTGCATTGCGGAAACGGGCGTGGGGTTCATGTTCGCGCCCAACCACCATTCGGCGATGAAACACGCGGCGCCGGTGCGCAAGGAGCTGGGTGTGCGCACGATCTTCAACATCCTGGGCCCGCTGACGAATCCGGCGGGCGCGCCGAACCAATTGATCGGCGTGTTCCACCCCGATCTGGTCGGCATCCACGTGCGCGTGCTGCAGCGGTTGGGGAGCCTGCACGCGCTCGTCGTGTACGGCAAGGATGGCATGGACGAAGTCTCGCTGGGCGCCGCGACGATGGTCGGCGAATTGAAGGACGGCGAGGTCCGCGAATACGAAATCCACCCGGAAGATTTCGGCCTGTCGATGAAATCCAACCGCGGCTTGAAGGTCAAGGACGCGGCGGAGTCGAAGGAAATGGTGCTGGAAGCGTTGGGCAACGTCGAAGGCACGCCGCGCGAAATCGTCACGCTCAACGCCGGGGCCGGGCTCTACGCGGCCGGCATCGCATCGTCGATCGAGGACGGCCTCGTCCGCGCGCGGGAAGCGATCGCCAGCGGCGCGGCTCGCGCCAAGCTCGATGCGTTCGTCGCCGCGACGCAAAAGCTCGCGGCGAAGACGCCATGAGCGCCGCCGGCGCCTCCAAGAGCGACCTCCTCGCGCAGATCGTCACGACGAAGGCCGAAGAAGTGATCAGCGCGCAAGTCGCGCGCCCGTTTGGCCTCGTTGATGCGGAAGCGCGAGCCGCATCGCCTCCACGCGGGTTCGAACGCGCGCTGCGCGCCACAATTGCCGCCGGGCGCGCCGCCGTGATCGCCGAGATCAAGAAGGCCAGTCCGAGCAAGGGCGTGCTGCGCGAGGCGTTCGATCCGCCGGCCATCGCCGCGAGCTTTGATCGCGCCGGCGCGGCGTGTCTGTCCGTGCTGACCGACCGGCCTTTTTTTCAGGGCGACCCCTCGTATCTGGTCGGTGCGCGCGCCGCGTGCTCGCTTCCTGTGCTGCGCAAGGAATTCATCATCGACGAATACCAGGTCGCCGAGTCACGCGCGCTCGGTGCGGACGCCATCCTCCTCATCGCCGCCGCGCTCGACGACACGCAGATGGCCGAGCTCGAAGCCGCGGCGCACGCCTACGGCATGGATGTCCTGGTCGAGGTGCACGACGGCGGCGAGCTCGACCGCGCACTGCAACTCGCGACGCCACTCATCGGCATCAACAACCGCAACCTGCGCAATTTCAGCGTGACGCTCGACACGACGTTGAACCTCCTTTCGCGCGTCCCGCCGGGCAAGCTCGTCGTGACCGAGAGCGGCATCCTTATCCAGCGCGACGTCACGCTGATGCGCAACCGCGGCGTGCACGCCTTCCTGGTCGGCGAGGCGTTCATGCGGGCGCCCGACCCCGGCGCGGCGCTGACGGCGCTGTTCGGCTGAAGCGCGTCGCACGGCGCGTTTGCTATCATGCTTTGCACCAATCCACGTTGCACTTAAGGACGCACGGTGTCGGCCATTGCCGTCGAGAAAGTCAGCAAGCACTGGACGACCGCCGATGGGCAGGTGCGCGCCGTCGACGCCATTTCGTTCGAGCTTGCCGAAGGTACGTTCAACGTGCTGCTCGGGCCCTCGGGGTGCGGAAAGTCGACGACGCTGCGGCTGATTGCGGGGCTCGAGGCCGCTGACGGCGGACGTGTCGTGATCGGCGGACGCGATGTCACGCGGTTGCCACCGGCGCAGCGCAACATCGCGATGGTCTTCCAGAGCTATGCGCTGTTTCCCCATCTAAGCGTCGCCGAGAACATTCTGTTCGGCTTGCACGTGCGTCACGTGTCCGATGCCGACTGCCGGACGCGGCTCGCGCGCGTCGCGGAGCTCCTGGGGCTCGCGCCGCTGCTCGCGCGCAAGCCCTCGCAGCTTTCCGGCGGTCAGCAGCAGCGCGTGGCGCTGGGCCGCGCGATCATCAACGAGGCGCCTGTGTGCCTCATGGACGAGCCGCTGTCGAATCTCGATGCCCAACTGCGCGCGGAAATGCGGCTGGAGATCCGGGCGCTGCAGCGCAAGCTCGGCATCACGATGGTGTACGTCACGCACGACCAGGTCGAGGCGATGTCGATGGCCGACCGCGTGATCCTGCTGAACGGCGGCCGCATCGAGCAAAACGGCACGCCGGTCGAACTCTACGAGCAGCCTGCGAATACGTTTGTCGCGCGATTCATCGGTACGCCGCCGATGAATCTCCTGAAGATCGAGGCGGGCGAAGGCGGCGCGATCATCCAGGGTGCCTGCGGCGCGGCCGTGCTGCCTGCACGTTGCGCGGGCGGCATGCTGGGCGTTCGGCCGGAGCACATCGGATTCGCGCTCGAGAAGGGGGTGCGCGCGGACGTGGAAAGCGTCGAATACCTGGGCGGTGACTCGCTTATCGCCTGCCGGATCGGCGCGCAGCCGCTGGCGGTGCGCACGCAGGGCAACGTCGGCCTCGCACACGGCGATACGGCGTGGCTCACGTGGGCGCCGGGCGCACAGCATTACTTCGCGGAGAACGGCGTTCGCGAGGGCGTACCGTCGCACCGCGAACCGGAAACACAGCTTGCCTAGAAAACGAACGGGCGGATCGAATCCGTCGCCTTGGGAGGAGCAAATCATGCTGGATCGATGCATTCGCGGTGGGCTCGCTGCGCTGTTCGCGGCGGCCATCGGCTGGGTTCCCACACTCGCGTGGGGGCAAACGAAGAACGCAACGGAGGTGTCTTTCTACTATCCGGTCGCCGTGGGCGGTCCCATCACCAAGATCGTCGACGGTCTCGCGGCGGATTTCGAAAAGGAAAATCCCGGGATCAAGCTGAAGCCCATCTATTCGGGGAGCTACCAGGACTCCATCACCAAGGCTCTGACGGCGGCGAAGAGCGGCGAGCCGCCGGTGACGTCGATCCTCCTGTCCACCGACATGTACACGCTGATCGACGAGGACGCGATCCAGCCCTACGATGATCTCATCAAGACGCCCGAAGACAAGGCGTGGCTCAAGAGTTTCTACCCCGCGTTCATGGAGAACAGCCAGACGGGCGGCAAGACGTGGGGCATTCCATTCCAGCGCTCGACGATCGTCCTTTACTACAACAAGGAAATGTTCAAGGAGGCCGGGCTCGACCCGAATCGTCCTCCCGCGACATGGAAGGAGATGACCGAGTACGCGCAAAAGCTCACCAAGCGCGATGCGTCGGGCAAGGTCACGCAATGGGGCGTGCAGATCCCGTCGTCGGGCTTCCCGTATTGGCTTTTCCAGGGGCTCGCGATCGAAAATGGCGCCACGCTGATGAACGCGGCCGGCACCCAGACTTTCTACGACAAGCCCGAAGTCGTCGGCGCTCTCCAATACTGGGTCGACCTCGTGAACAAGTACAAGGTCCATCCGGAAGGCATCGTCGACTGGGGCGCGACGCCCAAGGATTTCTTCGAGAAAAAGGTCGCGATGGTCTGGACGACGACGGGCAACCTCACCAGCATGAGGAACAATGCCAAGTTCGATTTCGGCGTCGCGATGCTGCCCTCGGGCAAGCAGCGCGGCAGCCCGACCGGCGGCGGCAACTTCTATCTGTTCAAGAAGTCGACGCCGGCACAACGCGAGGCTGCGTTCAAGTTCATAAAATGGGTGACGCAGCCTTCGCGGGCGGCACAGTGGGGGATCGACACCGGTTACGTCGCCGTGCGCGCGGATGCCTGGGAAACGCCGGCGATGAAGCAGTACGTCGCGGGATTTCCGCCGGCGCTCGTCGCGCGCGACCAGCTGCCGTATGCCAAGGCCGAATTGTCGACGCACGACAACCAGCGCGTGACCAAGGCGCTGAACGACGGGCTGCAGGCGGCGCTGACCGGCACCAAGACGCCCGAACAAGCGATGAAGGACGCGCAGGCCCAGTCGGAGCGGATCCTGCGCACCTATCGGCGATAGCCTCACGGCGATCGTTGCGCGGCTGACTTGAAGCGCGTCCTTTGAGCCGTCAGGCACAGTGGGTGTACGGCTGGCTGCTGCTGCTGCCGGCGATGGCGTTGCTCGCGCTCTTCACCCACTATCCGGCGATCGCCAACTTGTGGCACAGCTTTCTCGCAACGCCCAAGGGTGAGCGGCCCGCGGGATTCGTCGGCCTCGAAAATTATGAACAACTGGTCGAGGATCCGATTTTCTGGCAGGCCCTTTCCAACAACCTCTGGTATGCGGTCGGAACGATTCCGGTGTCGATCGCGATCGCGTTGCTGATGGCGGTGTGGGTGAACGATCGCATTCCGGGGCGAGGGCTGCTGCGCCTCGCCTATTTCACGCCGACGGTGCTGCCGATGATCGCGGTGGCCAACATCTGGCTCTTTTTCTACACGCCGGAATACGGCTTGCTGGAACAGTTTACCGGCGCGTTCGGCATGCCGAGCCACAACTGGCTCGGCAGCAAGAGCACGGCGCTCCCCGCGCTCATGATCGTCACGATCTGGAAGGAAGCCGGCTTTTTCATGATCTTCTACCTGGCGGCGCTGCAGTCGATGTCGCCGCACCTTGCGGATGCGGCCGCAATGGAAGGCGCATCGCGCTGGTACTTCTTCCGCCGCGTCACGTTTCCACTGTTGATGCCGACTACACTGTTCGTACTCGTCAATGCGGTGATCAATGCGTTCCGGCTGGTCGACCACGTCGTCGTGATGACGCGGGGCGGACCCGATAACGCGACCGAACTCTTGCTCTACTACATCTACGAGATCGGCTTCCGCTTCTGGGACTCGGCCTACGCGGCCGCGCTGACGATGGTGCTGCTCGCGATCCTTGGGTTGTGCGCGCTCGCGCAGTTCTTCTTCCTCGAGCGCCGGGTTCACTACCAATGAGCGCAACGCTGAACGTATTCGAATCGCGCGGCCTCGGACGAGCTCTGGAGACGGCCGGCGCGTGGGTCTTGGGGTTCCTGTGGGTGCTGCCTTTGCTGTACGCGTTCTGGACGGCATTCCATCCGGCCGAATTCTCGGCGCGCTTCGCGCTGTCGGCGCCGCTGACGCTCGAAAACTTCGTGTCCGCGTGGCACGCCGCGCCGTTCGCGCGCTACTTCCTCAACACGGTCCTGATGGTGACGATGGTCCTGGCCGCGCAACTCGTCCTGACCACGCTCGCCGCATACGCGTTCGCGCGCTTCGAGTTTCCCGGGCGAAACGTCCTCTTCGCGCTGGTCCTGGTGCAGCTGATGGTGATGCCGGACGTGCTGATCGTCGAGAACTACAGGACGATGACGGTGATCGGGCTCAAAGACACCATTCTCGGCATCGGACTGCCGTACATGGCGAGCGCGTTCGGCATCTTCCTTCTGCGCCAGACGTTCAAGGGCGTGCCGCGCGAACTCGACGAGGCCGCCCGGGTCGAGGGCTGCACGCCATTGCAGGTGCTGTGGAAAGTGTATGTGCCGCTCGCGCGCCCGACTTATCTCGCCTACGCGCTGGTCAGCGTAAGTTACCATTGGAACAATTTCCTGTGGCCGCTCATCATCACCAACTCCGTGGAGGCGCGTCCCGTGACGGTGGGCTTGCAGGTATTCTCCGCGACTGATCAAGGCATCGATTGGTCGATCATCACGGCCGGCACGCTTTTGACGACCGCGCCGCTGCTGATTGCATTTCTCCTTTTCCAACGCCAGTTTGTCCAATCCTTCATGCGAGCCGGAATACGATGAAGCTCATTACGTGGAACGTGCAGTGGTGCTGCGGTGTGGACGGCAAGGTCGACCCCGCGCGCATCGTGACCGAGGCCAAACGCCAAGCCGATTTCGACGTGCTGTGCCTGCAGGAGATCGCGGACAATTACCCGCATCCGCGGCTGGCGGGAAGCGCTGGTGAGGACCAGTTCGCCCTGCTCGGCACGCTGCTTCCGGGCTACGTTGCCATTCCCGGCGTTGCGGTCGACCATCCGGCCGAAGGCGGCCGCCGCCGTCGCTTCGGCAACATGATCTTCAGCAGGCTTCCGGTGGTGCAGGTCTTCCGGCATCTGCTGCCCTATCCGGCCGACCAGGATTTCATGAGCATGCCGCGCATGGCGCTCGAGGCCGTCATTACCTCGCCCATCGGCGATGTGCGCGTCATCACCACGCATCTCGAGTACTACTCGGTCGCGAAGCGCACGGCGCAGATCGAGGCGCTGCGCGCGATTTACGCGGAGGGATACGGCTACGCCCGCGATCCTCGGATCACGGGCACCGACGGCGGGCCTTTCGAGACCTATCCGCGTCCGGCGGCGACGATCATCACCGGTGACTTCAATATGACCGACGCCGATCCCGGGCACACGCGAATGCAGGCGCCGTTCGCGGATGGGACGCCGTCGCTCACCGATGCGTGGGAGCACGCGCACCCGGGTGTTCCGCATGCGCCGACGATGTGCATCTATCAGAAGATCGACCCGACGGCGCCCGGTTACTGCTGTGATTTCATTTTCGTCAGCGAGAACGTCAAGGCGAAAGTCCGCGACGTCACCGTCGACACGCAACTGCAGGCGTCGGATCACCAGCCGGTCGTGCTGACGCTCAGCTGACGAGCGCCCCCTGCCCCAAGCCGCGCGCCGCCTCCAAATGCGGGCGCGGCACCCGGTCTTTTACGGGGGCGGCTACAATCCCAGGTTGCACGCGGCTGCCTTCGCATCCGCGGCCCTTTTCTTTCATGCCGGCACTGCCTTGGCCCACGTTGCCTCAGTTACCCCAGCGCTGACATTCACCGGCGAGCGATTCACGCCCGAGGTGCGCGGCCCGATCTGGTACGAGCATTGGCATCGCTACGCCTTCGCTGCGGCGCTCGTTCGCAATCGCACGGTGCTCGACGCTGCCTGCGGCGAAGGCTACGGCAGTTTCCTGCTCGCTCAGGCTGCAGCACGCGTGACCGGCATCGACATTTCGCGCGACGCCGTCGCGCACGCGAAGGAGCGGTACAGGTTGCCGAACCTCGAATTCGTTGCCGGCTCGGTCACGCAACTGCCGCTGCCCGATGCCTGCGTCGACATCGTCGTGTCGTTCGAGACCATCGAGCACCTGGCCGGCCAGCGCGAAATGCTCGCGGAATTCCGCCGCGTGCTGGCGCCTTCCGGCGTGCTCGTGATTTCGTCGCCCAATCGTCCGGTCTACAACGAAGCCGGCGCCGTCGAGAATCACTTTCACGTGAAGGAACTCGACCGCGCGGAGTTGAAGTCGCTGCTCGATCCCACCTTTCCGCAGCAGGCGTGGCTCGCGCAGCGCGTGGTGGCGCAATCCGCGCTGTGGGCGGACGGCGGCGACGGAGAGGGGCCGCAATACGTAAGCCTTGCGGGCGACGCAACGCGGGTCGAGCGCGAGCCTGCACCGCCCATGTATTTTGTCGTCGTGTGCGCAGCGGCCGGCGTTGCGCTGCCGGCCATCCCCGCCCTTTCGCTGTTCGATGACGGCGCGCTCGCGTTGTGGCGCGACTATGCGCGCGCGCTGGGCCGTGAAAGGCAACTCGGGTGGGACGAACTCGATGCGCGCGCAATTGCGGAGGACCGGCTGTCCGAATTGATCGCGGCGGTCAATGCGCTGGCGAGCGAAAGGGAAGCCGGTGTTGCGAAGGACCGGCATATCGCGGAACTCATCAAAGTCGAGGCTGCGTTGGCCCGCGAGGTCAGCGCCCATGCCGCGACGCGCGAGCATCTCCTCTATCGCGAGTCCGCCCGCGGGTGGCTGCGCCTGCCCTTTTCACTGTTGAAGCGTCGCATGGCGAGCTCGCGCTGATGCCCCCCGTCGACGTCATCGTTCCGGTCTATCGCAATCTCGCGGCGACGCGGCGCTGCATCGAAAGCGTTCTCGCTTCATCGTGCCGGACGCCGTACGAACTCATTGTGATCAACGATGCCGCGCCGGAGGGGGAGCTCACCCGGTTCCTGCGCGAACTGAAAGAGCGCGGCCGCGTCACTTTGATCGAACAGCCATCGCACCAGGGTTATACCGCGGCGATGAATCGCGCGTTCGCGTTGCATCGCGACCGGGATGTGGTGGTCCTGCAGTCGGATGCCGAAGTCGCGAACGACTGGCTCGACCGGCTGGCGCACCACGGTTCGACGCGCGGCGTGGGCGTCATCGGAACGTTCACCAACAACGCCGGCGCCGCAACGTACCCGCTCCCGCGCAGCGACAACGCGCTGCCGTCGGGAATGACGGTTGCGATGCTCGATGCGCTGTTTGCGCGTGCCAATCCTGGGGGCTCGGCCGCCTTGCCGACCCTCGACGGACCCTGCCTCTACTTTCGCCGCGAATGCCTCGATGGTGTCGGCGCATTCGACGCCGCCCCGCTGGGCAGCGACTACGGCGTCGAGGTCGATTTCTGCCTGCGCGCGGGAAGCGCGGGATTCCGCAACATTGTCGCGGGCGATGTGTTCGTCGGCCACGAGGGGCACGCGACGTTCGGCGTCCGCGAGGCCAACGAAATGGCCGGACGCACGGAGTTGGCGCTCGCCAAACTCTACCCCACGTACGCCAATCAGAAGGCGGATGCGCTCACGCGCGACCCCAGCCGGCCGTTCGCGCGGCGCGTCGACCTGCTTCGCTTGGCCGAAGCCCGCGGGCGTCCGCTGCTCTTCATCTCGCATCCGTGGGGAGGCGGCATCCGTCGCCACATGAACGATCTCGCCGCACTCGTCTCCGATCGGTGCGAGGTGCTCTACCTCGAGCCCGCGACCGGCGACACCGTGAAGCTGTATTGGCCGCGCGAAGGCGAAAGCTTTGCCGTCTATTTTACGTTGCCTGGCGAATTGCAGGAATTGGCCGCCCTGTTGCGCGCCATCGGCGTCGAGCGGCTGCACTTTCACCACGTGCATCTGCTGCCGCGCGCCATTCTCGAACTGCCTTCGGCCGTCGGCGTCCCCTACGATTGCACGCTGCACGACTACTATGCGATCTGTCCGCAATACCACCTCGTCACCGAGGACGGGCACTACTGCGGCGAGCCCGACGCGACCGGATGCGCCGCGTGCCTCACCCGGCGACCGGGACAGTGGGGCCTCGACATCACCGCGTGGCGCGGAGCCTTCGGGCAGCTGTTGCGCGGCGCCGACCGCGTCATCGCGCCGTCGCGCGACGTAGAAATGCGCGTGCGCCGCTATTTCCACGACCTTGCGATCCAGGTCTGGCCGCACCCGGAAGTTGCGCCCGACGCTCCGCCGCGCATCGTGCGCGTTGCCGTGCTGGGCAATCTGTCGCCTGAAAAGGGCTTGCACGTCGTTGCGGCCTGCGCGCGCGAGGCGAAGGCGCAGGGCCTTCCCCTCGTATTTCGTTTGCTGGGTTCCACCACCGAACCGATTCCGCAATCCCCGGACGTGCCGCTGTCGATTCACGGTCAATATGTCGATGCCGACCTGCCGCGGCTGATCGGCGACGAGAAGCCCGACGTTCTGCTGTTTGCTGCCCAGGTTCCGGAGACCTATGCGTACACGCTGTCCGTGGCGCTTGCGTCCGGACTGCCGATTGTCGCTTCGGCACTCGGTGCATTCACCGAGCGCCTGGCCGGCCATCCGCGCTCGGCGACGGTCCCATGGAATGCGCCGCCGTCGGCGTGGAACGACGCGCTGCTGGCCGCGGCGGGTTTGCAGTCGCGCCCGGCCGCCAAGGCTTCGGTGATTCAACTGAAAGTGACGACCTGATGGACCCGGCAAAGTACGTCGCGTTGTATCTCGCGTCGCTGCCCGCGGGTTCGCGTGGATCGCGGCCGGCGGGCGCTCTCCCGCTGCTGTCCGAGCGCCATTATTACCTCGCCGAGGGCCAGGTCGAGGCGCCGCCTCTTTCGCTCGATCAGTTGTTTTCCGCCGGCGTGGACTGCGGCCATACGGAGGCGCGCAACGAACTGAAGCGCCGCGTGGCGGTCGTCGATCTGCAGCTCGAAGAATTTCGCGCCATTCGCGATCGCGCGAAGGGCGATCGCGAGCACCTCGCGGCCGAGCTGCTGATGGCGCAGCGCGCGCTGATCCAGATGCAGATCCACATGGGGTACGACGAAACGTCGCTCGCCACCGCGCGCCAACGCATCCACGCGCTCGAATCGTCGACGACCTGGCGCGCGACGGCGCCGATTCGCAATGCCGGCCACCGCGTCAAGGTCCTGATCGCGAAAAGTCGGGCGCGCTGGGCCACGGTCCGCCGGACGCCGCAGTTCGCGGTGCTGATGTGGTCGATCGTGCGCAATGAGGGACCTGCCGCAGCGATCTCACGGGCTTGGGGCAAATTGAGAGGGCAAGGGCGGTTCAAGGCGCCCGGTGCGGCGATGTTCGAGCTCGAGGAGACTCTAGCGTCCCTCGCGTTCGCGGCGAGCGATGCGCCCAGGGTATCGATCGTGATCCCCGTGTTCGGCAAGCCGCTGCTGACCTTCACGTGCCTGAAGAGCGCGCAGGCGCACACGCCTGCCGGGCAATTCGAGGTCATCGTCGTCGACGATGCATCGCCCGAAGCGGTCGCGGAACAGTTGAAGGACGTGACCGGCGTGCGCTTTGTGCGCAATCCGGCCAATCTGGGATTCATCGGCTCGTGCAACCAGGGCGCCGCAAACGCCCGCGGCGACATTGTCCTCTTCCTCAACAACGACACCATCGTCACGCCGGGCTGGCTCGATGCAATCCTCGCGGTTTTTCGCGAACACCCGGATGCCGGTCTCGTCGGCGCCAAGCTCATCTATCCCGATGGCAGGCTGCAGGAGGCGGGCGGGATCGTCTGGCGCGACGGATCGGCCTGGAACTGGGGTCGCGGCGACGACCCGAACAAGCCCGAATACAACTACGTCCGCGAAGTCGATTACTGCTCGGGCGCGTGCCTCGCCGTCCCGCGTGCGCTGTTCGACGAAGTCGGCGGCTTCGTCACCGCCTACGCGCCGGCGTACTACGAAGACGTGGACCTCGCTTTTTCCGTGCGCGCGGCCGGCCGGCGTGTTTTCTATCAGCCGATGGCAACCGTCGTCCATTTCGAGGGCCAGACGGCCGGCACGGACGAGACCGCGGGCGTCAAGCGTCACCAGGTCGTGAACCAGGCGACGTTCGCCGCGAAGTGGGGCGACGCGCTCGCGCTCCACCGGCCGAACGGCGTGCATCCGGAACTCGAGCACGACCGCGGCGCACAGATGCGCGTGCTCGTCATCGACGCGTGCATGCTGACACCGGACCACGACGCGGGGTCGCTCAGGATGCAGGCGATCGTCGAGATCCTGACGTCGCTTCGCTGCAAGGTCACCTTTGTCGCGGACAATCTCGAGTACCGCGAGCCTTACGTGTCGCAGCTCCAGCAGCGCGGCGTCGAGGTCCTGTTCCACCCTTTTGCCAGCTCCATCGCGGAAGTCCTCGCCCGGCGCGGCAACGAATTCGACATCGTCGTGATGTCGCGCCACTACGTCGCCGTGAAGCACATCGATGCGGTGCGATCGTTCGCGAACGGCGCGCTGGTCGTGTTCGACACCGTCGACCTGCATTTCCTGCGCACCGAGCGCCAGGCGGAGCTCGAGGGCAGCACGCTCGCCCGCGCCGCCGCGCGGGCCAAGCGCGAGGAGGAGCTGGCGCTGATCCGCAAGGCCGACGTGACGCTGGTCGTGTCGCCGTTCGAGCAGGCATTGCTCGCCGAACTCGTGCCCGACGCGCGCGTGATGGTGCTGTCGACGATCCACGAACTCTTGCCCGGAGGCAGGCCGTTCGCCGAGCGCGAAGGGTTGGTGTTCATCGGCAGTTTCCAGCATCCGCCGAACACCGATGCGGTCCTCTGGTATGCGCGGGAAATCCTGCCGAAGGTGCGCGAGGCGCTTCCCGGCGCCAAGACCTATATCGTCGGCAGCAAGGTTCCGGCCAATGTGCGCGCGCTCGCGGCCGAGGACTTCATCGTCACGGGCTACGTCCCCGACATCACCTCTTATTTCACCGGCTGCCGCGCGTCGATTGCGCCGCTGCGCTACGGTGCGGGCGTCAAGGGGAAGATCAACCTCGCAATGAGTTACGGCTTGCCGGTGATCGCGACCACGCCTTCCATCGAAGGCATGCATTTGAACCCCGGCGAGGATGTGCTGGTCGCGGACGACCCGGCAGCCTTTGCGGCCGAGATCGTCCGGGCCTACCAGGACGAGGCGCTGTGGCAAAAACTCGCCGCCGGCGGCCGCGACAACATCCGCAAGCATTTTTCGCGCGATGTCGCGCGCAGCACGATCACGCGCCTGATCGCGCTCGCACGCGGTGGCGGCATGGTGAAGGCGGCCTGAAAATCTGGTGTCATTCCGAGTGCAGCGAGGAATCTGCTGCTAGCCCGTCAGCGGCGGCGGAACACGATGTCGTGTACGCCGTGCCCTAACGCCAGTCCCCGCGTTTCGAATTTGGTCTGCGGTCGCCACTCGGGCCGGGGCGCGAAGGCCGGGGACGTGTTCGCGAGCAGCGGCTCCCGCGCAAACGTCGCCAGAATTTCCTGCGCGTAGTCGTCCCAGTCGGTCGCGGCGTGCAGGTAGCCGCCCGACACAAGGCGCTGCGAGAGCGCGTGGACGAAACCGGCCTGCAGGAGCCGCCGCTTGTGATGGCGCTTCTTGGGCCAGGGATCGGGGAAAAAAACGTGGACGCCGGAAAGCGAGCCCGAAGGAATCATCCGGGCGACGACGTCGACGGCATCGTGCTGGACGACACGGACATTGGTCAGCCCCGCGGCATCCACGCGATTCAAGAGCGCACCGACGCCCGGGCCATGGACTTCCAGTGCCAGGTAATTGTGCTGTGGATTCGCCGCGGCGATGGCGGCCGTCGTTTCGCCCATGCCGGAGCCGATTTCCAGAATGACCGGCGCGACGCGTCCGAAGACGGCAGGCCAATCGAGCGGGGCCGGCGCAAAAGGAATTCCCCATCGGGGCAGCAATGTGTCGAGGGCGCGCTGCTGCGCCGGGGACATGCGGCCCTGCCGCAGCACAAAACTGCGCACCGGCCGGTGCGCTTGCGCCGCGACGGCGAATTTGGCCGCGGTCATGGCGCAGCGCGAGTCCCCGCGGGCTGCCAGACGGCGTCGGCCAGCCGGCGTTCGACGGTTCGCGGCTTGTCTTCTCCCTTCGGCGTGTATTCGATGGTCAACGTTTCCGCGTCTTTCCACTGCACCGTCACGTCGGACCAGTCCGCGCCGGGTTTCCAGCCGGATTCCTTGCGGATCCCGTCACGCGCGATGCGCCACACCGAGACTTCGCCATCGCAATTCGCACGGCAGAAATCCGCGACGGCGAGGCGCTGCCGGTTCGGCGACAGCGACGGCTCGGCCGGGATGGCCGTCAACTGGCCGGTCGTGCGCTGCAATACGGCATAGCCGATGCGATCGAGATCCGTCGTGAAGAGCACCACGACGTTGACGGCACTCCAGTAATCCCACAGCGACCACGTCCTGGCGCCGTGCAGCGATTCGACGTCGACGAAATCGCGGATGCCCGAGGGGTAGAGCAGTACAGTGAGCGTGCCGCGATCGCGGATGGCGAGGTTGGGAAGCGACTTCAATTGATCCGCCTCGATCAGCCGCCCGCAATGGGCCGGACCTTCGGCCTGCACGCACAGTTCCGTGACGCGCGCCGGAGTGACTGGCGCCGCGTGGACGGAAACGCACAACGCGAGCGCGACCGCCCCGACCGCCGCGCGCTGCCGGCCCATCACGATCCTGAAATGAGTCCCGACGTCGGCGAGCTCGGACTGCCCGCGTAGAGTTTCTTCGGCATGCGGCCGGCGAGAAAGGCATCGCGCCCGGCTTCCACTGCGAGCTTCATCGCGCGCGCCATCCGCACCGGATCGCGCGCCAGGGCGATCGCCGTGTTCATCAGCACGCCGGCGCAGCCCAACTCCATCGCAATCGCCGCGTCGGAGGCGGTGCCCACACCCGCATCCACGAGCACCGGCACCTTCGCCTGCTCGATGATGAGCTTCAGGTTCCACGGATTGAGGATGCCCATGCCCGAGCCGATCAGCGAAGCGAGGGGCATGATCGCCACACAGCCGATCTCCTCCAATTCCTTCGCGATGATCGGATCGTCGGACGTGTACACCATCACCTTGAAGCCGTCGGCCACGAGCTTCTCCGCGGCCTTCAACGTCTCGCGGACGTTGGGGAAAAGCGTTTCCTTGTCTCCCAGAACCTCGAGCTTGGTCAGCGCGTGGCCGTCGAGCAACTCGCGCGCAAGTTTGAGCGTGCGCACCGCATCGTCGGCCGTGTAGCAACCCGCGCTGTTCGGCAGGTAGGTGAATTCGGACGGCGGCAGCGCGTCGATCAGCGACGGAGCATTCGCGTCCTGCCCGATGTTCGTGCGACGGATCGCGACGGTGACGATCTGCGCGCCCGATGCGTCGATTGCTTCGCGCGTCTGCGCGAAATCGCGGTACTTGCCGGTGCCGACGAGGAGGCGCGAGCGATAGGCGCGGCCGTCGACGACCAGCGGATCGGCGAGCACTTCGTGTTCGGCGGGGGCATTCATGGACGCTATTTTACGCCCGGCCCGACGTGTAGACCTTGGGGGGTTGAATCGGGTCCGGAACTATCCGCCGCCGACGGCCGCCACGACCTCGAGCCGGTCACCGGCGGCGACGCGGGTTTGCGCATAGCGGCTCTTCGGGACGATTTCGCCGTTCATCTCGACGGCGATGCGCTTGCCCTCGAGGTTCAGCGCGCGCACGAGCTCGGCGACCGTCGCGGGCGGCGGGTCGAACCGATGCGGGGATCCGTTGAGCGTCAGTTGCATTGACACAAATGATAGCGCGACGCGGCCATCGGGGCCGGAAACCGGTCAGCCGCGGTACTTGCGCATCGCCTCGCGCAGGAAGCGCATCTGGCGGTCGAACTGCGCGCACGCATCGCAGGCAGCGAGATGGATGCGCAACTTCCACCGGGCGAAAGTGCCGAGCTCGCGGTCCAGTCCCTGGGAAACCAGGCGCGAGATCTCCTTGCAGGTGAAGATGTGCCCGAGGGCTCTGATCAGCATGGCGTCAGTGGGTTGCTCGAAGACGCGAAGACACCCGCGCCTGGGCCAAAGGCGCCCAACCGATTATTCGCTTCGAAGGCCCATTTCCTTACAAATTCCTGGGCGCTCCCAGGCGTCAACGCCCGTCTCGATGAGGCGTTGTTGGGCATAATGACGGCTGATGGTCGCCGAAATGGCCGCTGAAAACGGCTCCTTGAGACGGCCACCGGACGGCCGGCAGGATTTCCCGAGTTCGGCCCGCCCGGTAATATTCGGACATGACCGACCGCTGCGAACATTTCAGCGACATCCAGAGCGTCGATGCCCGCACGAACGGCTGCGAGGGGTGCCTTGCGCTGGGAGACCGTTGGACCCAGCTTCGCGTATGCCTCACTTGCGGCCATGTCGGCTGCTGCGAGGATTCGAAGAACGCGCACGCCCTCGCGCACTTCAACGCGACAGGCCACCCGATGATCGCGTCCCTCGAACGCGGCGAAACATGGGGGTGGTGCTACGTCCACCGCCGCTACTTCGATCCCATGCCGGGACCGCTGCCCAAAAGACCCTCGATCCTGGCTTCCGTGCTCGGGCGCTTCTTCAAGCGATGACCGCGCCATCAATGCGCAAATACACCGGCAGTTGCCACTGCGGCGCCGTGCGCTTCGAAATCGAGTCGGACTTGTCCGAACTCACGATGTGCGACTGCTCGATCTGCCGGCGCAGGAATGCGCTGATGGTCAAGGTGCACGAGAGCGGTTTCAAGCTGCTGGCCGGCGAAGACGCGCTGACCGAATACCGCTTCCACACCGGCACGGCCCGGCACTTTTTCTGCAAGGTGTGCGGCATCTATCCATTCCATCGCAAGCGCGTCACGCCCGACCATCTGGGCATCAACGTTTTCTGCCTCGACGGGTTCGATCCGTCGGGCATTCCGGTTCGGATGGCCGCCGGCTCGGCGATGCCCTGAACGCGAAGACTGGGGAACATCGAAGGAGGTCTTAAACATCATGCAGGACATCCGTTACGTCATGATCCACACGCCGGGCCCGAACTGGAAGGCGGGCGTGCCCGCGTTCGAGCAGGAAGGTCTGCGCCAGCACGTCGAGCATTTCCAGAAATTGCATGCGGCCGGAAAGCTGGCGATGGGCGGCCCGTTTCTCGATGCTGCGTCGGGCGGCATGATGATTCCCGCTGCGAATCTCGCGGAAGCGGAAATCGTCGAATTCGCCAACGCGGATCCAACCGTCGCGTCGGGCCTCCTGAAGGTGGAAGTTCGACAGTGGTTCGTCAAGTTGAACAGGTGAGATTCCGGGTCCGGTATTGTTCGGCGTGCGTCGGCGCGATCGCGCTGGCAATGTCGACGCCGGCAACGCCGGCCGACGAGCGCACGAATTATTTCGGCGATCCGTTCATTCAAATCACTGCGGCCATCGCGAACTGTCCGCCGCAGCACGCGTCGACGTTCACCGAGGAGCAATTGCGCACGGAAGCCCATTCGCGCGCCGAGCGGGGAACGCGTTGTTTCCAGTCAGGACGCTGCCGGCTGCCGAGCTCCTATGACTACGACAAGGAGATCGTTCCGCGTGTCAAGACGGCCATTCTTGTCGATGGCCGCTTTGCCGATACGAGCGTCTGGGTCGAGGGTCAGCGCCGCTGGGTCTGGCTGAAAGGCTGCGTGCGCACGCGGGCGGAAGCCACTGCACTGGAAAAACTTGTGCGGGAAATCGACGACGTCGAGCGCGTGATCAACGAGCTTGTGGTGAAGCCGCGCTGAAGCGGCCCTGGTCACGCACGATCACGCGGGCTTCGGCCGGTCGAGATGCGAGAGCGCTTCCTGCGCCGACTCATAGATGTGCGGCGCGACGCCGCGCCCTTCCAGCGCGTCGCCTAACTTCATGCGCAGGAAATTCGACGTCGTGTAGCGGGTGACGCGCGTGTAGTAACGCTCCATCAGGTATTGCACCATCGCCGACCACGCATCCACCAGCTCGGGCACGATGGTGAAGCCGTCGTAGTTGACGATCGCGTAGACCTTGCGTCCGATCGGCGCGAGATTCTTCTCGACCTCCGCGCGCACGTCGGCGATGTCCTGGGCTCGCCTGATGTCGAGGCGCTCGAAATTGATGAAGAAGATGTCCTGCTCGGGTGCGAAGGCAAAGCGCCGCGCGAGGGGAATCGCCAGCATGCGCTCGCGCAGCCCCATCTTGCCTTCGCGGAAAATGGCCGCCTCCATGAGCTGTGGCGGCTCGTTCATCACCGGCCGGAATTCCATTTGCGCAAGGATGTCGCGGTCGAGGTCCACGCCCGGCGCGATCTCGGTCAGCTCGATGCCTTCCGCACACAGCCGGAACACGGCGCGCTCGGTGATATAGAGCACGGGCTGCTGGCGCTTCCATGCGTAGCGCCCCGAGAACGTCCGGTGCTCGACGTCGCGGACGAATTTTTTCGCGCGCCCTTCATTGACGATGACGAGCTTGCCGTCCAGCAGTTCGAGGGCGAGCTTGCCACACGTGAACGTTCCGACGTAAACGACTTCTTTCGCATTTTGCGAGATGTTGATGAAGCCGCCCGCGCCGGCCAACTTCGGGCCGAACTTCGACACGTTGAGATTGCCTTCACGGTCCGCTTGCGCCAGGCCCAGGAATGCGACATCGAGCCCGCCGCCGTCGTAGAAGTCGAACTGGTACGGCTGGTCGATCACCGCCTGCGTGTTGACCGCCGCGCCGAAATTCATGCCGCCCGCCGGAATGCCGCCGATCACGCCGGGTTCGGCGGTCAGTGTCAGCAGGTCGATGATGCCTTCTTCCGCCGCCACGCTCGCGACACCTTCCGGCATGCCGATGCCGAGATTCACGACGCTGTTGGGCTTCAACTCCAGTGCGGCGCGGCGGGCGATGATCTTGCGCTCCGACATCGGCATCGCGGCCACCGTCGAGGCCGGTACGCGGATCTCGCCGGCGAACGCGGCGCTATAGGGCTCCGCGAACGTCTGCTGGTGGTACTCGGGTTTTTCCGCAACCACGACGCAGTCGACCAGAATGCCCGGCACTTTCACCTGCCGGGGGTTCAAGCTGCCGCGCTCGGCGATGCGCTCCACCTGCGCGATCACGATGCCGCCCGAATTGTGCGCCGCCATTGCGATGGCCAGCGCCTCGAGCGTCAGCGCCTCGCGCTCCATCGTGATGTTGCCGTCCGGATCGGCCGTCGTGCCGCGGAAGATCCCGACGTTGATCGGGAACGTGCGATAGAAAAGATATTCGTCGTCGCCGACCGGCATCAGCGTGACGATGTCCTCGGTCGTGCAGTCGTTGACTTTGCCGCCGCCGAAGCGCGGATCGACGAAGGTTCCGATGCCGACGCGCGACAGGAGTCCGGGCTTCCCCGCCGCGATGTCGCGGAAGAGATGCGTGATGACGCCTTGCGGAAGGTTGTACGCCTCGATCTGGTTGGCGACCGCGAGCGCCTGCAGTTTGGGCACGAGGCCCCAGTGGCCTCCGATCACGCGCTTGACGAGCCCTTTGTGGCCGAGATGATTGAGGCCGCGATCCTTGCCGTCGCCCTGCCCCGCGGCGTAGACGAGCGTGAGATCGCGCGGGCTGCCCATCGCGTGCGGATCCTCGCGCGCCGCCTCGACGTAGCGCTCTTCCAAGGCGACGGCAATATTTTCTGCGAAGCCGATACCGACGAATCCGCCGGTGGCGAGCGTGTCGCCGTCGCGAATCAACGCGACCGCCTCGCGCGCGCTGACGATCTTTCCGTGCTCGAACGTTCGGAGCGCGTCGAGCAGCTGCCGCTGGTCGGTGGCCGCCATCGCGCGAGTTTCCCTAATACGCCCAGACCGGATCGGTCGCGAGCCGTCGCGCGTCGTCCGGGATCGGCGTCGCCTTCATCCGCTTGTATTTCTGCAGGATGCGCTCGTACGTGCCGTCCGCCTGCATCGACGCGAACGCCGCTTCCCACTTGGCGGCCTCGGCCTCGGGAAGGCTCTTCGACGCCGCCAGGTAGATGTCGGACGGACGCACGATCGCGCCGATGTTGAGTGTCGAGAGGTCACCCTGGACCTCCTGTGTCGCGTAGATCACCATGAGACGCGGCGCGAGCCACGCGTCGATGCGGCGCTCCTTCATCTTCCTGGCGTTGAGCCATTCCTCCGGCGCAGGCTCGATGCGCGTGAAGCCCTTCTCGCGCAGCAGCGCCGCGGCGCCCGAGCGCAGCAGCACGCCGGTCGGCCGGTCCTTCACGCGTTCGATGCTCGACACGTCGACGCCCTGGCCGCCGACGAGCACCAGGTCGTCGCTGACGATCTTCGCCAGCCAGCGGTACTTGTCTTCGCGCTCCGGCGATCGCGTCAGTGACAGGATGCCGACGTTGGGCTCGGCCATCGCGATCTGCTGCGCGCGCGCCCACGGCATGTATTCGATCGTCCCCGAATGGCCGACGCGCCGCGCCATTTCCTCGACGACTTCCTGCACCAGCCCTTGCCCGGGCCCGGGAAATTCGGCAACCGTGGCCGGCGGCATCTGGAATGTGTATGGCGGCAGTTCGGCGGTGATGAGCCTCAGCTCCTTGCCGGAGGCTGGAGCAACGAATGCAGCGGCAAGAAACAAAAGCATGAGGCGGCGCATGAGAATTTCCGCCTGTCAGAACGTGCCGAGCATCGCATTGAGGAGAATCACCAGCAGGCCGGCCAGCGTCGTGCCGATCGAGCCGACGACGAAGAGATCGAAATACGATTCCCGGTGATTCAATCCGCAGATCGATAACAGCGTAATCACCGCGCCGTTGTGGGGCAGGATGTCCATGCCTCCCGACGCAAGGGTCGCGACGCGGTGCATGATCTGCGGGCTGATATGCGCCGCGGCCGCCGCCTGCGAGTAGTAATCGCCGAGGGCGCCCAACGCCAGGCTCAATCCGCCCGACGCGGAGCCGGTCATCCCGGCCAGCACGTTGACGACGACGAAGAGCGAGACGACCGGATCGCCGAAGAGACCTTTGAGCGCCTCGCGCACGATGATGAACGCGCCGAGCGAGGCGATCACCGCGCCGTAGGCCACTTCGGAGGCGACGTTCATGATCGGCAGGAACGAGCCGACCGTGCCCTTGTTCAACGTGTCCATCAGCTTGACGAAATGGCGCCGGTTCAAAAACGCCACGACGATGCACGCGATCACCATCGCGAGGATGATCGACCAGAGCCCGGCGACGGCCGACACCGGCGTGTTCTTGTATTTGGGTGTGGCCAGGAACGACGTGTCCATCGCCGGAATGACGTACGTCGTGAAGATGTAGTTGAGCGAGATCACCAGCACGATCGGCAACAGCGCCACCCAGAAGTTGGGCAGTTCGCCCTCGAACTTCGCGACCGGCTCTTCCTTGTGCTCGCCATAGCCTTCACCGCGCGCGGTGGCCGCGGCCGCGCGCCGCTGGAGCCACAATTGCCCGAAGGCGAACATGAAAAGCGCGGCAATGATGCCAAGGCCGGGCGCCGCGAACGGCGTCGTGCCGAAAAACGGCATCGGGATCGCGTTCTGGATCGCCGGCGTGCCGGGCAGCGCCGTCATCGTGAAGGTGAAAGAGCCAAGCCCGATGGCCGCGGGAATCAGCCGCTTCGGCACGTCGGCTTCGCGGAACATCGATATCGCGATCGGGTAGACCGAGAACGCGACGACGAACAACGATACGCCTCCGTACGTCAGGATGGCGCACGCGAGGACGATGGCGAGGATCGCGCGCTGCTTGCCGGTCCACAGCACGATCTGGTGGGCGATCGCGCGGGCGCAACCCGAGTCGTCCATCAGCTTGCCGAAGATCGCCCCCAGCATGAACAGCGGGAAGAACTTGGCCAGGTAATTGCCCAGCGCGGGCATGAACGTCTGCGTGTAGGTCGCGAGCAGCGGGGCCTCGCCCCAGCTGAACAGCAGCGCGACACCGGCGCAGATCGGCGCCATGAGGATCACGTTCCAGCCGCGGTATGCGAGAAAAATGAGCAACGCGAGCGAAACGACGATACCGATGATGCCGACCATTGCAGCTCCCTCCGGGCGTGCGACGTTCTCGTTTTTGTTGAATCGAATGATACGCCGGCGACCGGGCTTTGGTGGAGCCTCGGGCTCTGTTACATTCTCGCGCGAGGTTATCCAATGAGCGGACGGTCCATCAGGCGACGCCTATCGGTACGCGACATGGAGGCGATCCTCGCCGTCACAGCCAAGCTGGCGGCGCCGTTCGACCTCATGACGATGCTGTCCGAAGTGGTGAGCGCAGCGAAACAGGTTCTGCACGCCGATCGCGGTTCGGTGTGGCTCTACGACGCGGCGGCAGACCAGCTGGTCCTGGAAATCGCAACCGGCATCGCGCCCGTGCGTGTCCCCGCGAATGCCGGGATTGCAGGCGCGTGCGCGCAAACGCGCCGGATCATCAACGTTCCGGATTGCTATGCGGACGACCGGTTCAATCCCGACGTGGACAAGCAATCCAATTACCGCACGCGCTGCATGCTGACGTTGCCGCTGGTCGACCACAAGGACGTGCTCGTGGGCGTGATGCAGCTCCTCAACAAGGCCGATGGCGTGTTCGACGAAAACGACGAAGCGCTCGCAACCACGCTCGCGGCGCAATGCGCGGTCGCGCTGCAGCGCGTGCGGATGACCGAAGCGGTGATCGAGGGCGAGAAGATGCGCCAGGAGCTGGAAATGGCGCGTGTCGTGCAGATGAGCACGCTGCCCGCCGTCATGCCCTCGCTCGAAGGTTACGACGTTTACGGAACGACCCAGCCGGCGAGCCTCACCGGCGGAGATACTTTCGACCTGTCGGCGACCGACCGCGGCGTGCTGATCGTCTTAGGCGATGCGACGGGGCACGGCATTGCGCCGGCATTGTCGGTGACGCAGATGCACGCGATGTTGCGGATGGCGTTCAGGTTGGGCGCCGACCTCGAGTCCGCGTTCATGCACGTGAACAACCAGCTTGCCGCAACGCTGGCCGACGATCGTTTCATCACGGCTTTCATCGGCCTTCTCGATGAAACGGCCCACCGGGTGCGTTTCCATAGCGGCGGCCAGGCGCCGATCCTGCATTTCCAGAGCGCGACGGGAACCTGCGCCCGTCATGATCCCACGAGTTTTCCGCTGGCGGCCATGCCATTGACGTCGCTGCGGCCGGCGGTCTGCCTCGACATGCTTCCCGGCGACATGCTGGTGCTCTTGTCCGACGGCATTTACGAATACCATGACGCGCACGGCGAGCAGTTCGGCGAGCAGCGGGTCGAGGCGATCCTCCGCGAAAGCCAGGGAAAATCGATGGCCGAGCTTTCGGCCCTCCTGCTCGACGCCGTGCACGTGTTCGCGAAGGGCGCGCCGCAGGAAGACGACATGACCCTCGTGCTGGTGAAGCGCCATGCCGCGGCCACTGCGAACCGGACCTTTCGCCGCTCGTTCGATTCGCTGCAGCCGATATTCGCATTCACGTCGGATTTTCTCGCCCGCCATGGCATCGACCCGGGGATTCTTCCGACGGTCGACCTGACCGTCGAGGAGCTCTTCACGAACATGGTCAAGTACAGTCCTGCGGGGGGGGCCGAGGTGCGCATCGAGATGGCGGCGATCGCCGGAGGGGTGGAGGTGGCGCTGACGGATTATGATGTCGAGCGTTTCGATGTCACGCGGGCGCCCGACGTGGACACCGGCCTGCCGATCGATCAGCGCCACCCCGGCGGGCTGGGGCTGCACCTGATCCGGCGGCTGGTGGACTCGATGGACTACGAGTATTCGACGGAGAGCCGGCGGAGCCGGATTACCTTCCGCAAGACTTCGGCGGGGCCGGTGCCGCCCCGCGCAATGCCGAAAGATGAGGGAAAGGATGCTTTCGATTGATTTTGGTGCTGGGGGCGCGGTCGTGATTGCCGGCCGCCTGGATGCCGCGCAGGCGCAGGCGGCCCAAACGTTCCTCGATGGGGTCCAGGGGGCCGTGACGCTCGACTGCAGCGGGCTCGAATACATCTCGAGCGCCGGCCTGGGGGTCCTGCTCAAGACCCAGAAGCGGCTGCTGGCATCGTCCGGCAAGCTGCGCCTCACGGGCGTCAACCGCCACCTGCAGGACATTTTCCGCTATTCCGGTTTCGACCAGATCTTCGAAATCGAGGCAGCGCCGTAGCTCGTGCGCCAACTTTTTGAGCCGCCGCGTGTAATTGTGCACAGCGACACCGATCAGACGTTGTTGGAACGGTACCGGGCGGGCGATCGGGCGGCTTTCGCCGAGCTGGTGGTTCGGTACCAGAGGCCGATCTACAACGCCGCGTTCTGGGTGTTGCGCCGTGCCGAGGACGCGCGGGACATTACGCAGATCGTCTTCCTCAAGGTTGCAGAGCAGCTGGACGAGTACGACCCGAAATACAAGTTTTTCAGCTGGATCTACCGCATCGCAGTCAACGAATCACTGAATTTACTGCGGCGCAATGGACGGGAAGAAGCGCTGGACGACGAAGTCGACCTTCCGGGGGCGGACAGTTCCAACCCGGAGCGGCAGGCGGGCGAGGCGGAGCTCTCCAGGCGGATCCAGGGCACGTTGATGGGCATGACGACGAATGACCGGATGGTGTTGTCGCTGCGGCATTTCTCCGACTGCAGCTACCAGGAGATAGGACAGATACTGGACTTGGACGAAAAGACGGTGAAATCCCGCTTGTACGAGGCGAGGCACCGGTTGGCCGACCTGTTGAAGGACCTTCGCAAGAGCTGACATGACCCATCCCGAACACACACAGTTGATGCACATGGTGCTGGACGGCGAGGCCACTCCGGGGCAAACCCAGGAGTTGGACCGCCTGCTGGCCGCCGACCCGCGCGCCCGCGCCGAGTACGTTGAATTGCAACGTCTTTTCGACGGCTTGAAGGGCGTTCCGAAGGCCTTTCCGCCCGAGGGGCTGGTATCCTCGGTCATGGCGGGCCTTCCGGCGAATATTGCAACCGAGGCTCAACATCCTCCGGCGCGCAGCCGCATCCGCCAACTTTTCTCGCGTTCACGTGTAATTGGAGCAGATTCACTGGAAGCCCCGGTCACCAAACCGGGCACATCGGCAACGGTCCACCCGATCCGCGGGCCGCATCTCAGGGGTGACAGAATGAGCGAACAAAACAAGAGTTCCTTCGGCAATCGCAAGGCCTGGATTGGCGTAGGCATCGCAGCGGCGGCCGTGATCGTCACGGTATCGACGGGATTGTTCCCGCCCAGCGGTTCCGATACGGCCGGTACCATCGTGCCGGCGCAGCGATATCGTGCTCCCCAGGTGACTGAAGGCACCAGCCCTGGGAATGGTGGTGATGCGGCGGCCAGTAACGCGGCCCAGAACGCGACGCAGAGCGCAACTCAGAACGCAACCCAGAACGCGACGCAGAGCGGCGTCCAAAGTGGCGTTCAGAGCGGCGTCCAGTCCGGCGTACAGAGTGGCGTGCAGTCCGGCGTGCAGAGCGGCGTCCAGTCCGGCGTACAGAGTGGCGTGCAGTCCGGCGTGCAGAGCGGCGT
>Ga0070708_100000682_pt1 | contig 25826 bp, 28 predicted proteins | sample KBSK5503metaG_FD_65469 | JGI IMG/M metagenome (GOLD analysis project Ga0070708, IMG submission 65469) | Corn, switchgrass and miscanthus rhizosphere microbial communities from Kellogg Biological Station, Michigan, USA - KBS K5-50-3 metaG | ecosystem: Host-associated > Plants > Roots >... | reverse complement strand
CTCGCGCGGCGTTTCTCTCCCCGCGTTGTGACAGTGCGATTTTTTCGAACAGGCCGCGCAAAAATTCGAACAGCGGCCGGCGCATCGCGAAGGGCGGCGCATGGCTGGCAAGCCGGATCCGGGTGTGGCGGCGCGGCGCGCGCGGGCGCTTCAGCTGCGCGCGCAGGGCCTGACCTACGCGCAGATCGCCGCCGACCTGGGCCACCGGACGGCATCGGCGGCATGCCAGGACGTGACCCGGGCGCTGGCCGCCCGCAAGGGGTGGCTGGATGAGCAGGCCGCCCTGTTCGTCACCCTTGAGGTCGAACGGCTCGACGTGGCGCTGCAGCGGATCGAGGCGGTGATCGCGGCGGCGGTCGCTGAAGGTGATCAGCTGATGGTGCTCCGCGCGGTGGACCGGCAGGTGCGGGTGTCGGAGCGCCGGGGCAGGCTGCTGGGCCTGGACGTGCCGTCGCAGCTGATCGTGCGGGACGCGCCGCGGCCGGCTGAGCCAGCGAGGCAGGCAAATGGGATCGACGAGATCGCGAAGCGCCGCGCCAAGCGGCGGCGCGGTGCTGCTGGGTGATCAGCGCCCGCGGCTGCTGTGCCTGCCGTCCGGGGTAGCGTTCCGCGATTCGGGCCGCGAGGCGATCGAGGTCGCGCGTCTGGCGCGGCTGCTGCTCGACGAGTGGCAAGAGTGGCTGCTGATCGAGTCGCTCGGCGAGACAGATGAGTACCTGTGGGCCGCGTTTGAGATCCTGATCATCATCGCCCGGCAGAACGGCAAGGGCGGGTATCTCGAAGCGCGTGAACTCGCGGGGCTGTTCCTGTACGGCGAGGAACTGATCATCCACACGGCGCATCAGTTTAAGACGGCGCTCGAAGCGTTCCGCCGCATCCTGCGTCTGATCGAGGGCGTGCCGCAGTTCGACCAGCGGGTCATGCGGGTCAGTAAGTCGCACGGCGAGGAAGGCATCGAGCTCAAGCCGACGCCGGTGATCATCCAGGGCGCAAGCAGTGATTTTGTGACGCCGTCGATCACGCAGCGGCTCAACTTTTTCGCCCGCTCTGAGACAGCGGGCAAGGGGTTCACGGGCGACCTGCTGATCTATGACGAGTCGCAGGATCTCGAAGCTGCTGACACGGCGTCGACCCTGCCGACGCTGTCAGCGCGGCCGAACCCGCAGGTCATCTACACGGGCAACGCGGGGACGCGTAAGAGCACGCAGGTCGCTAAGGTGCGGCGGCGCATGATCAAGGGCGGCGACGGTTCGCTGTTCGGCGCCGAGTGGTCGATCGTGCCGCATAACGATGACTGCCGCGACGGATGCCGTGAGCACGACGACGATGACGACCCGCGGTCGCTGGCCAAGGCGAACCCGTCGCTGAACGTCAAGCGCGCGAACCGCACCGGCCTGAAGTCGGCTCAGTGCGCGAAAGAGGCGCGCGCGATGGGCGTGCACTCCGTCGAGTACCGCCGCGAGCGGCTCGGCGTCGGCGACTACCCGGACCCGTCCGAGGGCTGGGCGGTGATCGCGCGGGGATGGTGGACGGCGACGATGGTGCGCGGCAGCGAGGCGTATCGCCCGGCAGCGCCGAACGCCTTCGCGATCTCGACGACCCGCGACCGCCGATGGTCGACGGTCGGGCTCGCCGGCAAGCGCACCGATGCGCGGGTCGGCGTCGAGATCGTCAGGCGCGAGCGGGGCACGCGATGGGTGCTCGATGAGGCTGTCGAACTCGATAAGAACTGGTCGCCGTGCTGCTGGGTGATCGACTCGCGTGATCAGGCAGCGTCGATGAAAGGCGATCTGATCGAGGCGGGGCTGAACATCATCATCGCGTCAGGGCAGGACATGACGCACGCGTGCGGGCAGATCTTCGATGCCTACAGGGACGGCACGCTCGCGCATACCGACGATGACGATCTGCGCCGCGCTATCGCTGGTGCCGACAAGCGCGACATGGAAGCGGCATGGGTGTTCGACCGGCGCGAGGACAGCGGCGGCTCGATCGACCTGGGCCCGCTGATCGCGATCACGCTCGCCCACTGGGGCTACCTGAAGTTCGGGCCCGGCGCCGACTACGACATCGCCGACTCGGTCGGCTGGGGCGCCGCCGAGGTGATCCGGCTGCTCGGCAACGGCACCTACGGCCCGTTCGACATCGTGCGGCTCCGCAAATCGGGCCTGCTCGACGACAGCGACCTGAAGGCGATCGAGGCAGCGGGGTTCGCGATCCCGGCGGGCATCTGACGGAAGGGACTGCGATGACGGCACCCGCACTGACCTGGCGCGAGCCGCGCGCTCTCGGCACGGCAGTGCTCGGCCGCGCGCTGCGCCTGGCGCGGGCCGGCGCAGGATACATCAGGGCTGCGACACTCGCCGGCTACCGGTTCGTGCCCGCTGCCGGGTCGGCGGGGCTGATCTCGGCGGGCCTGGCGCTGCATTTCGGCGCGTGGGTAGGCATGTGCGCGGGCGGGGTGTTCCTGGCGATCGCCGACTACCGGATGCCCTGATGGGGGTTCTGTTCGGGCGCTCGCCGCGCCAGCAGCGCGCGTCGGGCGGCTACTGGGGCATGGGCTCGCCGCAGGACCTGATCCCGCCGCGTCCCTTCTGGCGCCCCGGCACGCCGTACATCACCGCCGACTCGGCGCTGCGCCACTCGGCCGTCTGGGCGGCCCTGAACCTGCGGGCCGGGCTGATCTCGACGCTGCCGCTCGACATCTACCGGCGGGTGAACGGCGTCCAGATCGCCTGCCCGGTGCCGGAGGTGCTGCGCAACCCGGCCGGCAACATCGTCTCCCAGCCGGGCGACGGGCTGATCGACTGGCTGTTCGCCTCCCAGTTCGACCTGGACCGCGCCGGCAACGCGATCGGGCTGATCACCGCCCGGGACGGGCTGAACCTGCCGGCCCGGATCGAGCTCGCGCCCACCGCGCAGACTTCCGTCGTCGTCAAGGCCGGCGAGCTGTGGAAATACCGGATCGCCGGGGATCTGTACGACCCGTCCGAGATCTGGCACGAGCGGTCGCACGTGGTGCCGGGCCTGCACGTCGGCCTGTCGCCGGTCGCCTACGCGGCCTTCGCGATCGGCGAGTACTTCAGCGTCCAGGAGTTCGCGCAGAACTGGTTCGCCACGGGCGCGGTGCCGAAGGCGCGGCTGAAGAACACCGCCAAGACGATCGACGCGAAGCAGGCGGGGATCGTCAAGGAGTCCTGGCACGCAGCCATCACGGCGAACGAGCCGTTCGTGCACGGCAGCGACTGGGAGTATTCGATGCTCCAGGCCGAGCACGCGTCGACCGACTGGATCGACGCGAAGAAGTTCTCGATCACCGACGTGGCCCGGTTCTTCGGCGTCCCCGCCGACCTGATCGACTCCGGCGAGACCGGCGTGACCGGCAAGCTGACCTACCAGAACATCACGCAGCGGAACCTGCAGTTCCTGATCATGCAGATGGGCCCGGCGATCATCCGCCGCGAGAACGCGCTCACCGCGCTGACGCCCCGGCCGCGGTACGTGAAGCTGAACACGGGCGCTTTCCTGCGCCTGGACCCGCTGCAGCGGATGCAGATGATCCAGGCGCAGATCGACGCCCGGACGCTGGCGCCGTCCGAGGCCCGCGAGCTGGAGGACCGCCCGCCGCTCACGCAGGCGCAGATCGACGAGTTCGACCACTTCTGGCCGCCGAAGTCCGCGGCGCCCGCGCCCGTCAGCAACGGCCAGGCGCCGGGCGAGCTGCCCGCGGGAAGCGAGCCGAAGGCGCTGCCGGCGGGCAGCGGATAACCGAAAGGACATGGCCGATGGCTGATGTCGACAACAGCGCGTGGGACGCCGCCAAGGCGTGGGCCAACGGCGCCGCCTCCGACGACCCGGCCGCGTTCTACAACGGGATCTGCGCCGGCAAGAAGGCCGGCGACCCCGCCACGCAGGGGGCGCACGCGCTGCCGCATCACTACCACCCGGGCGACCCGCCGAACGCGAACGGCACGAGCAACGCCCTGAGCAGGCTGCCGACGACGCAGGGGCTCACGAACGCCGCCGCCGCCAAATCACACCTTGAGGCGCACATGAAGGTGATCAACCCGGACTACGAACCGTCGAAATCGGCGGCCCAGGACCTGCTCAGGACATTGCGGCGGCGCAGCGATATGTTCCGGCAGCGGCTCCAGGCGGCCGACTTCGACGAGTCAGCCGGCGACATGGTGCTCGCGCTCGACGCGACCCTCGACCAGGCGCTGGCCCTGCTCTCCGGCGCGGGCAGCCTGGACCCGGACGCCGTGCAGGCGATGTCGCTGCTCGTCGCCGCCGAGGCGCTCGCCGATGACCTGCTCGAGCTGCTCGGCATCGCCGACCCCGGTGACGCTGACACCGGCCAGGCAGCGATGGGCGGCATTGCCGTCGCGCAGGCCGCCGCAGCGAGCCTGCCGCGGCCTGTCGCGGCGCGGGTCCGCCCGGCGAACGCCCGCCAGGTCGCGCAGATGCGGGCCGAGGGAATGCGCGGCCAGCGCCGCGGCCAGTTCCCTTCCGGCGCCGCCCGGATGGTCCCCGCCAAGGCGACGCTGCGGCACGAGCAGACCACGCACAACGGCAAGATCGTCCAGGCGCTCTACGGCTACGCCACCGTCTACGAGCTCGAATACGAGATGTGGGACGCCTTCGGCCCGTACGGCGAGCACGTCGCCATGGGCGCCGGCGCGGCTTCGCTCGCCGCGAAACCCGACGTCGCGTTCCTGGTGAACCACCGCGGCATGACGATGGCGCGGACCACGAACGAAACCCTCGGGCTGAAGGAGGACGCGCGGGGCCTGAACGTCGACCCGGCGCTGCTGAACCCGGAACGCCACGACGTCCACGACCTGCTTGTCGCCATCGACGACAAGAACGTGACTGAAATGTCATTCGCGTTCATGATCACGGCCGGGGGGTGGGACGAGGACTTCGAGCACTTCACTATCGAGGCCTACGACATCGACCGCGGCGACGTGAGCGCGGTCAATTACGGCGCCAACCCCTACACGTCGATCGGCGCCCGCTCCCGGGAGATCATGGGCGACCTGCGGCACATGCCCGCCGGGGCGCAGCGCGCCGCCTACGACGTGCTCGCCGAGATCCTCACCCCGTACCGCATCAAGCCTTCGCCCGCACCGGAGCCTGAACTCGAGCGCGAAGTGCAGTCGGAGCCGCCCGCCTCCGGCTGGTCGGTCGACTACGCCACGCAGCTCGTGGCGCTTGACGTGGAACTTAGCTGAGCAAGGCGTATCATCCGCGATAGCACGACCCCGGCCGGGCAGTCACACCCGCCGGGAAGAGGCCAGCCAGACCGGACAGATCGGGCCGGGGCGCTGATCTAGCTCGCGAGGACCGGACAGATCGGGCCGGGCGGACGAGAGAAACACCCTCACCTGTCCAGTTTTCTGTGCCCGGAAGGCGGCGATCTGCCGTGCCCATCGAAATCGATTCGCTCATCACCTCCATCGAGGTCGAGCTCGAGCAGGCCATCAAGACCCGCGACAAGGCCATCGGCCAGGTCAAGTACATGCTCAAGATGGCCAACCAGGAGGGCCGCTCCAACCTCAGCACCGACGAGACGAACACGGTCAAGGACCTGTTCACCCGCCGCGATGAGGCCAAGACCGCCATCGAGGGCATCGAGTCCCGGCTGGAGATGGCCAAGCGCGCCAAGGCCGAGGAACTCGAGGTCGCCGAGCAGCAGCGCGAGCGCCACGACGCCGGCCTGGCCAAGCCCGCCTACGACCGCGTCATGCGCGTCGGCCGCGAGGAGCGCACCTACCGCCCCGACGTCGACCGCAAGGGCGCCGGGTTCCTCCGCGACGTCGCCCGCCAGTTCCTGTTCAACGACGCCGAGGCCGCGCACCGCCTCCAGCAGCACATGATCGAGGAGCGCGTTGAGCGCGGCCCCTACCTTGAGCGGGCCGCCGGCGACACGACCACGGCGAACTGGGCCGGCCTGACCGTGCCCCAGTACCTGACCGACATGTACGCGCCGGCGGTCGCGAACCTGCGCCCGTTCGCCGACATCTGCAACCACCACGACCTGCCGGCATCCGGGATGACGATCAACATCTCGCAGGTGACGACCGCATCCGGCGTCGCGCTCCAGGCGTCCGAGCTCGGCGCCGTGCAGGCGACCTCGCTCGACGACACGCTGCTGACCGAGAACGTGCAGACCGCGTCCGGGCAGCAGACCCTCTCGCGGCAGGCGATCGACCGGGGCACCGGCATCGAGGAAGTCACGATGCAGGACCTGTTCCGCCGGTACGCGACCGCGCTGGACTCGACGCTGCTCACGCAGTCAGTGACCGGCGTGTCGGCGCTGTGCAACGCCGCGCAGATCGCCTACACGACCGGCTCGCCCACGGCGGCGGGCCTGTACCCGAAGATCCTCGCCGCCACGTCGACCGTCGAGACCGCGCTGCTCGCGCAGGCCATCCCCACGCACGCGGTCATGCACTCGCGGCGCTGGTACTGGCTCCAGTCCCAGCTGGGGTCTACCTGGCCGCTGTTCGGGAACCCGCTGTGGGATGCCCAGTCCGGCGGCCACGCCGACAACGTGGGCTACAACAAGGGCATCCGCGGCCGCCTGCCGATGGGACTCGGCGTCGTCGTCGACAACAACGTGCTCACCAACCTGGGGGTCGGCACAAACCAGGATGAGCTCTACGTCGTCGCGAGCGACGAGTGCCATCTGTGGGAGGACCCGAACGCGCCAGTGTACATCCGTGCCGAGCAGCCCAAGGCCGCCAACCTCGGAGTGCTCTTGGTGCTCTACGGCTACTTTGCCTACACTATGCGGCGGTACGCGTCCGCAATAGGCTCTGTAGGCGGTACCGGCCTAGTTACCCCAGTTTTCTAGTTTCATCCGTTTCGACCTTTCGGGTCGGGACTCCCCTACGGCGGGGCTGAGACCGATGCGGCAGTCCCGCCGCGGGGGCGCCAACCGAGATGAGGGAGTTCTGATGCGTTTCATCCGCCCGCTGTTCGTGGCCGTCCTGGCGGTGGCCGGGATCATGGCCGCTGCCCTGCCGGCGAACGCCGGGTCGGCGCATTTCGTCGGCGACCCGTCCTACACCGTGTCTGCGGGCACGGTCACGGTGTCCGCGAAGGAGGCGGGGCTGGGTAACCTGCCGCAGATCACGGTGGAGCTGTCCGGGGTGGCGGCGTGCGTGAACCCGGGAGGCAACGGCCCGGAGGCGCAGAACAAGTCGGCGTTCTCGGTGAGTTCGCAGGAGCCGGTGCAGAACGGGCAGGCCAGTTACGTGATCGCCGTGTCGCCGGTTTTCCGGCCGTCGTGCAGCCCGCCGATGAGCGTCGTGGTCACGTCGCTGACACTGGCGGACGTGACGGACGGGATCGCCGCGACGCCGGTTCCGGCGGGCCCGTAGGCGCGATGCCGGGGCAGATGCAGCACGTCGCGCCGTTCCCGGACGCGCTCGCGGCTGTTGTTGAGCGGGCGGCGTACTGGCCGGGCTGGTCGTTCGCTCTGGGCGATCTCGGCCGTCAGGCCGGCGCGCACGGCCTGACCCTGACGATCACCGTCGAGACCACTGACGCCTACCATCCGGGTGTGCCGTACACGGTCACCCACCATTTCTGGGTGCCGCCGGAGTCGTATGACGAGCACGCGTGGTCGCGGTGGCTGTTCGACCGGATCGGCGCGGTCGAGCTCCATGAGCGCATGGAGGCGTTCACGGTGGGCGGGGTGCGGCCGTTCCCGCCTGGGCATGGCGGCGGACGCGACCCGTACCATGCGCTGCCGGTCTGACCGGGGCGGCAGCGGCCCTGTAAGCCACGCTGAGCGCCCTGGCGCCGGGCCTGCCCGATGACACGCGGCGGGTCCCGTTCACCAGCGAGGCGCTGAGCCGCGAGCCGGGAGGCATGAAAATGACGACGCAGATCAAGCCCCTGGTCGGCGGGTCGTGGGTGACCGTCACCAAGACAGCGGCCGGGTGCGTCGCGAAGTCGTCGGGCAACGTCACGACGCTGGCGCCGGGTGCGCAGCACCTGGCCTGCCATGCAGCGAACCAGTGGGCGAACATCGGCGGCGTGGCGGGGACGACGGCGACGCGGGCGCAGAAGGTCGCGCACGCGCAGGGCATCCAGTTCCAGGAGATCTGACCAGGAAGCGGGCGAGCACCAAATGACGACCCAGATCCGCGCGTTTGTCGCGCCCCCGCCGTCCGGGCTCGCCGCTGCCGCGAACGTCGGCGGCGGCACGTTCGCCGCGGCCACGTACTTCTGGAAGGCCACGTTCGTGACGCCGGGCGGCGAGACGTACCCGTCGAACGAGGCGACGGTCGCGGTGGCGCTGAACGGCACGGCCACGATTACGTGGGCGGCGCCGCCGGCGAAGATCCAGGTGTCCTCGGTCAAGATCTACCGGGGCACGGTGACGAACACCGAGGATCACCTGATCGCGACGGTCCCGTGGGCTGCCGGGGCGACCGCGCCGCCCGTCAGCTATACCGATACGGGAACGGCGGGGTCGGTGAACTCGCCGCCGTCGACGGCATTTGCGACCGTCACCCGCGACGCGGCGTTCCGGATCGCGAAGTCGAACGTGTCGGCGCTATCGGCGGCTGCGCAGATCAACGCGCTGTCGGCGATCGGGTCGTGGAACGACGCTGGCGGGACCGGTGACCGGGCGACGGACGCGCAGAAACTGGCGAACGCGAACGGCCTGGTGCTGCAGGAGATCTGATGCCCCGGACTAGCTTGCGAGCTGGCAGCCACCGGGACGTCATCATTACCTGAGAGAAGGGACGGGCTGATGCAGGATCTAAGCGAGCGCGACCGCATCCGCGGAGAGCACGCCGGCGACCCGGGGGTCGGGCACCTTATCGAGCAGCTGGCCGGGCAGCGGGAGAACCTGGCCGCCTATGGTCAGGACACGTCCGCGGTCGATGAGCAGCTCGCCGAACTCGGCTACGTCGGTCCGGCGGTCCGGTCGAAGGCGGAAGCCGCGGCAGCGCGGCGGGCGGCAGCCGCCGGCGAGAAGGCGGCGCGCGCGAAGCCGCCCGCCGGGCGGAAGACACCCGCAGCAGCCCGCCAGGTCACCGCCGCGACGGCGAAAGACAAGACCGGCTGACCAGGGCCGGCCTGACAACGAAGAGAGCAAGGAGCCGAGCCGATGGCCGCACCATCCGGTCTGTACACCCTGATCCGCGCGTCGGTGGTGACGGCGACCGCGATCACCGTCAACCAGGTCCTCGTCCCGGCGCTGGCCGCGGCCGAATTCACCCGCTGCTGGTGCAACCAGGACTCGGTGACGACGACGAACCAGACCCGCATCCAGCTGAACCAGTGCTCGTCGACGAGCACCGTCACCTCGGCGACGCCGTTCCCGGCGCAGAAGTCGATGCAGGCGTCCAAGTGCATCGGCGGCGCCTCGGCGACCGGGATCACCGCGACGATTGAAGGCACCGTCGCCGGCACGTGGTGGTCGGAGGGCTTCAACATCGTCAACGGGATCTTGTACCTGCCGGTCCCCGAGGCGCGGTGGATGCTCGTCGGCCAGGCCGCCGGCGTCGCGTCGCTGAAGTTCCCCGGCGCCCCGGCGTCGGCGGCTTACACGACCGGGATGGAATGGCTCGAGTACGCGGGCTGACCGACGGCCTCGCGGTCTACCGCGGCTGGAGGAACGACCCGTCGCTGTACGCCGCGCTGCGCGGGTCGTTCACCTGGCCGCCCGGTGACGACCGCGCCAACGGCTACCTGTACGCCGCCGGATCGCAGGACTGGCCGGCCGGCCTCCGGGCCGCCGGCCCGGACCTGCTCGCCGCGCTCGACGGCCTGACCGGCGTCCGGTTCACGATCGCCCTGTACCAGGGGTACCGGAACGGATCCGGCTGCCCGTGGCACGCCGACGACCCGTTCGACGTTCAGGCGATCCTGTCGCTCGGCGTGACCCGCACCTTCGGGATCCGGCCGGCCGGCGGCGAACCGGAATGGATGCCGGTTAGTCAGGGCGACCTGGTGTTCATGCCGTCCGGCTGGCAGTCACAATGGCAGCATTGCGTGCCCGCCGAAGACGACGTCCGCGGCGAGCGCTGCGCGCTGGTCTTCCGCACGCCGCGCACGCCACGGCCCTGAGAAGGAGAAACCACGATGACGGCAATCGTCACCGCAGCCCGCATCGACACGAAGGACGGCCAGGTCGCCGCGCTGCTAACGCTCACCCCGTCGGGCGGCGGCATCCAGGTCGTCACCGTCGACGGCCAGCCCGAGACGCGCGTCCACCCGGCGTCCGAAGTGTGGAACGCGTCGCTGCTGTCCCCGGACCCGATGATCCCAGGCAAGATCGTCACCTGCGCCACCTACGCCGAGGCGGTCAAGGCCGGGGAGGCGTGGGCGAAGAAGCTGGCCTCCGCGGCGGCCGGGTTCGCGGAGCTCGCCGCCGAACTCGCCGCGCCGCCGCCGGCGCCTGGCGGACCGCCCGCCTGAGGCCGCGCCGTGCCGACGATGGGCGCGTACGACCCGGAGAACACGCTGCTCGCCGAAGGCCCGGCGGCGCTCGCCACCACGCCGCTTCCGCCGCAGCCCGGGGTCGCGCCGCGGATGGCGGTGACGATCCGGACGAGCTCCGCGACGCTGACCGTAATCCTCGACAAGCGGTCCGGGCTGGCGTGGGGCGAGCAGGTCAGCGACACCGCCCGGAACCTCCCCGGCCCGGTGCCGCCGGCCCCGCACGGGAACGGCCGGCTGCACGTCGCAGGCGAGCATGGCTGACCCGGTCACCGAAACCAGGCCGCACGACCCCGGCTGCACGACGCACCAGCCTGACGTCCCGACGCACCGGCCCGCCGGGTGGGCGGGCTGGCCGGGCGCGGTGCTGCTGAAAGGCGAGGAAACCGCCGAGCAGTACGCCCGCCGGCAGCTGACGAACCTGATCCGGGTCGGCGGCCGGCTCGCCGTCCTGGGCGTCGAAGACGGTCTCCGGTCGATGGGCTGGTGGCATGTCTGCCAGCCCGGAACGTGGGACATCCCGCAGGGCCTGTCCGGGCAAGCCGGCGAGGAAGGCGACGACCTGACGTACGCGACCGCGCTGTGCGGCCGGCGGGTCGTGTCGAACGGGTACGCCGCCGACTGGCGGCCGCCGCCGGGCATCCTCTGCCCGGCGTGCGCGGAACGAATCTAGGAGGACCCTCCAGGTGGCGTACGTAGACCAGGCCGCGCTCGCCAGCGACGCCGCGTTCCGGTCCCGGATCCGGGTCGCGATGATCACCGCCGCGATCCAGATCGCCGCCGAAGCGAAAGGCGCCCAGGACACCACCGTTTACGACAAGCGGCAGCAGCTAGTCCGTGACGTCCTGCCGGGCGGCGGCGTGAATCTGCTCGACAGTTTCGCCTGGGCGGTCGCCCAGAACGCCGGGATCACCGGCGCGTGGGCGGCCACCGACTAACGTCCCGTGAGGCGGCAGCGTGCCAGCGCCCACCCTGATCCAGTACGCCGAGACAACGTGGACCGGGACTGGCGCTAAGAACATCACCGGCGTGGCGTGGAACGCCGGGGATCTGATCGTCGTCATCGCCGGCACCGAGGTCGGCACCTCAGCGGCGGCTGCGCCGACGAACGCCAACCTGTCGTTCGCCCCCGGGACGGCGATCGGCGCGGACTCCACGCACTGCTGGGCTAACACCTGGACCGCGACCGCCGCCAGCAGCCAGACGGCGCAGACTATCGCCAACGCGGGCATCCTCAACGAATGGGGCATGGCTGTCTGGGTGTTCCGGGGTTCCGGCGGGGCGGGAGTCCGGGCTACCGATGTCACGACCGCGCTCACTGTCAGCCTCGCCCGGGGCGGCGCCAATTCACTGGTGGTGTTCGGCGGGTTCGATTTCAACGCCGTCGCCACCACCGGCTACAGCTTCACCCCGACAGTCGCCCACGACCGGCAGCACCTGCAAGACGGCAGCTTCTATTCGATCTACGTCGCGGACTTCGGTGACCAGGGCGGCGCCGGTACCACGTCGTACGGCATCGCCGGAGTCACCACCGGGACGTTCTCCAAGATCGCGCTGGAGATCAAGGGCCTTCCCGACATCCCGCCCAGCCGGACAGCCTGGCAGGCCGTCGTCCAGTCGATGGTCCCCTGGCTGCAGAAAGACCGCCGCAACGCGCTGCTGGTCGCCACCGCCGCCAACCCGCTGGTCTCGCCGCTGGACACCGCGTGGCAGGCCGACGCCCGGTACAACCACCTGTACTCCGACACCGCAGCGCGGGACCGGCGGGCGTACTTCACCCAGCGCGCCTACGCCAGCCCGCCGGGCCTGCTGACCACCGCGCTGCTCGAAAATGAACTGCTCGGCGCCGCCGACACGTGGCGGCACCTGGCCGCGGCGATGTTCACCGACCGCCGCGAAGTCCCGCAGCAGCCGCCCCGGGTATCCGACCCGTCCCTGATGGCTCCGCTGGTCACCCTCGACGAGCCGCTGCTCGGCCAGGCCGGGCTGACCCGGAAGACCCTGGCTGCCGGGTACTGGGACCGGCGGCTGGTCCCGCAGCAGCGCCCTTACGTCTCCGATCCGCTGCTCCTGGGCCCCGCGCTCCTGGAGAACGAGCTCCTGGGCGGGGCGCAGACACCGCGGACCTACCAGACGCCGGGCACGCACGCGGCCCGGTGGTGGATGCCGCAGCAGCCCGCCAGGCCCGCCGACCCGCTGCTGATCGGCACCGCCCTGCTCGAGAATGAGCTCCTCGGCGGCGGCGGGACCGCCGGACGGTACCTGCTGCCCGCCACCCATTACGACCGGCGGGAAGTGTCCTGGCAGCCCGCCCGGTACCCGGATCCGCTGCTCCTCGGCCCGGCGGCGCCGCTGGACCCGGTGCTGTCCGCCTGGCTGCCCCGCTGGATCGCCGCAGCGATCGCGGCAACGCACGCCGACCGGCGCGAGATGCCCGGGCAACGCGCCTACGTCTCGGACCCGTCGTTCTATCCGACGGTCGGGCCGGCGGATCCGCTGACGCTGGCGTGGGGCGCGAGCGGCGGTTACTGGCATCTGTACAACCGGGCAGCGTGGTATGACCGGCGCGAGGTCCCGCAGCAGCGCGCCTATGTGTCCGATCCGTTGCTGCTGGCCACGGCGCTGCTGGAGAACGAGCTCCTTGGCAGCGCTGACACTGCCCGCCGGTACCTGATGTCCGGCACGCATACTGACCGCCGCGAAGTCCCGCAGCAACGGGCCTACATCTCCGACCCGTCGTCCTACCCGGCTCTGCAGTTCGACCCGGCGACCGTGGCGTGGGGCGCCGGCGGGACGTACTGGCATCTGTACAACCGGGCCGCCGAGCTCTACGACCGGCGGCTGGTGCCGCAGCAGCGCCCATATGTGTCGGATCCGGGGCTGCTGCTCACCGCGCTCCTCGAACCGCCGTTCCTGGGCGGGGCCACTACCGGTCACCGGGCCGGTGTCCCGGCGAGCCACGCGGACCGGCGTCTCGTCCCGGCGCAGCCGCGGCGGATGTCCGCACCCGGGTTCCTGCTCGCGGGCCCGTCCGATCCGCTGCAGGCCAACATCGCCGGGCAGCGCATCACCGCGTGGCTGCCGGTGTTCTGGCCCGGCCGCCGCCCGGGCGCGCCGCCGCCGCCGCTGGTCATGCCCGCGCCGGTGCTGTTCGCCCGGGGCGCGATCCGGTACGCCGTCGCGATCGGCGGCCTGCCGGCGACAGGCTCGAGCGCGGGCGGCGCGCTGCGCTCCGGTACCGCCGTCCAGGGCAGCACCCCTGGCGGCACTGCCGCAGCCGGCCGGATCCAGGACACGGCGGGCGAGAACCCGGCGATTGCCGAGGACGCCTACGGCCAGACGTATCCCGCGGTGTACGGCGGTGACACGGCTGATCCGCTGCCGATAGGGAAGGCGACGACCGGAGGGCCCGCTTAGATGACTTTCCCGCTGCCGCCGACCCGTCACTACCGCGACGGGATTCCTTACGCTGACGCGAATCTGCTGGCCGCCGCAGTGGGAGCGCTGAATCTGCGGCTGATCTACGTCGATTTTTACGGCGCCGACCCGACCGGAGCGACGTTCTCCGACGCGGCGTTCGCTGCCGCATTCACAGCAGCGGGCTCCGGCCCGTGGCAGATGATCATGGGTGCCGGTAATTACAAGCTGGCGAACTCGTACACGTTCGGCCGGAATCAGGGGCTCACCGGCCCCGGCAGCGCAGTGTGCAGCATCACCTACACCGGCAACGGGGTCTGCCTGACCGCATCTGACTCGTCGTTCTCGTCATCGCTCAGCGTCGCCGGCCGGTTCGGCGGCTTCAATATCGACGGCAGCGCCGCCGGAGCGAACGCCGAGGGCATGTCGTCGGGGAATCTGCTGCGCGCCCGCTGCCATGACCTCCGGGTCGCGAACTTCACCGGAGCTAGCGCGGTCGGGGTGAGGTTCAAGAACACCGCGTCGGGCTCTACCTGGTACGAAGAGGCCGAGTGGACCGGGATCAACGTCAACAACTGCACGGTGTGCGTGCTGTTCGACACCGGGTCGTTTGACTACTCCGTCTACGAGTTCATGATCCTGGCCAACGCGGGTCAGGACGGCATCCGGCTGCAGAACGACGCGTCGCTCGAGGGATGCCGCCTTGAAGTGCGCGGCAACTTCAAGACCGGCACGCCGAATACTGCGTCGGTGATCAGTCTCGATCCTGGTAACGCGGCGGGCACGAGCCGGATCGACGGCTGCCTGATGTATGTCAATGTCGAATGCGACGGCACGACCGGCACGGGGCATTTCACGCTGTCGGCAGCCGGGTCGTCGACGTCACAGTTCACCGGCACCGGCGTGCTGCAGTTCAACGACGAGACCGTCGCGTTCCAGGGCGCGAACATCGTCACGGCACCGGGCCCGCAGTTCGGATTCTCCGGCCGTGTCGTCGATCATGTGCTCGGGACCATGTCGCCGGGTGACGGCCTGGCTGTGCAGGGCGGCACGCTGTGGAACCAGACCGGATCACTCACCACCGCGCTGCCTAGCACGATTTTCCTCAAGTCCGGCGACATCCAGGCCTACCAGCTGGCGAACGGCGTCAACACGGTCGTGTTCGGCAGTGTCGTGACCCGGGTCCGCAGGCTCGAGTTGTTCCTCGCCCAGCCCGCCTCCGGCGGCGCCGGGACGGTGACCTGGCCTGCCAACGTGTACTTCCAGGCCGGGAAACCGAACCTCAGCAGCGCGAACGGCGCGATCGACCGGGTGCGGCTCACGTTCCTGCCAGCCGACAACAAGTGGCTCGGCGAGGTCGTCACTGGCTATGTCCTCGCCTCGTCAGCGACGGCTGCGGGGCAGTTGCAGAAGGTCGCTGATACCGGGACGGCCGGGTACACGCTGGTCAACGGGACCGGGAACATTCTTTCCTGGACGGCGCCGAACGACGGTCAGCAGCACGCGGTGCTTGTGATCTGCAAACTGAAGGTGACCAGCGACGAGACTGGTGGGCTGATAGGCGTTAATCACACCGGACCCGATGGGACGGGAAGAACCACCAACGTGGTCGCCCAGCAACTAGCCGGCTACTTCACTAACACCCCGGTGCCGTTCCTGATCGCCCCTAACACGACGATCACCCTGCAGCAGACATCAGCTCTTACCGCTGGCGCTTCAGTCTTGTACGCCCAGCTCTGGGCAGCGTGAGGAGATGGGATGACCGTTGATGTGGGGCAGGTGTACCGCACCGAGTTCCTGATCAGCGACGAGTTCGGCGTGCCCGTCTCAAACGTCGCGACGGTGACTCTGATCATCACGAAGCCGGACGGCACGACGGTCAGCCCTGCGGTGACGAATCCGCCGGCGACAGCCGGCTTGTTCCTGTACGACTACGTGATCGCGAACGAGGGGCTGCACAGCTTCGCGTGGAGCTCGACGGGTCCGGTCGCGTCGAAGACCGACTATCAGAACGCCCGCTTGTACCGGTCGGTGCTGTCGCTCGCGGAGGGCCGCGACTGCCTCAACCAGAACGACACGAGACGCGACGAGCTCATCCGGTCGCTGATGATGGCGGCGACCGAAGAGGCCGAGAAATACGTCGGGACGCTCGTGCGGAAGATGGTCACCGACGAGTGGGTGAACGGCTCGTACAAGGACGTCATCCAGGTCGCTGAGGGGCCGCTGCTGTCGAATACGGCGGTCACGTCCGTGACGAGCGTGTGGAACGGCGGCCCGCAATGGCTGCTCGCCGACATGATCGTCAACCCGGAAGCGGCGACGCTGCGGGCTCGCGACATGCTCGGCTTCTGGTGGGGCCCGTGGACCGTCACGTACGGGCCGTGCGGCCGGCTCGTGATCGCCGAGCCGATCATCAACGGGGTACGCGAGATCTTGTGGGATCTGTGGACTCCGTTCCGCGGCACGACCGGCGACGAGGCGTACCCGACGACGTCGGAAGCTGAGGCGTTCCAGTATCAGATCCCGGCCGGGTATCATCCGCCGCCGCGCGCGATGTCGCTGCTCGAGCCGTACGAGCGGCCGGGGTTCGGCTGATGAATCCGCCCGGCAAGGGGCAGCGCGGCGGGCCTAAGAAGCCGCGTCGCAGGCGGATACCCCGGCCGCGGCTGCGCCGCAAGCCGAAGCAGCACAGTCAGCCGGCGAAACCCCCGGCTTCGGGGCAGGCACCAGCGCCGCGAGGGACGGGGAAGCAGCACGGCCGGGCCCCGCATCCGCGTCCGAAGCTGCAGACCGCGTGACTTCCCGTTTTCCGACCAACATTGAGGGGATAGACCGATGACTGACTTTGCTGCCGTGCAGGCGGTCAACACGGGCGCCGCCGTGACCGAGCGTTCCGGCGCCGGCGTCGGCGTCGATACCGTTCCGGCCGGCTCGACGCTGCTGATGCGGAACACCGGAGCCGGCGCGCACGTCGTGTCGCTGGTGTGCAATCAGGGGACTGACGGGCTCGCGACGTCGGCGCGGACGATCAGCTTCACAGCGGGGCAGATCCAGGCGGTGTTCGTGCCGTTCAGTTACGGCGACGCGAACGGCCGGTCGGGGATCTCCGTCGACGGAACCTCAGCTGAGATGAAGTATTACGTGCTCGCCGGAACCTAAAACGATCCGGCCCGCGGGTTTTAGCTTCCGCGCCGACCTATAAGGAGCGTAAGAACATGGCACCGCTCGGCTACAAGTTCCGTGCTGTGCGCCCGATCCTCGTGAACGGCGCGCTCGCCTACAACCCCGGTGATCTCGTGCACGAAGACGCCGTCACCGGCCCGGACGCGACGCTCGCTGTCGGCGACGACGTCGAGCCGGTCGCCGGGGCGGTGCTCGACGCGCCGGCTAAGAACGCGTCGCAGGCCGCGTGGGCCGCCTATGCGGTCAGCCGCGGCGCCGACCGGGACGCCGCAGCGGGCATGTCACGCGCCGAGCTCGTCAATGCGTTCGGGCCGCAGCCGTGAAAGACATCGCGATCATCTGGGATCAGTACGAGTTCGACGCGTTCTCGCGGAACCCGGACGGGCCGCTGGGCCGCGACCTGATGGAAGTCATCGGCGAGGGCGTCGTCGAGATCGCGAAGCAGAAAGCGCTCAGGCGCACCGGCCGGATGGCCAGCCAGATCACGCATCAGGTTGATGCGGACAGCACCGGCTTGTATGCCGACATCATCTCGCCGGCGACTGACCCGAAGACCGGGTTCCCGTATCCGATGGCGCATGAGGGGTCGCATCCGCGTGACCGCCGGCCGCACCGCAGCTTGAAGCCGGCGCTCGACGAGATCCAGTCGGTCATTCCCTAGACGACGGTCACGCTCGTCTGGCAGGCGACCGCGCCGCCGTTGTAGTTGCGGTCGCCGTTCAGCGCGTACCACTTGACACGCACGTCTCCGGCCGTCAGGTACGTGTAGTCGGAATTGACGACCGTGACCGTGCCGGCGGCATCTGCTTCGCCGGACAGCAGCGGGTCGTACACGCCGGGCAGGCCGCCCTCAGACAACTGCGCCACGTAGTAGGCGTCCGGCGCGGCGCCCGCGAGGGTCAGCGTGAACGGCGTCCCGTCCGCGACCGGATCCGGGGTGACCGTGCACGCCGCAGACTGAGCCGCTACTGCGGGAGCGGCCGCAACGGTCAGCGTCAGGCAGGCTAGCGCTGCGGCAGCGACCAGGAGCCGGCGGATCATCAGGTATCTCCTTCTCTGACGCCTGGTGGAGGCCTCGGGATTCGATCCCAGCCGGGAGCACGGCCTCGACGTCTAGACCCCCGTGACCGGACGCTGATCAACACACCCGGTGCTCCGTCCGGCAGCACTCTAACGCCGGCTGCTTCATGACGCAGTCGAGGGGCGCCCCCCATAGCGCCCGGATACACCCGCCCCGATCTCACTGCAAGGAGTGAGCCATGCCCGCCGCAACTGTCCCCAAAGATGGCATCGCACGGGATGCCGGCTATCTGTACTGGGCGCCGCTGCTGACCGCCCTGCCGGCGAACACGGTCGTCGGCTCGATCTTCACGGACGCGTGGCCGGGCGGCTGGATCCTGCTCGGCGTGACCCGTGACGGCCACGAGTTCGACTCGACGACCGCGACGGACAAAATTGAGGCAGCGGAATACTACGATCCGCTCAGCGTGGTCACGACCGGCCGTGAGGTCGGCGTCAAATTCGAGCTCATGCGGATCAACGTCAACAACTGGAAACGGATGAACAATGGCGGCACGCTGAACCAGTCTGGTTCCGGCACGACGCTGCTATCGACGTATCAGCCGCCGCAGCCCGGTCAGGAGACACGATGCATGATCGGGTGGGAGGCTCAGGACAACACTGAGCGGCTCGTCATGGAACAGGCGTTCCAGGTCGGCGCTCTCGCTGTCGCACGCAAGAAAGGCTCGTCGAATGCCAGTTTCGCCAACGGGGAGTTCCGGGCCGAAATCCCAGCGTCGGGCTTCCCGTACCAGTACTTCACCGCGGGCGCTGTCCGCGGCGCGTGACACTGAGCATGACGTCGTCGCGGGCGCTGTCGTCGAGAGCAGCGCAGCGCCCGCCGGGCGGATCGTGTCAGTCGCCGAAGTGCAGGGCGAAGCCGAAGGCGTCGTCGTCGATGACAAAGTCGAGTTCAAGGGGCAGTGGTTCCGGCTCGCCGACGAGATCCCGGCGATCGTGTCACTCAAATTCGGGCACGCCGCAGCGCGGGGCATCGACAGCGCCGACGAAGAGGGACTGTCCGCGCTGTACATGTTTATCCGTGCCTGCGTCTACCGGGGGTCGGGCGGGCCGAAACCGGGCGAGCCGGGGCATGACCCGGAGACGTACGACGCCGGTGACTTCAAGCGGTTCGAAGATCTCGCCGATGAGTCATGCGCGAGCCCCGATGACCTGCTCGACTTCGTGTCTGACTGCATGGAGAAACTGAACGCCCGCCCTACGGCGCCTGCCTCCGGCTCCTCGTCACGGGGGCGCAGAACATCGCCGAAATCGAAGGAAAGCTCATCCTCGCGTCGGGTGCCGGATGGAGTCGACGATCTCGTTTCGATCGACGATCTCGTCGCATCGGACCGTCGTCGCCGCTAGACGAGCTCAACGCGCGGCAGTTCTGCAACGTCGTGTACGCGTGGCTCGCTGAGGGCCTGACTCCCGAAGACCGCGACCGGCTCGACAGGGAACTCAGCGAGCCGGTCGCCGGCGTCGATCTGTGGTCTCTGATCATGCGTGCCGAAGACTGAAAAGGAGGACTCCCGTTGGCGCCGCTCGCGACCGCGTACGTGCGGGTCCGTCCCGACATGAAGACGTTCAAGTCTGAGACCGAAGCCGGCATGGCGTCGGCGGTGCCGGCCGCCGGGGCGACCGGCGGCAAATCGGGTAAGTCGTTCGGCGAGGCATTCGGCAAGGCGTCCGGCCGGGAGACCGACAAGAGCCTGCAGACGTGGCAGGCGAAGGTCGGCGCCGGGCTCGGCACGGCGACGGCGAAACTCGCGAAGATCGGCGTGCTCGCGTTCGCCGGCGTAGCTGCCTACTCGCTTAAGCAGGCAGCCGATTTCCAGGCCGGCGTCACGACCCTGGAGACCGGCGCGGGCGAGCTGCGCAAGAATCTCGCCGGCGACGCCGAGGGGATCAAGCGGATCGCGGTCGCGACCGGCCAGTCCACCCAGTCGCTGATCGACGGCCTGTACATGATCAACTCGGCGGGGTTCCACGGCGCCGCCGGGCTCAAAGTGCTGGAATCAGCCTCGCAGGGCGCGAAAGTCGGGGTCGCTGACCTCGGCACGGTCGCCGACGCCGTGACGACACTGCTCAAGGACTACCACCTCGGCGGCGACCAGGCCGCCGCGTCGACGTCGGCGCTCGTTGCGACAGTCGCGGCCGGCAAGACGAAGATGGACCTGCTCGGCCCGGCGCTCGCGAAAGTGCTGCCGACCGCATCAGCACTCGGCATCGGCTTCGGGGAGGTCGGCGCCGCGATCGCGACGATGACCGCGCACGGCGTGACCGCCCGCCTCGCCGCGACCCGGCTGAACTCGGTGATCACGAATCTTGCGGCGCCGAGCAATATCGCCGGGAAGGCGATGGGCAAGCTCGGGCTAGACGCAGCCGGCGTCGCTCATACGCTGACCACAAAGGGGCTTGTCGCGGCGTTCGACATGGTGCACAAGGCAGCGCTGCAGGCCGGCCCGGAGGGGTCGCCGGCGTTCGTCTCGGCGATGAAGGACATGCTCGGCGGCCTGTCCGGGCTGGGCGTCGGGCTGCAGCTGACCGGCAAGAACGCCGGCGAGTTCAGCGCGGACGCCGCCAAGATCGGCGGCGTCATGGCGTCGAACTCCAAGCAGGTCAAGGGCTGGCAGGCGGTGCAGGGCGACCTGAACACGCAGATCGATCAGTTCAAGGCGACCATGCAGGTCGCCGCGATCACTCTCGGCGAGAAACTGCTGCCGGTCGCGTCGAAGTTCCTGGCGTTCCTCGTCAAGTCGCACATCCTGATCCCGGCGCTGATCGTCGTGATGGGCGTGCTCACCGCCGCGATTCTCGTGCAAGCCGCCGCGTGGGCGATCACGCCGGTCGGGCTGATCACGATAGCGATCGTCGCGCTGATCGCGATCATCATCGTGCTGGCTAAGAACTGGTCAACGATCTGGCGCAACATGAAGCAGTGGGCTTCCGATGCCATCAACGCGATCCGCAACGCGTTCGCCTGGCTAGTTGATCACATTCTGACCGGGTTCGGGTGGATCATCCACGCGGCTGCGTCAGCATTCGGCTGGATACCGGGCATCGGGCCGAAGCTGCGCGCCGCCGCGACCGAGTTCGACAAGTTCCATCAGCGAGTCAACGACGCGCTGTACGTCAAAGACAAGACCGTCAACGTGAAAGTCGCGTTCGACGCCGCGACCGGCCATTTCGGGCATCAGAAACTCGCCGCCGCAGGCTGGTATGTGTCCGGCGGCACATCCGGCCGGGACAGCGTCCCGATTCTCGGCATGCCCGGCGAGCTCGTCGTGCCGAAGAACATCGTCGATGCCGGCGCGGTCGATCATCTGCGCGGCGCGATCCCCGGTTTCGCGGGCGGCGGCGTGATCGCGAACCCGCGCCGCGGCATCACGGTCAACCCGGTGCTGCCGAACGAGCAGGCCATCGAGGCGGCGATCATGCCGCCGATCGAGACGCTTGCGAAACGAGTCGCCGTCACCGGCGTTTTCTCGACCGTGCTCGGCGCGATGATCGCCGCGTTCGCGCGCAGCTTCGTCGGGCACGTGCCGTACGTGTGGGGCGGGAACTCGCCGGTTACCGGCTGGGACTGCTCCGGCATGACGTCCTACGTGTACCGGCATTTCGGGTTCGGTGACATCCCGCGCACCGCCGCGCAGCAGCAGTCGTGGGCATCGCGGATCGGGTTCCCGCTGCTCGGCGCGCTCGCGTTCTTCGCCGGCGCGGACGGCACTCCGAGCGCTGCCGGGCACGTCGGCATCGTCGCCGGCAACAACCTGATGGCGAACGCTTACGGCACCGGATTCGGCACGATCTTGTCGTCGTTCGCGTCCGGCGGCGGTTTCGGCGGCTTCGGCGTGCCGCCCGGCCGCCGGTTCGCGCGCGGCGGCTGGATATCCGAGCCGGTCGCCGGCATCGGCGCGTCCGGCCGCGGCTACCAGTTCCACGGCGGCGAAGCGGTCACGAGCCAGCACGGGCTCGCCGACCTTTCGGGGCGGCTCGACATGATCGCCGACCTGCTCCGCGAAGTGATCAGCGCAGTCGATGACAACGCGCCCGCAACCGCCGCAGGAGTCGCCGGCGCGCTCGGCGGCGGTTCTCACGGCGCCGCGATCCGGGCCGCTTACTCACCGAGGGGATGAGCATGGCTGACTCGCTGCTGCTGACTCCCGATATCGAGCTACTCGGCCGGGTACCGTCGCGGATCCCGGCGTGCGCCGGCGCGACGTTCACGCTGCTCGCCGGGTTCGACCTGAGCGCGCCGCAGCCGACCGCCAGCATGGTGACGGCGATGCTCGACGGGGAACGGTCAACTGGCGAGCGTGATTCGAACCGGACGCCGCAGCTGCCGATCGCGATCAAAGTTCCGAACACGTCTAACCAGAACGCTGACCGGGCGCTGCTCGCCGCGGCACGGGAGATGATCGTCCGCGCGGTCAGCGCGCACAGTTTCACGCTGACTTTCACGCGTGACGGCGGGCTGCCGTTCGTGCTCGACTGCTACCGGGCGAGCGCGACCGTCGTCGAGTACGACCTGAAACGCGAGAAAGACCGGCTCTCGCTGCTCTCGCTGTCGTTCACCGCTAAGCCGTTCGGCCGTTCCGACGTGCCGACCGTCGTCGAGTTCCCGACGCCGATCACCGGGAAGACCGCGCCGCCTGGGGCTGTCTCGATAGACGACTTCTCGACAGGGCTGCCTACCGGGAACTGGACGCAATCGCTGATCGGGCCGGGCCCGTTCTCGGCGTTCTGGAATAGTGGCACGATCGGCATCGGGCAGGTAGCCCGCTTGAGCCGGTCAGGGCTCGGGCCGTTCAATCTGACCGGCCTCAACGGCCTCCGGGTCGATGCCGGTTTCGGGTCTAGTCAGTTTTTCAGTTCGTGGGGCCTGATCGCGGCCGGGCCGGTGCAGTTCACGTTCACCCTGTCGGACGGTACGCATAGCGCCACGGTGCATCTCACTAAGCGCGTCCGGATGAGCAGCAACACGTATCAGCCGGTGTGGCAGACCATCCGCGTACCGGTCCCCACCGGCGGCGGGCTGAACCTCGCGGCGATCACCGGCTACACGATCACGGTGAGCAGCCGCGCCGCCGGTGATCTGCTGTACACCGAGGTCTATCTCGACAGCTTCAAGGCCGTCCCGTATGCGGTGCCGCTGTCGGCAGTGTCGAACAACGGCGTCGTGTACGACCTGGCCGGCATCGCCGGGTCGGCGCGGTCGCCGTTCTCGCTGCAGATCCAGCAGCCGGCCGGCACGATACAGCAGGTGACTAAGCGGTTCACGACGCCGGGGGCTTTCAACTTCCTGGTGCCGCCGGGATGCACGGAGATCGCCAAGGCGACGCTGGTCGGCGGCGGCGGCCGGGGCGGCAAATCGACGGGCGCGTCGAACAGCGGCGCGGGCGGCGGCGGTGCCGAGCTTGTGATCGAAGCGGGCCTGCTCGTGACACCGGGCCAGGTCTGCCCGGGGGTAGTCGCGCCGGGCGGCACTACCGGGTCCGGCACCGGCGGCGACTCGACGTTCACGGCCGGGGGGATCACGGCGCGGGCGCACGGCGGCGGGAACGTCGCTGACGGCAGCATCACCGCCGGGACAGCCGGCACCGGGTACTCCCGCGCGGAACGGCTCTCCGGTGACACGGCGACGTTCGAGGGCGGTATCGCGAACTGGACCGGCGCCGGCAACGCGGGCGTCGTCCAGTCGGGTGCGTTCGCTCACTCCGGCACAAAGTCCCTTAAGGTGACGGCGGTGGCGACGGCCAACATGATTGCCGCGTCCTGCTCCCCCGCCAACGTGATGACTCAGGGCGAAGGCTGCGACCCGTCGCAGCCAGTGTTCCTCAGCGCCTTCACCCGCGCCGGGGTCACGTCCCGCACCAGTTACGTCGGCGCCGAGTTCTACGACCTCAACGGCAATAGCCTGGGCCAGTTCTTCGGCACCGGGGTGGCCGACTCCGCCGCCAACTACCTGACGAACCCAACCGCCACGATCACCCCGCCCGCCGGCGCCGGGTCAGGCCGCCTGCGGCGCCTCGTCAAATGGGATAGCCCGCTCGCGGGCGAGGATCATTACGTCGATGACTGGAGCCTGCAGGAAGGCGTCCAGCATGACGGCGGCCCCGGCGGCGCCGGGTCGAACGCCGGCGGCCTGCCGGGTGCCGGCGGCGGCGGCTCGGGCGGCCCGACCGGATCAGGCGGCGCCGGGCAGGCATCATCGGTCGGCCGGGCGGGAGGCGCGGCCGGGTCCGGTGGCCAGCCGTCTGCGGCCGGCGGCAGCGGCGCTGTCGCCGTGGTCGGCGGCCCTGGCACTGCAGGCGGGTCACCGGGCGGCGGGGGCGGCGGCGACATCCTCACCAACAGTTACGTCTCGCGGGGCGGCAGCGGCGAAGTCGACCTCTGGTACAACCAGACCGCCGGGTTCAAGACTGCCGTGATTCACCGGCCCGGCTTCGACGCCGTCGACACGTTCTGCCCGTTCGTGCCGATGAACAGCAGCGACACACCGGACGGCACGACCGAATATCAGGTGCCGATGCTGATCGCCGGGAGCCCGGCCCGGTTCGGCTCCCATGACCAGCCGTTCACGGTCAGCGTCTACGTCGTCAGCACGTCGTGGCACGGCACCGCGGCGCGCACGGTCACGCTGACCGTGCGGCAGTATGAGCAAGCCGGCGGCACTGTCTACCCGGTGTCGATCTCCCGGTCGGTGACCCCGGGCAGTCTCGCGTCCCCGCTGGTGCTGCTCGGCGAGCTCACTCTCCCTGATCATGCGATGCCGCACGACAACACGCAGGCATACTTCACGGTGGCGGTCACGAGCGGCGACACCGCCGACCGGTTCCAGGATTGCCTGCTGCTCGACACCCTCGGATCGACGGTCATCATCGAGTCGCCCACGGCGTACACGAACTACTGGATCGACGAGCCGTCGCCGACCGTCGATCTGGGCAACATCATGGGCAGCCAGTTCGACCGGCCTGACGCTGTGTCGATGCTCGCTTACGCCACGGTCAGCGGCCCGCCGCTGCACGTGTCGCCGTTCGGCAACCAGTCGTTGCTGTGCTACGTCGCCGACACGGCTGCGAGCGCCCCGTCCGCTGAGCTCACGCATTTCCCGAGGTGGCTGCTGGAGCGGCTAGCGTGAGCGACCCGAAGGTTCACAGCATCGAGCAACGGCTCAACGCGCTGATCACGAACAGCCCGGTCGCTTATCCGCCGTCCGGTGACACGAGCGGCGCGACCGACACCGGCTACATTCAGCAGCTACTCGACGGCGCCCGGCCCGTGAATCTCGGCAAGGGCATCTACTACGTCAGCTCCGCGCTGTCACCGCCGACCGGCGCGATCCTGCAGGGCGCCGGGCAGGGCGTCACGATCCTGTCGCCGGCGTCGAACTCGATCGACGTGCTGACGATGACCGGCAAGCGGTACATCGCCGTCCGCGATCTGCAGATCCTCGGCCCCGCATCCGGCACCGGCCGCGGCATCGCGTTCCTGTATACCTCCGGGGCGGCGCTGGCCAGCATCAGCCTCCGCAACCTGTGGATCAAGGACATGGGCGGGTCCGGGGTATTCTGCGACACCCTGATCACCTCGGACCTGACGGGCGTGCGGGCCGAGACGTGCGGGGCGGACAACATCTACCTGGCCAACTGCACGTCCACCCTGCTCAGCGCCTGCTACGCGAACGGCCCCACCGC
>Ga0070708_100000681_pt1 | contig 25839 bp, 18 predicted proteins | sample KBSK5503metaG_FD_65469 | JGI IMG/M metagenome (GOLD analysis project Ga0070708, IMG submission 65469) | Corn, switchgrass and miscanthus rhizosphere microbial communities from Kellogg Biological Station, Michigan, USA - KBS K5-50-3 metaG | ecosystem: Host-associated > Plants > Roots >... | reverse complement strand
CGGAGCGCGTGATTGATGTTGCCCGCCTTGAACCCGCGGCGGTCGGGCCGGCGCACCACCTGGACGCGGCCGGGATGGCGCGCGGCGAACCGGTCGACCTCGCCGCGGAAGACGGGGTTGGAGCTGTCGTCGAGGATGTAGACGGTGAAGCTCGGATATTCCTGGTTCACGCAGGTCAGCGCGCTCTTCTCGACGAAATCGTTGCACGTCGTGTAGAGCAGCGCGACCGGCGGCGCTTCCCCCGCCGCGGCGCTCGGGATGGCTTCCCTCCGCCGCTGCTGCCGCCGATAGATGGCAGCGAACACCAGCACGCCGATGTTGAACAGCCCGTAGAGCCAAGCCAGCTCGGTGAATGCAACGAAGAACGCCAGCGCGGCCCAGCCGAGGGGGCCGCCCGCCATGTCGAGCAAGCTCGCGAGCCGCGGATGGAACCAGGCGAGCGCGAGCAGCCAGGTCCCGAAGACGGCGAGGTACATGTGCGGCGAAGCGCCGGTGACGGAGGCCGCGGGGGAAGGCGAGGGGTCCTCTTCGATCGCCGTCGCGGCGGTGAGAGGCAGCGAGACCGCGCGGTCCAGGGCGGTGCCGTCGTGGGAGCGGGTCACGGCCGGCCCCCGAAGCTGATGGAGAAGCCGAGGGCGTATGCCGTCGTCGCGGGCCCGAACTGCGGCCGGTCGTACTTGACGAGGAGGTGCGCGCGGAGCGAACCGCCCACGGGGGCCGAGGCGCCGGCATACGCGCTGGCCAACGCTCCGTCGAACGCCGGCGTCGGGCTGAAGGCCTTGCCGCCAGCGACACCCGCCCCGAGCTCGACGCCACCCGTGAACCGGTACGTCGCCGCCAAGAGGCCCCGCAGCTCGTGCTCGCCCGGCAGCCCACTGCGCGCGTAGAAGACGGTCGGCTCGAGCTGGAGGCGATCGCCGAGAGGCACCTGCACCGCGGCGTGACCGCCGGCCTCGATGCGCCCGTCGCCGCGGGGACCGACCCATCCGCCGGCCTTGAGGCCGACGCGCTCGCCGAGGGCGATCGCCTGCTCGGCACGCAGCAACTGCTGCGACACTCCGTCGGGCAGGGTCCGCCAGCCGCCCTCCAGCCGCGTCGCGAAGCGGCTGCCCCAGGTCAGCTGCCCGCCCACGAAGTAGGTGGGCACGTGCAGGCCGCGCCGTGCGAGACCCGCGGCATCGAGGCTCAGGCTGTCGTCGACCTGGAACCAGATGCGGACGTCTTCGGTCGGAGAGACGCCGATCTCGGCGAAGCGCAGGCCCACCTTGCTCGACCCGTCGAATTCGGAGAGACCGCCGAGCGCGATGGCGTCGAACCGCACGCTGCCCGTGCGGACGCTGTCCAAGCCCCGGAGCGCGTCGGGGCGGCCGGGCTCGAGCGCGAGCGCGCGGGCGAACGCCTCGCGGGCCTCGCGGTGCCGTCCGGCGGCCACGAGCGATTGACCGAGACCGACCTGCACTTCCGCGCTCGGCGGCGCGTCCCGCGAGATCGCCTCGAACCTGCGGGCCGCCTCCGGGGCATCTCCTTGCCACAGCGCGACGTACGCGAGGCCTTTCACCGCGTCGGGCTGCCCCGGCGCAAGCTCGAGCGCGCGCCGGAACTGCTGCTCCGCCTCGCGATACGCTCCGGACCAGGCCAGGGCGTAGCCGAGCCCCGAGAGCGCGCCGAGGTTGCCCGCATCGGCCGCGAGCACCTCGCGGAAGTCGGCCTGGGCTTTCTCGAAGTCGCGCTGGAACGCCCGCACGTAAGCCCGGCCGAGCCTCGCCTCGATGTGCCGCGGATCGGCTTCGAGCAGCCGGTCGTAGGCCGCTTCGGCGGCCGTGAGCTGCCCCGCCGCGACGAGCCACTGCGCGGTTTCGAGCTCGGTCGCGGCCTGGACCGCCCCCGCCAGTGAGATGGAGACGACAGCGAGCGCAAGAAACGGCGACGCCCGCCGCGTCGCGACGAATCCGATCGCGTACAAGATGGACCTCCACTTCGATTTCGAACGGCGCCGCGAGGCACCGGCTTCGTGACCGCGACCGCGCGCGGGGCGGAACAGTTTTCGGTTTTCGTCAGCCGTCCTGGGGCTGCTCGCGCGTCTTCCATTGGCGAACGGCCCGGCTGAGCTTCCGCCTGGCGCTCACGATGTACGCCTTCGCGCCGCTGCGGTTGGTCAGGCCCAGAAGCCGGGTGATGACTTTCAGCGGCACGTCGTCCCCGTAATGCAGGGTGAAGACCTGCTTCTCGATCTCGTCGAGCGATTGATCGAGGAGGGTCCGCACGATTCGCGCGGAACCTTCGCGCTCGAGGACCTGATCCGCGCTCGAGGCGTCGCGGTCGGGCAATTCCTCGAGGAGCTCCCCTTCCAACCGCTCCGGCCGGGCGGAGCGCGCCTTCAGGAAGTTCATGCATTCGCTGCGCGTGATCGAATAGAGCCAACGGGAGACCTTCGAGTCGCCTCGGAACGACTCGAGGTGGCGATAGGCCTTGACGAAGATCCCCTGAGCAATGTCGTACGCGTCGTTGCGGTTCCCGGCAAAGCGGAGACACCAGCAGACGACCTTCTGGTAGTGCCGCCGGAACAACTCCTCGACCCAGACAGTCCCACCGTCCCGGCCGGTCGTGGCCAGGTGCTTCGCGATCAGCTCCGCATCGGAGAGCGGCTCCAGCTGGATCTCCTTCCACACGACGTCACGTGACACCCAGGCGCGGCGAGATCGGACAACGTGCATCGGCCGTGCCGGGGCTCTAATGACGTTACGGCTGCACATTTCGAGGGTCCGTGACGGAGCCCAGCCCGTTTCGCGCGACGAGCGCAGCGAGTGACGGTGGCGTGTGGTTCCGTTTCGGAACTGCGGCAGTTCAAGAACAGCACCGTCACGCCGACGTCGCGATGCCTCGCCTCGTCTGCGAAACGGGCCGAATTGCCCGCCGTGTCTGTCGAATCGTGTGCAATCCGCATTTCGTGCAAAGCACCGGCACGGGCGCTGCAGTTGCCGTCGCGCGAGCGCATGTCCCGCAGCGATTCGACGTTGCGGGAAAACACGAGGAGGAGCGCCCGTGAAACTGTCCTGGACTGCATCCAAGGTTCGCTTACGCGAGTCGCGCCGCAAACCGATCGGAGTCGGACTGATGATGCTGGCCGCGACGCTGTTCGTCCGCGACGCGGTCGCGGACAGCGTCCCGACCGGTCTGCCCGCGAGCCCGATCCCCGCCAACATGACGAAGTTCTCGCAGCCGATGCCTCGCTTCGACGTTCTGAAGAGGCAGCCGGTCTCGAGCCTGGTTCCGGCGCCGACCGCCGAAGCGAACACCACTCAGCAACCCGTCGACCCTGCTTTGGGCGGTGGGACCGGCCCCATCGAAGGACGCCCCCCAGGTCCGATCTGGGCGCACCAGGACTTCACGCGCCTTCCGCCCAAGGTGGCCTACGACGTCACCATGGAAGGCGCCAAGGTCAACAACGCCTACAACCCCGGAGTCCCAGCGAGCCTGAACTCGGGAATCAATCCAGCGAATCCGGTCCGCCCGACCTTCCACCCGGCCCTGCCCGACCAGGGGCCGCTGGCCGCGTGGACGTTCAACGGGACGTTTCCGCCCAAGCTGGTGCTCGGCCGGTACGCCGAGCCGATCCTCTTCCGCGAGCACAACAAGCTCCCGGCGGATCCGAAGGCGAACGGCGGGTTCGGGCTCCACTCGATCTCGACCCACGAGCACAACGGCCACCACGGTGCCGAGAACGACGGGTTCACCGGGGCCTTCTTCTTCCCCAACCAGTTCTACGACTATCACTGGCCCATCGTGCTCGGGGGATTCAGGACCATCAATACCGGCGCGACGGACCCCAAGGCCGCGACCCCCGACGACGCCGGCGGCAAGGTGAACATCCCGGGCGACTGGCACGAGACGATGAGCACCCACTGGTTCCACGACCACATGTTCAGCTTCACCTCGCAGAACGTGTACAAGGGCATGGCCGCGATGTTCAACATCTACAGCGCCCTGGATCGCGGCAACGAAGCGATCAACGACGGCGTGAACCTCCGGCTGCCCAGCGGCACCGCGAAGTCGTTCGCCAACCTCGACTACGACGTCAACCTCGTGCTGGCCGACAAGGCGTGGGACGCGAACGGGCAGCTCGCCATGAACATCTTCAACTTCGACGGGTTTCTCGGCGATCGGATGACGGTCAACATGGTCGACAACCCGTACTTCGAGGTGGAGGCGCGCAAGTATCGCTTCCGCGTCCTCAACGGTTCCGTTTCTCGCTTCTTCAAGCTCGCGCTGAGCGACGGCTCGCCGATGATCCAGATCGGGAACGACGGCAACCTGCTGCCCAATCCGGTGGTGTTGACCGAGCTGGACGAGCAGGGCATCGCCGAGCGCTACGACATCGTGATCGACTTCTCGCGCTACACGCCGGGGCCCAACACGAAGGTCTGGTTGGTGAACCTGGCCCAGCAGACGAACGGGAAGAAGCCGGACAAGGACCTGTCGCTGAGGGATGCGCTGGCAGGCAGCACTGCCGATCCGGTGGTGGGCAAGTTCCTCGAGTTCCGCATCGTCCGCGCCCCGGCCAGCCCCGACGTGAGCCAGGTTCCCGCCACGCTGATTCCCAACCCGGACTTGAGCGCCATCCCGGTGGCCCGGACGCGCACCTTCGAGTGGGGCAGCGGCGGCTCGCAGACCACCACGGGCAGCACCGCCTTCGTCGGACCCTGGGGCGTCAAGACGGACAACCAGGGCGCGATGCTCGACGCGGATTACGGCCGGATCACGGCGGCGCCGGCGTACGGCACCCGCGAGATCTGGGTCCTGAAGAACGGCGGCGGTGGTTGGGACCATCCGATTCATATCCACTTCGAGGAAGGGCAGATCCTGGACCGAAACGGGGATCCGAACGCCGTCCCGGCCTGGGAGAAGGGCCGCAAGGACGTCTACCGGCTTCGTCCGGGCGGAAGCGTCACCATCACCATGCAGTTCCGCGACTGGGGCGGGATGTTCATGGAGCACTGCCACAACACCGTCCACGAGGACAACGCCATGCTGATGCGCTGGGAGATCGACAACAACGGTGCGCCGTTCCTGCGGCCGCTCCCGACGCCGATCTCGACTCCGCAGGGCGTCACTTTCGTTCCTCCCGACGAAATCCTGCCCACGGCGTTCTGAGCGGCGCGGAGCGAAACCATGACAACCCTCACTTCAATCGTCGAATCAACCAGCAGCAAAACGGAGCGAAACATGAAGACGCGTCGGTCTTTCTTCACCGCCGTCCTCTGCCTCTCTGGCGCGGCGGTGGGCCTGCTGTTCGCCGCAACGCCGGCCCACGCCCAGGCGACGGCCTCCTCGACCTACACGGTCCCGGTGTCGGGCACGCTGGGTACGCCGGCCCCGTCCGGCACCAAGACGGTGGCGCCGGGTGGTCCGGAGACGGTGACCTGCACGGGCGCCTTGAAGCTCAGCGCGGTGGCCGTGAAGGATCCCGTCATGGGACCGAGCGTGGTCTTCTCGTTCGATTCCCGCGGGCTCTCCTGCGTCGGGCAGACCTCGAAGATCGCCTACGTCAACTCCGGCCAGGCGAACCTGACCAGGCCGCTCGTCGCCAATGACGTGGTCGAGACCACCTTCGCCTACTACCAGGACGTGGCTGGAGGCTATTTGAAGGCGCGGACGGCGGTCGCGAAGCTCAACGTGTCCTACGACACCACGACCGGAGCCATCACCAGCGCCAGCGGAACCATCAGCACCTTCTGATCGTCGACGTGGACTGTCGGGTCGGCGAGCCGGCTGCAAACCGGCTCGCCTTCCCGTTTCACCAAAGAAACGGAGCGAACACCGTGCGAGCACGACTGACCGCCAGGATCATGAGACTTGTCCTGCTCTCCTTTGCCGCTGCCTGGCTCGGATCGGCAGCCTCCTTCGCGGGTCCCTGGGGAGCCGACTACTTTCCCAACGTCCCGCTCACCACGCAGGATGGGAAGGTCGTCCGCTTCTACGACGACCTGCTCAAGGGCAAGTCGGTCGCGATCAACCTCATCTACACCCACTGCAGCGCCAGCTGCCCGCTGGAGACGGCGAAGCTCGCCCAGTTGCAGAAGATCATGGGTGACCGCGTCGGCAAGGACATCTTCTTCTATTCGATCAGCATCGACCCGAAGAACGACACGCCCGAAGTGCTGAAGGCGTACATGGCCAAGTACCACGTCGGGCCCGGCTGGCTGTTCCTCACCGGCAAGGAAGAGGACATCAAGCTGATCAGCAACAAGCTCGGCCTGGCTTCGCTCACGGACGCCGCGAATCGCGACGGCCACATGCCCAGCCTGATGATCGGCAACGAGCCGAGCGGCCAGTGGATGCGCAACTCCGCCGTCGACAACCCCCGCTTCCTCGCCAAGCAGATCGGCAATTTCCTCGGATGGAAGGACCGGGAGCCGGCGCAGAGCTACGCGGTCCTGCGCGAGCCCCCCAAGGTGGACGGCGGGGAGTATCTCTTCCGCAGCCGCTGCGCGACCTGCCACACCATCGGGAAGGGCGACGGCATCGGTCCCGACCTGGCCAACGTGACCAGGCGGCGCGACCGCTCCTGGGTGGGCCGCTACATCACCGAGCCCGACAAGATGCTCGAGGAGCGCGACCCCGTCGCCGTGGAGCTGTTCGCGAAATACAAGAACGTGCGTATGCCCAACCTCAGCCTCGGAGCCGGTGACGTGGCCGTCCTGCTCTCCCACATCGAGAAGGCGAGCGTCGCCTCCTCCCCATACGCGCCCAAGTCCTCGGTATCGGCCCGGTAGGCCGGCACCGATTCTCACTGCCGGAGCTTCCGGTACAGCGTGCCCTTCGCGATGCGCAGAGCCCGCGCCGCGCAGGCCACGTTGCCGCCGTGCCGGACCAGCGTGTCTCGACACGCCCTGCGCACGATCTCGGACAGCGTCACTGCCTCGCCCTCCGCCGGGCGAGCGGACCCCGGCGAATCCGTCCACGAAGCGGCTGCCGGCCGCCGGAGCGCGCTGGGAATGACGGAGAGACTGTCCTTCCCCACAGGCAGCAAGGCGAGCTCGCTGTCGAGGACGTTGAGCAGCTCGCGGACGTTGCCGGGCCAGTCGTGCGCTTCCAGCGCGGCCAGGACCGCGGGCTCGATCGTGACCGCGCTGCCGTGCACGCGCTCGGCGTTCTGGCGCAAGTGGTGCCCGACCAGGAGGGGCAAGTCGCTGCTGCGCTCGCGCAAGGCCGGCAAGCGCAGGGATACCACGCGGAGGCGATGGAAGAGGTCGAGACGGAAGCGGCCGGCCTTCACCGCCTGCTCGAGATCGCAGTTGGTGCTGGCGATGACGCGGGCGCGCACGGGCAGGTCCCGGGCGCTGCCCACGCGCTGGATCGCGCGCTCCTCCAGGACCCGCAGTAGCTTGCCTTGCATCTCGAGCGGCATGTCCCCGATCTCGTCGAGCAGGAGCGTGCCGCGGCCCGCCTCCTCGAACTTGCCGGCCCGCCCCGAGCTTCGCGCCCCGGTGAAGGCGCCGCCCTCGTACCCGAACAGCTCACTCTCCAGAAGGTCTCGCGGGATGGCGACGACGTTGATCGCGACGAACGGTTCCGGGGCGCGCGACGAGGCTCTGTGGATCGCCTGCGCGAGCACCTCCTTTCCGGTGCCGCTCTCGCCGGAGATGAGCACCGGGAGGTCCAGCTCCGCGGCCCGCCTGGCATCCTGCAGGACCTGCAGCAGCGCAGGATGTCTGCCGACGAAGTGCTCGAAGGTGTAGCGCGCGCCTCGTCCGGCGCGATGCGCGGCCGGCGGCTCGGTGGCGAGGTCGCCGATGGTGGCAACCACGCCACCGGGGTGGATCTGCGGTCGGATGGTCACCCGTCCGCGTGGAACGGGAACGGAGACCGGGTGGCCGACCGGCTCGGGAGGGCGGGCGAGCGCGAACGCAAGCGGCGCCAGGCCGGGCACCTCGCGCAGCACGCGACCGACGATCCCGTCGCGCCTGACTCCCAATACCGTGGCCGCGCACTGGTTGAGCGCGCGGACCGTTCCGGACCGATCCAGCGCGATGACGCCGTCCCGGACGGCCCGCAGCGTGGCCGCCTCGCGCGCGACCGCCTCCCGCAAGGCGGCGGCAGCGCCTGCCCGGGCAAATACAGCCCCGGCAACGGCCGCATAGACCGCCAGGAGCTCCACCTCGCTCTCCTTCAGGCACTCACCCGGAGGCTCCCTCTCGAGGGCGAGGAGGGGTTCCCGCGCGCCGTGGGCCAGCGGAAATACCGCGAGACGGCCCGCTCCGTTCGTGCGGTTCGATTGCCAATCGAGCACGGCTCGCGCCAGCGCCGCGAGGCCATCGCCTTGCGTCTGGAACGGACCTGCGCTGGAGAGGATCTCGATCGTTCCACCCGCGCCCAGGCGCAGCAACGCGGCTGCCGTACCCGGACAGACGGTCCGTGCCAGCTCGGGAATCGCCGCGGTGAGCTGTTCCGATTCGTGGATCGAACAGAGCTGGTGGACGAGCGATCCGATCGGCGCGCGGCCGGGTACGGACGCGTCGAGGATGGCGGCCAGTTGCCTCTCCATTCGCATGGGTACGACGTTAGCCCGGACGGCGGAGCGGGTTGGCGCGAATTCCGACGAAAGGCTTGCGCCATCCTACGAGCGGCTGTTCCGCAAGCGCATCTTGATCAGTCGGAACCGGGATCGATGGAAATTCCAGACGTTGGACAGGCCTCGAATCGCTTTGAGGGCCTACGCCGGGGCTGATTCATTTCGCACCTCCAGGGAGAAGTGTGTTCTAGATCCGTCTGCCATGCTCGATTTGAAATGGGTGGTGGCGAACCTGGACGAAGCGCGGAGGCGGCTCCTGACACGGGGACCGGCCGCGGCGGAAGCGCTCGCCCCCATCGAGGAGCTGGCCGCGGAACGGCGCCAGCTGATCCAGTCGAGCGAGACGCAGCGGGCGGAGCAGCGCAAGGCGTCCGAGCAGATGCGGTCGCTGAAGGGCGAGGAGCAGGCAAAACTTCGCGCCCGGCTCAAGGCGCTCTCGGACGAGGCGAAGGAGAAGGAAGTCCGCCTGAAGGAAGTGGAGGAGCAGATCGAGCGGGCCCTGCTCAACGTCCCCAACCTGCCGCACGAATCCGTCCCCGTGGGAGGCGAGCAGGACAATGCGGTGGTCCGGACCTGGGGAGAGAAGCCGGGCATCGCCTCCGCGAAGGAGCACACGGAGATCGGCGAAAAGCTCGGGATGCTCGACTTCGAGCGGGCGGCGAAGGTCTCCGGAGCGCGGTTCGTCTTCTACCGGGGAGCCTTGGCCAGGCTGGAGATGGCCGTCGTTCAGTTCTTCCTCGATTCCGCCCGGGAGCGCGGGTACCTGGAGCTCCTCCCGCCCTATCTGGTGAACGCCGACTCCATGCGCGGCACCGGCCAGCTGCCCAAGTTCGAGGAGGACCTGTTCAAGACGACGGCCGGCTACTACCTGATCCCGACCGCCGAAGTGCCGGTCACCAACTACCATCGCGACGAGATCCTCGAAGGCGCCCAGCTTCCGCTCAAGTACAGCGCGTTCTCGCCCTGCTTCCGCAGCGAGGCCGGCAGCTACGGCAAGGACACCAAGGGAATCATCCGGCAGCACCAGTTCCACAAGGTAGAGCTGGTGCGATTCGAGAAGCCGGAGAACGCGCACGCCGCGCTGGAAGAGCTGGTGAGCGACGCCCAGGCCCCGCTGCAGAAGCTCGGCCTGCACCATCGCGTCGTGCTGTTGAGCACGGGCGATTTGGGATTTTCGGCGGAGAAGACCTTCGACCTGGAGGTCTGGCTCCCGGGTCAGAACGCATACCGTGAGATCAGCTCCTGCTCGACCTTCGGCGACTTCCAGGCCCGGCGGGCGCAGATCCGGTTCCGGCCGGCGGCAGGCGAGAGGCCCCGGCTGGTGGCGACGCTGAACGGCAGCGGGCTGGCGGTCGGACGGACTGTCGTCGCCATCCTCGAGAACGGCCAGCAGTCCGACGGTAGCGTCGTGCTGCCCGAGGCGATCCGCCCCTACATGGGCGGTCTTCCGCGGCTGACCCCGGCGTAGGGCTGCCAGGGACGGGTCTGGCGTTTGCCCGGTTGTCGTCCGGGCGCCCCATGCGGATCGTCGAAGGCATGGCGGAAGCATCGGGACAGATGTCGTGTGACGTTCGTCACGCTCCCCGGCGGGTGGAGAAGCCCTGGGGCTACGAGCTGATCTGGGCGCATGCGGAGAGGTACGTTGGAAAGATCCTTCACATCGCCGCGGGCCACGCGCTCAGCCTGCAATACCACCGGCAGAAGGACGAGACGATCCATCTGCTCTCCGGGTCGATGCGGCTGGAGTACGATCGCGGCGAGGGACGGCGCGAAGTCGTCCTGCGCCCGGGCGAGTCCGTCCGGATCCGGCCCGGCATGATCCACCGGATGGTGGCGCTGGCCGACTGCGACGTGCTCGAGGCCAGCACTCCGGAGCTCGAGGACGTGGTGCGGCTCGAAGACCGTTACGGGCGGATCTGATGTCGGAGAGCCGCGCGCAAGCCGTCGCGCTGGCGGTCCCGGGCCCCGCCGTCGCGGTGCAAGAACTGGTCTGGCCGCTCCTGGTCGCGCTCGCGACCGCCGCCGCCATCGTGCCGTTGTGGGCCGGCGAGCTCTTGCCCTACCAGGACGCGCCGCAACACCTGGCGGCGGTCCGCGTGCTCGCCGACTACCACACGCAGGGATTGGCGTTCGATCGCTGGTTCGAGCTCGACCTCGACCGGCTCGAGTACCTGGGCTTCTATCTGCCCGCCGCGGGCCTCGCCAAGCTGGTGGGTCCGGTGGCCGCGGTGAAGTTGATGCTGTCGCTCATCGCGATCGCCACTTCGGCCGCGTTCTGGATGTTCCTTGGCGCCTTCGGACGCGACCGGCGCCTCGGCGTTCTGGCGCCCGCCGTGTTCCACACCACCCCCCTGTATCTCGGGTTCTTCAACTTCGTCGAGTCGATCCCGGTGGCGCTGGTCGTCGTCGCGCTCACCGAGCGCGAGCTTCGAAGCCCCAGCTTGCGCCGGGCAGCCGTCCTCGCCGTCGCGGCGGCAGGATTGCTCTGGCTGCACCCCAGCGCGCTCGCCTTCGCGCTGGCGTGCGCGGTGGTGCTCGCGCTCACCTCCGGGTTGCCGCGCCGGACCGTAGCGCGTGGATTCGCGCCGATCCTTCCGGCGGCCATCCTCTTCGCCGCGTGGGCCATCCAGGCCGTCGCTGTCCGCGATGGGCCTGACGCCGCGGGGCACAGCCCCCCGACCTGGTTGGGCCCGCGGCTGCAAGTGCTCGAGCTGCTCCGGTTCGGAAACGTTCTCGCCAGTCTGGTCGACGAGGCGTTCGTCCTGGCCCTGGTGGCGCTCTTCGTGGCCATCGTCGCGATCCGCCCCCGCCCGCGCATCGAGCGCGGGTGGCGGCTGGCGCTGCTCGCCACGCTCACGCTGGCTGCCTACATGGTTGCGCCGTTCGGCATGGGCTACATGGGGTACATCCACACGCGCGCGCTGCCGTTCCTCGCGCTGTTGGCGATCGCCTCGCCGTCCATCGCTCCAGGCCGGAAGACGGGCATCCTGATCGCCGCGGCGGTGGGCCTCCAGATCGTCTACCAGGCGCACCTCGCGAGGACCTACCGCGCGTTCGAACGGGAAGCCCAGGTCACAGAGCTGCACCAGGTCCTCGCCGCCGCCGAGCCGGGAAAGAGACTGATCGCGGTGCTCTACCAGACGGACAGCCGCGTGGTGCAGTTCCAGGCCTATCTGCACTTCGCCGCCTACTACGAAGTCCTGCGCGGCGGCCGCGCCCGCTACAACTTCTCCGAGACGCCCTGGGACCCGGTCCGCTTCCGCAAGGGGACCGAGCGGGTGCCGCTTCCCAGGGGGTGGGAAGTGAGGCCGCTGGAGCTGGACCTCGCCCGCGCCGTCTCCGACGAGGACTACGTCCTGACCCGCCAGCCGGCCCCGGATCCTCCCGGATTCGAGCTGGTGACGCGCGAAGGCCTCTGGTCGCTCTATGCGCCGGCGGCGCGCCGCTGAGGCGCGGCGGGCAGGGCGAGCGGAGCGGGCACCGACCAGCTGAAGATCTTGTTCATCCAGAAGTTCCAGCCGGTGGTCACGCCGATGGCGACGGCGTTGGCGAGGTACGGGTTCATCTCGAAGAGGCCGACTTGCATGTCGAGGAGGCCGACGCTGAGCGCGAGGCCGGCGGTGCAGATGGCATTGAACTTGCCGAATCGCCGCAGGCGCAGAAGCCCGTCTCCTTGCAGGGCGGCGAGGTCGCCGAAGGTCCAGAGATCGTTCCAGAGGAAGTTGTTGGCGATCGCCATCTCGGCGCCGATCAGCTTGGAGACCGTCAGCGGCCATCCCGCGCGGTCCTTGAGCAGCCAGAGCACGAGCATGTCGACCGCCACGCCGGAAAGGCCGACGACGGCGAACTTGGGGAAGCGCGCCGGAAGGAACGACAGGCGCAGGCGCAGCAGGTGCCGCAGGTACTCGACGTACAGTTTGGCCCTCACCTTGCTTTTGCCGGCGACCCGCTCGCGAAAGACGTAGCCGACCTCCGCGATGCGCCGGATGCGTCCGCGCCCGATCACCTCGATGAGGATCTTGTACCCGAGCGGGCTGAGCGGTATCCCCTCGATGGCGCTCCGCCGCACCATGAAGTAGCCGCTCATCGGATCCGACACCCGTCCGACCACTCCAGGAAGCACGCACAAGCCGAGCAACTGCGCGCCGCGGGAGAGGGCCCGGCGGGTCACGCTCCAGTCGTTCATTCCACCGCCTTCGGCGCGGCGGCTGGCGGCGGCTAGGTCCGCGCCCTTCCCGATCTCCGCCCAAAGGCGCTCCACGACCTCGGGCGGATGCTGCAGATCGGCGTCCATGACGGCGAGCACCTCGCCGCGCGCCGCTTGCCAGCCGCGGATGACGGCGGTCGAGAGTCCCTTCTCGCCGCGGCGGCGGATGACGCGCAGGACGGGATGACTATCCGCCAGACGTAGCGCCAAGGCCCAGGTCTGATCGGGACTATCGTCGTCCACGACGATCAGCTCGTAGCGCCCGGGCAGGCATCCATCCAGGACGGACGTCAGCCGGCTCACGAGCTCCGGCAGGTTCCGGGCTTCGTTGAACGTGGGAATCACCAGCGACAGCTTGATCGGTCCGGACGGCGCTCGCGGTACGCAGAGCGCTCCGTCGGGCACGTCGAGCACCGCCGGGTGCCGGCTGCCTTCGACGACCTGGATCGCGCTCATGTCCCCCTCCCCGGTTGTAGGAAAAACCGTGCGCAGTGGGCGGGATGCGCGCAATCCGAGATGCCACGTGGGCTGGCAACCGCCTGTCTGCGGAGACCTCCGCGCCGTTGAACGATTTGAGCTACCTGGTCTCCTGCCAGATCGCCTCTACGTCCGCCCGGATGGGGCGGAGGTGCTCGACGGAGACGTAGCCGTCGGCGAGGAACCGGTCAGGGATCTTCCAGGCGCTGACGAAGTCGTCGACGGTCCGCCCCGCGCGCTTGGCATCCTGGACCGCCCGTACGAACTCGCCGACGAAATCTCCGTACGTCTTCAGATCCGCCAGGGTCAGCGGAGTCGGGTAGTGGCCGGTGATGACGACGTCCACGTCCGTCAGCGCCGCCAAGGCTCTCGCCAGCGTCCGGGGATATTCGACGCCGCTCGCTCCGTTGTTCACGTCCAGCGGCGGCACTGCCTTGTAGCCGAAGACGTCCCCGGCGTGCACCACGCGAGCCGAAGGGAAGACGACCCAGGTGTCCCCGCCGGTATGGGCCGGGCCGAACCAATAGAGCTCGACGCGGTCGTCGCCGCTCCCGATCGTCATGCGATCCTTGAACGTCCGCGTGGGAAGCCCCCGGCCTTCGTTCTCCTTGAAGAGGTTCCGCTGCTTGGGGCCGCCGCTCACCGGGCGCATCTCCGCCATCAGCTTCGCGGTGTTCTCCTGGGCCACGATCTGCACGCCGGCGGGAAATTCGACGTTGCCGCTGACGTGGTCCATGTGCGTGTGGGTATTGATGATGGTGGTCACCGGCTTGTCGGTGATCTCCTTGAGCTTATCGATCACCGGCTTGCCCCAGCCCGGCACCTTCGTGTCGACCAGCACCACGCCAGAGGCGGTGATGAACGCCAGGCTGTTGCCCGCATTGGGGACGTCGACGCCACCGATCTGGACGGTCCTGCCTCCGCCGCGGAGCAGGTAGAGGTTCTCCCTCAGCTTGACCGCCTCGATGGCGGACGCCGACGGAGCGGGTTGTCCTCCACCGGGCGCGTTTTGCGTGGAGGCGGTGCCGGACGCGTGCGAGCAGGCCCCGCCCGCGACGAGCGCTCCCAAGATGACTCCGCGACACATGATCTGACCTCCTTCACGCATGACGTTCCAGCTGCTCGAGCAGTCCCCGTTGAGCCTCCGCGAAGCTCTTGCCGCGCGCGCGGATCGCGGTGGCCAGCGCCGCGGGGAGGTGGAGCGCCCGGCCCTCGCGCGCGGCGCGCGGGTACTGCGCGGCGAAATCGGGAGGGACCCGCAGCGACCAGTTCTCTGCGCTCACCGTCCCTGGACGGTTGTAGACCTCGCGCAGGCCGAGCAGATCGGGGAAGAAGATCATCACGTTCGCCGCGGGACCCGCAAAGAGGTTCGCGAGCTCGGCGCGCGCGAGGGCAAGAGGGGACGCGGCGGTCCTCTCCGCCCACTGCGGCCGCTCCCGCTCGTCGGACACGAGCCGGCCCGCCAGGTAGGCGGCCCGCGCCGGCGCCACGCCCGTTCCCACCCAGCGTTCGGCGGCGCGCCAGATCGGCTCCGTGTCGTGGGTTCCCACCATGATCCAGTCCTCGCGGCGCGCATTCTCCGCGCGGTATACGTCGCCGGGATCGTGCATCGCCGCCTTCTGCGTGACCCGAAAGCGGCCCAGGCCGTGGCGCTCGAGCACGCGGCGGACCGGATAAGGCTGCGTGCTGAGGACTTCCGGAATCAGCTCGTCCACTCCGGAGCCCGCCTCCCGCGCTGCGTCCACCAGCGCGTCGAAGAGGATGGCATACCGCTCGACCTGGGCCGGCGTCAGCTCCCGGACGCGGCCATCGGCGTGCGCCGGCTCGCCGGCATCGATCTGCTCCGGCCGCGGGATTGCCCATCGCGACAGCTCGCCGTGCTCCGGCGAGGAGAAGAGCCGTGCGCCGCGCTGGACGGCGCGCGCCGGATCGGGGTCGCTCGCCGGGTAGACCCAGGGATCGATCAGGCCGTGGGGATGGTCCACCCGGATGCCGTCGAATTCGCGAAGAAGCTTTCGGGCCCGGGCGCGAACGAGCTCGAGGGCGGCGCCTGGAGCTGCCGGCGTTCCGTAGAGGTCGGGATCGAGCACCCCGTAACCCCACGCCTGACCTTCCGGGTTCGTACGGCTGGGGGGCGCGCCCATGGCAAGGGTCGACAGCAGCAGCGAACGGTACGTGGCCAGATCGCGCTGCGGGATCCCGATCTGCAGGTCGCCCGACAGACGCAGTCCGAGGCCGCGGGCTTCGGCGCGAAACGCATCGTGCTGCTCGTGCGCCAGCAGCTGCCCGAAGCGATACGCTTCGATCTCCTCTCTCCCCGTCCCCGGCGGCGCGGCGCGCTCGATCCATTCGCCATGGCGGGTCACGAACTGCCGGATCCGGCCCTGCAGCTCGCGATCGCCGCGGTGCTCTTGCCATGCTGCCGCCAGGAGCCGCGCCATCGCCGGGTGTGCGTACGCGTGCGACGCTCGCAGCAGCGCGCCGTCGGGGCGCGATGCGATGGCGGCGGCGAGCGCCTCCCCGGGAAGGAGGCCCTCCTCGACGAGCCGTCCGGCGCTGACCGACACGGTGCTGCGGCTGAACAGCGTCGCGTTGTAGGGCGAAGGATCGTAGGGAGTGGTCTCACCCTGCGGTCCCAGCTGGAGCGCCTGGAAGCCGAGCGCGGCGGCGAACCGGAGAAAGGCGCGCCCGCCCACGGAGAGGGGCGCTCCGTGCCCGACGTCATCGCTCGGGTCGCCCGGAAGCGACAAGTCGTGGATGGAGAGCAGCAGCCGCCGGATGCCCAGCGCCCGCAGCGCCTGAAGGACGAGCTCGCGCAGCGGACCTACTCCCGGTGCGGTGCGAGCCAGATCGCGCCGAGCGGCGGCAGCGTCACCCGCGCAGAGCGCGGCTGGTTGTCACACGGCACGTCTTCGCAGGCCACGCGCCCTCCGTTGCCGACGCCGGACCCGCCGTACTGGACGGCGTCCGAATTCAGCACCTCCGCGTACGAGCCGGCTTGCGGCATTCCCACACGATACCCGGAACGGGGAACGGGCGACAGGTTCGCGATGCAGACGACGTGACGCGACCGGTCCGCGGACCAGCGCACGAGGGCGTAGACGTTCGCTTCGGCGGAATCGGCCTGCAGCCACTCGAACCCGCGGCCGTCGCCGTCCAGCTCGTAGAGCGCCGGTTCCTCGCGCAGCCTTTGGTTCAGGTCGCGCACGAGCGCGGAGACGCCCGCGTGCATCGAGGACTCGAGCAGGTGCCAGTCCAGGCTGGCGTTGTGGTTCCATTCCGCCCGCTGCGCGAGCTCTCCGCCCATGAACAGCAGCTTCTTGCCGGGATGCGCCCACATCCAGGCGTACAGCGCGCGCAGGTTCGCGAACTTCTGCCAGTCGTCGCCCGCCATCCGCCCGAGCAGCGATCCCTTTCCGTGCACCACCTCGTCATGCGAGAGGGGCAAGAGGAAGTTCTCGCTGAAGATGTACATCAGCCCGAAGGTCAGCTGATTGTGGTGCCACCTGCGGTGGACGGGGGCCTTGGCGAAGTAGTCGAGCGTGTCGTGCATCCACCCCAGGCTCCACTTGTAGTGGAAGGAGAGTCCGCCGTCCCGCGCCAGGTGCGTGACCCGGGGGAAGGCCGTCGACTCCTCGGCGATCATCACCGCTCCGGGATGCAGATCGCGCACCCGCTCGTTGACCTCCTTGAGGAAGGCGATGGCTTCCTCGTTCTCCCGGCCGCCGGAGCGGTTCGGGATCCATTCGCCCTCGCGCCGCGAGTAGTCGCGGTAGAGCATGCTCGCCACCGCGTCCACCCGCAGCCCATCGACGTGGTACTGCTCGAGCCAGAAGAGCGCGCTCGCCAGCAGGAAATTGCGCACCTCGTTGCGCCCGTAGTTGAACACCAGCGTGCCCCAGTCGGGGTGCGCCCCCAGGCGTGGATCCTCGTGCTCGTAGAGCGCCGATCCGTCGAACCGCGCGAGCGCGTGCGCGTCGGAAGGAAAGTGCGCCGGGACCCAGTCCAGGATGACCCCGATGCCGCGCTGGTGCAGCTCGTCCACCAGCGCCTTGAACTCGTCCGGATGGCCGTGCCGCGCCGTCGGCGCGAAATAGCCGGTCACCTGGTATCCCCAGGAACCTCCGAACGGATGCTCCGCCACGGGAAGCAGCTCGACGTGCGTGAACCCCATCGCGGTGATGTAGTCGGCGAGCTGGCGCGCCGCCTCCTTCCACGAGAGCGGCCGGTTTCCTTCCTCCACCACCCGGCGCCAGGAGCTCAAATGCACTTCGTAGACGGACATCGGCCGCCGGATGGGGTCCTGCGCCCGGCGCCGGTCCATCCACTCTTCGTCGTGCCATTGGTAGTGGCCGAGCTGGTAGATGACGGACGCCGTCGCCGGCGGCGCCTCGGTGCGGAACGCGTACGGGTCGGCCTTGAGCAGATGGACGCTGCCGCTCGACGGCCGGATCTCGTACTTGTATCGCGCGCCCTCGGCGATCTCGGGCACGAAGAGCTCCCAGACGCCGGTCGATCCGATCGCGCGCATCTGGTGCAGGCGCCCATCCCAGCTGTTGAAGTCTCCGACCACCGAGACGGAGCGTGCGGTCGGGGCCCAGACGGCGAACGAGGTCCCGAACACGCCGTGGTGATGGCGCGGATGCGCCCCGAGCCGCTCCCAGATGCGCTCGTGCCGGCCCTCGGCGACCAGGTGGGCGTCGAGCTCGCCGAAGGTGGGCAGGAAGCTGTACGGATCGCGGAACGCGAACGTCGCTCCACCCCGGTACTCCACCCGCACCAGATAACCGAACACGTCCTCCCGCCCGTTCAGCCGCGCCTCGAACACGCCTCCGGCCCGGTGCCGGGCGGGGATCTCGCCGCCGAAATCCGGCAGCACCGTCACCCGCTCCGCGTCGGGTCGGTAGACGCGAATGACGACGCCGCTGCCGTCCGGATGCATTCCGAGCACGGAGTGCGGATCCGGATGACGCAGCTCGAGCACTCGCTGGATCTGCGGCTCGACGGATCTCAAGTCCGCTGGTCGCCTCACGGTTCCTCCCACAGCAAGTCGCGCGCCGGGATCTCCACCCAGTCGGGCCGGTGCCCCAGCTCGTACCGCAGCTCGTACAGGACCTTCTCCAGCTCGAGCGCATCGAGGAGCGCCCGGGCTGTCCCTTCGTTTCCCGGCAGCAAGCGGGCCGCCCGCGATCGATAACCTTCGAGGAACGCGCGCCGGACCGGGGTCCGCAGATCGTCGAGCGCATCGCCGCGCTTCTCGGCCGTCGCCGCGGCGTAGGCGAAGGAGCGGAGCATGCCGGCGACGTCCTTGTACGGGCAATGCTTCTCCCGCCGCTCCGCCAAGGTCCGCGCCGGCTCGCCCTCGAAGTCGAAGATCAGCCATTGGCCGTCGCAACGGAGGACTTGCCCGAGGTGGAGGTCGCCGTGTTGCCGGATGCGCACGCCCGAGGGGACCGCCTCGGCCAGGCCCTCGATGCGAGCTTGCAGCCCGGGGCTTCGCGCGGCGAGCTGCGGTACGGCCTCGGCCGCCAGCCGCACGGTCGCGTCCAGCTCGGCGAGCAGCGTCCGGGTCCATCGTTGCAGGTCCTCGCGGCCGATCGGCTCCGGCGCGAAGGCGGGGTCGTCCTCGGCCGCGAGCGCCACGTGCAGCTCTCCGACGCGCGCTCCGAGCTCGTGAACTTCGTTCAAGAGCGTCGTCCAGGGGCCCGGCGCGGCGAGAAATCCGAGCACGTATTTCCAGCCGTCGCTCTCGACCCGCACGAACCGATGCGCGACGCCGACCGTCGCCTGCACCTCGCCTTCGAGCGACAGCGCTCCGAGGAGCGCGGGCGTCGATCGGAACTTCCGCCGGGCGAGCAGCTCTCCGATCTCCAGCTCCGGGTTGCGGCCCTGATCGAGCTTGCGGATGAGCTTCAGGATCACGGCCTCGCCGAACACGATCGAGGTGTTGCTCTGCTCGGCCGAGAGCCTTCGCACCGTGGGCCGCTCCGGCAGCCTTTCCAGCGGAGAGTCGGGCGCGTCCACCCGCTCACCGCGAAGGATGCCCGCCCGGGTCCGGATCTCGCGCCCCTCGCGGAGGATGTCGAAGATGGCCCGGCAGGAGCGCTCATCGAGCGCCTCCTCGAGTGGAGTGTCGGTGTCCCGCCGCAACGGGAGCAGGTAGCGCTCGGTCTTGCGATCGCCTGCGTATCGGACCTCGATGGCCGCGACGTGCAAGTCGCCGATGGTCGCTTCGTCGACGATGCGGACCGACGCGATGGGGGCGCCCTTGCCGCCGAACCAGCGCTGGCGTTGAAGCCATGCCGGCAACGCGACGAGATCGAGGCCCGACATCGATCCTCCTCAGAAGTAGTAGTCGAACCCTTGCTCCGAGCGCTGGAAGCGGAGCACCGACCAGACCGCGGCCGGCTTCTCCGGCGTCAGCCGGACCAGCGCGGTGCCGCCTTGCCAGAGCGCGCGTTCCCCGGAGAGCACGTCGTGCACCTGGTACGTCTCGTCCTCCTCGATTCCCAGGCGCTCGAGCGGAACGTGGAGGATCGCCTCCTGTGGCCCGTAGGGATCGAGGCTGACGGCGACGAGCACGAGGCTGGTGCCCTCGTCCGTCACTTTCGAGTAGAAGGTCACGCGATCGTTGTCGGCGCGGTGGAAACGGAGGTTGCGGTAGAGCTGCAGCGCCGGAAGCTCGCGGCGGGCGCGGTTGAGCGCCGCGATCCAGGGTTTGATGTTGCCCGCCCGCTCGCGGTCCCGGTGGACGAGCTGGTACTTCTCCGAATCCGCGTACTCTTCCCGGCCCGGAAGCGCACGGTTCTCGCAGAGCTCGAAGCCGCTGTAGATGCCCCACGACGAGCTGAGCGTGGCCGCGAGCGCCGAGCGGATCAGGAACGCGGGCAGGCCGCCCTGCTGCAAGTGCTCGGGGAGGATGTCCGGCGTGTTCGGCCAGAGATTGCCGATCATGTAGTCGGCCGGCGGACCCTGGGTCAGCTCGGTCAAGTAGTCCTCCAGCTCGTGCTTGAAGTTGCGCCAGGTGAAATAGGTGTACGACTGGTTGAATCCCGACTTGGCCAGCGCCTTCATCACCTTGGGGCGGGTGAAGGCTTCGGAGAGGAAGATCACGTCGGGATGCCGGCCATGGACCTCGCCGATGACCCATTCCCAGAAGGGAAGCGGCTTCGTGTGCGGGTTGTCGACGCGAAAGATCCGCACGCCCTGAGCGATCCAATGCAGGAACACCGACCGCAGCTCCGCCCACAGCGCTTCGCGCGCGGGACCCATCCAGTCGAAGTTGACGATGTCCTCGTAGCGCTTGGGCGGATTTTCCGCGGTCTTGATGGTTCCGTCTGGCCGGTGCTGGAACCATTCCGGGTTCTCTTTCACGTAGGGATGGTCGGGCGAGCACTGGAAGGCGATGTCCAGCGCCACCTCCAGGCCCAGGTCCTTCGCCGACGACACGAAATGGCGGAAGTCCTCCAGCGTCCCGAGCTGCGGGTGGATCGCTTTGTGGCCTCCTTCGGGGCCGCCGATGGCCCACGGGCTTCCCACGTCCTCGGGAGTTGCGGTGAGCGCATTGTTCTTGCCCTTGCGGGCGGTGCGGCCGATGGGGTGGATGGGCGGCAGGTACACGACGTCGAAACCGAGCTCGGCGACGTAGGGGAGCCATTTCTCCGCGTCCCGGAAGGTTCCGTGGCGCTTTCCGTCCACGGACGTCGAGCGGGGGAAGAGCTCGTACCAGGAGCTGAAGACGCCTCGCGGGCGTTCCGCGAAGAGTCGCAGCTCGCGGTCGAGGCGAGTCGCGATCGCGCGATCGGGATGTCTCGAGGCCGCCGCTACCAGGCCCGGGTCCACCGCCTCGGCAAGGGTCGCGGCCGACTGCCCGCTGAGCAGCGCCTTCTGCGCCCGCCGGAGGCGCTCCGCGTCCGCCCGCGCGCCCGCTGCCTCCGCGCGCGCCGCGGCCGCATCGAGAAGCGCGGCGCCCTCGAGCAGCTCGGAAGAGACGTCGCGTCCGACCTCGACCTTGCGCTTCAGCTCGTGCACCCAGGTGCGGAACGTCTCTGGCCAGGCTTCCACCGTGAACGCGTACAGCCCGTTGCCGGGCAACTGCAGCTCGGCCTCCCAGGCGTCGTTGCCGAGGAAGCGCATGGGCTCCTCGCGCGGCTCGGTCTCGTTGGGCGCGATCTGTCTCCAGCGCACGACGGCGGCGAGATCGTCGTGGCCTTCCTTGAAGATGTCGGCCGTGATGCGGACCGGCTGTCCAGCCACTCGCTTGACGGGGAAGCGGCCGCAGTCCAGCCGCGGCGTGACGTTTTCGATGACGGTGCTTCCCCTGCGCTCGGGCATCGTCCGCTCCCGCTCTGGTGCGGAGATCAAGGTAGGGCGCGCGTCGCTGCGTTGCCTCGCAGCGGCAGGGCGGGCAAGCAGGCGTCGGCTGGTCAGCGCGTCGGGCGCAGGTGGATCCCGGTTCCGATCTGATACGCGAGGCGCCCGCCGTCGTCGGAGAATGCGAGGGGACCCGCTCCGCCTCCGCCGTCGACCGTCGCTTCAGCTTTCGCGAGAACGCGCAGTGCTCCCGTCGTGAGATCGAGGACGACGACCTCCCCTGGCGCGTTCGCGCAGAATTGTGGCTCGTAGACGTTCCTGCCGACGCACGCGGCCCGCCAGAACGCGAGCTGTCGGCCATCCGCCGAGAAGGTGGCTTGGGTCAGGCTCGACTTGTTGGGAAAGTCCTCGGTGTGGATCGCCGATGATGACGGCGGCGGGAGATGAAAGACGGTGCGCGTGGTGCCGCCGAAGAGGTCGTTCAGGGCCAATGCGCCTGCATCGGCGAGCGAGGGTCCCGCGACCTGCAGCGCACTCAAGTCCCAATGCAGGGCCTGGGGAATCACCGATGTCGGAAGGTTCCGGCCTGTCGCCGAAGTGGCGACGTCGATCAGGGTGAAGCTCTGCACCTCCTCTGGACGGACGGCCGTGCTCGGAGCGGCGCAGAGCGCAGCGTCCGCTGTCGGAGAAAAGGCGAACCAGGCGAAGCCACAGCCCGCGATCGGCCTCGACGTCTGCCCACGGCGATCGAGCAGCACCGCGGACCCGGGCGACGTGGATGACGGCCCGGGGTCCCAATAAAGGACCAGGTTTCCGTCCGAAGAGGTGGCCAGCGCGGCCAGCACGCTCGCGCGGCGGACCCACGTAGACGATCTCCGTCCCGTCGGCGCTCCAGACGAAATTGCCACCGGGGGTCTGCGCATCTGAAACGAGCAGGGGGCCCCGGTCCTCCCAGCGTGCGCACGAGGCGGAAAGGCCGAGGGCGAAGAGCACGGGAGCGATCTTCCAGGGGCTCATCCACGCTCCGCAAGTAAATGCTGCAATGGGGATTTCATGCGATCGATGGCGTAAACCACGGGTATTCGATGCCAAGCCGTGCGCGCAACACCGGCGCGGATGCGCTGACGTCTGTCGACTACGCGTAACCCGGAGCGGCCTCCAGTTCGAAGCCAGCACCGTGTGCCGCCACGGGCATCATGACGATGAACCAGCATGCGCGCATGTGACCGTGACCGGTCAGCGCCGCCTCTGGTCACAGATCCATTTTGCCGCCCAGGTCATGGATCACCGGTGGTGGCTTCGCGTGGCCGGTCAGGTCCAAAGCTGGGTCCAGGTGCGATGGCCTTTCTCGCCGCCCTTCTTCTTGCCTCGACCCCTGACGTGAACGTCGAGTTCGAGCTCGGAGGCGGCTTTGCGCATCCGCTCGAACCATCGTCCGGCACCAGCGGCGGATACCCTTTGGCCGCGCCGGTGCTCCAATCGCGCCTGGCCCTCGACATCTCGGATACCGTGTCCGGGGGAGCGACGTTCCTCGCGGTGATGGGCGGCGAGGCTGCGAACCGCGTCTCAGGCGTCCCCGACACGGGGAACCAGGCATTCAAAGCCACTGCGCTGCTGTTTTCGCTCCGCGTTCATTCGTCGGGCAGCTTTCAGCTCTGGGGGGAAGGAGGACTCGGGGTCGGGCATCTGATCAGCTTGCAGACGGACAATTCGCGCGAGCACGCGCCACTGCGCGGCCATGCAGGCTTGAGCGCGCGCCTGGCGGCTGGGATCCGCTCCTCTGTCGGCAAGAGGTTCCTGCTCGGCGGTGAGCTCGGGCTCACCAGATGGTCCAACGTCGAATCGGGACCGACAGGTCCCTTCGGAGCGTCTCTCTCCGGCCTCTCGACATCGGCAATGACCCTGCTCCTCTCTGTGACCTATTCCCTGTTCGAACGCTAGGCTCCGGTACCGGCTACTCCACTGAAGCAGGACCCAGAGTCAGAAGCAGTAGCGCCGTTCCCGCGCGCCGAGGCCGGCCAAGGTGCTGCCGCTCAAGCCGGCGCCGATAGCATGATTGGTTGCGCTGTGGTTACGCAGAGCTTCGCCGCCAAGAGAATCCCGCGTAAACTGCCGATTCACTGCCCGGAGGAGTGGCCGAGAGGCTGAAGGCGGTGGTCTTGAAAACCACTGGCCCGAAAGGGCTCGCAGGTTCGAATCCTGCCTCCTCCGCCATTGGTCCTGGCTGCCCCCGGCCTCTGGACAAACGTCGCAAATCGTTGCCTTATGCCGGTCCTTCCGGAGGTCATCATGGCACCGACGAGACGGGCATTGCTGAAGACGGCGGGCGCAGCGGCAATGGCGGGCAAGCTGTTCAAGGCCGGTACCGCGCGAGCGCAGGGACCGCAGACCGGACAAGGCGGCTTCTCGCCGCGCGCGCAGACCTACTGCAACCTGCGCACCGGGCTGGGCGTCAAGCTGGGCGACCGCATCCTCGAGGTGACCAACGCCGGGCAGCAGCTCAAGGTCCCGGTGCCGGCGAACACCGACGAGCTGATCGCCGGCAAGCATCTCGACGGCTTGCGCAAGGTCGTCCAGTCGGCCCCGAAGAGCGCGCTGATCGCGGAGAAGGACGCCCGGTTCGCGCCCTGCATCACCAATCCGGAAAAGATCATCATGCTGGGCTTCAACTACAGGAAGCACGTGATGGAAGTGAAGGTGCCGGTGCCCAAGGCGCCCGTGCTCTTCAACAAGTACAACAACGCCCTGCTGGCGCATCAGGGGACCATCAAGCTCCCCAGCAAAGTGGCGCAGAAGTTCGACTACGAGGTCGAGCTGCAGGTGATTATGGGCAAGACGGCGCGCGACGTGAGCGAGGCCGACGCGCTCAATTACGTCTTCGGATACGCCACCGGCAACGACTTCTCCGCGCGCGACCTGCAGCTGCGAGACGGAAGGCAGGGCTCGCAGTTCATGATCGGCAAGACTCCCGACGGCTTCATGCCCATCGGGCCTTACCTCGTGGGCGCGGAGATCGTCGGTGACCCGCAGAAGCTGGCCATCGAGTGCAGCGTCAACGGCGAGAAGCGGCAGTCCTCGAACACCTCGGACATGATCTTCCCGGTCGCCCAGATCATCGCCTACGCGTCCTCCATCTTCACCCTCAAGCCCGGCGACGTCTTCTCCACCGGGACTCCCGAGGGCGTCATCCTGGGCAAGCCGGAGGCGGAGCAGGTCTGGCTGAAGGCCGGCGACAAGGTCTCCTGCACCGTCGAGAAGTGCGGCGAGCTCCGATTCGAGCTCGCCGACTTCAAAGCTTGAAGATCGCCGAGGCGATCAGCACCAGCACCAGGGTCAGTTCAGGCGGCGCATTCGCCTTCCGAAGTCTGCACCTCGAACGTCTTCTGCTCGCCGAGATCCACGAAGTCCTCGGGCGCGGGATGCTCCAGGACTTCCAGGTCCGCGAGCAGCGCCGAGAGGCGCTCAGGCGCCGCCCGCGCGAGGAACGCCTCGGGCGCCTCGCCAGGAGCGCTCTCCCGCTGCGCCAAGTCCGCCAGGCGGCGCACCGCTTCCGGAACCCGCCGCGCGGGCACCTTGGCCGCGAGCCGGCCGAACGTAGCCTGTTCCAGTCCGGTGCTCCCCCCGACGTACAGGTGGTATTGCGGAACGGCGCGTCCAGCCACCTTCCGGACCGATCCCTGCAGCCCGATCCCGGCGACGTAATGTTGCCCACATCCGTTCGGGCATCCCGAGATCTTGATGGAGAGGGAATCGCGACGGTCGCCGAGCGCGCCGGTCAGTGCCTCTGCCATGCCGCGCGACTGCGTGACCGCCAACCGGCAGGAATACGCGCCGGGGCAGCTCACCACGTCGGAGATCGTGCGTGCCAGTGGAAGAGCGAGATCGGCATCGACCAGCGCCGCGTGCAGGGAGGCGAGGTGTGTGCGCTGGACGAAGCGGAGCAGGACGTTCTGCTCCACCGTGGTCCGGGCCTCGCGCTCCTCGCTGAACTCCTCGCTGAGGTCCGCCAGCGCGCGGAACTGCGCCGTCGTCAGATCGCCGAGCGGAAGCCGGACGGTCACCGTGACGAGGTCCGGCTCGCGCTGCCCGCGGACGTTGGTGCGCGCGAACTCTTCCAGCCCGGTCCGAGGGGGGCGGAGTCGAGGGTTCCGCCCCGCGCGGGGCGGAGAGGCCTGCGGGAACGAGACCGGCCGCGGCGCCATCGAAGCGCGCTCTTCGAAGTAGAGCCGCAGGAACTCCTCGGCCCCCAGTTTCTCGATCACGAACTTCA
>Ga0070708_100000680_pt1 | contig 25844 bp, 29 predicted proteins | sample KBSK5503metaG_FD_65469 | JGI IMG/M metagenome (GOLD analysis project Ga0070708, IMG submission 65469) | Corn, switchgrass and miscanthus rhizosphere microbial communities from Kellogg Biological Station, Michigan, USA - KBS K5-50-3 metaG | ecosystem: Host-associated > Plants > Roots >... | reverse complement strand
CCACCGGCGATCGCGCTCGAAGAGATCGGCGACAAAGCGCCCCACCTCCTCGCGCCGCGTCTTTCGCACGCCGCACGTCTCCAGGGCCGACTCCAGGGCCTCGCGCATCTCGGCGGCGGTGGCGAATCGTTGATCGCGCTCGCGGGCCAGGGCCTTGTCGGCGACGGCTGCGATGGCCGCCGGGATCTCCTTCGCCACCGAGGCTACCGGAGGAGCCGGATCGCTGAGCAGCTTCTGCGACGCTTCCGGCGCGTCGGCCATGAAAAAGAGCCGTCGGCCGGTGAGCAGCTCCCAGAAGACGATCCCCGCCGCGTAGACGTCCACCCGCCGGTCGATGGGCCGGCCCAGCGCCTGCTCCGGAGCCATGTACGCGGCCTTGCCCTTGATGACGCCCGCTTGGGTGACCTCGCCGCCGATGGCGGCCTTCGCGATCCCGAAGTCGACGAGCTTGACCTCTCCGTCGTAGGTGATGAAGACGTTCTGCGGAGAGACGTCACGGTGGATGACCTCCAGCGATCGCCCGTCCCAATCGCGCAACTCGTGCGCGGAGTGCAGGCCCGCCAGCATGTCGGAGACGATCGCCGCCGCGAGCGGAACCCCGACACCGCCGCTGGCCCGAGCGGCCCGCACCACCTTGTGGAGCGGCTGTCCGTCGAGGAACTCCATCGCGATGTAGCAGCGTCCGCCGTCGTCGCCGACCTCCAGCGTCTGGACGACGTTGGGGTGGTGCAGCCTGGCCGCCAGCTTCGCCTCGGACATGAGCATGTCCTTGAAGCGGGGATCGTCCTCCATCTCCGGCCGGATGCTCTTGATGACGACCAGTTTGGAGAAGCCGGCGGGCCCGCGTCGGATGGCCAGATAGACGTCGGCCTGGCCGCCCCGTCCGAGACTGGCGACCAGTCGATAGGGTCCGACGTTGCGCGAGAGCGGTTCCACGGGCCCTCGTCAATCCTCTACCGCACGATCGTAGGCAGCGAAAGGGCAACGGCTCTCTTGCTTCTGCGGGTCGGCCTGCGGCACCATCCGCGCGGCCGGCGCAAGGTGGAGGCTCGCATGCGGTGGTGCATCGGAGCGCGCGTTCTGGCGATCGCGCTCCTCTCCGCTGGAGGCGCGCTGGCGCAGGCACGCGGCAGGATCTCCGGGGTGGTCACTGACGCGAGCACGCAAGCGCCGGTGGCCAAGGCGCTGGTCACCGCGCGTGGGGAGGCGCTGCCAGGCCAGCGGAGCGCTGTCGCCGACGAGCGAGGCGCTTTCGAGATCGCGCGGCTTCCGGCCGGGACCTACATCCTGACCGTCGAGCGCGAAGGGTTCAAGAAGCTCGCCTCCGAAGAGCTGGAGGTGGAAGGGCCGCGCGGGACCAAAGTGCGGCTGAAGCTCGTGCCCTTGCCGCCGCCGGAGCCGATGGTCGAGGTGAACCCGCCATCAGGCGACCAGCCCATCGAATTCAGCGACGAGTTGACGCCGCCGGTGCTCATCTCGGGGCCGTCACCCGAGTACACACCCATGGCGCTGGAGCGGCGGGTCGAGGGCACGATGGCGATCCGGTGCGTGATCACCGTCGATGGCACGGTGCACGGCTGCCGCGTGCTCAAGAGCTTGCCATTCATGGATCGCGCCGCCATCGCCGCGCTCGAGCAACGCAAATACAAGCCGGCGCTGCGGGCGGGCCGGCCGGTGGATGTCTATTACACGTTTACGATCACGTTCACGCTGCCCTGAGGTCCGCAAGAGCGCTGCGGCTGCCCAAGCTTGCATCCACGCAGAGAAGGGCGATCCAGGGACTTCGCAATGACGAGCAATGAGCAGGGTGGCGGGGTGTACGGGACTCGAATTTTCCAAGGTCGATTTAGCTAACAGGGCGACGACGCACGCCAATTCGTCAAATCGCTCGCAGGTGCCGCAGGTTAGGTGGACTAAGGACCTCGGCAGAGTTCCGCGCGAGACCTCAGAATTCCGCCGCAGTCTTGGAGACATTCTGGAGACGGCATTCGACAAGCGAGCAAAGACGACACAGCGCCCAAGACGGAAGGGATGGGCTCAGTTGAGAGACAAGGATCTGCGACGGACAGGGGAAGGATCGCCTTGCCAAGGCGAAGGTCAAAGGTGACGAACCCGGTGTTCCGCTCCAAAGTCTATCGAGGCCCGGCTGGACAACCGGCCGGGCCTTCGTTCTTCTGCAGCGCAAGATGCGGGTCGCGAGCGTAGTCATGCGATCTTGCGACCTTCTCTCGCGCGATCGTCGCCCGCCGGCGATCTCAGGCTCAAGGCGTGGTCCACCGGCGCCGACGCCGCGCTCGGCTCGGCGGTGGTGAGCCCAAGCGACCCGGCCGGCGTCAACGCGGCGGGCGTGAAGAAACACTGAGGTCGTCGCGATTAAAGAACCCGGCGCCGGCTCGGCCACGATCTTCCAGTGGCCGTCCTGGCCGGCGTCGTCGGCCCGATCAGGGCGGCGCTACGCGCCCCGGGCCTCGCGCAATAGGTTCCAAGGAGCTCGCGTGGAGGTGGATGATGTCCACGATCAGGCACCGGCGCGCTGCCCGGCGCGCCGCCAGGTCGCGTAGGCAGGCCGTCAAGGAACGCGTGAAGCAAGTGTTGTTCGTGCAGGGCGGCGGTGGAAACACTCATGACTCTTGGGACAACAGGCTCGTGGCGAGCCTCGAGCAGGCGCTCGGTCCCGGGTACCGGATTCGCTACCCGCGGATGCCGGACGAGGCCCATCCCAACCCCAAGGCTTGGAAGAGAGCCATCGCCCGGGAGCTCGGGAAGCTGAGCGACGGCGCCATCGTCGTTGGCCATTCGCTCGGTGCCGCAATCCTCATCGATTATCTGGCGGATGGCGATGTGGAACCGCGGCTCGCTGGTGTCTTCCTGATTTCGACGCCCTTCATCGGTGACGGCGGCTGGCCGAGCGAAGACTTGCGACCGACGAAGGCGGCGGCCGCCGACCTCTCGGACGGCGCGCCACTCTTTCTCTACCAAGGCCGCGACGATGAGACCGTACCCTACGCGCACATCGGCCTGTTCGCGAAGACGCTTCCACACTCCACGATCCGACGCTTGGAGGGTCGCAACCACCAGCTCAACGACGACCTCTCAGAGCTCGCGCGCGACATCAGGCTCTTGGAATGAGCTCAACGCGGAGGCACCTGGGTCAACGAAGGGCCCCGGGCGATTCGGAGAGCTGCCGCTGCGCCTGGATCCGACGGGACCATCATCCGCGATCGTGACGAGATGGTGTGGACCAGGCAGCCGAGTGCCATGGCGGAAAGGCAGATCTGTTGCCGCTGCCGGCGGTCGGGATTGACGGGTCGGGGCGAAAGCGGGAATTTGTTCCTTCGACCATGGCATGGGGGTGCCCTCGGTCGTGCCCTCACGCCATTCAACTGCAAGGAGAGCAGACATGCGTCGGCTCCTCCGCATCGCCGTTTTCATTGCCCTGCTGACGCCCGTCGCGCGCTCCTCCGCCCAGCCCGCGCCGGCGCGAGTGACGATCCTCTACGACGCGATCGGGAAGTCCACCCCTCTCAAGCATGGCTGGGGTTATTCGGCGCTGATCGAGTACGGCGGCCGGCGCATCCTCTTCGACACCGGCGGCCGCGTCGACGATTTCGCGAGCAACGTCAACGCGCTCGGCGTGGACCTGGGCCGGCTCGACTTCGTCGTGCTCTCGCACCGCCATGGCGATCATACCAGCGGCCTGAACCACGTGCTCAAGGTCAATCCGCGCGTCACCATTTACACGCCGGCCGAGCAACAGAACTTCCATACGCCTTCGGCGCCTGCGCTCGTCAACCTCATCCGCCGCCGCGTCGAGACCGCGCCCGAGGACATGCACTATTTCGATGGAAAGGTGCCGCCGCAGATCGGCTCTGATTCACCGTGGCCGGATGCGAACTTCGTGCAGATCAGGACGCCGACCGAGGTGTTCCCGGGCTTCTGGCTCTTCTCGACCGTCTCCGAGGTGACCGGCACGAAGGAGATGAATGAGGTCTCGCTGGCGCTGAAGACGCCGCAGGGCCTGGTGGTCGTCGTCGGCTGCTCGCATCCGGGCGTGGAGAAGATCCTCGAAGCCGCGACGAAGATCGAGCCGCGGGTCTACAGCATCTTCGGCGGATTTCACCTCGTCGACGTTCCCGATCCGGAAGTGACCAGCCTGGTGACCCGCTTCCGCGACAAATGGAAGTTCCAGCGCGTCGCTGCGGGCCATTGCAGCGGAGAGTTCGCGTTCTCGGAGTTCAACCGCGTGTACGGGCCCAGGTACGACCGCGCAGTGGTCGGCGCGGTCATCGAGCTACCTCGATGAGTCGACCTGCCCGGATGCTCAGGCGGCCGATCCGGTCGGGTACGGCGAGAAAATCGACGCCCGGGAATCTCACGTCGATGCTCTTGCCCCGCCGGCCGCCGTCTTCGGCGATAGGATGTCGAGCCACGCGGCAGCCTCTGAAGTGCTGGTTTCGCGCACGGTCGCCGACCTGGTCGCCGGCTCGGGGCCTGGTGGACCGCGGCATCCACAAGCTCAAGGGTTTTCCGAGCGACGGTTCGCGACTGCTAGGATGATCTTCCCCTTCCTGCGCTGGCTCCTGCCGGCGGGTGCTCCCGGGCGTGTGGCTCACGGGACAGGTGCCGAGGCGCACCACCGAGCAGAACTTTCCCAAAGGGATTGAAGTCCAGCTCCCAGATGGCCGTTGGACGGTGGACGACGTTCCGGATGACCTCTCGCTGGTGCTCGACTCGGTGAAGGGGCTGGTCGTCGTCACGGGATGCGGGCATGCGGGGGTGGTGAACACGGTCGAGATCGCGAAGGAGCGCGTGCGGGAGGCGCCTATCTTCGCCATCATCGGCGGGCTGCACCTGTTCGAGGCGGACGATGCGCGCGTGGACTGGACCGCGAGCGAGCTCAAACGGCTTAGGCTCGCTCACCTGGTCGGCGCACACTGTACCGGCATCGAAGCGCTCATGCGGCTCCGGCAGGGAACGGGACTCAGCCGCAAGACGGCGGTAGTGGGCGCAGTGGGAGCATCGTTCAACCTGGAGACGGGAATCGATCCTGGAGACATCGCGAGGTAGCTGCTAGAGCCCGGCCAACTTCCGGAAGCGCGGGTCATTCCGCAGCACCAGCCATTCGGATCGATGCGAAGCAGCTGAGGCGAGAGATAACCGGGAATCGAAAGCAGGTGCTCAATTTCGCGAATCGCTGCATAGCGTCACCCGTCGCGGCGTGGACGGCGGCGAGTTTCGCAGGCAGGAAGCTCGAGCGAGGTCTGGTCAGCGGCCTGCGGTTGGCATAAGCCGCGAAAGCCAGCGCGAAGACGATCAAGATCGGAGGTTCGACGCGATCATTGCAAGTGATTCTCCGCGCGCAAGCTGGAGGACTGTCTTCGTGCCCACGCATATCTACGGACGCGAACGTGCCGCTCTTTCGTATCGTCATCCTCATGCCGCCGTCCCGAGCTCGAGGCACCGCTCGTACCTCCCGGGTGCACGGGATCGGACGGGCGCACTTCGCTAACGCTTCCTCTGGCAAATACCGGGAAGTTCGTGGCCGGCCTGGAGACATTCTGGAGACGCAAGAAGGGACCCCAGCTAACTACCGAGATCCCTGGAGGAAAGTGGCGGGGTGTACGGGACTCGAACCCGGAGGTGCCCCCTGTTTCGAGCCCTCTCTTCCAGAGTCTTTCCGGATCTTCCCTCTGAACTGAACCGGAAGCACCGGGTCTTCACCGCTACGACCGGACTCCCGTGCACCACATGCACCAGATTGGCGCGTTCCGATATTCGCGTTTCAGACTCCTGGCACGTTGGCAACACTGGCGACGCTGTGCGTGGGCAGGGCAGCGCACTAATGCAACAGCGTTGCAATTAGTGTCAGAGACGCCTACGCTGGTTTCAGCAAAAACAAGCTCGGGAGGATTGCAAGTGAGCGAGGGACTCCGATCTGGTCAGGCGACAGGGCCGCCTACGCCGGGGAGCGAGTCGTCGTCACTCGGCGCGGGAAGCCACTCGCCGCGATTGTCAGCCTCGGTGACCTGGCGCAGCTCGAGGGCAAGAACGGCAAGTCTCGGAAGCGAGCGTCGGCACCGCCGGCGGACATGAGGAGCACATGAAACTCACGCTGGAGGAGATCAAGGCGCATGGCGAGCGACAGATTGCCCTGGTGAAGAAGTGGCGCGAGGAGCGCGAAGCGGCGGAGGCAGCTGCCCTGGCCGCGGCGGAGGAGGCGGCCAGACCAGGTGCAGAGGGTCGCGCGCGGCTCGAGCAGCTCGCGAGAGAATTCGGCCCTCAAGATAGGCTCGCGCCTACGTCGCCAGAGGAGCGCAGGGAACTCTTCCACCGGTTCCTGCGGGGCTGGCAGCCGTCGTGGTGAGCGCCACGCCGTCGGACGTCGACGACGAGGGCATCGGCGCGGAACGCGACCTGCAGGAGGCGCGCGAGCGATGGCGCGCGATCATCCGGAGCGCGGGCGAAGACCTCGCCGGACTTCGCCTCGATCTCCGCGCCACCCCACGCACGTTCGATGACGCGATGGCCGGGCCGGCGGCCTTTGCGCAGCGGCTCGTCCGCCTCGGCGGACTCGGGCTTCTCCTGCAACTGGAGAACAAGGCTCGCGCGAAGGCGTTCGCCAGGGTCGAACGATTCCTTGCCGACGAGATCGCCCTGGACCGGAGGAACGACGACGACGAGGCGGACCAGAAGAATTGACTGGACCGCCCTCTGCGGAGCGGTGGTCAGCGGCCGTTCCTCGACGCGCGAGGCTGCGCGCGCGTTCGAAGTGAGCTACTCCACGGTATCCGGTCGTTGCGCCAGAGAGGGCTGGATGCGCGATGCCGAGCGGATCCGGGGCGAGATCGGAGCGGCTGGAGACCGAGCGATCGTCGAAGAGAACGTGGCCGCTGCGCGGCATGCCTGCTCAAGCGCTGATGCCATCGCTGCCCGCCTCGAGGATGCTCTCGCGGACGCCGCCGAGGGTCTGGCGGCCGCTGCAGATACCGCCGCTCGCCGTCGTCGTGTGGATCCGCGCGAGTTGGGGCGAGTCACGCTGGCGTTGCAGGGTGCCGCCACCGCTGCGGCCAAGGCGCATCAGACGCGGCGCCAGGCGTTGGGCATCGGCGACGGCAGCTCTAGCACGACCGAGCCGCTGAAAACTGATCTCGACGAGGTGCTGCGGCAGATGCTCGCGGCGGGCGAGATCCCGAAGCCCGAGGTCTCCTACACCGCCGGCGCGATCATCGAGCCCGGATCGGAGATCAAGTACACCGACGGCGATGAGCCGGCGGAAAAGTAGGGGGCGTTCCCGGCCAGCGCCTTCGCTTGTCTCGACTCATCTCGATTTGTTGCGTCCCCTTATTGCGTGGGCACGGCTCCAAGGTGCTTTTCCACGAGCACTTTGGCTCTCTCCTCCAACTCGACGATTTGACTCTTAAGTTCCTCGATCTGCTTCGCGCTCGGGTTGACAGGCTGGTACGCTCGCACAAGGGCAACGCGAGCATTATGAATCTCAACGAAGACGTCAAATAGCTCTTTTGGCAGGCGCGGACGCTCTCTGCCCACCGCTTCTGCGGCTGCGCGCTGCGCCTCGTCGAGTCGCTTCGCGACCGCCTCTGGTAGCCTGCGAGGCGGTCCGGGGGGCAGCAGCGATGCTTGCGAGAGATCAGGTTCAAATTTGTGCTCAACATTGATGAGCTCTAGTTCAAGTCGACGGATCGCATTCCATGCATTCATGATTGCAAGGTCGCGCTGCTTGCTGCGCTCAAGCTCGACGGCAGTCCTCGATTTCTGCTTCTCGAGCGAGCGCGCGAACCGGTACACAATCCATGCGGCGACGGCGCCTAGCAGAACCTTGTCTAAGACGAGCTTGATGACATCCTGCCAGAACGGGGCAAGGCCCAGCAACCACGCCGAAAGCTGATGAAACATAGAGGGGACGGTACCGCGGGCAGCCGTCGCGTGTCGCGCTGTCGCCCCGCGGGAACACCGGCCAGGGTGACGTGGTTGCCCGCTGACCCGGACGGCGCCGCAGCATCGTCGCGCGCGACGCGCTACTCTTCCTTCGTGAGCGACTATATCTCGACGTTTCGGCCGCTCTGCTACACGGCCGAGGGCAGAAGGGCTGCGGAGCGCCACGGTCATCCTCCATTCGTTGACGCATCCTGTCGACGCGAGCCTGATTTTGAGTCGGAGTTCCCGTCGATCTCGACCGTTTGTCACGGTGACAACTTCGCCCCGCGGCTCGCGAGGAGGGATCGGGTGATGTTCCTCAGCGTGAAGCGGGCATACCCGGGGCACCCAGGGCCACACCGGCGAGCGGTAGCTGCGCTCGAGGTCCTGGAACAGTTTGAGTCGCATAAGCAAGCCGCGGGCTGGTATCGCGGGCGCGGACGCCCGGTTCCAAGCAACTGCCTAGTGCCGGGGAACGAGCCCCTCAGCCTGGACCATACTGCGCACCCGATGCGCGACCTTCGAGAGTGGGATCTCGGTTACTGGGCGCGCACTCGCCGAAATGGCGTGTTCCTCGCATGTAGAGTGCTCTTCCGCGAACTCACTATTCCGCCGGTCGTGACCGACGACGATCTCGTCGCTATCTTTGGCTACGTCCCCGCGACACTGAACCCACCCAGGATCGCTGCGGAGCAGTTCGACGCGCTCCTCGTGCTCGCGAAGGCGCGGAGCGCGAAGTAACACGCGCACTCGATCCGGTCATCCGCGGTGCACCTCCACGCCCACCGCCAGTCCTGCTCACCGGTTATGAGAATCGCTCTTCTCGGGTCGTCGCCGGCGATCCCTTCAACGGCGGGCCCATCGAGGCGCGTCTGACGACGGTGTCTAGGAACCGAGCTGCTCTCCTTGCATACTCGGCAACCAGCCCCGCGTCCGGGGTGTTGGCACCAAGCCTGACCCGCCTCCGGAGCGCGCCAGCGATCTGTGGATTCGCGAAGTGGCCGAAGTGATGCTGGTCGCGAGGCCCCGGGGGGCGCAACTTGAGCGCGGCATATACATTCTCAGCGACCTTCCCAGAGTTGTGCTTCCACGAGTTCGCGAACACTCGCAGGAGGTCCACGACCCGGAAGTCGCGAATTGTGCCGAGCTGAAGGCCATCCGCCGCGAACTCCTTGTGGAGGTCGCGAACATTCATGTGACTTGCAATTGGCCGTCGAGGCGACCGCGCGAGGATCCGCTTCAGATCCCGCTCTACCCAGTGATAGAGCGCGACGAGAGCGATGTCGATCACGTCGTTGACGAAGTAGTGTGCGTCGGCAACGTCGTCCAAGAGGATCTCGATGGAATCCGGGTGGCTTCTTCGGGCCCTCGCGTCTGCAACTTGCTCCCGGGCGGCACTGATTTCGGTTTCTGCGGCCATCACGAGTCGCTCGAAGAATGGTTGCTGGAGACGTTGCAGTCTCCCAAGAGCATTTCGAAGCCATGCCTGTGTTCGACGCTTCCTCGCCATTAGTTGATCCTTGCGGTTAGCCCGGCGCGACGTACGGGACGTGGAGGAGCGCAACCGCCTTCGCCTTCTCGTCGTCACCGCGGCGGTCGTACCTGGTCGTCGTCGTGACGCTCGCGTGGCCGGCCAAGCGCGAGACGGTGCTGAGGTCGGCGCCGGCGCGCAGCAGGCCGGTGATGTAGCTGCGGCGGAGGTCGTGCGGTGACAGATGCGGCCACGCCGGCGTGCCCCGCCCGGCGCAGGAGGGCGGTCATGACCGCCTGGCTCGACATCGGGCGCACCGTCACCGTTCGCCCGCGAACGGGACAGAGCAGCGGGCCCGCGGCGCTCCCGCGCAGCTCGAGCCAGGCGCGCAGTGCTGCAACCGCGGCCATCGGGATCGGCACCTGGCGCTCCTTGTTGCCCTTGCCGAGCACGCGGATGTTGCTCCCGTCGAAGGCCGCCACGTCGACGGAGACGGCCTCCGAGCGTCGCAGGCCGCAGCCGTAGAGCAGCGCCACGGCGGCTGCGTCCCGAACGCCAGAGCCGCCCGCCTGCGCGCACGCGCGAAACAGCTTCGCCAGCTCGCGCATGGGGACCTCGCGCCCCGCCGGCAGCCGGGAGCCGCGCACACCGGGCACGTCCCGGATGCGGGCGTGCGTCTCGGCGTCGATCAGCCCGAGGCGCCAGGCCTCGCGCGCGACCCCGCGCAGGGCGGAGAGCACCTTGTTGGCGGTCGCCGGGGCGTACCGCTCGATCAGCACGCGGCGCACGGCCTGAGCGTGCTCGTAGCGCAGCGCCGCCCACGGGAAGGTGGGAACGTCTCCGCCGCCGAGCAGCTCGACGACGACCTCGAGCGCCTGGCCCATGGTGCGCCGTCCGGAGGGCGCCAGCGCGGCCAGGTAGACCGCGGCGGGGTTCTGCGAGTCGGGCGGAGGAACGATCGTCAGTGCGACGGCGGGGCGTTCGACCTCGGCGGGCGAAGTAGCTAGAGCATCCATTCGCATACCCTCCACGTGCAGCCATTGTAGCCACGTTAATCCCACACGTCAACGGTCGCACGTGGACTTTCGGTGCTACATTTAGTACATGGACACCATGGTGAGGCCGACGAAGGCGAAGCGCGAGGTCAAGGAAGAATCGATCCGGATTCGCGTCACCGAGGAGCAGAAGCGCGTGCTCACCGAGGCCGCGGAGCGCGAGGGCCTCGACGTGTCGACCTGGCTGCGCTTCTTGGGCCTGCGTGCAGCTGCGGGGCGCAGCTAATCCAAGGCCCAGCCTGCCGACGAGCCACAGCGGCCGGACATCGCTCTACGGATGCTGGATCAACTCCGCAAGTGCGGAGTTGGGCTTAGGGCGCGATCACAGCACTCACGGCAGCGCTTGACCTCGTTCTCGGCAACATGTAGAAACGATATTCAGAGGAGAGCCGCCGTGAATGACGAGGAGTTGAACAAGGCAATTGCGACGCTGGCCGACGATCTCGCTGCGCTACAGCGAGCGAAGATGGTGCTGGCGCGTATGAACGGCGCGTCGGCCGCTTCTGCCGAGACTTACCCGATAAAGGAGCCCGGGGTCGAGTGGCGCCCTCTTGCGATGGCGTTCATGCAGGACGGTCACTACCACGGCCCGAAAGAAGTGCTCACGCACCTAGAAAAGGCGTACGGGCTGAGGATGAACTACGGGACCGTGAGTTCATGGATGATCCGATCCCGTGACATGCAGAAGCACCCGCGCAAGCGTGGGCAGTTCAAGCTAGCGCCGACGGAGGAGCAGCCGAAAACCGAATCCTAGGCGCAAAAAATAACGGCGGCCCCGTCGTCAAACGAAGGCCGCCGCTGTAGGGTTCGCTCCGTGAGGAGATGGCCCTGTCCTATCGCGGGACCGGCGCACTCTCCCACGGAGCGGATCCGAAAATCAAGCCCCCGATTGGGTGGCTTGAGACGGGAAAGGTGCGCAATGCGAACGGACCACACACCACATCAAGGCGCCGAAGTCGGCGCCAACTCAGCAAAGTAGGCTCGGGAGGTCGGTGCTGTGTGCCGGCCTCTGCCCGTTGAGCGCAGACGTTCCGCACGAGCGAGGGTGTCCATCTCATCACCGTAGCGATCATCGCTGGATCTCCGGGAACTGAATGGCCATGCCTGCCACGAATACCGATGTCGCCACTCCCGACGCGGGCAGGAACCAGTCGCAGGAGGAGGCCGAAAAGCAGGCCCAGCAGGAGGCCAAGAGAGAGGCGCGACGACAGAAGCTGCTCGCCGCGGTCAGTTCAGGCCAGCCTCAAACCATCGAGGAGCGCGTCGCGTGGGTGTTGAACGCGTTCCCGAAGGCACGCGACTCCGATATCACCCTGCAGCTTTCGTATTGGGAGACCTTCGAACCCGACTACAAGCCCGGCCACATCAGCGAGGAGCAGTTCTACAAGCTCAAGCGGCTGACGACGCTCGCCAGGGCCAGGGCGCGCATCCAGAACCAGTTCAAGCTATTCCAGGCCTCGCCCGCGGTGAAGGCGATGCGCGGCACGCTCGATGACGAAGAGCGCCAGCGTGCCGTGGAAGCCGCCGAGAACTACCCGATGTTCGAGGTGTACGCGGACGAATCGGGGAAGAGCCAGGACCACCTGGTCGTCGGCAGCCTGTGGATTCTCGAGGCACGCCAGACCATCCGGCTGTCACAAGCCCTTCGAGAATGGCGGGACCGCACTGGATTCAAGGATGAGCTGCACTTCAGCAGGATCACGCGCAATGCATTGCAGTATTTCAAGGATGCGTTCTCGATCGTCGCCGCGCAGAGTGCCGCGGTCTCATTCAAGTACATCACGCTCGAGCGACGAGGGCACTCTGACCAACAGCGGGCAATCGGCCGCATGTTCTTTCACCTTCTCCTCGCCGGCGTCGAGCACGAGGACAAGAGCGGCCGCGCGCCGCTGCCCAGGACGATGCAGGTCTGGAAGGACCTCGAGGACGTTGGCGCGGACAAGCTGCTCCTCGCCGACATCCGGCAGGAGCTCGCAACGGCCTCCGCCGCACGATTCCAGCGGCGCCTCGCGTTCGATGACTTCCATGCGGTTTCATCCGAGGCTAACGAGCTGATCCAGATCGCCGACCTGTTCACCAGTTCTATGAATCGGTTGGTCAACTCTGGGGGTGATACTGGCGACAACCCGAAGGACGAGTTCGCGCGACACGTCCGGGACTTGACCGGGATCGCAGAACAGGAAGTTGGCGATTCGGACGTCGCCGTGCGGCTGTTCCTGTGAGCGGAGTAGAACTACGATTCCCATGACCTGGCCGCCGGGCGCGTAACCCGGACTCTCAGTGCGGATCTCCCCTACCTAAGATACGTCTCGGTGCCAGCGCTTCGCTCTCCGCGAGGCTATTGCGGCTTCGCCTTCTTCTCGCTGATCTGCTCGAAGTCGGCGTCTCCGCCGATCCCGGTGACCTTGTGCGCGACGTGGTCGACGCGGGTTCACTTGCCGTCGCCGAAGATCGAGGCCTTCATCTGCACCTTGTCCTCGACCCTGGCGAGCACCTGGCCGTCGTGCAGCAGATAGCATTCCATGCCGCTCCCGCGGACCATCACTTAGCGAGCAGTTCGATGAGACGTTCGAAGAAGACTTTCGTGCCACTGCTCGCGGCCGCGGTCACCAGGATTGCAGCAGCGGCCTTGAGGCGCCCTCGTTCCTTTGGCTGGTGCTGGACGAGCTTGTCGCAGGCAAAGTCGACGGCGTTCTCGATCGAGCCAAGCTCCTTCGCGGCATTTGAGATCGGGACCACGAGCTGCTCGACGAGTGCACGAAGATGCTTCTGCCCTTCGGTGCCGCGGGCCGCAAGGTCGACCAACTCCTGCAGGCGCGAGACCAGTTCGTGTCCGGCGATGAGCCGCGTAATCTTCTCGTGATCCAGGCGGAGCCGGATGTCCATCGCGCGACTCTCGGCGGCCGCGCCCTTGCGCTCGAGCAGGCCCAGAACCTCGCCAATCGCATCACGCAGGTAGAGCGCTCGCTTGAGCAACGTAGCTTCCGGATCTGAGGTCCTCATCTCGCCGAGGGGCCGCTTGAGCAACGTAGCGTCCGCTTCCAGGGTGCCAGGCATCCTGATGTCGACGAGAGGCCCCCACCTGATGAGCATGTCTAGCCAGCGGAGATACAAAGCCGAGAAGAGATGGTGTTCTCGCGCGATCGTCGACAGCGACACGTCATCGCCCGCGCGCCGGAGACCCTCTTCTTCCACGCGCGCTGGCGTCCACCAGAGTGCTGCTCGGCGTGCCTGGCGCCAGAGATCCTCTGCGAACGAGACGAATTCGCCGTTCTGGCTATAGCCCGCGCTCTGCTGCGGCTCGTTGAGCAGTTCCCTGACAGCGCGAGCGATGAGCGTGACCCCGCCTTGATATGGGTTCTGCTCCGCTTCCCTCTCGACATCCGCAACCTTGAATCCCATGGTCAGACTCTACTGCACCCGGGGGCGAGATCTGTGGCGGCTCTCCTCCGGCTTGCCAGGGCCGCGCTCATCGAGCTCGAGAACGGGCCAGTGCCGGTGAACCGAGAACCGGCATTCCCATCATGGCGCGCCAGACTGCTCTAGAAGGCGATGAGCTTAACGATCATGCGCAGGTGTACCCCGCCGAGAGCTGCCGGCGCGTAGATCAGACGCCAGCGCTCACACCGATGCGCGCGATCTCCTGGCTCGGCTCCAGCCACCCGCGTTGGTTCGCCGACGCTTGGCGACGAGAGAATCTCGCGAACGTTGCGGCGCAGAGTCTCGTATTCGGGGCCGCCTCTGGATCGTTCAGCGCCAAGGACTTGCCACGCTTGTTCGGAGCACGAGAACGCGGGCACAGCGGTCAGTGTGCTGCGCCCGGTTCGAGCTCGGCGAGGTCGATTGTCCGACCGGGCCGCTTCGTAGCATCGTAATCGGCGGCTGAGAGGCTGAGATCGGTCATCAGGTCTTCGGCCACGTTGCTCGAGATCCGGAAGGACGCGCGTTTACTGCTGCCAGGCTCGAGCGGCGCGCCAAACCGGGCTTCACGAACCGTGACCGGGCTGCCGTCGACAACAACCGTGATCTGATACGCCTCGCGCTTCGCGGCTGCGGCGCTCCACGTTGCCCGTCTCTTCATCGAACCGTCCAGCGCTGCGAACACCTCACGGTTCTCGGGCTCGAGCAGCTGCCTGTAGTGACGTGCGATGTCGCTCCCACGGCCGGAGATCTCGAAGCTGAAGATGTCGATGAATCCTTGAGCCCGCAGGAGAGAGAGATCTGCGCTGAGAGATCTGCTGTACGGACCGTAGTAGTACCGGATGAACTCGTGGTGCGGTGCTCGCGATCCGACGGCGCTCTTCACAGCGAAGAACACCTTGTGAACCACCGTGTGTCCAGGACGCGCCTGTAATGCGCGACACAGCTCGGCCGCGCAGAGGACGAGCAGCAGATCGATCGACCTCTCAATCGCTGTGCGACTTGCGGGTCCGGGAGTCATCTGGCGCCTCGATTTGGGATGGTGCGCAGCCTCGACTCCGACCTCAACCGCCCCCGCCATGGGACAGTGATCTTTCTACCAGTGGCAGCGATCTGCGTCGATCCCCCCTCCTCCAAATCGCTGATGCCGACACGGCGCCCCTCTGTGCGCATAGGTGGGGAGTGCCGCAATCGAGCCCCACCAGCCGACGCGCTGGCTCGGAAGACGGTTGTCGGAGTTGAGCCGGCCGAATGAGATGCGTTTCCTCTGCGTAGAGCGACGCGGTGCGGATTCAGCCCTGATGCAGGGGAACCTCCAGCGAAGCCACAGCCGAAGTAGGGCGCGGGAAGCGTCATTCCCCATAATCGAAGTCTACTCACTGACCGCGTACAACAGCTTCGACCCGATCGAGGTCACTTCGTATCTAGACCCGCCGCCTGCGTCGACCCGCTTGACCATACCAGCGTACTCAAGGCGACGGAGGCCCGCGCTTTCTAGCGGCGACAGCGACTCGACGTATTCAACATGACGTCGGAAGTTGTCATTGAACAGCTTCGCCTTCTCCTCGTCGATCTGCACGAAGCCACCTTCCAAAGTCCTCGTGGTCGCGATGTTTGTCGGAAACTCGCGCTCCAGATCTGCGAGCTTTCGGAGGGTGGTCAGGTCGGAAGCGGCCAACGCGCGCAGCGACCGAATGACGTGGCGCTCTAGTTCCTTGCCGCGTGATGCGCCTTTGGGCGTGCTCGCCAGATGCCGCAGCAGTCTTGCATAGAGTACGACCTTCTCGGTCTCGTCGTCCTGGTACACCTGTTCGAGGATGGACGCGTAATGCTCGGCTACCTCGTCATCGGATGTGAGCTTGGACACGAGTCGCGGCACGTCCTCCTCAGAAACGCCACTCAGCAACTCCTCGTGGAAAGCTCTGTTTCGATGCGCCCACTTTTCCTTCAGCAAGCCCGCCGCGTGCTTCGGCAACAAGAGCGCCAATGTGGCAGCCGCGGCACCGGCCGGTCCGAGCACTGCGCCCGCGACCGTCACCGCGCCGTACTTTGCGAGCGCCTTCGCCGAATCGGCAGCCCGCTTCTTGCTCTCCTTCTTCGCATCGTCTTTCGGCATCAAAGGCACCGCACCCTCGTGGAATGCGGTCGGGATAGGGCGGTCCCAACTAACGATGCACTCGTTGTGACGAGCGACGCTACGACCAACCATACGATGTTCATGGGATGCGCAGTCAATTTAGGTGCGGAGAACTGCCATTCCCATACCATGCGCGCGTCACGCTGCTGAACCGCGGGGTTCTCCGGGCTGCGGTCGTCGAGCTGAGTCTCGCAGCCAATGTCGGCGCGCGCGTCTCCGTTCCGCCCAGCGTTTCCATTCGCGTGCGCGATGCGGCTACACGGGACGAGGTAAGCTCTTGGATTCTCTCAACACCGCCAAAGGCCAATGTGGCCCCACAGAGGACCTGAGAACACCATGACGGGCGCAGAGCTATACGCTGAGCTATCTCCGAAGCAGCGGCGGGTCGTCAACGCGGACGTCGCAACCCTCTTCTCTCCTGGCGGGTTCATGCCGCGCATGACCATTGACGAAGTCAAGCGGCTCGGCTCTTGGCATCCGACGGTCAAGTACAAGGGCGGCACGTACTTTCTGTCAGATCGCGGCATCGCGGCTCTTCGGCGACTCGAGACGACGGTCTCTCGTGTAACTGTGCTGGCCCTCGTGGTCTCAAAGCACGAAATCTCGTCGGAAGTCGTAGCCACTCACGCTCGCTTCATAGGACGCGAGGTCGAGCCCACCGGACAGGAGTTCTTTATCGAGGCGGCAGACAGTCTGGTCGCAAGCGTGAAGGCATTCGAGTTCCTCGCCCTCATCGATGGGCTGGACCTGAAGGACGTGCCAGCCGTGGAGCTCGGCTCAACTCGCATTCAACGCCCGGATCGGCAGCTGTTCGAGAAGATCAACTTCGAAGGCAACCTGGACCTAGACTCCGTCTACAAGCATTTCGAAGACTCGCTGTGGCTGGTCGCTACCGTGACCGGAAGCCCAGACATCGCCGCCGAGAGATTCCGCTACCGCGCAACGCTCACGGTCGGACTTCTCGCGATACTTGGGGTGTTGCAGTACCGCGGCGTAATCTGGAAAACCCGTGTTCGCGCGATCACGCCTTCTCGTGATAATCGGAAGGTCATCACATTGCGATGGGAGCCGAAAGGAGCCAACCCACTCGTCTCGGTGAACTGGGGCGAAGATCGGACGCTGCCGGTTACAGCAGAGTCCTTAGCCTACGTGACCCGCGAGTGCTTCTTTCGCCAGCTTTCGGCGCTTCCGGATCGCGAGAACCGAGACGAGATCCAGGACGCGATCATCACCTCCGTGTACTGGTTCGCTGACGCCTATAGTGATCGCAATCCGACGATGCAGTTCGTCAAGCTATGGTCGTGCATGGAGTGCTTCTTCTCTATCGAGAAGGAGGGTGTCACCGATCTGAACGCCAAAGGCATGGCTGCGCTACTCACGTTTGCCGGGTACAGCGTAACCACCCCCGCTGAGTATCCAAGGCTCAAAGCGCGCCTCAAGAAGCTGTACGATCTTAGGTCCGAGGCGGTTCATCGCGGGAGGGTGGGTCACATCGAGACCGAAGATCTTGAGACCTTCTCGCGCTGGGTGGCCTGGGTGATCGTTTCGATGATGTCGTTGTCGGAGCGCGGATATCAGACCCTTCGACGTGTTCTAGAGGAGGCATCGCGCCTCGACGCTGGGCCTACGTGATCGACAGTCCGCCTCACGGTTGAGGGGCGGGGCAGGGCATGCTGCCGGGGCTGATCGAGTGGCAGATGGACTTGTTCCAGTCGATGGACGGGCTGCGGACTTACGAGGAGCTGCTGGCGGCGGTCAGGCCGTTCGTGCTGACGCCAGCACACCCACGCAGATTGCGGTATATTGGCCTGTGTCCTCGAAATTGATCGTCAATTGCCAGTCCTGCGACACGCCGAACGACCTCGCGGCGGAGGCGAAGGCGCTCAAGGCGGAGCTGCACCGGAACACATACGGAGCCGTGACCGGGAAGTGCTCCAATTGCGGAGCCGCGATCTTCGCCGGCAACGTCGACGCGCCGCTGGACGCGACACCAGCTCCAAGGAGCTGACCGTCACCTTGCCACGGGATGAGGAAAGCGTGCCGGGTATGCCTCTTCCCGAACGCGAACGGCTCAACCGATCGGCCACTCCGACGGTGCGTTCTGCCGTTGCCGGACGATAGCCGAGGTTCATCAGCCTCACGAGCTCCGCGAGCGCCCACCGGATCCGAAACACGGCGCGCCACGATCACGCTAGTTAGAACTTTCGCGCGAGCGGATCGATTCTTTCGCAAGACCCGGTGACCGTCGCCGAGATGCCAGTGGCTGCGCTGGTCAGCTTACGATTCTCTGCATACGCTCCACTCCGGCGATTGATGCGTATCGTATCAATCCGGTCTGTCGCGTTGCGCGTGAACTCAACCGTAGAGTCTGAAAAAGAAGCTTTCTTGCTAATGGTGTCCAGGTTCTCGTTTAGAATTTTCGCGAACCCCTCGTCGAGGACGAGAATCACGTCCGGCTGAGATACGGTTGGCCTAGTTTCGTCATTCACGGTGACGTTCAGCACCTGGGAGCAACGCAACCACACGAAGGGTTTCTCCTCCTTCTCGGACGCCTGACTCCCAGCACTCAGAGTAAAGAAGCCGATGGAATCGCCGTCCGTCAGATCAGCGCCGGTGCACGATAAGGAAACTCTGGCGCGAGCAACGTTCCACTGAGCACGTATGTCTATGCGTCGAGTGAAGACTGCATCAGCGCTATCAGGCGGGGCAGTTACCGCAGTCGGCTCAGGAAACCCGTTCAAGACGGAAGGTGATCCAAGCCCTCCTCGGAGCAAGCGGTAAGCCTCTGCACATGCAGACACACCAGCCATCTTCTTGGAGTCAAGCCGGGGACCCAGGTCGACCGCGAAGTCACGAGTAGGCTTTCCGGGTCGATCAAGCACGGCGAGTTCCAGTTCGGTGCCCACAAACTGGACGTCCGCGACCTTCACTACGAACCCCGACTTCTTGGGTCGAAATTGGATATCCGGAAAAGCCTTACGTTCGTCAAACGCCGACCAATCGATGCTCCTCCAGAACGACGGTGACGCCCATTGCTGCTCAAGACTCCGAGGCACAGACGGCGATACAGCCCCGGTCGAGAGAACCACGAAGAAGCAAAGCAGCATGGCACCAATCTACAACATCAGCGACGTTCTCGAGGTACAAAAGGAGTTGGCTGCGGACCATCTCAGCGGTGCTCTTGTCCTGGCGCCGTCAGTTCACCAGCGGCACTGGCGATCGACGTTCGGGTACCTGCTGGACTCGAGGGTCAGGAACGGGCGATCCCAGCGACGGATGAGGAGCTTGTTGCAGCCGCCCTCGGCTGGACAGTGCGCTACCTTGGCCCTTGGCGTCTGACAATCCTGTGCGCGCAGGGTGGTGTGGCGTCGAGTACAATCCCGGTCATGGTCGGCCAACTTTCTGCCGTGGCGCTCCTCGAGGCGCTCGAGCGGGCGGTGGATGCCCTCGACAAGTTGAAGACTCGCGCTTGTACGCGCCTCTGAAGGAAGGCGCCTTCCGGAGCCTTAATATTGAAGGTCGCGCGAAGCAAGCCGCGGTGGACACGCCTCAGCTCAAGCTCGCTAATCTCTCAAAGCTCTACGCCGTTACGTACCGTCGGCTAAGTGCTGCGGTTCACGCTGACCATCGAGTGACCTCGTTGATCGGAAGTCCGCCAGCGCTTCAAGTCTTGGACGCACAGGACGCTCTTTCGGCGGCGATAGTCCTCATCGCTTGCGCAGCGCAGTGTCTCGGGCTCTCGGATGACGCGCAGCCGGTGCTCCAACAGCTTCTTGACGTGGTGCAAAACTTGCCGGGTCAACCACAGCCGCACAGCTAGCGGGAATCATCATTCTCATAACGATCATCCCGTCCACGAGCCGCGCGGCGCCGGGCTCAAAAATGGCCACCCAACGGGGTGCTGCCAGAGCAAAAAGCGAAACGGGGCTGCGAGCACCAGCCTGACGCTTTGCGGGGTCATGTAGGCGGCGACACGTAGCGAAGAGGCGCTACACGGATTATCAGAAGATGCGAGAGGCGCAGCCGGCAAGCTGCCCTCTCGCGCGATCGAGCCGGATGGAGCCGGCAACGATGAAGAAGAGAGTAGAGCCGCCAGGAACCGCGCGCCAGCACCTCGAGCGCCGACGGCGGGCAGCATCTCCGCGACCACGTGTTCCCCAGCCTGACATCTTGCCCGAGCCCGTCATCCGACAGGCAGAGGCAGGCGCTTCATTCCGAGCTCGGGAACGAACCTTAGTCCGCTCTCTCAGGGACCTCGCGACGCGCGAGCCCGAAACCGAATCCTGGAGGCGGCCCGGCCGCCTCCTCCCGCCCGATCCCGATGAGCCGATGGGCCGCAGTGCCGCTCCGGGATACCAGATCGACTCACCGGTCAGCGCGCGCGCCTATCTGGCGGACAAGACCGCCCGGTCCATCGAGGAGATCACAGCCTTTGAAGACGTCGGGCAAGATGTCCTCCTCCTCCGGGAGCAGGTGGCCGCGATTCGCCCCGCGCTAGGCCCGCGCCGCAACAAGCGAGACCGGCGCGTCGCCTTGGAGACGGAGCTCGTCGAAGTGCTTGCGTCGTGGCCGGCATTGTCCCGGCCCCCTCGCCGCGGCGGTGAAGTCTCTGCGTTTCTGCGTGAGACGGATCTCGGCCGCTTACGGTTACAAGCAGCGCTCGATTTTCTGCAAAAGGGGATCGTGTGGCCGCTCGACCTCGGCGACCCGGCCACGGTGCGGCGGGTGCTGTGGCATGAGCTACAGGCGCTCGCCGATCGGCGGGGGTGGCGCAAGCTCACGTCCACGGAGGTCCTCGCTGTCGCTGTGATGATCGGACTGGACGCCGACGCCGCACCGCTCCGGCAACGGCGGCAGCGGTACGAGATCGCGCCCAAGAGCATCGACCGCGCATATAGGCGTGTTTTCAGCACTGACGCTATGAGGAAGCTGAAGAAGTACCTCAAGGCAAAGCAACGGATAGGCACCAAGGCGTCGGCTCAGACTCCCGTGCGCGCTCCGCCTAAGTCCGTGGCCGCGCCGTCTGTCGCGCTCTCACCGACCAGCTGCGTCCTGTGCGGCTCATCGGGCCCGCTGGTGAAGAATCTCGCTGCTTTTGACATCCGGACTCAGAACGTCTGCGCCAACTGCCTTCAAGAGCGGCTCGACAATCTCGCGGCGGAAGGGCCATTTCCTCCGATCCAAACCACCTAGACCACTTGAGGCCGACACCGGACGGCGAAAACTGCGCTCCCGTGTCGGCCAAGCGGGTTTCGCACCTGATCCTATACGCACGGCACCGTCATTTCGACGGCGAGAAGGAGAATCCGTGCTGGCCGATGAGCTCAACATTCCCGAGCTGCGCGCGATCTGTGCTCGGCGTCGTCTGACCCAACTCGATGTCGCGAACAAGTTGGGCGTGCCGGTGTCAACCTACGTGTCGTGGCTCCGCGGGGCGGCTCCGCCACCCCCTGGCCTCCCCGCGCGGATCGAACTCGCCCTCGGGCTTCCCTCCGGCTCGCTGGCCGTGGCTGCCACAGCCGGCGTCGAATGACCATTGAGCGAGTGTCCCGAATTGGCGCCTCTGCAGGGCGAGTCCCCACCGCTCGATGCCGGGCACCGGTATGAGCGCGCCGCCCATCGACCAGGTCCTCGAGCGCCTGCGTTCGGTGTACCAGGACGTAAGGCCCGATAAGAAATTCGGCGGATACGAAGCCAAGTGCCGGCATCACAAGAATCGGGTGACCGTGTTCTTCGACGAGAAGGGCCGGACAACTGGCTGCATGATGGGGTGCCCTCCCGAGCATATCGAGGCGACCGACGACACGAACGCGAACAGGGAGGAGACGAAGGCGAACAGGGAGGAGACGAAGAAGGGCGCCAGCGGGGCGCCCAGTTTCGAGCCATTCACCGGTGGTGAGGTGCCGCCCTTCCCGGTCGCAGCTCTCGCGCCCTGGCTCGCGCGCTACGTTGAGGCGGTCGCCAAGCACATCCAAGTGCCGCCGGACGGGCCGGCGATCATGGTGCTCGCCACACTCGCAGCCGTTTGTGCGAAGCGCACTCGCGTGCGACGCCTCGCTGACGGGTACGAGCAGCCGCTCAATCTTTATCTCGTCGGCCTTGCGGAGTCTGCTGAACGCAAATCGCAAATCGTCGCCGAAGTGGTGCAGCCATTGCGCGATTACGAGATGCGCATCGCCGAGGAGATGCACGAGCAGGTCACCCTAGCTGCCGAGCAGCGGCGGGTGGAGGAGGAAAGGGCGAAGTGGATCCGCAGGAAGGTGGCCAGCGGTAAAGGAGCGCAGGGGCTCCGCGCTGAGCTGGATGCGCTGGCAATCGAACTTGCGAAGCCGCTCTTGCGCCCGCTGCGGCTGGTGACGTCGGCCCCCACGCAAGGCGCGCTCGAGGGACTCCTCTCGGCGAACGGCGAGCGGATGGCCATCATGGGCGCGGAGGGTGGTGTCTTTGGCATCGTCGCCGGCAGGTTTTCCGGTAACCCAAAGGCGCCGCCGGACATGGACGTGCTGCTCCAGGCCTGGAGCGGTGACGCTGGCGATTCCGACCGCAAGACCACCACCAGCACGCGCCTGAAGGCGCCCGCGCTAACGATCGGCTTGTTCGTACAGCCGCAGGTGCTCCGGGAAGTGAGCAACATTTACGGAGCGGAGGAGAAAGGGCTGCTTAGCCGCCTCCTCGTTGCGCGGGTAGAGTCGAACGCCCACAAGCAGAAGTACATCGGCGAACCGATGGACCTCGGCCGGCGCGACGACTGGAGAAAGCGGGTGGCGGAGCTGCTCAAGGCGCTGCCGGCGGACCGCGAGGAGCGGGTTATCACGCTGCCGACCAGCATCTTGGGGCCGGCCGAAGCGTTCTTTGACGAGGTGACCGCGCAGATGGCCCCGGGTGGCCCCTTGGCGCTGCCGGCGCTGCGCGCGTTTGGGAGCAAGCTGCGGGGCCAGGTGGAGCGGTTGATCGGTATCCTCCACGTGGCGCAGCACGGGCCGGAAGCGCAGGACATCGACTGCACCGAGGCCACCGTCGAGGCCGCCGTCATGCTGGCCCGCTACTTCCTCGAGCACGGGAAGGCTGCTCGGAAGGCGACGGCGGCGGACCCCACCATCGCCCGGGCCCACCGCTTGATCGAGCACTGCTGGTTCAATCACATAGAGAGCTTCACCCGCAGGGACGCGCAAATGAATCACTGGGGCGGGTGTCGCAAGCCCGAGGATCTCGACGCGGCGCTGACGGAACTGACGCAACGCGGGTACCTAACGCGCGTCAAGAACACCTACCATCTGACCGGCGCCGCGAAGGCAGCGGGAGCGGGAAAATGATGAGCCTCGACGCGGCAATCCTGACGGCCGTCGTCGAGGCGCTGCATAGCCCCGAGGCGCGCGAGGCGCTTCGGCACGCTCTGGAAGGGCTTGGTGGTGAGCCCCAGGACGACGACCGCGCGTACACCGTCGCGGAGGTCGCGGAGCTGAGCGGGTACGGGACCGCCGCCATCCTCGAGCGCATCTCGAGCTGCGACTTGCCGGCGCACAAGCCGAAGGGCTGTCGGGAGTGGCGCATCCGCCGCCAGGATTACCGCGCCTGGCTGACCAACTGCGGCGACGACGTCGACGAAGAGCCGGGAGAGTTGGACCCCGACGAGGTGGCCAGGAAGATGCTCAAACGCCAGCCTTGACCATCTCTGAGTTTTGTATTACATAACACCTAGTGGCGAGACCGACGACAGACCCTAAGCCGGCAATCCTCACGATGAGGTTATCTCCGGCCGACGTTCATGCCGTGTCGCGCCTCGCAAAGCAGTGGAAGTGCTCCAAGGGCGAAGTGATGCGCAGGCTGCTCCGAGCGCATTCCGGCACGAAGTAGGGGAGACGTTTATGGCGAAGGACTGGAAGGGCGGGCTCATTCGTCGCGCGGGACAGGATGCGATCTATTTCAGCTACAAGGATCCCGACTGGCTTCACCGTGCCTCTCCGTACCTATGGAGCAAGCCAGGCGACGAAGAGCTGGCACAGAAAGCGCTCAACCGCGTCTGCCGGGCGCTGAAGGAACGCAGGCCGTTTCAAGATGCAGGCGGCGCCGTGACGGTGCGTTCGTTCGCTAAGAAATGGCTCGAGAGCCGGCCGGGCACTTCGAGCGCCGACGACGGCCAGCGGCTTCGTGACCACGTCTTCCCGGCCATCGGCGACTTGCCCATCGCGGACGTGCGCCCGAAGCACCTGCTGCGGCTGATTCAGGAGCTCAAGACGAAGAAGTCGACGCGGCCCGGGCTGGACAAGGACGGGAAGCCGACGCGCATCCAAACCGACGAACCCCTCGCCCCGCGCACCGTCCGGAATGTCTACGCCGCACTGCCCGCGCTCTTCCGAGATGCGATGATCGAGGAACTGATTGAAGGCACTCCTTGCGTGCTCTCCGACGCGCACCTGCCTTCGGCGAAGGACCGCGACCCCGAGTGGCGCGATACCGCGGTGTTCAACCTCGCAGAGGTGTCGACGCTGGTCTATGACCCGGCCATCCCGCAGGACCGGCGCGTCTGTTACGCGCTCTACTTCCTGGGCTGTTGCCGGTTCGGCGAGGCCGCGGCCGCGCGCTGGCGCCTGTACGAGCCCGACGTCCAGCCCCTCGGACGGCTGCGCATCGCCCGCAGCTATTCCACGCGGCTGAAGGCGGAGAAGGACACGAAGGCGGAGCGCCCTCGCCGGGTCCCGGTGACCCCGCAGCTCGCCGCCATTCTCGCCGACTGGAAGCTGCGCGGCTGGCCGGCGATGTTCGGGCGCACGCCGGAGCCGGACGACCTGATCGTGCCTTCGCGGGGGCAGGGTGAGCGGCTGCCGTCGAACCGCTCGTCGAGTCACATGCTGAAGAAGTTTCACCAGGACTGCAGGCGCGCCGGCATCCGCGAACGCCGCCAGCATGATTCCCGGCGGACCTGGCTCTCGACGGTGCTCGCCGCAGGGGCGAACGAGACTCACGCGAAGTGGATCGCGCACGGCCCGCCGCCGACGGTGCTCGGCGCGTACCTCAGTATGCCGTGGGCCACGCTATGCGCCGTAGCCGAAGGGTTGCAGATCCCGGCGGCCGCCGGACGTCTGGTGCAGCTCGCTGCCGGTAAATAGCAACGCTTGCCACGTTGGGCGTCGGACTCTCGGTGAGAGCGCCGACGACACTGGACGGGGCGGCTCGTACGTGCGCAGCGGGCGACCTAGACTCGCGTCATGATGAGATCGTAGTTTCGCGCGCAAGCGCCCGGGGGAAGCGCCTGCGGCGTCATCCCTCGGGCCGTGACTTCAGTTCGTCACCTATTCGCCACAGAGCCGGCGGTCTGGACGGTCCTACCGCCGATCGTGCACCGATAGATCCCTCGACGCACTTCCTCGATCTCGGTCACTTTGCAGCCTGCCGGCAGGACACCAACAAACTGCCAGTCTGTCCCGATGCGAGGCTCGGACAGCGGCTGAAACCCGCCCTCAAGAGGATAGGCGTGCGCCGTTCCGTTTGGGTCGTTCCACACCGCGACCGCGTGCTTGAGCTCGGTCACGTAGTTCGGCGGCAGATCTCCGTAGGCTGCCATGGTGCAAGCTCCGTTGTTGCCAGTGTTGCCAATGTGCCTAGGCGGTGATTTTGACGTGGTGGCGCAGTGCGTCTGCGGGGAATCTGGTTCAATCTGGTTCAAGGTCTCTAAAGTGGCGATTCAGGCCTTAGCACGCGGTTGTATTGGCGGGGTGTACGGGACTCGAACCCGTGGCCTCCGGCGTGACAGGCCGGCGTTATAACCAGCTTAACTAACACCCCACAGAGTGGGCGGGACAGGTTTCGAACCTGCGACCCTCGGTGT
>Ga0070708_100000679_pt1 | contig 25845 bp, 20 predicted proteins | sample KBSK5503metaG_FD_65469 | JGI IMG/M metagenome (GOLD analysis project Ga0070708, IMG submission 65469) | Corn, switchgrass and miscanthus rhizosphere microbial communities from Kellogg Biological Station, Michigan, USA - KBS K5-50-3 metaG | ecosystem: Host-associated > Plants > Roots >... | reverse complement strand
GGGCGCCGGGCTGAAGGCCAACAACCCACAAACACGGAAGCAGCTCTGCTGCGTCTCGGCAAAATACAGCTTGAAGACTGGTTTGCACATAACGACCGGAATCCGCTCGACGACTCGGAGTTCATTCCCATTCTGGATATGCTGATCGAGTCCTTCACTCACGCCGGGCTGGGTGCGCCGTTGGTCCAACATCTGCGCCGCCACGCCTGTGAGTTGTACCACCGGTGCTGCCAGGAAGCGGCACCCGAAACGACATTCGAAGCGAACATGCAACTTATGTTCAGCTACCTGCCCGCTTCGGGCCGGACGCGCTGGCAGCCCTTAATCTCATGAGGTGGGTATCTGCTTCACTCACCAAGCCCCCTACAGATTGTGGTTTCGGGTTGACCTTGTCCACTTCCGGAGTGAGGAGACCTGCCGAGAGTATCTGTTGCATCTGCGCTGGTTGGATGGCTTTCGCTGTCCGCGCACGTCCAGGCCGTCTCATAGCTCTTCAGACCAAGCACTCGTTGCGGGGCCCAACGCGCTGACACCGTTCTTCTGACTGATCACCCGCCACATGGCTTGAAACCGCAATCGCAGAGATCCCGCATACTAGGTATTGCGGCCTGCTGAGTCAAGCAGATACCCACCTCTCATGATTTGCTCTTCTAGCCTGGCGAGGTGCCAGGTAAACAGAATAGATGTATGGAATTGAGGCTCTCATCGTCGGGAGATACCACTGGCCGCCTGCTCCTCGAACGAGGCGACCTGGCTGGCCGGTGTTATCGCTTTGAAACCAGCATTTGTGAGAACCCCGTTTGCCAGTGCGAGCATGTTACGCTCCGGTGCTTCCCAGAGACAACGGAGCCGCCGTGTCAAGCTTCCATCTTCGTATGCCTGGAGATGGATTTGGCCCAACAGGACATCGTCAACCTGGAGAGACTGAAGGCCGATTCCCACGGCAATCACTCTGGCGAAGACCGTTGCGGAGGAGATTAGCGAAGCAGACTGGAACAGGCTCAGGTACTCCTACCTCCAGACCAAACAGTATTGGACCGATCACACCGATCCGGACCAGATCGATGCCCATTTTTCCTCCGGAAGTCGTGGCTGGCAACGGGAGCATGGTCGGGTATTACGAAATCTTCCCCTATGCGAAGCCGGTTGAGTTCACAGTCGGGGCTCAAACTTGGCCGCTTGACGACCAATACTGCGTCAACCCGAATTGCTCGTGCCAGGAAGCTGTCCTCTCGTTCTCTCCACTCCGCCTCTTCGCCGAACCCAGTCGTATTCCCACCGAGCCGAGCCTGTCCATTCGTTACGCCTACAATATTGGGCGAATCGAACCGCTTCCGGCAGCGGAGGATGGGCGATTGTCGGGGCAGGAGTTTGTCGAAGCGCTAAGAAAAGTCCTACCGGACTTAAACTCCCTCTTAGCCAAGCGCCAGGCTCTGCTGCAGCGATTGTATCGCCGCGCCTCAAGGGGAAAGACAATACAATTGCATGCACCCAAACTTGGTCGAGTTGGGAACACGTGTTTGAGGCTAGAATGCGCGCACGAATGGCTCTCAGCGCTGGAATGAAACCCAATACCTACGAAATGCACTCGCGGCTCGGGGCGGGCGGACACAGGACTGATGTTTACTTACTCTATTTAGGGGTTATTCGGGAATCGATGTAGCGCGCGACTTGCTCTTCTAAAATGTCGAGCGGGAGGGCGCCCTGATCCAGCACGGCATCATGAAAAGCGCGAATGTCGAAATTGTTCCCCAGCTGTTGCTGGGCCCGATCACGTAGCTCCAGGATCTTCATTTGACCCAGTTTATACGCCAGAGCTTGGCCGGGCCACGCAATGTATCTGTCAACTTCTGTCTGGATATTCGGTTCGTCCATTGCGGTGTGTCGCCGAAAGAAATCCACCATTTGCTGCCGTGACCAATGCTTATAGTGAACGCCCGTATCCACCACCAGCCTGACCGAGCGCCACATCTCGTTGCCCAGGCGTCCGTAATCACTGTACGGATCCTGGTAGAAGCCGACCTCTTTACCTAAACGCTCCGAGTAGAATGCCCAGCCCTCGGAAAATGCATGATAATGCAACCCGAATTGTCGGAAGGGTGGAAGATCCGGCAACTCCTGGGCGATGGAGAATTGAAGATGGTGTCCTGGAACACCTTCGTGATAGGCGATCGCCTCCACATTGAGCAGGAGCCGGTGCTCGGGATCGTACTCATTCACGTTAATCCGTCCCGGGCGCAAATTCGTGGCCGATCCAATAGTGTAGTCTGCAGGGACTGCCTGTGGGGCGCGATAAGACTCCATGGGAACTACAATCAATTTGTTATTCGGTAGTTTTCCGAAAAGTTCCGAAAGTTTGGCCGCCATTTGATCTGCGTAATGCTGGTAGAGCGTGAGCAACTGCTGGCCGGAGGCCGCATAAAGCTTGCGGTCCCTGCGTATGTGCTCATTAAAGCTCTTCAGATCGCTGAAGCCCTGCTTCTTCGCAATGGAAAGCATTTCGTTTTCAATTTCGGCAACCTGTTTTAGCCCGAGCTGGTGAATTTCCTCCGGGTTTAAATTCGTAGTCGTCATGTATCGAACGGCAAAGCGGTAACGTGCATCTCCGTACGGTAAAGCCCAGACACCGTCTTCGGTGCCGCCCTTCGGCGCATATTCGGTGTGTACAAAATTTGCGAACTTGACGTAAGCAGGGACAACCTCCCCCTTTACCGCCGACCCGATCGCATCGTGCAGCCGCCTTTGATCCACTTGAGAAATTCCTTTTGGAAGTTTGAGAGCCGGCTGGTTGAAAGGGCTGGCTTGCTCCGAATCGTCCGCAATGCTCTGCGCCTGCGTGACCACTTTTTCCAGCAGGTGCCTGGGAGGCATCAACCGGTCGCGAATTCCCAGGCGCATGTTCGTTGTAATCTGCTCAAAAACTCGCGGCAGTTGATGCAACCGCGCAATGTAATTTTCGTAATCTTTGACCGAGCGGAAGGGAGTCTCGGAAACAAGCGAGGGATACTCGAGGTGTACGCCACCGAACTGACTGACCGGCATTTCCCAGTTCCTGAACTTCGACTCCTCGATCAAGTCCCGTACGCTGCGGACTGCCAGAATTTTGTTCAGCTTTTCCTGCTCGGGAAACCCGCTACTGTCGATGGCATCGAGTTGGCTGAGGAATTGGGTTGCATGCTGGACCTCGGCAAGATAGAAATCCGCCGAGTAGTCGCTCAATCGGTCATTGAAGCGGTCGTCCCCGACTCTGGTCGCCAACTCCGGGTGGGCTCTTAATTGATGATCCCATTCCTCTTGTAGGGCGGCTTTCAGTTTCTCCCTGCGCGCTTCCACATCCGATGGTTGGGCAGCAGGCCTTGGCAAAATCACCACAGCCAGTGCCGCCAACAGCAGTATTTGTCCTGCTCGCATTATTTGCGAGACTCCTTCGCGCTCGATCTTCAGGCCTCAGCCGCAGAAAAGTGTTTGACCTTCTCTCCCGCTCGCATGGGCTCTCGCCTTTGCTGCAACAGTTCTTTCAAAGATCGGCCAGCGTCCAATATATGGTGACGCAACAGCTCACAGGCAGCCGGTACATCCCGCTGGCGCGAGAGATCTAACAGTTTGCGATGTTCTTTATTGGCCCGATCCATGCCGCGCGTGAGGAATAGTTGTAGCCGGGTGTAGCGCTCGCCATTATTGTTGATGATGCGGAGAACCGACATGAAGTACGGCCGGTTGGACCGCGAGTACAAAACAGAATGGAACTCCCAATTGAGCTGTCCCCATGCGCCGACGTGGTCCGCGTGTTTAAGCTCACTCACGTAAGTGCGCAAGATCTTATCCGCATCAGCGAAATCTTTTTCCGTGAGGTGGGGGATCGAAAGCTTCAGCAGCTCCGGCTCCAGCAGAGCACGTATGGTGAAAAGCTCCTCGACATCGTCCGGTGACAACGCCCTCACCACCGCTCCCCGATGTTGAACGATTGAAATCAAGCCCTCGGCTTCCAATTGCCGAAGTGCTTCGCGAACTGGAATCCGACTCACCCGATATTCCTTCGCAATCGCGTCTTGACGGAGCTGGGCCCCCTCGGGAATTATTCCGCGGATGATTTGATCGCGCAGCCGATCGGCTACAGCCGAAGTGAGTGACTGCCTGGGAATAGCGGAATTAGATACAGAATCTGATTCCATGGAGCTGGTATGCAATGAACACACTTCTTGCTCTTCCTCCCTCTACCGGCCCCGATTGTCCAATCACACTCGGACTGCTGGCCTAGGCAAAAGCGTCACTTCGCGAACCGCACCCCGAGGACGCGCAACAGTTCGCGCGTTCAATCCGGGCAACACAAAATCGATTAGCGCATTCAACTCTTTTGTCTTGACAAGCGCCGCATATTGTATACATTATGCGCTCCATCAAGCAATTCACTTCCAGCCTTGATTGGATCGGAACTTTCCTGATCAAGGGGGGCAGCCCATGTCTCACCGTTTTCTGTCACGCAAAATCGCTTATCGGTCGCGGTCGCTGGCTGTGCTGATCTTGATCTCCGCCTGCTCCTCGATCATCTCTGCGGCCCAAGTTTCCATTACCGGCAAAATCGCGGGGACAATTACAGATCAATCCGCCGCCGCCGTCCCCAACGCCTCGGTTACGGTGAATGGTCCGGCATTGATGGTTCCCCGCACCACCCATAGTCAATCCGATGGAGGCTACCTCTTTGACCTGTTACCGCCCGGCAGGTATGCGGTAACCGCGTCAGCCCCCGGATTTCGAACCGTCGAGCAAACCGACGTCGTCATCACAGCCGGCTTCACCGCCACGGTAAACTCCCGGCTTCCAGTCGGTCAGGTGAAAGAGGCAGTTAATGTCGAAGCCGGCGCTTCCACCGTCGATCTCCAGAACGTGCAAGCTGAGACCACGTTCGATCAAAACCTCCTCCAGGATATCCCGTCTGGGCGTGATCCCTGGTCCACGGTGGCGCAGATGCCGGGGGTTACATTGACCACCTTCGATGTGGGCGGCAATCAGAGCATGCAGCAGTCCACCATGCAGGTGCATGGCAGCACGCCGGGAGAACAAATTTTCAGCTTCAATGGACTGGACCTGAACTGGCCTGGTGCCAACGGTGGTTATACCCAGTTTTACCCCGACCACGACTCATTCGATGAGTTCCAGGTAGTTGCCGACAACGCTCCCGCTTCGGTATCGGTTAGCGGCGTGTACATGAACATGGTCACAAAATCGGGCTCGAACACGCTGCACGGACAGGCGGCGGCATATTACGAAACTGCCGGCACTCAGGCCGAGCCAAGTTTTCCCACGTTCAACGGTAAGCCGCAGAAATCGGGCTCTCCGATTGTGATGGCTCGCGACACGACCTTCGGCCTCGGCGGCCCAGTCATAAAGAACAAATGGTGGCTGTTCGGTTCTTACCGCCGCTATGACATTCGCGAAAGCATTCTCACGGTCACCGACCAGGCGGGCAACCCGGTGCAGGACATCAACCACCAGACAAACACCGCGCTGCGCAGCGATTGGCAGCTCAACCAGAAAAACAAGTTAAGTTTAATCTGGCTGTACAACGAGCAAAACCGTTTCTTCCGCCGTGACACGTCATACCAGTTTGTTACCGCTGAAGCGAGTTGGTTGCAGATCGAGCCCGCCTACGTCCTACAGGCGTTGTGGACCAGTCAGATCAGCAACAATTTCCTGCTGGATGTGCGAACTGGTTACAACAAAGAAGTCTTTCCTCTTGGGTATCAGCCTGGGGTAAAGCCCACCGACTTTACCCGCCAGGACCTGACGCTCTCGACCGAGACAGGCGCTGCTCCGTTCTCCTTTGCCAATCCTTCCTGGGTGTTCAAGATTGCCGCGGGGGCGTCCTGGTATAAGAGCGCGCTCGCCGGATCACACAACTTCAAATTCGGCTTTGAATGGGGCGACAGCTATAACCCATACATTTACAAGATCAATGGTGGAATCAACGCGCAGTACAACAACGGCGTGCCGACTGATGTAGTCGCTTTCGATACTCCGTTCACCGAAAAAACTTATTTCCACGATACCAGCGCCTATGTCCAGGATGCCTGGACTTTAAAGAAGCGGTTAACTCTTAACCTCGGACTGCGCTACGACCGCTATACGAGCTTTTACCCGAAGCAATCGAGCAGCCCCAACCTCACATTCCCCGATTTGTTTCCGCCGCAGACTTTCGCCGCTTCAAGGAATCTGGTGGACTGGAATAACGTCTCACCGCGAGTGGGATTGGCGATTGACGTGACGGGGAAGGGCACTTCGGTGCTGCGCTTCAGCTACGGGCGCTTCTACAAGATGGAAGGCACACAACTGGTAGAGCAGGTAAACCCAGTTGGTTTTGCCGGTCAGACTTACAAGTGGGTCGACGCCAACGGCGACGGCATACCTCAAGTAAATGAATGGAAGAGTCCGGCAAACTTCCTTGGAGGGTTCGGCGGTACCAGCACGCACATCGATCCGCATATGACCCGTCCCTACTCAGACGAGGTTAGCGCCAGCTACGAAAAACAGCTGTGGCGCGATCTGCGTGTGAGCGCAGCATACTACTACCGCACCAAGAAGAACCTGGTCGGTCTCAAAAACTTGGCCCAGCCGACCTCGGCCTACGTTGCCCAGACAACATTTACCAACGGCCTGACAGGGCAGCCGCTAACGCTGTTTAACCTTGCCACTGCGGCGCCCGCTCCTAACATCTTGCTGACCAACATTCCCGAGCTAAACGACAACGCCTATCACGGAGTGGAGTTCGATGCGGTCAAGCGTTTGTCAAACAAATGGCAGTTACTGACGGGATTCACCATCCAGCGCCAGAAGGGCGTGTTCTGCTGTCCCGGATTTACCGATGACGCGCTGCTCGACGACTTCAATGATCCCAATAAGGACATCAACCGCCGAAACAATTTCCTCAACCAGGATGCCACCTATGTATTCAAGATAGACAGCACCTATGAGCTGCCCTGGAAAATCGGAACCAGCATCAATTTCCAGCACTACACCGGTTTTCCATTTCAACCGACAGAAGTATTCACCGGCTTCAATCAGGGGCCGGAAACAGTCATTCTGCAACCGGCTGGTATTCAGCGCCTGCCCAGTGTCAATCTCTTGAACCTGCGCCTCACCCGCGAGTTCGTGATGAATGAACGTTGGCACATTCAGCCGATCGTTGACTTCTTCAACTTGACGAACGCGCAAACCGTTGTTTCCCAGGTGCAGACTTTCGGCCCCAGTTACAAGTTTCCGACCAACACGATTAATCCTTTCTTGGCTCGTTTTGGTGTGAAGTTCAATTTCTGAGGCAATCGTTTTTCACGGGGCAGGAACATCGGTCCGTTTGTGGCGGGTAAGGATGCGGACATCCTACCCGCCTTTTCTTCGATCCCGGAGGCGACATGTCTAAGCGGAAGCTATTCTTGAGAATAATTGCATTCATGATAGCTGGGCTGCCGTTTATCGCGAAGTCTGCAGCCCAGCAAACCGCGCCGGCCAATCGGCTCAGCATCGAACAGTTGATCGACATCAAACATCCGTCCAATCCGGTTTGGTCGCCGGACGGGAAACATGTTGCGTTCATCTGGGACCGCGCCAACGTAAACAATCTGTACCTCACGAACTCCGATGGCCGTGGCAAACCGGTTGCGCTGACTTCCTATTCCGGTGAGGGAGTTGCGGACCCGTTCTGGAGTCATGACGGACGCAGCATTTATTACTCCCATGGCGGCAGCCTTTGGCAAGTGGCCCCGGGAGACCAGCCGCGCGCCGCTTGGAGTTCTTCGGCGGTTGAGTCGGACTTCGCCCTTTCGCATGATGGAACGCGAATCGCTTTCGTCCGCCGCGCAGGCAAAATCGAGTCGCAGCACGGTGGAGACCTTGTCGTGCGCAGTGTTGCTGACAGCACCGAATCAAGTCTCGCTCACGACGATCGCAGCATCGAAGAACCGTTATGGTCTCCCGACGATGCGCACCTCGCCTACATCGCAGGCGCTAAGGTCATCCACCATGACGAATCGCCTTCGTACGCGGGTGAAAAACTGATTTTCGTCAATCTGGAGTACGCTCCAGGCCAGCTTTACAGTGTAGCCACGAACGGAGGCAAGCCCACCAGCATCGATACTCCCGGCGAATACAATGGCGTTGCATGGACGGGTGCCACCCACCTGACATACGACCGGCAGTCGAACAGTTACAAGATCCGGACCATCTACGTTTCTGATATCAACGGCGGGACACCGAAAGTGGTGCACGAAGATAAGGAAGACAAATTTTGGAGTCTTCCTGACTGGGAAGCGGACGCGAAACCCAACCCCTCTCCCGACGGCAAATGGATCGCATTTCTTACCGATCTGGATGGTTGGGACCATCTCTATGTCGTGCCAGCAGCTGGCGGGAAAGCGATTCAGATCACGAAAGGACAGTTCGAGGCCTGGCGGCCCGCCTGGTCACACGACAGCACTCGCATTGCCTTCGACGCCAATGAACCCGGCAAGCCCGGTGACCGCAGGGTTGGAATTGCAACCATCGGCAGCGATCCCACAAAAGCCAGCGTCGTTTACGTCACGTCTGACCGCGGAACCAACATCGAGCCGCATTGGTCTGCCGATGACAAGCGCCTTGTCTACGAGCACACGGACACGCACAACTCGGCCGATTTTTTCGTGATTGACGCCGCCAGCAGTTCCAAGCCAGTACGCCTTTCTGACTCCATGCCCCCTGCCATTGACCGATCGGCATTTGTCGAGCCCGAGGCCGTCCACTATCCAGGTCCGGACGGTCAGTCTGTGCCGGCATGGTTATTTGTTCCCAAAAATCTCGATCGCACGAAGAAGCATCCCGCGATTGTTTGGATCCATGGCGATGGAATCAACCAGAATTACGATGGCTGGCACGTGCAGCGGAATTACGCAGTTTATTACAGCTTCCATCAATACCTCTTGCAGCAAGGCTACGTCGTAATCGCGCCTGACTACCGCGGCAGCATCGGTTATGGCAGAGACTGGCGTAATGGCGTCTATATGGATGTCGGAGGCAAAGATGCCAAAGACGCGTGGATGGCAGCGAACTACCTCAAGACGCTCCCCTTCGTGGACAGCGAGAGAATAGGTGTTTGGGGCCTCAGTTACGGTGGTTTTTTCACCCTGATTGCCATGACAGATCAGCCGACACTGTTTCGCGCCGGGGTAGATGTGGCGGGAGTTGTGGATTACGTCATGTATTACAACGATCCCTACCACGGAGATTGGACCGAAGGCCGTATCGGCACGCCGGAACAAAACCCGCAGGTGTATGCAAATGCTTCACCCTTCTCCCACATTGATCGATTGGCAAGACCCTTATTAGTTCTCCACGGCACATCGGACATCAACGTCCCATTCCTTGAATCAGTGCGCCTGATCGACGAAGCACTGAAAACAAACAAAGGTCCTCTGACTTCTCTCATGATCTATCCAGGCGAATTCCATTACTTCAGCCGTGAGCACGTGCTGCGGGACGCATGGCGTCGGGTGGATGAATTTTTCGCTCTGCACCTGCGCGGTAACGATCGAGAACACGAGGCGGAACAGAGAGGGGATTCTGGAAATCACTAGTGACTTGGCTTGGCGAATTTCTGGACACGGGGTGGGATTAAGTACCGCTTATTCCCGCCAGTCGGTTCTCTTAGACTCTCCAATTCTGAGCAGAGCCAAACGCTAGAACTCAATGATCATGTCCTCGAGCCGGGTTGGATACGTGTTTAATACTTCTCCTTTATCTTTGCGCACGACCACAGTGTCAGAGTGGCGCACGCCGCCCCAATCGGGGTCATAGACACCGGGCTCGCAACTGAATGTCATTCTCGCTTTGAGGATGGTCTTGTCGCCTTCGGCGATCCATGGAGATTCGTGGCCTTGAAGGCCGATGCCATGCCCTGTGCGGTGTTTCAGGAACTTCTCGAAGCCCGCTCTCCGGATCTGGTCGAGACTCTTTTTATCAACTTCCTCGGCGATAGATCCTTCTTTAAGGTTCTCAACACCAGTGTCGTGCGCAGCCAGCATGGCCTCGAATAGGCGCTTGACGTAGTCATTGGGCTTCCCAATAATGAATGACCGTTCGCATTCAACCGCGTAGCCCCCGACCTGACAGGTGTAGCTGAGAATAAGTGCGTCGCCCCTCTTCAGACGGTCCTTGCTCGGCACCGCATGCGGGAATGCAGAGCGCTTTCCAAACGGCACTAGGCCGCCGAACGGCGGGTCAATGCTGATACCTACGACATCCTTTAGCTCGACGGCCATTTTGTCAGCGAGCGCATCAGCGGCAGCTTTTAAGATCTGATCTTCGGTTACGGCACCGTGGGCTTGCACGAAATCGCGGCCCGCCTGGATGGAAAAGTCATTGAAAAACATGCCACGTCGCATGATGTTGACTTCATCTTCGTCCTTCACCCAGCGCATCTGTTCCACCAGGTCTCCCGCTTCGACGATCTCAGCGCCAGGTGCTCCGAGCTTGATCTGCTGCATCCGACTTGGGGCCGCCTCTTCGATCCCGATGCGCGATTCGGCAAAACCGCGTTTGGCGACGCGCTCGAAGATCCACCTTACTCTGTTCACCGGACCCGGATAGTCGAAGTAGGACTCGAAGTCTTTTACCCACCAAAGCTTGACCTGGTCCGACTCCAGCGCAGGAATGAACAGAGCAGGGTCACCGGATTTCGGGAGGAGCGCGGCGAGCGGGCGCTCGGTGGATAGGTGGAAGTAGCCGGTTGAATAAATTATGTTCGAAGCATTAAGCAAGACCAGCGCGTCGAGATTGCGTTGCGCCATCACCTGCTGGATCTGTCCGATCTTGCGGCGGTACCAGTCGGGTGGCAGACGGTCGGGAAAATTCGGCGCAGCGTGCTTCAAGGCGGCAGAAACGCTCAAATTGTGAGTCCGGCCGAACATGGAAGTTTGCGAGGTAAAGGTCAGGGCAGCAGCTCCGAGGGCATTACAGAGGAATCCGCGTCGACCGCGATTGTCCATGGCACGCTCCGGGATGGCAGTTGAGTCGGATCATATTAGCGCATCGCGCCAGAGTTAGCGCGATGCAAAAAATAGGAGACGTATTCAAAGAGGAGTCGCTTCAGATGGCGCTCGTTCAGAGCAATGACGTGGTCGAGCAGGTCCCGTCGGCAGCTGCCGACCCAGCGCTCAGCAATACCGTTTTGCCACGGGCTCCGGATGGCAGTTTGCGTGGGGACGATCTTCATGGATCGAATCGCGGCTGGAACTTCCCATCCATACTTTGCATCGTGATCAAAGATGAGGAACTTGGGGGCAGACTGATAGGGGAAGGCCTCTCGCAATTGCTGGGCAATAACCATTACCAACAACCAGAGCGTGCAGACCAACCTCCTGAACGTTGTGGCCAGTGGAAACTCCTCTATCGAGCCAGGAAATACCACGCCCTGTGGGTCCAATCTCGCCGCCAAGGCGAAATGTACCTTCTCGGTGACCTTCACACCCACGAACAAGGGCACCATCAAGGGTGCCATCACCATTACCGACGATGCGCCCACCAGCCCGCAGACCGTTGGCTTGACTGGCACGGGTCAGTAATCGTGTTTGCCGCAAAGGGCGCCGGAGCAAGATCCGGCGGGCAGCACAACTCAGCGCTACCCAACCGAGATTGCCCTTCGAGACGTGAAGTTTCAACTTCCTGGAGAAGTCGGCTTTCGGAAGTTTGCGCTCGAAATCTCACAACGACTCCTCGGGACTTCGGACTGCTGTGATAAAAACGTGATAGTTGCATGTTCAGAACGGGTCAGAGTTGAACAAAACGGATCAGAACGCATTTCGGGTAAGCGGTTAAAGAATCATGTAGAGTAGAGAATTTTCACAACCGATCAAAATACTCCTGGTGATCTTCAAAACCGGCGGGCGGCAGGTGGGTTGAAGAAACCTGAGCATCTGTCTCAGACTGAGATCGTCAACTCCGCTTTTTCATCGCACGCCTTTTTTGTCCGTGGGATTGTGCCGAAAAGTAACTCTTTCCGCATCCCCCGTCTCTTGGAGGCGACGCTCTTTGCGCACCTCCCTACGCCAGTAGCCGGGCCTCTGAACTCACCAGGTCCAGTACTTTCCGCCGCCAGCCAATGTCATTAAACCGGAGGCCTGGTCGATATCCGGTGTAATCCCGTCAAAGGGCACGCCTGCCCATGCCTTGCGTTCGTTCACGTTCGGATCATTGATTACCTCGCTCGTCAAACCAAATTCCATAGTGGCTCTACTATTGAGATCGTATTTCGGCCAAAAAGGAAGACCAGAATGGTTCGGGTCTCCCTCTCGTGCGAAATTGATCCAGGCTAGCTGCATTTGACTTGTGAGTTTTGCCAGTTGTTGCTCTGTGCCGGTGATATTGGCCTCGTCCGAGACGCCGAAAACAAAGGGCAGCTCCGCTGCGTGTTCGGCACCGTATTTCGCATGATACGTAAACAGATACATCCAAGTTGGTTGGCGAATACTATTAGACTCCGCGATCCGGATCGAAGGCATGCGGAATGTGAGGTCACCCAGCAAAGTCACTATGCCCTCCCCTTGCGTCCGATCCGGGTGACCTTTCGTGTACAAATTTATAGCCGCACATGCCTTGGTTCCGAGAAGAGGTTGGAGCTGCTTTTCGAGCACACTGGGCGGGATCTTGTCCAAGGGGAGACCTTCTTCGTATTCCCAGAAGTTAAGCTCCTCGAGGTTTGTTCCGATTATCAGTGGAACATTGGCTCCGTGCCCCTGGATGATCTTTCGCTGCGTAGGCTCTGGGATGACTACGCCATCTAGCACTGGAGAGAAGGAGGTGTCTTCAAAGCGCGCATAGAACAGCTTATTCTGTGCCGCCATAATCTGATCGGTGCTCAGCGCTTTCAGCTCGCTAAACGTAGAGACACCCGCAAGTTTCATCAGCTGCCGTGCAATCTGCGTAGCCCTGGCCTGGGTATGACCGTAGGGCGCCCGAGGGCTCTCCATAATCGCCTTGTGGAACAGTCCTCTGGCCTCGCGCGCCGCCAACAGGGTTCCCACACTCACGGCGCCCGCTGACTCCCCCAAAATGGTCACATTTTTGGGATTCCCGCCGAAAGCTACTATGTTCTGCTGCACCCACCGCAGCGCTGCAATCTGATCGAGAACACCGAGGTCGCCACTTTGGGTGAACTCTTTGCCTGCAATGTCAGAGAGCTCGAGGAATCCGAAAGCTCCTACGCGGTACTGAGGCGTCACTACGACGATCCCCCCGCGCGCGGCGAGGAGCGTTCCGTCGTAGGGTTTCTCGCGAGTGCTCCCTTCCATGAAGGCCCCGCCGTGAATGAACACCATTACGGGCCGCAAGCCTGAGTCGGCGTGTGGTGTCCATACATTAATCGTGAGGCAATCCTCCGACATTGACGGAAGGGGCTCAGTCGAACCCGGCTCAGCAACTTGGGGACATGCGGGTCCGAATTCGTGCGCAGAACGAATCTCCGACCACGGTGTTGGAGGAACCGGCGGCCGCCATCTGCGCGCACTAACAGGCGGTGCTGCGTATGGAATACCACGAAAAACCTGGAGTTTGTCAATCTGACTGCCTTCGACGGGGCCGGACGTGGTCTTGAGCACAATTCTAGCTGGCTGGTTTTGACCAAGCTCTCCAGCATAAAGCATCATCGACCCAAGTAGGCACATGATCAGGGGGCGCAAAATCCGCCGCCCGGTGTTTAACTGCCCGAAACCTTTAAACATCCAGTAGCTCCACAGACGACGCGATAGTTCATGGTTTCACGGAGAGGAACGGAGGAGGCGAAAGGCAGCTCGCTCCCTCTTCTTCGCCTTCAGCCCCAGTCTAAAAGAGGAACTTTAATCCCAACTGGATCTCGCGCGGACCGCCAGTTCCGATTACAGGATTTGCAGCGGCTACGTCAGGTGTCACGCTGGTAAAACCAAACGAACTGGGTACGGAGGGATCTACGTTTCCCAGTGCTCCCTCAAGCCCGAAAGGATTGCTGAAGTTGGGGTGGTTCAGGATGTTGAAGAACTCTCCCCGGAGTTGCACGTTCACGTGTTCGGTCAGTTTCCAGGTCTTGACCACCGAAAGGTCCCAATTGTGGTATCCGGGGCCACGGAATGTGTTGCGGCCCATGGTGCCGAAATGTCCCGGAGCGGGAGGGACCAGCACACCCGAACCCTGTACGTAGCAGCCGAAGCTACTCAGCGCGCTTACTGAGGCGTGGGCCAAACATGCCGAGTTGCCGAACGCTTGATTGGTTACTGGATCGATGCCGAAAGTGCTGGGAGCGAAGAACGGAATCGGTCCGTTAGGAGAAACACTGAAGTCAGAAGGGTTGCCGAAGAAGTTCCAGCGGTCAACGAATTCTCCCGTCAGGCTGATGTCGTTGCCGCTTTGGAAACCGTCGATAACCCCCCACGGCTGCCCGGTCTGCAGGATCAAAATGGAATTGATCTGCCAGCCTTCTAGCATCTGCGCCCAGGATTTCCTCCCCGGCAGCTCATACGTCACCGAGAGGGTGAAACGGTGCCGTAGGTCCAAGTCGCCGTTCCCGTACTCCTTCTCCGGATGAGTGCTGTCCTGTGGCTGCACGTCCCGATTCAACGTACCCTGGTCCAGAGCGTGGGCCCAGCTATAGCCGGCGACAAACGCGAGCCCGTGGGAGACACGCTGAGTCAGTGTGGCCTGCAGGGCGTTGTAGTTGGACTCGTACCCGTTGGTTAGGAAGTTGATGAACTCGAGGAAGGGGAACTTGGTGTTAAACGGGCGGCCAGCCTGTTCGCAGTGACTGCAGGCTTTCTCCGCCAGCGAATTCGGATCCACCTGGTTGATGTCGTAAACGCTGTACAGTTTTGTGCCCTTGCTGCCGACGTATCCCACCTGCAACGCCGTATTGCTGGTGAGGGCCTGCTGAACGTTCAGGTTCCAGTTGGCGACATAGGGAGTGCGGAGATTGTGGTTCACCCCCAGGATGTCACAAGGCACGGCGGAACAGTCGAGCGCAGAGGTATTGAAGACCGGCCCGGCAGTGGTCCAGTTGAGCGCACTGGTGTTTGTGGCCGCAGCCACGATCTTCCCGCCGCCAGGGACAACACCCTGAGCACCCGTAGGGACCACGTTCAGACCTGTAGTGGAAGCGTTATCCACTCCGTTCTGGCCGAGAAAGAGCGACATGTGCGGGATCTCATACATGATGCCGGCACCGGCTCGAACCACGGTCTTGGATTTGCTGGTGGGATCCCAGATAATACCCACGCGTGGAGCAAAGTTGTTGTGGTCACCGTTGTAGGGTGAACTAACGTCGCGCCCGACCTGGACCAATCCGACGTTCGGATCGAAGTTGCCCAACAGGTTATTCTGCTCCTTAATGACGGTACTCAAGTCGTAGCGCAATCCGAGATTGAGAGCGAAACGCGGGGACAGACGCCAGTCATCCTGAATGAATGCGCCAAAAGCCTTGATGTTGGCGTGCCGCTCGGAGTTCCCCACGAAGATACGACCCTTACTGGGAAAACCGGCGATGAAGTCTTCAAGCGGGCTGCTACTAGAAAACGCATTACCTCCGGTGAAGCGAATGCGCCCCTTGCCAAAACGATCGCGAATATTGTGCGTACTTCCACGGCGAAACTCGCCACCGAACTTGATGGCATGCGCGCCCCGCGTGTAGGACACGTTATCGATGAACTGGTAAGTTTGGTTGGGAGTGGTTAGCAGCGGCCAGCCGTGGTTGCCGCCCAGCGAAGTAAAACCGGAGACGGCGATTTCGGGCATGCCGAAGTTCACCGACTGGGTCACGCCCGTATTGATGCCGTAACTCTGGGGACTGCGGTTGTGGTCCACCGTGAGGATGGGCTGCGAGAAGCGGTTGTAGCCGAACTTGGCCTCATTCACCCAGCGGGAACTCGCCGTCCATGTCCAGTTGATGCCCACCAGCTGGGCCCGCGTGACGGCCTGCGACTGCCATTCCGGGCGCAGGACGGGTATGTCTTCCTCGGTCTGGACGCTGTCGCCAATGAAGTAGCGGCCAGTCAGGACATGGCGTTCGCTGACGTGGTAATCCATCTTGGCCAATCCGTTGTCCTCGCGGTTCGTGTTGGGAAAACCGAGAGTTACATTCCCGGGGCCGGCTGGGTTGGTTCCGTCGTTGTCGGGAAACAGCGCGGCCAAGGTTGTGCTTAGTGGGCTCGGCGTAAGTCCATGCGTCTGCACACTGGCAATTGCGTCCGGAATGCTGAACGAGGGGTCGCCAATGGAGATCGTAGCCGGGCTGGGGATGACCTCGGAGTTGCTTACCAGGTCGCGTGTTCCCTCGTAGGCAAGGAAGTAAAACAGGCGGTTGCGAACTACAGGCCCGCCGACGGTGGCGCCGAACTGGTGTAAGCGTACGGCCTTCTGTGGGGCGGGCGCCTTGTTGAACCAGTTGCGCGCGTCGAAGGCATTATTGCGGTCGAAATAATAGGCCGTCCCATGGATGTCATTGGTCCCCGATTTCAACCCGACATTGACGATGGCGCCGGGCTTCCAACCGTACTCGGCTGGGGGATTTTCTTCCGCGTTAAATTCCTGGATGGCATCGATCGGAAGGTGCGTAGCCGGGGTACCCTGGACTCCTTCGGCATTGATCACCGTGGTCGAGTAATAGGGATCATTGCCGTCGGTTCCATCCACGATGAAGTTGTTGTCTTCGGGGCGGTTTCCGTTGGAGCTGATGGAAAGAAAGCCTCCCCCCGGAAAGCGCTGCACACCTGGACGGAGGACAACCAGGTTCTGAAAGTCGCGGCCGTTCAGGGGAAGATCATTGATGGCCTTATTGGTGAAGGTGCCACCCAAAACGTCATTGGTGGTTTCAACTAACGGAGCCATATCCGTCACCTCTACGACTTCCGACGCCGCGCCCGGTTGAAGTTGAAAATCGACTCGTACGTCCCTGGCTACCTGTACCTCGATCGTGGGTCGCTCGGTCTTCTTAAAGCTGGGCGACTCGGCCGTGACCTTGTACACGCTAGGCACCAGGCTGGGTGCTACATACTCTCCCGATGTGTCGGTTGTCAGCGTCCGTGAGGTGCCGCGCTGGGTGTCGCTGATCACAACTCTTGCGCCGCTCACGACGGCTCCGGTCTGGTCCAATACGGTCCCCAGGATTCGACCTGTGTTGGTCTGTGAGAAAAGGGGACAATAGACCAGAAACAGCACGAGGCTAATACCTAGAACGCGAAAGGCTTTTCTTTGAACCCTAGCTACCCGAAGAAAGGCGGAGAACACACAGAGATACGGTTTGAGACCATTGTCCGTGGAGCGCATGGCTGCGACCTTGGCAAACGCCAAATGGCGCCGAGTCAGTCGTTAGCATCGTTTAGACCAAAAAGTGTAACGTACGTAAAAGTTGCATTAGTGTCAAGCAAAAATGTTGTGTGAGCTGCGTGGTAGCGGACGTGCGTGGGAACAGAACCGCGCGGCTCAACAGTCTGCCATTTTTCTTTAGCTCGTCTTCGATGCTCGCGTCCAAACCATGTAGTTCTTGCACACCCCCTGTCCCCTTGCCGTACCTTACTCGGACAGTGGTTTAGCAGCTCGCATTACGCAACATTTTTGGCACACTCACATCTACAATCGATTCAGAGGAGCGCCGCTTTCCTTAACATGACAAATGGTATTTGCAAGCTGTGCCTAGAACCGAAGCCGCTTATTCGGAGCCATCTTATGCCTCGCGCGCTGTACGATCTCTGCCGAGCACCTGATTCGGAGCCGGTATTTGTGAGCTCTGAACTGATGGTGCAGACCTCGCGGCAAACGCAGGATCACCTTCTCTGTGAAGGTTGCGACACGTCACTAGCACAAATGGCGAGGACTGGCTGTTTGCTGAAACTGGCGACACTCAACGATGGATTCCTTTTATACGAGATCCTTCGGAAAACGCCGCCTGATGCGGTCGAAGGGGACGTTGCCATCCATGGCGCAGCGCGCAATCCAGAAATCAATGTTGCAAGAATCGTGCATTTTGCCATGGGTATCTTTTGGAAAGCCTCAGTGCACCCTTGGAAAAAAGGACGAACCGAACCGCGGATTGAACTTGGCCCTTACAGCGAGAAATTAAGGATGTTCTTACGGGGATAATAGCCATTTCCTGAAGAGACAGTTTTGACCGTCGGCGTACAGAGGGCTGACGTCAAGTTTATAACTTTCATTGACCCTTACCGAGGCAGTGCGGCCGGGCATCGCAACTTTGTATTCCATGTTCCGGGAATGCAGTTTGTGCTCGCTGTGGGGAAGACGATTGATGCCGGGCTTAGACAATGCTGTATCCTGGGGAACCTGCTCCATCCGATAACGGTCCTCGATGTTTCGGAACGCATGATGGAGATATACCGTTCACAAACTTCGAAAGCTCACAGGGCGCAGAAGCTCGTCGAGTATTTAGAAGCTAGAAAACGTCTATGACGTCGCTCTCGCTGTGGGAGAGAGATGTGCGAAAAAGGGGTGGCGCTCTGTAGTCGTACGTCTTTGTCTCGCTTACCCGTAAAACGGGCCACTCTGGTGAGCCAAAATCACAAGGTTTCCACGTGTTGTAGACCTGTGATAAGAGCTTGCACCGGCCACGGCAGTTTCGCCGCGACCGGTGCGCGCATCGCCCTAATTGAACGGTTGGCAAGGTGTAAACCCGGGGTTCTGGATCGCGTCTGAGGTGCAGATGCCCTTAGTCGGGAGCTGTTCGGCTCCCGGCCCCGTGTACTTCAGGACGAAGAGTCCACCGTTGACGTCGACCACATAGATCAGACCATCTTTGAGGGTCGGGTAGCTCCACATGAGAATTTCCGGGATCGTTTTCGGGCGTTGCTGGATGAACGGGTGGGTTTGGAGCTTGAAACAGCCGTTAGCAGTGTCATCGAAGCAAAACCTCTCATCCCGGGGAGGAGCCGGAAAGAAGAAGCCCGCCTCCAGGGGCAGCGACGGATTGTCGGTGCTGACGACGCGCAAGCCACCTGACCAAAACGACTCGATCACGAGATTTGGAAAAACTAGCGGGTTGTGCGCAGAGAAAGTAACCAGCGGAGCTGCGAAGGTACCCACTCCGCCCTGGCTGAACTTCGCTACGTTCGCGCTGCAGTTCTCGAGGTTGTTCTCGGGAAGTGCGAACGCCCCGAATTGTGCAGGGAACATGGCCGGAGAGAGGCTACCCGGGTCCAAAGCCGACATCGAGGCAGGATCGCTGGATATGATCCGCACCCAGGCCCAGGGACAGGCCCCGGGTTCGTCCTCATCCACCAGATAGACATAAGGTCTCCCGGGAATCTTGAGCGCCGAGTGGGTCCCACTCTCGAATGGGGGGTGATAGTTGTAACGCGCCAGTGGGTCGAGATTCAGCTTGGTTAGGCAATGCCCGGTGGGGCTTGTCGTTGTAGGTGTAGTTGGATCACAAGACGTTTGCTGCGCCAAAGGGGTCGAATCAATTTCGTAGAACCCGAAGTTGTACGCGGAAACAAAGACCCTCGTTCCGTCGGTCGAGAGTGACATCGAGTGGACGGTTTGGTCGAACGCAAATGGGGGCTGAGCACCTGTAGCTGTGCCGGCAAATGTGGAAGGCACAGCCACGGTGGAAGGGATTCCTAGCGCCGTCATCGAGAACTCAGCCTTGCGGAATAGCGAGGCGTCCGTCGTACCCAGCGATGGCCCTTGCGCAATCCCGGTGAGGTCATACACCCGTATATCGACGGTGCCCGTCCGGCCGGTAAAGATCGGGGAAAAGTAGGAAACGTAGGCCAGAATCCTGTTTGGGTTTAGCGGGTCCCGCCAGAGAAAGAACTCGTGCGGCTTGTCTTCCAGCGCCAACGTGGCCTTGAGGTTGGCTCCAGAGATCGAGGTGCAGGGCGAAGGTACCTGGTAGATCTGCAATGCGTTTTGCACGATGGACCCCTTCGCGATTCCCAGGACGGCACTGTCGCCCCCGCGGCGGAGGTTCTCCACCACCAAAGTGTTAAGGTCATTGAGTGCCTTCAGCTCCCGTGCACTCGCACCCGGTATATGTGATAGAACCCCTGCGACGGTCGGAGTTGCGGGATTGGAGATATCGAGAACGAGGCTATCCTGGAAACCGTTACGGCTCCCGACGAAGGCACAGTTACCAGCGATGGCTAAACCTGCGTTCATCCCTCTCGGGATGCCCAGTAACGGGTCAACGAGAGGATTGCTACCCACGAGCTGCAGATTTTGCAGCAATCCCGGAGCAGGAATATTCTCCACTGCAGGCCGGGCCGTGGGAAGACTCGGGCTTGTGGTGCTCTGAGCGAATACCACGAACACTGAAAGCATGACAACCAGGACTCCGAGGCCAACTACCGAGACTCCTTTACAACGGTTCATGAGCCACATCCTTTCCCCTGCGCGTGTATCGTCGCACAGCGAGAGATTGGTTTTGTGGAAGCGTTCTATACCTCTCCATTTGCGATACGAGCGTGGCGAATATCCGGGCGTCGAGGCGAATCCAGCAAAGTCCTCCAGGACTCAGATTCAGGCCTTAGCATTTGCGTCTCACTCATACGACAGAGGAGCGCGCATCGTAGAAGAACAAGAGGCAAAAAGGATACACCATTTCGGAGGGTGCTGCTACGGCCTGGGGACGTTTGCCCGGCGAGTGCGATCCAAGATAAATAGGCACACAGCGAACTCTGGGCCGCGTCCGCCTCCAATGCAGAACTCTTCGTGGTTATCGCGAGTTGTCGCTTGCGCCGGCCAAGCCAAGGATGACGAGAGCCGCAGCACAGAGTAGTCCGATTCCCACATAACTGGGCTCTGGTTTCGACTCGGCGGCTATCAACGTGTAAAGCGACTGGGCTGTGATATACCCCGCCAACGCGACCAAAAGCCACCCAGTAATTTTGCTCGCAAATTGTTCAGTAATTCGGCGAGGTGAGCGAAAGCGTGCCAGTACCACTGCGGCAGACATGAGCTCGATGGCACTGTCACCCCCGAAGGCTGCAAGCGCCACGCTGTGCGCTCGAATTGCAGCCACGAAAGCAACAGCAACCTCAGCCACCATCCAAATAATTGTGAACCACTGAATCCTACGGATTGCCTGTTCAGTAGCGACCGTTCGAATGATTGGTGATTCAACCATGATGCATCACACCGGATGTGCGAATCCCTGATACGTGTAGGTCATAGGGCGCGGTCCCGGAAGATAATTCGTCCTCAGCTCGACAATCTGAAAACCTGCGCCCGTAAGGAGATCGTCGATTTTGCGATTGAGGTGGCAGCCCCCACTGATCTGCTTCCACACTGGAGTTATCCGATCTTGCCAGATAACTACGCCAGGATCGCTAGAGCGGCCATGTTCGACAAAAATTAGACGTCCGGTCGGTTTTAGGCTAGTTAGAACTCGTTTCGCCTGCTGAAGTGCTTCCGAAGAGTTGGGAATGCAGCAGAGCGTCCACGTCAGGACTGCCGTGTCGATACTCGCGTTTGGAAGTGGCAACGGCTCCTCAGCCGATTGCGAGAGACCTGGGCGGTGGTTGCCACAATAAGTTAGAGCGACAATCTGAAAAAACTCCAACCCACAACTCAACCCACAACTGCATTGCAAGTCTCCTTGTTGGGTGGTGCGGCAGGGTTAGTCAGAAGCCCTTCGCGCGGTATGCCTGCAAACATTTCTTGGCGGTTTCCAGTTGCGGGAAGCGACTCCCTTCCTGCTCGATCAGGAAATATTCGGCGCCGCCGACCTCCTTGGCTGCGCTCAAAATGCCCTTCCAATCCGCGACTCCTTCCCCGAAGAGAACCAAATACCCTTTGCCTGGGTCGGGGGACCACTCTTTCAAATGCAATGACCGTATCCGTCCAGGATTGGCCTTGATCCAGGCCACAGGGTCGGATCCCGTTTGCAGACACGTTCCCACATCGAGCTGTAGCATGATCGACGGCTTCGTCTCTTTGGCAAGAATCTCGATCGGCCGCACGCCGTTCACGGGTGTGAACTCCGGCTGGTGGTTGTGGTACCCAGCTTTCAATCCGACATGCTCCAATTGGTCGGCAGCTACATTCAGTTCCTCGGCGATCTTTTTCCAGCCGTCGAGGCCTGGTCCCGGTTGCGAACTGGCCATGACCATGTACCGGCTTCCGAGGACGTGGTTGAAGTCGATTGCTCTTTGAATGGTATCGTTCCGGAAATAGCTCTCGCTGTTGTGAGTCGAGAAACACCGGATGCCCAGGCCGTCCATCAGCGCCTTCATCTCTTGCACTTGAGCCGGAGTCCAGTCCAGGTAAGGTGCATAGAACTCAAGCCCCTGATAACCCATCGCTGCCACGGCGCGGACGGTTCCCTGAGGATCTTTCGCAAGCTCGTCGCGGACAGAATACATCTCCAATCCGACAGGAATCGTAGCCGCTGCCGCTGCGCGCCAGGCCCAAGGCAGCACCGCAGTGAAAGTGAGGAAGGTTCGTCTTGAAAGGCTATTCGTTCGCATGGAACACCTCGAGGGAGTTCTTGACCAATCAGTGCGCATACTACTCAGGACGAATGGTAATCGCAAACGATGGTGCTCGGATCGGAAGTTTGCCAGCCAAAATCGTTACTACTCCCGCCCAAGTAGGTCGAGTACACCAGGGCCGAACGGATCATAAAAGATTCGGGGAGTTGGTGGAGGACTTGAACAAACTCATAGACGCAAAAGAGAAACGATTCGAGCCGCTGCCCAAAAAGCCCTGAACAATTCAAAACAGCCCACTACCCATTAGTTATGACTGCGCGATCAGACCATCCAGACGTCACGACCTGTGACTGGACAGACGAATTTTGTGACTGTCGCGATCTAGGCACGATTTACAGCCTCATCACGAGGCTAGCGCAATTGCCGACCGCGGCTTTGGAGGTTGGCCTGAAGAAGCCAGCCGCAAAGGTCGGCCTCAACCAAGAAAGGCGTGAGTTAGGAGAATTGTGAACTTCAAGAGTCTCCAAGATCATCGTCAGCGCTGGCCCCGAAGCCATCCCCTTACTGCCCCTTTGCGTTGACTTCCCTCCAGAGCATCCCTACCATGTCGGTCTGAGGCGTGACCGTCATGATCGGCCAGACCATCTCGCACTACCGCATTTTGGAGAAGCTGGGCGGCGGCGGCATGGGTGTGGTCTACAAGGCGGAAGACACGCGGTTGCATCGCTTCGTCGCCCTCAAGTTTCTGCCTGATGACGTAGCAAAAGACCCGCAAGCACTAGCACGTTTCCAGCGGGAAGCAGAGGCTGCTTCTGCGCTCAATCATCCCAACATCTGCATGATTCACGATATCGGTGACCAAGATGGGCATGCGTTCATCGTGATGGAGTTTCTCGATGGCGCGACTCTGAAGCACATAATCGGCAATCGCCCAATGGAATTGGAAGCAGTGTTAGCAGTCGGCATCGAGATTGCGGACGCGCTCGATGCAGCACACTCAGCAGGCATCGTTCACAGGGACATCAAGCCAGCCAATATCTTCGTCAATAAGCGTGGGCACGCGAAGGTTCTGGACTTCGGACTTGCAAAGGTTACGAACCTCTCCGACCGTACGATCCAAGGAGCAGCGGCGGCCCAGCCGACGGTGATAAGCGAGGAGCTTCTCACCAGCCCGGGAGCAGCGTTGGGAACGGTCGCTTACATGTCACCGGAACAGGCACGGGCCAGGGAATTGGACGCACGCACGGATTTATTCTCGTTTGGCGCAGTCCTCTATGAGATGGCTACAGGCACCGTGCCGTTTCGTGGAGATAGCACAGCGATGATTTTCGACGCGATCCTCAACCGCGCGCCGGCCGCTCCGGCTCGGCTGAATCCGGACTTGCCGCCAGAACTGGAACGGATCGTCAACCGGGCGCTAGAGAAGGACCGCGAGTTGCGGTATCAGCACGCTTCAGAAATGCGGGCTGAGCTGCAGCGCCTGAAGAGGGACACGGATTCAAGCCGCAGTCCGATCGCTGCTGCTGCGGAACCGGTCATTCCCGTGAGCGGCGCTGGAAGGCCGGGGCTCACAACTTCCGCAGTCCCAGGGACCGCGCCGGGGGCGGCAGCAGCTGTTGCAGCGACATCGGCGAGCGGAACGGTTGCCGCGGGAGCTTCTGGCTCCGGTGTGGCGGCTGCCGAGGCAGTCCGGAAGACGCGATTGGGCGTCGTTGGGGTCGTCGTAGCGCTGGCGCTCGCTGCGATGGCGGCAGGCGGATATTACTTCCTGCACCGAACGTCGAGTGCGATTGATTCCGTGGCGGTGCTGCCGCTGGCAAACGCTACTTCAAACTCAGAAATGGACTATCTTGCCGACGGCATCACGGAGGGAGTGATCAACCATCTGTCGCGGCTGCCGGGGTTGAAGGTGATGGCCCGCACTACGGTTTTCCGCTACCGGCAGGCCCAGCAGGATCCGCTGCAAATCGGGCGCGACTTGAAAGTGGGCGCTGTCGTTGTAGGCCGCCTGAGTCAACACGGAGACACCCTTGACGTCGAGACTGAGATGGTGGATGTGAGTAACGGCTCGCAGATCTGGGGTGAGCAGTACCGGCGTCGAGCCTCCGATATCGCTACCGTACAGGACGACATTGCCTCCGACATTTCGGGCCAGCTGCGTATGAAGGTAAGTGGCGAAGAGAAGAAACACTTGGCAGAGCATGCCACCGAAAATAGCGAGGCCTACCAACTCTATGTGAAGGGACGCTTTTACCTGGCGCAGCGCACGCGCGAAAGCCTTTACAAGGCATTAGATCAATTCAACCAGGCAGTGGCCAAGGATCCGAATTACGCCCAGGCTTATGCCGGGGTGGCCGATGTATACGTCCTTCTCTCGGATCGCGAATGGATTTCCAACGATGAGGCCTCGCCCAAGATTCAGAGCGCAACGCAGCGGGCGATCGAACTCGACGCGACACTGGCCGAGCCGCATGCCGCCCTGGCAGTCGTGAAGGAGATGGCAGACTGGAACTGGGCGGGAGCAGAAGCGGAGTATCGAAAGGCGATTGGATTGAACCCGAACGACGTCACATCTCATCTCTGGTACTCAGCACTATTAACAAACCTGGGTCGATCCAAGGAGGCAATGGCTGAGAATGAGAAGGCACTGGCGCTCGACCCGGCCTCTCCCCAGATCAACGCGAATCACGCCGGCATACTCAATGACATGCACCGCTATGACGAGGCCCTGACGGAGTTGAACAAGCTTATTGCCGTCAATTCGGAATTTCCGGTTTTTTATGGAACCCGCGGCATCGTGTACTGGCACTTAGGAAATCAAGACGCGTCTGTCGCGGATTGGGCCATGGAGATGAAGAAGAGCGGGCGTCTGGAATGGGCGGAGGTATTCACTGCCGGATACCGGAAAGCGAAGCTGAGAGGGGCCTGCGAAGCGTTGATTGAGGTTCTGAAAACCGAGAAACAAAGGGAGTACGTCTCCCCTTACGAGATAGCGCGTTACTATGCGCTGATGGGAGACCGCGACCATACCTTCGAGTGGCTGGAAAAAGGATACGCGGAGCGGTCGGGGCGTATGGAATATACAAAGAACGAAGTTTGTTTTGAGCCCTTTCACTCTGATCCGCGCTATATCGACCTGCTCAGGCGCATGGGCTTGCCGCAGTGACCGCGTTTTCGGCTCTGGAAGGACGCCGACCCCGACATCCCCACCCTGAAGCAAGCCAAGGCGGAGTACGCGAAGCTGAAGTAGCCGCTTCCGAACTCATTGCTCGTTCCAGAAACAAGTGATTTTGGAACGGCTCAAGCAGTTTATTTCGACTGCAAAGAGTCAACAGGTTGCAGCCTTCTGTCTGTCGGCGTTTTTGGAACGCCACACGCGTCATTCATGTAATGGAGGCAATTTTCACTCTGGGGCACTGGGTCG
>Ga0070708_100000674_pt1 | contig 25901 bp, 19 predicted proteins | sample KBSK5503metaG_FD_65469 | JGI IMG/M metagenome (GOLD analysis project Ga0070708, IMG submission 65469) | Corn, switchgrass and miscanthus rhizosphere microbial communities from Kellogg Biological Station, Michigan, USA - KBS K5-50-3 metaG | ecosystem: Host-associated > Plants > Roots >... | reverse complement strand
GTGCGGCGCGCGCCCTTCGCATCCATCAAGATCATCGGCCGGTGTGACGGCCGCCGTTCTCTCATCGCGACGGCGAGCGGGCGGGCGTCCGCCGGGAGGGGATGTCCATTGACATCTTCGGCCGCCCAGCGCGCGCTCCACTCCTCAGCGGTGAGGGAGCCGGCTTCGACGTACCGCAGGCCGAGGACGACCTCGGCTGCTTCGTTGTAGTACACAAGGACGCCGTCCCGATCGACGAGGAACAGTGGTGTCGCCACATTGTCGGCAAGCTCCCGCATCATGATCAGAGGGAGTGGCTGCTGCCCGTTGTGCGACATGTTGCCGTGAGCGTATCCCCACGCTCATCGACGGAACAAGGTTTGGTGAGCTACTTCCGCTTCGCGCCGCGCGCAGGCGTTTTCGGAGCGGCCCGCTTTACGTGAGCCGGACGACTCAATCGACGCAGTTTCCTCTTCCCGTTCGAGGAACGCAGGAGCTTCGCTTTCGCAGCCGTTCCGAGCAGCTTGCCCACCCGCGGGTCGTCCCCGAGGAGCTGACGGAAGTCGTGAACAGAGTACGAATCGAGCACGGTCGTCGCGCGCGCCCGTGCGGTCGCGGCGCGGGGGAATCCGAGCAGAGGCCCGAGCTCTCCGAAATACTCGCCGGGACCTACGGTGGCCACGATCTCCTCGCCGCCGTCCGCGCGCTGCCGCACGATCTCGACTTCGCCTTGCTCGACGATGTAGATGAGGTCGCCGCGAGAACCTTGCAAGAAGATGATCTCCCCGGACTCGAAGCCGATGCGTCGCTCGGGCTGCTCGGAAGTCAGTTGCGGCGCCATGTCGATGACGCGGTCGGCTAGAGGCACCATCCGATAGTCGTGTGTCGCGATGACGACCAGACGACCGGGCGTCGCAAGCTCGCGGATCAGCCGCAAGATGCTCTCCACTTGGACGTAGTCCAAGTGGGCGGTCGGCTCGTCTGCAAGCAGGAGCGGCGGGTCCCACGCCAGCGCGCGCGCGATCGCAACGCGTTGCTGCTGTCCCCCCGAAAGGTCGCCGGGCTTGTGGTGCATGCGCTCGCTGAGCGACACCGTCTCGAGCAGCTCCGTCGCTTTCTTTTTCGAATCATGATGCGAAACGCCGGCCGCGCGCAGCGGCGCCGCGACGTTCTCGAGTGCCGTCAAGCTGGAGATCAGGTTGAACGCTTGGAAGCAGATCCCGACGGTGTGCCGCCGGTACGCGCCGAGCGCTTCTCCCTCGAGCTCCGTGACCGAGATATCGCCGACATGGATCGATCCCGACTGAGGCGACAGGATCCCGGCGAGACACGAAAGCAGCGTCGTCTTCCCGCAGCCGCTCGGACCTAGGAGCAGGACCAGTTCGCCCGTTGAGGCGGTTAGGTTCAGCGAGTCGATCGGGCGGACGATGTAGTCGCCGCGCGCGTACTCGACGGTAAGGTCTTTGATCTTGAGTTCGGTCATCACGGGCCGCCGAATGCAAGTGCGGGATCAACAGAGACCGCGCGTCGGATCGCCGAGACACTCGCAAGGAGCCCGACGACCAGCGCGATCACGGGAAGCAGAAGCACCGCCCGCATCGGGATCGCGAGTGGGATCGGAAACAGTGGTCGAAGCAGGCGAGCAACACCGATCGCGAGCACGGCGGCTGCGAGCGACAAGAGAACGGATTGGATCGAAAGCCCGGCGAGCAGAGAGCGTGAGGACGAGCCGGTCGCCTTCATGACGGCGAAGTCCCTGCCGCGCTCGAGTGCCGAGAGGTAGATCACCGATCCGATGATCATCGCTGCGACGATCCATAGAAGGAACTGCAAGACGTTTATCGCTCGGATCGACTGCTTCAGCGGTCGAAGCATGTCGTCGAGCGCCCCTTGGTTCGACATCACGGAAAGGCCCGGTGGCAACGAAAGCGGGACGCCCTTCGTCACGATCGCCGTGACGAAGGGTGCTCCGCCAAACGCCAGCGCCTGTGCATCGGGGAGCGCGATGTATACGTTCGGGAGCCCACCGTTGAACGACAGGCCCTTCGCCGTGCCGACGATGGTAAGCGTCCGGTTGCCCAAGTGGATCTTCTGCCCGAGCTTGAGCTTCAGCGCCGTGCTCGTGACGGCTTCTCCCGCTCGCTTGATGTTACGGCCCGATGTCACCGGCGGCGTTCCCAACCCGCCGACGATATGCCCGATGACGTTAACGTCGCGAAGGCTCGACGTTCGGACCACTTGATGGACGATGATCAAGGGGGCGGCGCGCGAGACGCCGGGTCGATGGGAGACCTGTGCGACGTCGGCCCGGGGCATCGTTGCCAGCGTCGTGAAGGGTCCCGGAGCGCCCTGCGGGAGGACCCAAGCGTCGGCCCCGATCGCGTTCAACGTGCGCTGCGCCTCCGAGTGGAAGCTGGAGCCGAGCCCCGACATGAGGACCGTCATCGCGAAGACGAGCGCTGCACCCAGCACCGCGATCGCGAAGCGACGCCGCCTCCACTGAAGATCCCGGAAACTGATAAGCCACATCCGTCCCGCCCCCTGCGATGGTGCCGCCGCCGACAGCTCCACCGGCACCCGTTGAGTGTTTTCTTACGCGCCCCCCTCGAGGACTCTGAGGTGGCTCGTAGCTTCCTCAGGCTCGTGGTCTTGGGCGTCACGGAGGCGCGCGGTGAGACCTTTCAAGATCTGCCGGCTGACCGGCGGGAAATCCGAAAGCATCGTGAAGAACTCACGAGGGTCGAACACGTACAGCGTCATCGGACTCCTTGCGACAACGCTTGCAGACCGGGGTTTCCCGTCGATGAGCGCCATCTCGCCGAAGAAATCGCCGCGCTCCAACATCGACACCTTCCGGTCGCCGACGAGGACATCTGCGCTGCCCGCTGCGATCACGTAAAACTCGCGACCCGGCTGGCCTTCTTTGGCGAGAACCTGGCGGTCCTTCGCATGCACCTCTGTCCCGAGGTGGCTGAGCTTCCGCAAGAGGCGGTCGCCGCAGTCCGCGAAGATCAGCAGACTGCTGAGTGAGCTCACCGGTACCCCGTTCCTGAGCACATCCGACCCCCTGCGTCGGGCGTTCGTCGGTTTCGTGGGGTGACTGTCGCGTACCCCCCTTGCGTTCGGCTTGCTTCCCACTGAAAGGCTGCTCGCGGCTATTGACGGAGGCATGCGACCTAGGCGGAACATACGCTGGGCCGAACGAGAGGCCTCGTGGGGGTATCCGTGGGCATGCGTTTCCGGATCTTGGGCCCAGTCGAAGCGCGCACGGAAGAGGGTCGTATCCTCAACCTCGCGGGACAGAAAGCGCGCGCCCTCCTCGGCGTCCTTCTTCTGAACGCCGGCAAGGTGATCCCGGCAGACGAGCTTGCCGTCCGCCTCTGGGGTGACGCGCCCACGGCCTTGAGCAGTCTTCAAGTTCAGATCTCGCGGTTGAGGAAGATGCTCCTCGAGTCCAACGGCGGCGTGCCTCTGGTCAACAAGCGGCCGGGTTACGTGCTGGACGTCGATCCGGCACACATCGATGCAGGGCAGTTCGACCTGCTGATCCTCGACGCGTCGAAAGCACTGTCGCGGAACGACCCTGCGACCGCGGTCTCGATCTTCTCCGAAGCGCTTGCGCTGTGGCGAGGTCCCGTCCTGTCCGACGCGGGGCTGACCGGACCGGTGTCTGCGGAGATGATGCGACTCGAGGAATCGCGCATCGCCGCTATCGAAGCCCAAACCGAAGCCGAGCTCGCGTGTGGCCATCACAAAGAGATCGTCAGCAAGCTTGAAGGCCTGTTGATCGAGCATCCCTTCCGCGAACGCCTCTGGGCGGCGTCGATGCTCGCGCTGTATCGGTCTGATCGTCAGGCGGACGCACTGCTCGCATTCCACCGTCTTCGTTCCTTGCTGTCCGACGAGCTCGGGATCGACCCGAGCGCCGGCGTGCGACAGTTACACGAAGCGATCCTCCGTCAAGATCCGTCGCTCGATTGGATCGAGCAGCCGGTAGAGCAGAACGAAGAGCCGTCGTTCCCGTTGCCTCCGCCGTTAACCGGCGGCGTCCCCTCCTCATTCGTCGGGCGCGAGGCGGAGCTCGACTGGTTGACCAAGATCTGGCACGCAGCGCGCGACGGCGACCGCCGTCTTGCGCTGATCGCAGGGGAAGCAGGGATCGGCAAGACGCGTCTCGCGTTTCAAGTCGCGCGCATCGCGCACTCCGAGGGCGCCACTGTGCTCTTCGGGCGATGCGACGAGGAAGCCATCGTGCCCTATCAGCCGTTCGTCGAAGCGCTTCGGCATCTGGTGATGAACATCCCGCTCGAGATGCTAGACGCGCGCATCGGCTCCCGGCGCGGTGCTGAGCTTGCGCGTCTCATCCCCGAGTTGCGCGAGCGGATGCCGAACGTGCCTCCATCCGAAGGTGAGACCGAAAGTCAGCGTTACCGGCTGTTCGAAGCGGTTACGTCGCTTCTGATCGAGACCTCAGCACTCACTCCCGTGCTGGTCGTGATCGACGATATCCAGTGGGCGGACCGCGCCAGCACCCAGCTTCTGCGTCACGTCTTACGCCCGGGGGAAACGGGCGCCCTGCTCGCCGTATGCACGTATAGGGACGCGGCGGTTTCACCTCACGACCCGCTCGCGGATCTCCTCGCAGATCTCCGGCACGACCGCCTCGGAGAGAGGCTTCGTCTTGAGGGCCTATCTTTCCCTGAAGTCGCCGACCTTTGCCGTACCTACGCATCCGGCGATGACCTCCCCGTGCCGGTGTTCGTCGAAGCGCTCCGGCAGAAGACGTCGGGGAATCCGTTCTTCATCGAAGAGATCCTTCGCCACCTCGGCGAGGTCGGCGCAGAAGCCGGCAAGATCCCGTGGGATTCGCTCTCTTGGGTTGAAGAGGTCGGCCTTCCCGAAAGCGTGAGAGAGGCGGTAGAGCGCCGGCTCGCTCGCTTGACCGAGCAGACGAAACGGATCCTGGGGCTCGCGGCCGCAGTCGGGACGGAGTTCGGCGGCGCCGTCCTCGAACGGCTCGCGGAGGTCCCGGGCGACGACGTGATGGATTCCCTCGAAGAAGCGACTCGCATCGGCATATTGGTGGAGCTGCAGGGTGGGTTCGCGCGATACGGATTCGCCCACGCTCTCATCCGCCAGGCGCTGTACGAGCGTTTCCTGTCGATCCGCCTTGTTCGACTGCATCGCCGCATCGGTGAGGTGATCGAAGAGCTCTATGCGCTCGATCTTGAGCCGCACTACGCGGAGCTCGCCCACCACTTCTACCTGGCGGCGCCCGGCGGCTCCGGGGAGATCGCCGTCCGCTACGCACGACTGGCAGGCGAGCAGGCCATGAACAAGCTGGCGTACGAGGAGGCGCAGCAACACTTCAGACACGCGCTCGAGATCCTTGAGGAAACCGAGAGCGGAGACGGCCGGAGTCGATGCGAGGTTCTCCTTTCGATGGGAGATTCTCAGTGGCGGGCCGGCGACCACCTTCCCGCGCGCGCGACGTTCGAACAAGCCGTCGGCCTCGCGCGGTTGCTGAACGACGAAGTGCTCCTTGCGCGCGCTGCTCTGGGTTTCGGCACCGGTTTCGGCGGCTATGGACAAACTGTTCGTTCGAACCCAACATTGATCGGTTATCTCGAAGAGGGCCTTAACGCGGTCGGGCCCGCCGACAACCCTTTGCGCGTAAGGATGCTGACGCGTCTTGCGATCGAGCTCTACTTCACCCCACAGGCAGAGCGGCGCGCGCAACTCGCGGATGAAGCCGTGGAGATGGCTGAGCGTCTCGGTGACCTGACCGCGTTGCTTATCGCACTTCAAGGACGCCAGTGGGCGACGCTTGGTCCCGACACGCCGCTCGATGAACGTTTGGACGCAACGCAGATGGTCGTGCGCCTTGCGCGCGATCTCGGCAACAAGGAGGTTCAGTACCTCGCGCAATTCCTGCTCGTGATCGGGCTGATGGAGCGAGGCGACTTGCGCGCTGCCGACGAAGCCGTCGCGTCGGCGCAACAGCTCGCCGAGGAGCTTCGGATGCCCGGGTTCCTGCCGTGGGTGACCGCGTACCGCGGGATGCGCGCGTCGCTGGCCGGACGCTACGAGGAGAGCGACCTGCTCACCGCGCAAGCGCTCGAGCAGGCGATCAGCCTTCAGCTGGATCCCGAAGTCACCATGATGATCATCGGGGGCCAAATGGTGACGCAGCAGGTTTCCCGCGCACACATGCCCGAGATGGTTGCCGTCCTGAAGACGATGGCAGACGAGAATCCGCACCACCCCGTGATCCGATGCACCGTCGCGCTCTTCGGCGTCCGCGAGGGCCGATTCACCGAGGCGCGCGAGGCGATCGACCACCTCGCGAGAGATGATTTCGCGTCGCTCCCACGCGACGGGAACTGGCTGATGTCGATGTGGTGCTTGGGGGTGGCAACCGCCGCTCTACGAGACACCGAGCGGGCGGCGGTTCTCTACGAGCGGCTGCTGCCTTTCGCCGACCGGTGGGCGCGCTCGTCCACCTCGATCTGCTTCGGGCCGGTAACGACCGCACTCGGGATGATGGCGACGTCGCTGAGGCGGTTCGACGAAGCGGAGGCCCATCTTCGTTCGGCGGTCCAAGTCACGGACGAGCAGCAGACGGTATCGCTCCACATGCTCGCGCAGCGGGAATTCGCCCTCCTGCTGTATGTCCGGAACGGACCCGGAGACCATGCCAAGGCGCTGGAGGTGCTGGACGAGGTCATCGCACGCGCGCGGACACTCCGCACCCCTGTTCTCGAATCGAGTGCGGCCTCTCTAAGGGCGCGCGTTCTCGCCCGCGCTACCCACGGAGGGAAGGGCAAGACTTCGAGGCGCTGACCTGCGGTTTCTCGCGGTTCAGCGATGTGAAAGCGTTGTGTAGGGCTGCTCGACAACAATCTGGTCCACGGCCGTTGCACGGGAGGCGTGAGTGTTCACATACATGGTGCCGATCGAGTCGCTGAGAGCCATCGAGCTCTTCGCAGGATGCGACGACAAGCTGCTCCGCCAGCTCAGCAGGCTCGGGACGGAAGTTCACGCCAAAGCTCGTCAAGTTCTTGCGCGCGAAGGAGACGTCGGGCGCGAGTTTTACGTCGTCGTCGACGGGCTCGCCTCGGTAGAGCATGCAGGCGAGCGGATCGGCACGGTGCAGCGGGGGGACTTCTTCGGCGAGATGGCTCTGGTCGACGGCAAACCCAGGTCGGCGACCGTCGTCGCTTCGACACCGATGACCCTTTACGTCTTCGACCCGCGCGAATTCTTCAGCCTATTGGACGCATTTCCACCGGTGAGTAAGAAGATCCTTACCACGCTGGCCGGGCGGCTTCGAGCGGCCCAGGACCAGCGATCGGATGCGGGTGAAGTGGGCGCCTGAAGCAGGGCAAGGGGATCACGTTGCACGTTGCAGCGGCTGAACGGCGGCTGATGGACCGGGCTCTTCTGACCCTTCTGTTCACGGACCTGGTCGGATCGACCGAGCTCTTCCAGCGACTCGGCGATGAGGGTGCCGGCGAGCTGCTTCGCACATATTTCAGGGTCCTTCGCGAAGCCGTGGCGTCCCACGGCGGCCAGGAAGTGAAGACGCTCGGCGACGGCATGATGGTCGTGTTCGAGACGACCGAGGATGCGTTCGACTGTGCCGCGTCGATCCAGCGAACGCTCGAGCTTCTCAACCGGGCCGGAAGCAGCCATCTGGGTGTACGCATCGGGATCAACACCGGAGACGTCATCCGCGAGGAAGGCGACTACTTCGGGATGGCAGTGGTGCTTGCCAAGCGCCTGTGCGACCGCGCGCTCGGCGGACAGATCCTCGTTTCCGAGCGCGCGCGCTCCGCCGGCCGCCGATCGACGCACGAGGCTCGAGATCTCGGTGTCCTGTCGCTGAAGGGCGTCGCCGACCCGGTTCGCATCTTCGAGCTGGTGTGGGGAGGGCTCGGGGAGGATCTCGCCTCCGGGCCCGCCGGCGCTGTCGGGCCCGACCTCGTCGCCATCGCGCACGCGCCGACGACGGCGGGTGTGCCGCTCGCCGGCGTGCTCTCTGCTTCGTACGGCGGCGCGTTCCTCGGGCGCACCGAAGAGCTCGATCGGCTCACGTCGATCGCGACGCAACCGGGGGTCCATCGCGACCTCGTCCTCGTCCCCGGCGAGCCCGGGGTCGGGAAGACGCGGTTGTGCGCGGAGTTCGCTCAACGAGTGGCTACAGATGACGTGCTTGTTCTCTACGGGCACTCCGCCGAGGAGAACCTCGAACCGCTTCAGCCTTTCATGGAGTCGCTCTCTCATTTCCTTGCGTACGTGGACGACGAAGCGTTCTGGACTCGGCTCCGAACCGACCCGGCCGTCGCGGAGCTCGCGCCATTCGTCCCCGAGATCGCGCGCGCGATGCCGGCCGGTGACTCGGCCGCAGTTGAAGACGTCGACACGGGTCGGTTCCGGCTGTTCGACGCGGTCCGTCACTTGTTCGACCTGATCTCGATGCAGTGGCCGCTCGTCCTGCTCTTCGACGACCTGCACTGGGCCGACAAGCAGAGCCTGCTCCTTTTGAAGTACATCGCGCGCGCGGACGAGCGCGGCCGTCTGCTCGTCATCGGCACCTACCGACCGTCGGACGTGATGGCCGGAACCCCATTCGAGCGCGTGCTTCCGGATCTCCGGCGGATGAAGCACGGCGATGAGATGAGGATCGAGGGGCTCCGGGAAACCGACGTGCTAAATCTGGTTCACGAATGGGCCGGCAGCGATCCCTCGGCTGAGCTGGTTCGAAGCATCCACCGGGACACCCAAGGCAATCCATTCTTCATCCGTGAGGTTCTTCGCCATCTGCTTGCGACGGGAGCGCTTCGGGAGACTGCCGGTCGCGTCACGTCGACGGTTGGACTCGATGAAGCCGGTGTTCCGGACGGAGTTCGGAAAACGATCGAGCGACGTCTCGCCCATCTCGGCGAGCAAGCCAACGAGGTGCTCTCGGTCGGTTCGGTCATAGGCCGGGAGTTCGACCTTCGAACGATGCGCCGGGTTTCATCCCTTCCGACGGACAGCCTCCTCGAGGCATTGGATGAAGCCACAGCGGCCAAGATCATCGCTGAGGTTCCCGGACGCGAGCCTGCGTATCGCTTCGAGCACGCGCTCACCCGTGAGACGTTGTATTCGAGGATCCCCGGTGGTACGAAGGTGCGGCTCCACAGCGCGATCGGCGACGCGATCGAGGTGATCCATGCCGCCGATCTTGGGTCGCACATCACCGAGATCGCCGATCATCTGCTGCTGAGTGCGGGCGCGGCCGAGCTCGACCGCACAGCCGACTACGCGATGAGGGCGGGGATGTTCGCACTTGCGCGCCTGGCGTTCGAAGACGCAGCGAACTTCTTTAGGCGTGGGTTGGCGCTGCTCGACGAACGAAAGCCGTCGCACCTCATCCGCCGCTGCGATTTCCTCTTAGCGCTCGCCGAAGCAGAGAGGCGTTCAGGCGAAACGAGCGAAGCGCGCGCGTCGTTCGAGGCTGCAGCCGAGCTTGCGAAGGAGCTTGGGTCGGGCGAGCGGCTCGCCGTTGCGGCTCTCGGTTGTGGGGCCGTCGGTTTCGGGGCGATGTGGTTCGGGGAAGGACGCTCGGACGCGGGATTGGTGCGGCTGCTCGAGGAGGCGCGCGAAGCGCTCCCACCCGGGAACAGCAGGTTGCGCGCGCGGCTCCTCACGCGCGCGGCGCAAGAGCTCTTCTGGTCGCCGGAGCGCGATCGGGCGGCTGAGCTCAGCAGCGAGGCGATCGAGATAACTCGGAGGATCGGCGATCCCGCCGAGCTTGCTGCCGCCTTGCTGGGTCACTTCTCCGTTCGGGTCGGGCCGACGCACATCGACGAACGAGCCGCTCTCGGCGACGAAGCGCTCCGCTTGGCGCAAGAAGCCGGCGACGGCGATCTCGCGTTGCGCGTCCGCGCATTCAGAGCGATCGTGCACGCGGAGCGGGGCGACCGCGACGCATTGGACGCGGAGGTCGCCGAGTACCTCCGTATCGCGGGCGATCTCCGGCAAGCGCATCACCTGTGGTACGCGAACGTGCTTCAAGCGGCTCAAGCCATGCTCGACGGCCGGTTCGACGAAACGGATCGTTTGGCGAAGCTTGCCGTGGACCTCGGCAAGCGCGGAGATGATCGTAACAACGCATTCCTGTTCTACGGCGGCCAGATCTTGACGCTCCGCATGCTCCAAGGAAGAGGCGGCGAGTTCGAGTCTTCGATGAAGGGTTTCGAGGACGAATATCCGTCACTGCTCGTGTGGCGCGCGGCGCTAGCCCACCATTTCTCGGAAGCCGATCGTGCCGAAGATGCACGCCGCGCATTCGATGGGCTCGCCGCCGACAACTTCGCCGCGGTGAGCCAGGACGCGTTCGGCATGAACTCGCTCGGCTCACTTTCTCTCGTGTGCGCCTACCTGCAGGATGCGCAGGCTGCTCGCCATCTGTACGAACGGCTGCTCCCGTACGACGGACGGTATGTGTGGATCCCACCGGCCCTGGGCTCCCTCGGTCCCGTGTCGTTCCACCTCGGCCTGCTTTGCGCGGTGATGCGCCGCGATGCCGAAGCGTTCGCGCATCTCGAGGACGCCCTCGGGCATAGCGATCGGATGCGCGACAGGCCGTGGCACGTCATGGCGCAGTTCTCATTCGCGATCGCGCTTCTTCTTCGTCGCGACGCCGGAGATTTCGAGCGCGCCTACGAGCTTCTCGACGAAGCTCGCGCAAGCGCAGAGGAGATGGGACTTCGAAGCCCGCTGGACCGGCCGCTCGCGCGCCTGTTCTTCACCATCGCGGATGAGCGCGGATACCGAGAGGATATCGAGTCGGTCCTGCACGAGGTGGCCGACACGAGCGACGGTGGTACCGAGGGGTCGCGCGCACAGCAGCAGCCGAGCAGGATGAAGGCCGCGTTGCGTCGCCGCGGGTTGAAGCATCTATCCAAGATCGTCAAGAACGCGAGCGACGAGGACTTGATCGACCGCTTCCGGTCGCGCGCCGTCCAGCGCGCGCTGTTCACGGCCACCGCGATGTCGTTCGTTCCCGATCAGGCCTTCGGTTTCGAAGGCACGATCGCATACGAGCTCACCGCCATTGCCGATGCATCAGGATGCATCCCCGAGGCCGATCGCTGGACGATCACGGTTTCCGGTGGAAAGGCGGTCGCCCGTCGCGGCAAGCCCGCCTCTCCAGACGTCTCGGTCCGGATCGGGCTGGCTGATTTCGTGCGGATCGTTGCGGGGGAGATCAACCCGATCGGCGCGATGCTCGGCGGCTTGACCGAAGTAGAGGGAGACCTCGCCGTCGCGTCGCGCCTCGTCGACATGTTCGGGGGTACCGCGGAAGAGTGACGCGAAAGAACACCGGTCTCGAGGGCCGGTGGCGTCGGGGATAGGGGTTACCGCTCGCCTTGGGCGGCGCGCAGCCGGAGCGTCATCGTCCGGAGGATCCGCTTCGATACCGACGGGTAGTCGTTGAGCAGGCTTGCGAACTCCCTGGGGTCGAAGACCAGCAGCTCCATCGGCGTGGTGGCGACGACGTCGGCGGACCGAGGGAGGCCGTCGATCAGCGACATCTCCCCGAAGAAACCGCCGGGGTTGAGGGTGGCGATCGCGACACCTTCGTGACGAACCTCGGCGTCGCCCTCGACGATCAGGTAGAACTCACGCCCTTGTTTGCCTTCCCGGGTGAGCGCGCCGCCGGCCTCGATCCGAACGGGTGTTCCCAGGTTGCTCAACTTCTTGAGCAGCCGGTCGTCGCAGCCGGAAAAGATGTCGAACCGCCGGAGGATCTCCACCGGAGCCGAGCCTTTGGTCTTCATCCTTGCCTCCTCACGGACGTCGTGGGGCACAGTCTGGCCGTCCTGGATTTCAGTTCACTTACAGGTCACTGACGTCCGGGGGCTGGGCGACCACCGCCCCGAAGCAAAAGGTGCCCTTTCCGGGCAGGGATTACCATCGGGGCTCGTCGAACCTTGAGGGAAGGCCGAGAGGGACACCGGCGAGGCTGCCGGTGAGCTCGAGCGCGGCTGGGCGTGGGGGAACAATGCGGTTCAAGATTCTTGGCCCCATCGAATTGGTCGACCCCTCGAATCACCCCATCGATCTCAAAGGCGCTAAAACGAGGGCGCTGCTTGGACTTCTCCTTTTGAGTCCCGGCCGGGTCGTTTCTTCGGACGAGATGATCGACCGTCTCTGGGCGGGTGCGTCGCCCCACGATGCCCTCGGAACCCTCCAGGTGCACGTGTCCCGGCTGCGGAAATCGCTCCAGGATGCCAACGCTGGGATCGAACTGGTCAGCAGGAAGCCCGGCTATCAGGCGGAGCTTGATCCCGACGAGCTCGACGCGACCTCGTTCGAACGCCAGCTCGGCGAGGGACGGGCCGCGATGACCGGTGGCGATCCGATAACCGCGGCCGGGCGACTCGCTGAGGGCTTGTCGCTATGGAGGGGCTCGGTCCTTGCCGACGTCGTCTTCTCGGGCCCGGCCATAGCGGAGATCACACGGCTCGAGGAAGCGCGCGTTCGCACGATGGAGCTGTGGGTCGAAGCCGAGCTTGCGAGTGGCCGTCACAGGGAGATGGTCAGCCGCCTCGAAGCTCTCGTCGCGGAACATCCGCTTCAGGAGCAGCTGTGGGGATCCCGGATGCTTGCGTTATATCGATCCGAGCGTCAGGGAGATGCGCTGCATGCGTTCCAAGAGCTTCGGACGTTGCTATCGGAGGACCTGGGGATCGATCCAAGCCCCGCGATCAGGGCACTGCACGAATCGATCCTGAGGCAAGAGCCGTCTCTCGACTGGGTGCCGCCGGATATCCGCACCGCAGCGGTGCCCGTCGGACCGGCCGACCGCGTCACGCTGCCCGCCGAGTTCCTATCGTGCGAGCCCGCCGATTTCGTTGGGCGTGAGCCGGAGCTGGAATGGTTGCGCGGGATATGGGACCGCGTTCTAGCGGGGCGATGTGAGCTCGCGCTTCTGACCGGAGAAGCGGGGATAGGGAAGACGCGCATCGCTGCGCACTTCGCGCAGGAGCTGAACGCGGCGGGAGCCAACATCCTTCTCGGCCGGTGTGACGAGGACGCCATCGTTCCATATCAGCCCTTCGTCGAAGCGATCCGGCGGTACGTGCTTTCCTCGCCGATGGATGTGCTGAGAACAAGGCTCGGCGACCGGCGTGCGGCCGAGCTCGCGCGTCTCATCCCCGAGTTGCGGGAGCGGATCCCCGATCTTCCGGAGCCACCGAGGGGAGAAGCGGAAACGCAGCGCTATCGATTGTTCGAATCGATCGCGTCATTCCTCTACGAGTTCTCGGCAGCGGCGCCGTTGCTCGTCGTCGTCGACGATCTTCACTGGGCCGATCGTTCGACGCTCCTGCTTCTTCGGCATCTGGTTCGACAAGGAGAGGCCGCTCGGATCCTGTTCCTTGCCTCGTACCGGGAAACGGAAGCGAGCGGCGGGAATGCGCTCGCTGACTTGCTAGCCGACCTACGCCGGGAACGCATCGGCGAGCGCTTGCGTATGGAAGGGTTCTCGTTTCCCGAGGTCGCTGCGCTCTGCCGCCACTACGCGCGCAAGGAGGAAGACCTGCCGACACCGGTGTTCGTCGAGGCGCTCCGACGCGAGACGCAAGGCAACCCGTTCTTCATCGACGAGGTCCTGCGTAGTCTTTCGGTACAGGCGACATCGGGCGAGCAGCCCTGGGCATCGGCTGCTCGCGTTGAAGAGATCGATCTGCCCGAGAGCGTGCGCGAGGTAGTCGGTAGGCGCCTGCTGCGACTCGGGAGGGATGCTCGAGACCTGCTTTCGATCGCCTCGGCGATCGGGGCGGAGTTCGATGTCGATCTCGTCGAACGGTTGATGGACGCATCGGGAGAGCGGATCCTCGATGCGATCGAGGAGTCCGTCGAGGCCGGCGTGCTCGTCGACCAACAGACCCGGTATGCGTTCTCACACGCGCTGATCCGCCGCGCGCTCTACGACGGGCTGAGCGGGATCCGCCGCGTTCGGCTGCACCGGAAGATCGGCCAGTCGATGACCGAGCTGTACAAGGACAATCTCGAGCCGCATCTCGCCGAGCTGGCACATCACTTCTATGAGGCCGCGCCGGGCGGGTCGTGGCGCGAAGCGGTCGAGTTCGCACAGCTCGCGGGTGCGCGCGCGATGAGCCAGCTCGCGTACGACGAGGCGGCGCGCCACTTCCGTGCGGGGGTCGAGGTCCTAACCGAAACGGGTGAGGGAGATCCCAGGACGAGATGTGAGCTCCTGCTCGCGCGCGGCGATGCGCAGTGGCGCGCCGGAGACACCATCCCGGCGCGCGACACCTTTTTCGAGGCAAGCGCGATCGCGCGCGACTTGGACGATGCGACGCTGCTCGCTCGTGCTGCGCTGGGCTACGGGACGGGTCTCGGCGGGTATGCGCGCTCGATACGCGCCGACCCGACGCTGATCGGTCTGCTGGAAGAGGCCCTGGATGAGCACGACCGCGGCGACGACGAGATCCGCGTGCGGCTGCTCGCGCGGCTCGCGATCGAGCTTTATTTCACCCCACAGCTGGAGCGGCGCCGCCATCTCTCGGGCGAGGCCGTGGAGATGGCGCGTCGGATCGGCGATCCGGTCGCGCTGCTCGTCGCGCTGCACTGCCGCGAGTGGTCCAACCTCGGTGTCGACGTGCCCTTGGACAAGCAGATAGCGGCTGCCGATGAGATCCTCTCGCTCGCAGAGGCACAGGACGAGAAAGAGGTCGCGTACCAGGCTGCGTTCTTGCGCGTGATGGCGCTGATCTCGGCGGGAGACCTCGACTCGGCCGACAAGGCTGTGGAGGTCGCCGAGCGCATCGCATCGGAGCTACGCATGCCCGGGTTCTTGCCGTGGGTGGTCTCGTATCGAGCGATGCGTGCGAACCTCGCCGGCCGTTTCCAGGACGCGCGGGATCTTGCGATGCGCGCCGTCGAGCAAGCGAACGCACAGCACTCCGACCCGGAGGTGTCTTTGACGCTTCTCGGCGGCCAGTTGATCTCGTTCGAGCTGTACCAAGCGGGGTTCGAACAGCTCGTTCCGATGATGCAGATGGCCGTCGTCGAGCTGCCGCAGCACCCGCTCGTCCGCTGTTCCCTTGCGATGCTGGCGGCCGAGGCTGGGGACGAGGCCATCGCCAGAGAACACTTCGAGATCCTGGCGCAGGATTCGTTCTCCGGGATCCCGCGCGATGCGAACTGGCTGATGGGGATGTGGGCGGTCGCCCAGACCGCCGCAGCCCTGCGCGACGCCGAGCGCGCCGCAGTGCTGTACAAGATGCTCGAGCCTTTCGCCGACCGCTGGGTGACGGCAACCGTTTCGATCTGCTTCGGTCCGGTCGGCTATGCGCTCGGCGCGCTCGCGACGACGTTGAAGCAGTTCGACGATGCCGAGCGGCATCTCAGTGCGGCGCTCGAGACGGCCGAGACGTTGAAGATGCCGTTCATCCGTGCGCTGACTGCTCGCCACTATGCGGCGATGCTTCTTGCGCGCGGCGCCCATGGCGATCGCGAGCGCGCCGCCACCTTCATCGAAGACGTCGTCCGCTTCGGCGAGGAGAACAACTACACCGGCATCGGTTCGCTGGCAGCGCGCTTGCGCGAGCAGATCAAGAACGGCAAGGGGTAGCGACTAGCCCAGTGCCAGTGATTCGATGTACGGCGGCAAGCCCTCTTCGACCGAGCGGAAGTGATACCCAAGGTCGCGCTCGGCTTTCGCGGACGAGAACGACATCGACCCGCTCAGCGTTCTCGAACCGTCGCGCACGGCACCGGGTGCCTGCTTCAACATCCGCGAGAACAATGGACTGAGCGGCAAAGATAGGCGGTTGATCCAAACGGGCACCCACAATCGCGGGGGCCTGATCCCGGTCAGTGGGGCGATCCGCTCGAGCATCCGTCCGATCGTCTCGTTATCGCCTCCGAGTATGTACGTCTCGCCGGCGGGCGCCTTCTCGACTGCGCGCGCCATGCCGTCGACCACATCGTCGACGTGCACCCAGCTCGCGTACGAGTCTCGGAACGAGCACACGATCAGCCGTTTCCTCGCGTACAGACCGAGCAGGACGCTTACAAAGCTGACGTCGCCGGGGCCGTAGACGGCACCGGGCATCACGCTCACGATCGGCACGCCGCCCTCAACGAGCCGGAGGGCCACTTCGTGGGCGAACCACTTACTTTCCTCGTAGATCGACGGGAAGTCACCGTGGTGCGCGCGCGTTTCGTCGCCGATCGATCCATCCGGTCCGCTGCCGAGCGCGGCGATGCTGGAGCAGTACAGGATCCGCGGCACGCCGGCGTCGCCGGCGGCCCGGAGAACGGATTCCGTTCCACCAACGTTGATCCGCATCATCTTTTCTCGGTCGTCGACGCCCAGCGCGTAGTACGCGGCCAGGTGCAGTACCGCGTCGGCGCCCTTCATCGGGTCGACGAAGGTATCGGGTTCTGTGATGTCGCCAAGGACCAGTGTCGCGCCGCGCTCGCGGATCCGAGCGGCGCGCTCCGGCGAACGAACGAGCGCCGATACCTCCCACCCGTCTTCGAGTAGGCGATCGACCATCCGGCCACCGATGAAGCCGGTCCCACCCGTAACGAATGCGCGCACGGTGTTCTCCTACGAAAAATGCTCGAGCAGCCGTTCGGCGTACCAGCGCTCCCACGTGTCTTCGGGTTTCTGCGCCACGTATGCCTTGTCGAGATCGACCAGCTTCCACACGAGCTCGCTGCGAACGGGCGTGTTTCCGAGGAGCTTCGGCAGCACCGTCAGGTTGATGAGCCAATCGGCGTACCACGACGCCCAGTCGGGATCGTTGCCGTCCACGATCTTATAAACGATGTGATGCGTCTCGCCCGCGTCGTGAAGAAGCCGGGCAAGGTCATCGAGTTTGTTTGCGGAAACCATCACGCTCCCTGATGCGTCCGTGAGGTTATCGCGAGTTGGATCCTGTGCAACTTCGGGCTTGGGCGTTTGTGCGCGCGCGGCGGTGCTGTTCGCTCTGCGTAACCCAGTGCACGCGCTCTGGCTCCCATCGCAAATGCAGAGTCGTGGCTGATCCCGCTCGAGCCAAAACCGTGACAAGTCCGGCGCAGCCGATGACGCTGCGTACCACGCGCTCGAGGCGGCGCCCTGGATGGTTCAGTGTTCGGCGCTCGAAGAAGATGGGCGAGAGCCCTCTGATGAGAAGACGACCTATGAGAGCTTCCCTCGCCAACACAACAGCAAACTTAGGTCCGACCTTCATCCGCGCGCCCTGCGTTGACAAGCGCTGAAGATGGGTACAATCGCGCGCTGTGAAGGTTGAGCAGCTCATCGAAGACGCGCGCAAGACGATTCTCAGGTCGAAGGAAAACCTGAGCTGGGTCGGCGACGAGCGCGATCAGGCGCGCCAGTTCCTCGAGTTGGCGCTCGGCCGCAAGCCCAAGCCGCGAGAAGACGTGCCGCTGCGCGCGCAGCGACGCTTCCATCAGCTGGTTGAGCGCCGCGCGAGCGGCGAGCCGATCCCATACATCCTCGGCTGGACCGAGTTCCGTGACCTGCGTCTCAAGATCGGCCCCGGCGCGTTCGTCCCGCGTGCGACGAGTGAGTTCCTCGCCGAGCAGGCCATCCGCCGGCTCCGCAGGCGGCCCAAGCCCGTCGCGATCGACCTTGCGACGGGGATCGGGCCGATCCCGTTGTCGATCGCACACGCGCTGCCGAACGCCGAGGTCCACGGCTCCGACATCTCAGCAGCTCCGCTGCGTCAGGCCCGAGCCAATGCGCGCGCCCTTGGCCTGAAGGTTCAGTTCCACCAGGGCAGCCTGTTTGAGCCGCTGCCGCCACACCTTCGAGGCCGCGCCGATACCGTAACGATCCACCCTCCCTACGTCGCGGCTCACGAAGTGGACGAGCTGCCCTCGGAGCTCAAGAACTACGAACCGGCCGAGTCGCTCACCGACAACTCGAAGGACGGCACGTACCTCGCGCGCATCGTGGCGGATCAAGCGCACGACTGGTTACGACCCGGGGGGTGGCTGCTCATCGAGGTGGGCTCTTATCTCGCGCGCGCGGTCAAGTCTTTGATGGTGAAGTCCGGCTACGAGGACGTGCGGAGTACCGAAGGGCCGCTCGGATACACACGAGTGATCGTTGGGCGCCGGCCCGCGTGACGCCCGGCGCTTCGATCTCGGTTGGTAGACTCGGCCGGTGACGCGGCGTAAGCGTACGAAGGATTGGGTCGGTCCCATCCCGTACGGCATCGGTGAGATCAAGCCGAACCACTTCGCCGAGATGGCGAAGGTCGCCGTCGAGAATCGGGATCACCCTTTGTATGCATGGCGGATCCTCCGCGACGGCGTATGCGACGGATGCGCACTCGGAACGGTCGGGCTCCACGACTTCACGATGGACGGCGTCCATCTTTGCACGGTCCGCCTGAATCTCCTGCGCCTGAACACGATGGACGCGATGGATCCGCGGCTTCTCTCCGACGTTCGGAACGTGTCGGCGTTGTCGAGCCACGAGATGCGCGACCTCGGCCGGCTCGGTTACCCGATGGTATGGCGCGCCGGCACGCCCGGGTACGTGCGCATCGGCTGGGACGACGCGCTCGGCCTTGCGGCCGGGGCGTTACGTCAGACGGATCCTGCTCGCATGGCCTTCTATCTCACCAGCCGTGGCATCACGAACGAGGTCTATTACATGGCGCAAAAGGCTGCGCGCGCGCTCGGCACGAACAACATCGACAACGCTGCCCGCCTTTGTCACTCCGCCTCGACCGTCGCGATGAAGCAGGCGCTCGGCGTTTCGGCATCGACTTGCTCGTACAAAGACTGGATCGGATCCGATCTGATCATCTTCATCGGCAGCGATGTCGCGAACAATCAGCCGGTGACGACGAAGTACCTCTTCTACGCGAAGAAGAAGGGCACGCGGGTCGCGGTCGTGAACCCGTACCGGGAGCCCGGGATGATGCGGTATTGGGTCCCGAGCGTCGTCGAATCCGTCCTGTTCGGCACGAAGATCTGTGACGAGTACTACCGCGTGCAGACCGGCGGCGACCTTGCCTTCCTAAACGGGGTGCTCAAGCTCCTGATCGAACGCGGCCAGATCGATCGCGAGTACGTCGACGCGCACACGACGGGTTTCGGAGAGGTAGAGCAGGCCCTCGCGGCAACGTCCTGGGACGAGATCGAGCGGTGCAGCGGCGCGTCGCATGCGGACATCGAACGCTTCGCCGACATGCTCGCGCGCGCACACAACGCGATCCTCGTTTGGTCCATGGGCGTGACGCAGCATCGCCACGGCGTCGACACGGTGCACGCGATCATGAATCTGGCGCTTGCGCGAGGCCTGATCGGGCGTGAGTTCTCCGGCGTGATGCCGATCCGCGGCCATTCCGGGGTGCAAGGCGGTGCGGAGGTTGGATGCGTTCCGAACGTTTTCCCCGGCGGGCGTCCGGTCTTAGCCGAAACGGCCGCGGAGATGACCTCTCTTTGGGGTTTCGAGGTTTCTGCCACCCCCGGCATGAGCGCGGCCGAGCAGATCGAAGCAGCGGCCTTGGGGGAGATCGATGTCTTGTGGTCGGCCGGCGGCAATTTCCTCGAGACGCTTCCTGAACCGGATCACGTTCGAGCAGCCCTCGCTCGCATCCCGCACCGGATCCACCAGGACATCGTGCTGACGTCGCAGATGCTGGTCGAGCCCCGAGAGTGGGCGCTCATCCTGCCGGCACGCACGCGGTACGAAACCCGCGGCGGTGGCACCGAGACCACGACCGAGCGCGAGATCATCTTCTCGCCCGAGATCCCGGGCCCCCGTCCCGGCGAGGCGCGGAGTGAGTGGGAGATCTTCATGGACGTGGCCGAGCGCGTCCGGCCCGACCTGGCACATCTGATCCACGTTGACGACGGTAGCCAGATCCGCGCTGAGATCGCCAAGACGGTTCCTCTCTACGCAGGCATCGATAGGTTCAAGCGCAAAGGTGATCATGTGCAGTGGGGCGGTCGGATCCTCTGCCGCGACGGCGCATTCTCAACGCCGGACGCGCGCGCGCGGTTCGCCGTCGTGACCCCACCCGAAGCGGCTCTTCCGGAAGGCCGGTTCATGATGTCGACCCGCCGCGGAAAGCAGTTCAACTCGATGGTGCATCGCGCACGCGACCCCTTGACGGGAGCCGTTCGCGACGACGTCCTGATCTCCGCAGCCGACGCTGCCGTTCTTGGATTGCGCGACGGGGCGGCGGTCGTCGTTCGAAGCGACACCGGTGAGATGCGCGGGCGCGCGAAGATCGCCGACATCAAACCGCGAAACGTCCAGGTGCACTGGCCGGAAGCACAGCCGGTCCTCAAGCGCGGCGTTCTCGATCCCCAGTGCGGCGTCCCCGACTACAACGCCGTGGTCGAGATCATCCCGGTCGGTTAGCAACGCTTCTCAGCGATAGATCCGGGGCCGTCACCGATAGGCGCCATATGTGGCGCCAGATCGGTACGCCCTCCGCGGATGAGCTAGTAGCCGAGGGCAGGATCGACGAGACCGTCCAGCTCGTCGCCTCGCCCGAACCGAGCGACGTTCTCCTTGATCATCGCCGCAAGCTCGGGCATGGCCATACGGAACGTGTTCGCCGTGTGCGAGGTGATGATCACGTTATCTAACCTCCAGAGTGGATGGTCGTCGGGGAGCGGCTCGGGGTCGGTGACGTCCAGGCCGGCGCCGGCGATCGCGCGCGCGCTTAACGCATCGACGAGCGCGTTCGTATCGATCAACGCGCCGCGCCCGACGTTCACGATCCACGCCTCGGGTTTCATGCGCGCGAACATCTCCGCATCGAGCAGGTGCCTCGTCTCAGGCGTAAGCGCCGCGGCCAGTGCGATGAAGTCCGCATCCGGCACAAGGTCGGGCATCGCGTCGCGCGCCCCGGTCAGCACAGCGCCGGGCATCGGTTTTCCCGATCGGTTCACCGCGACGATCTTCGATTCGAGCGGCTCGAGCATGCGCGCGAGCGCGCGCCCGATGCCACCGGTCCCGACGATGAGAACCGTCTGACCGGCTAATCGCCGCGAGTCGTTCATGCGCTCCCGCGGCCACCAGCTCGTCCGCCGGGCATGCTCGTGCAGGAGGCGCGCGCCGCAAAGGAGCAACGCCAGGGCATGCTCGGCAGTCGCGGGCCCGTAGATCCCCTTGGCGCACGTCCATGTACGGTCGGGTGTGATGACGCCGGCGTCGACGAACCGTTCGATCCCTGCGAACGGAAGCTGTACCCAGCGGGCCGGAGAGGTGGCGAGCAGCGTGCGCAACCCCTCTGCATCGGTTGGGTCGGCCCAAACGATCGCGTCGGCCTGGGCCGGATCTGTTGGCTCGCCGCCGCCTTCGACGACCGCCGCCGCGAACATCGGTATGCCGGGAACGACTGCGACTCGTACGGGCTGCATCGCCGATGAGGCTACCTACCTCGCTGCGCGGTGGCACATCTATGCTCACGACATCTCGCTCAAGGAGGTATCGCCGTGCCCGATCGCTATGACGCGTTCCGAAGCTTGAAGTTCCAACGGCCCGAGCCGGGCATCCTCCGTCTGATCATGAGCGCGCCCGGCAAGCTCAACGCCGCCGATGCGCAGATGCATCGAGACCTCGCCACCGTCTGGGACGAGATCGATCGTGATCCCGAAACGCGCGTCGTGATCGTCGAAGGCGAAGGCAAGGCGTTCTCGGCCGGCGGCGACCTCGACCTCGTGCACGAGATGGCAGAGGATTTCGCAGTGCGGATCCGCGTGATGAAAGAGGCGCGCGACCTCGTCTACAACGTGCTCGATTGTTCGAAGCCGGTCGTTTCGGCGATGCGGGGCCCGGCCGTTGGCGCCGGCCTCGTGGTCGGGCTGCTCGCCGATGTTTCCATCGCTTCTAAAACCGCGCGCATCATCGACGGCCACACGCGCTTAGGCGTGGCGGCAGGCGATCACGCCGCGATCATCTGGCCGTTGCTGTGCGGGATGGCGAAGGCCAAGTACCACTTGCTTACGTGCGAGCCGGTGTCCGGCGAGGAAGCCGAGCGGATCGGCTTGGTCTCGTTGTGCGTCGAGGACGGTGAGCTCGAGGCGCGCGCGCTGGCCGTCGCTCGGCAGCTAGCCGCAGGCTCGCAGAGCGCGATCCGCTGGACGAAGTACACGCTGAATAATTGGTTGCGCGCGGCAGGACCGATCTTCGATGCCTCGCTGGCGTTCGAGTTCCTCGGATTCGGTGGTCCCGATGTCCAGGAAGGGGTCGCCGCACGCCGCGAGAAGCGCGCGCCGGAGTTCCGCGGCCCCGCGTCGGAATGAAGAAGGGGCCCGCACCGGCCCCTTCGCATGTACCGATGATCGCTAGCCGTCGACGCAGCACTTGCCGTCCGGCGACTCTGCACGGTGTTGCTCGGCCGTGCGACCCGAGTCGTCACAGCACATCTGCTCGTCGGCAGCGACCTCTTCCTGCTTCGTTTCCAACTCCATCGGTGCTCACTCCCTTCGAGCGTCCAAGGGGATTTTGCCCGGAGCGAAATGCCTCCAAACACTTGATCCCAGCGGCGACGGAGACCGCCACCGTGAGCGAACGTGTGTCATCGTCGTTAGCCTGGGCTCATGCGGAAGTCTCTAATCGCCACAGTGGGTCTCGCTCTTGCGCTGGCAGCGTGTTCATCCTCCGGCGGACCGAAAGCGACCACCGGCTTCGAGGTCGTCACGACCGTCTCGCCTATTACGGACATCGCGCGCAACGTGGCCGGCAACGTTGTCCACGTGGACGGGCTGATCCCGGAGGGGGTGGACTCGCACACGTTCGAGCCGACGCCGGGCTCGGCCCGGCTCATCCAGAAGGCCGACCTCATCTTCCTCAACGGCTTGCACCTCGAGGATCCGACGCTGCGCCTCGCGAACGCCAACCACAAGCCGGGCGCGCGCATCTACGAGCTAGGACCGCACGTCATCAGCCAGAGCCAATACGTCTACGACTTCTCGTTCCCGAAATCGGGCGGCAAGCCGAACCCGCACCTTTGGATGGACGTCGCGTTCGCGATCAAGTACGCGGAGCTCATCCGAGACCAATTGATCGCCGCGTATCCGGCCGGCGCCGCGCGATTCCGCTCCAATGCGACCGCCTACATCGCACTTCTGAACCGACTGAACGCGGCGGTGCAAACCGCCGTCAACACGATCCCGACGGTCAACCGAAAGCTGCTGACGTACCACGACTCGTTCGCGTATTTCGCGAAGCACTACGGCTTGCAGGTGATCGGTGCGATCCAACCGTCGGACTTCGCCGAGCCGTCGGGGAAGGAAGTTGCGGCGCTGATCCAGCAGATCAAGGCGCAGCACGTTCCGGCGATCTTCGGTTCCGAGGTCTTCCCCAGTCCCGTCCTCGCTCAGATCGGCCGGGATACCGGGGCGAAGTACGAGGCAACCCTGCGTGACGACGACTTGCCGGGCGACGTCGGTGGCTCGCAGCACTCCTACGTCGGCCTCATGATCTACGACGTCCGTACGATCGTGATCGACCTCGGCGGCAACCCGAGCGCGCTCGATGGCATCCCAACCCGTAGCGCCTACGATTAGGCGTCATGCATCATCCGATCGTTGAGTTCGAGGACGTCTCTTTCACCTACGGTGAAGGCGTCGTCCTGGACCACGTCAGCCTCACGATCCCCGAAGGCGCGTTCATCGGCGTCGTCGGCCCGAGCGGCGCCGGCAAGACGACACTCTTGAGGCTGATCGCGGGCACGGCGAGGCCGGCGGTGGGTTCAGTGAAGGTCGGCAGCGACGGCAAGGTCGGAAAGGTGCGCCTCGCTGTTGTCCCCCAGATCGAAGCGATCGATTGGAACTTCCCCGTCACGGTCGAAGAGGTCGTCCTTCTCGGACGAGCAGCCGATCGCAGGCTCGTACCGTGGGCGCCGGCGTCCGCGCGCGCGGAAGCTCGCGAGATCTTGGACAAGCTGGGGATCGGAGAGCTCGCCCACCGGCACATCCGCAACCTTTCCGGCGGCCAGCAGCAGCGCGTGTTCATCGGGCGAGCCCTGATGCGCAAGCCCGAGCTGCTACTGCTCGACGAGCCCACGGCCGGAGTCGACGTCAAGACGCGTCACGACATCCTCCACTTGCTGCACTCGCTGAATCACGAAGGGATCGCGATCGTCCTGACAACGCACGATCTGAACGCTGTGGCCGCGCACCTCCCCAGCTTGGTCTGCATCAACCGCCGCTTGATCGCGATGGGGACGCCGCAAGAAGTGCTGACGCCCGAGGTTCTGTCCCAGCTCTACGGCGCAGACATGATCGTGATCCAGCAAGAAGGGATGTTGCTGATCGGCGATGTGCCGTCCGCGTTCCGCGAAGAGCATCCGCGCGCCCAGCACGCGCAAGACGTCGCGCCGGCCCACTTCGGCGAGCAGCCTCCCCCGCACGCGCACGATGCGAGGGCCGGCCACAGCCACGACAAGGATCCCTGATGCACTACCTGACCGATCCGTGGCACCTGGGCTTCTCCAGGCACGCTCTGATCGCGGGTCTGCTGGCAGGCAGTCTTTGCGGCCTCGTTGGCGTGTACGTGGTCTTACGTCGAATGTCGTACATCGGTCACGGGCTCTCTCACGCGATCTTTGGAGGCGCCGTCGTCTCTTACGTCCTTCAGGTGAATTTCTACGCCGGAGCCGGTCTCTGGGGATTGTTGTCCGCGATGCTGATCAACTCCGTTGCGCGAAGACGGAAGATCGGAGCCGACGCGGCGATCGGGGTCGTCACGACCGCGTCTTTCGCGATCGGTGTCGCGCTCGTCAGCCACGTCCACAAGTTCACCATCAATTTCGACGCAGCCCTTTTTGGCAATATCCTCGGCGTGAGGTCCCAGGATCTCCTTGTTCTCGCCTGTGCTACGGCCTTCGTCCTTGGGGTCGTCTTCCTTCGCTACCGGCAACTGCTCTTCCTCACGTTCGATCCCGACGTGGCAGACGCGTATGGGGTGAACGCGAAACGTTACGACATGCTCTTCGCGTTGATCCTTGCGGTGACCGTCGTTTCGACGATGCAGCTACTTGGTGTGACGCTGATCGCGGCGATCATCGTGGTCCCGGCGATCGTCGGGAGACTCTTAACGGATTCGTTCGGAAAGATGTTGATAATCGCCACGATCGTCGGCGCGCTTTGTAGCGTCGTCGGCGTGTACATCTCCTACTACAACGATGTTGCGAGCGGTGCCACCATCGTCCTGGTTGCTGCGACCCTTTTCATCGTCGTGTTCACGATCACAGCACTCACCGCGCGCCGGCGGCTATCGCGTCTCGGCGAAGATCACGGCTCCGCCGACATCGGCGGCGGTCCGACGGTACACGTCGGTTGATCACAGATACCGCAGCTCGGCCGGTTCCGCGTCGTCCACGGTGCGCGCGCACGTCGGGCAGTACCACCGGGCTTCCAGCGCGCTCCCGCACGTTGCATGACGCAATGCCGCCTCACCCGATCCGCGCGCGCCCCATTGCGCGAGCAGCTTCAGGGCGCCGGCCAGCTCTCGCCCGGCCGCGGTCAGCTCGTACGAAAGCCGAACCGGCCGCCGTTGGTATGGGCGCGCGACGAGCAGGGCCTCCCGCTCGAGGTGCTTCAGCCGCTGCGAAAGGATGTTGGAGGCGATCCCGGGAACGGTTTCCTCGAGGTCGCTGAACCGCTTCGGTCCCTCGAGCAGCGCGTCGACGACCAGGAGAGCCCAGCGCTCCCCGATCCGTTCGAGTGCCGCCTCCAGCGCCGTCTCGGGTACACGTTCTCCCTGCATACGGCCATCGTAGCCGCCGGTCCTCGATAACCCTTGCGCGCGCATCGGGGTTCATAGTAACTTGCAATCCACAAGTTAGTCGAGCAGGAGGGCAGGGGATGAGCGTTCTCACGGAAGTCCAGGGATCCATCAAAAGCGT
>Ga0070708_100000673_pt1 | contig 25952 bp, 23 predicted proteins | sample KBSK5503metaG_FD_65469 | JGI IMG/M metagenome (GOLD analysis project Ga0070708, IMG submission 65469) | Corn, switchgrass and miscanthus rhizosphere microbial communities from Kellogg Biological Station, Michigan, USA - KBS K5-50-3 metaG | ecosystem: Host-associated > Plants > Roots >... | reverse complement strand
TGCGTCCTCACATATTCTTCGACAAGGAAACGTTTAACACAGACAAGCTGGTGGTCAGCCCCCAGACACTACGTGGGAGTGAGGCTGAGGATACGACACCCGAGGGTGCGGAGGTCTGGAAGAAGTTTTATGCCGATGCTCCCATCGCTGAGCAAGCGAGGCGTGATTTGCAGCGCTTGTATCACGAGAAGAAGGATTACTATCCCGGTCTCAGTTCAGACCAGAAAAAGGCCAAGCTCGCGCGTATCAGTTATGCGAGCTTCCTCAAGGACGTCGCGGCGGCACACCAAGACATCGTGAAGATGTATCAAGCTCTCCCGCATCCCTTGTTCGGGGTTGGAATTGACGCCGTGGCCGCGCAGGACGCCTGGGGCCTCAACCTGCCCGGATTCGATGGCATGAAGCTTGATCCGGCGCCGGGGAAGGGAATGAACCGCGACGCCATTCCCAACGAAGAAGCCGATAAATATTTCTTCCACTTTCCCGACGGCAATGCATCGATCGCGCGACTGCTGGTGCGAAAACTGATTCCCGATGCCATGCCCGGCCAGTCAGCGAGCGATGTGGTCACGGCGAAGGCGAATTACTCCAAGCTCGATCAGTCCGGCTCTGGCGTGCGTATTCGACTGAACAGCACTGCCGTACGCGTGAAACATCTCGGCGATCACGCTTCGGCAAAAGAAGTCGAGGTCGCATATGCGCGCGGCGGCAAGGTGTATACGGCGAAAGCCAAGAACGCCGTCCTGGCCTGCTGGCACGTGGTGATCCCTTACATTTGCGATGAGCTACCCGACAAGCAGAAAGAGGCGCTGGCTTCGGCACAGAAGGTTCCATTGCTTTATACGAATGTCGCCCTGCGAAACTGGACACCGTTCCAGAAAATGGGGGCGAATTCGGTGTATGCCCCGGGCATGTATCACACCTATGTCAACCTTGATCTGCCGGTGAGCATTGGCGGTTATGAATGCGCTCGCAAGCCGGAGGAGGCAATCGTCGTGCATATGATGAAGACGCCGTGCCGTCCGGGACGACCCGCACGCGATCAGCATCGGCTAGGCCGAGCCGAATTGTTCAACACCGCGTTTGAAACTATGGAGCGCAAGATCCGCGAGCAGTTAGCGCGCACGCTGGGGCCCGGAGGCTTCGATCCCGCACGCGACATCGCCGCCATCACTGTCAACCGCTGGCCGCACGGCTACGCCTACGAATACAACTCGCTGTTCGATTCCTTCTGGCTTGAGGGTGGCGAAACGCCCTGTTCGGTGGCGCGCAAGCCGTATGGGCGAATCGCCATTGCCAATGCCGACGCCGATGCCTATGCGTATACCGACAGCGCAATGGATCAGGCGTACCGGGCAGTGGGCGAGATTACGAAAGCCTGACGCAAAACCCGCCCAGCCCTGAAGGCGATGCGGCTGATTGTAATCGCGAACCGGGCTGAGTTAGCCAGTTCCTGAAACCTTGCCGCTGGCCCTTGCTCGCCGTCCGTTGTCTATGCTGATGACTCTATGGATGACTTCTCGCGGAGCATCGATCACCTCATCAACTCCACTGCCGAATCGTCGAATGCGGTCTACCGCGCGGTCAACCACCCGGGCAAGCCTCGCCCCGTAGTCGCGGTCTCGGTCTTCCCGTAAATTTCGCTTCGTGTCTGCGATGGAAAACCATGTGCGATTTCGATTGGATTCTTGCGCTGGATCCAGACGCAGGACCTCACAAAGATGGGCGCTGAAAGAAAGCTCTGTCTGCGCAGAGTTTTGCAAGTTGCCACCCTTGCGGCGGATGTATTGGGCGAACGATACTTCTTCCATGCGGCCGTGAACTCCTGCCTCCTCGAAAGCTTCGAGCGCCGCTGCCTGGGCGTGGGTCAATCCTGGCTCCGCACTGCCTTTGGGAAACGTCCAGCGTCCGTTGCGAGTTTGAACCAGCAAGAATTCGATTTCAGCCTTGCGCACGCGATAGCAAACCGCGGCGACCTGTTTGCATGCGCGCAGTTTTCGAAGCCGTGAAAGACGGATGAACTCAGTTGCTGCACTCGGCGTTCGGGGCCGTGACCAGCCCCTGTTCAATGGCGAGTCTCCACCAGGCATAGTGGCAGAGTGCATGATGGTAACTGGTTCTGGCTAGAGCACAACTTGGTTCCCGTCGGCGGAATAGAGCGATTCGACTTTCCCTCGGACCTTCCACCGCACATGGTTGGTTCATTCCAACTTGCGGGAATCCTTCTACGCACTTGCGCTCGGCCAAACCTAAAGACAGTATTTTCCTTTAGCCGCAACTGGCTGCCAGGATGGCACCTTTGGAAAACTTGTATTGTCTTCGCTGTAATCGAGAGCTCGAGGCTGGACACAAATCTGTCGCTGTATATATGTTCGCGCAGACCGTGGGAATAAGACCGCGACAAAAATCGGGGGCCCAACGGATCTGTTTCTGTCCGCAGTGTTCCGTCTCGCTGGCTATGGGACCTCCACCCGAGGGCGCACTCAACCTGGCGGCGTGGAATATGATCCGCGATCTGGTCTGCTCAGACCCCGCGCTGAATCAGGCGGCGTGGGAAAATCTTCGAGGACTTGCAGGCCTGCTGCCTGCCACAGGAACCGACGGCCGGCCACGCCGAACCGCCCCCGGCGGATACTTCGAGTTCTAATGGAGCGATAGGAACGGTCCCCCAGAGGCGCCCGCGAAAATGCGGCCTCGCTTGGCGGGACAGCCGAGGCGGCGATCGCTACGTGGTCCGCTTCAGTGAATCGTTTTGGTTTTCCGCGACATGTAGTCCATCAGCAGGTACTGGCCGAGCGTGTAGGGAGTGGTGAAGTAGGCTTTGCCGCGGCACATCTCGGTAACTTTCTGCACGAACTGCACCAGACCATAGTCTGACGCAAGCATGAAGGTGTTGATGAGAACTCCGGCACGCTTGCACTTCGAGACCTCTTCCAGAGTCTGACTGACGACGAGAGGGTCGAGACCGAAGGCGTTTTTGTAGATGCGCCCGTCTTCGAGGGTGAGGGCGGAGGGCTTGCCGTCCGTGATCATGACGATCTGCTTCATGTCTTTTCTTTGGCGCTGCAAAATCCGTTGGGCCAGGCGCAGACCTTCGCGCGTGTTGGTGTAATACGGGCCGACTTTCACGCGAGCGAGCTGCGAGAGCGGGACCTCTTCGGCGGAGTCGTGGAAGAGCACCAGCGAGAGCGAGTCTCCGGGATACTGTGTGCGAATAAGGTGCGACAGTGCCATGGCGACTTTTTTCGCGGGAGTGAAGCGGTCTTCGCCGTACAGAATCATCGAATGCGAGCAATCGAGCATGAGCACGGTAGCGCAGGATGATTGATACTCGCACTGATGCACTTGCAGGTCGGAGTATTCAATGTTCAACGGCAGGGCGAGACCTTCGCGCTGAATGGCGCTGGAGAGCGTGGCAGTGATGTCGAGGTTGAGCGTGTCCCCGAACTCGTAGGTCTTGGCGGAGCCACTGGTTTCGATGCCGGTGGATAGGTCGCGGGTGTCGTGGCGTCCAAAGCTGGACTTGCCGAGCGAGCCGAGCAGATTGCGCAGTGACTTGAAGCCGAGGAAGTCGAGACTCTTGTCAGTGATTTCGAATTTGGCTTGCTGCTGGGCCGAGCCGAGTTGTCCGCCGACGCTGGATTGCCGGGTGGGATCGTGCGGCTGGTCGATTGAAATGTAATCTTCCTGCTGCATGCGCTCGATGAGCCGTTCGATGAGTTCGTCGAGCTGCCCTTCCGCTTGCATTTGCTCGATACGCTCACGCATCTCCTCATCGAATACATCGCGGTCGAGCAGCGCTTGTTCGACGGCGCGTTTCAGTTCGTCTACAGTCTGCTCGCCCTCGGGCATCTCGTAGAACATGTAATCCTGAAAGCCGCTTTGCAGAAGATAGTCGGAGAGCGCGCCGAGCAGGTCTTCCATGCTCATCTCGCCCGCAGGGTCGGGAACATATTTGGAATAGCGGATGCGCTTCATAAACCGTGGCCAGTGGTCAGTAATCAGTGATCAGTGATCAGTGGCCAGCCAACTCGAGCCCAACGGCTTTAACTGGCCACTGCCCACTGACCACTGACCACTTTTAATTAAACTGTCTTCTCTGCCGATAGGGCCCTTCTTCACGTTCCAAAGTCTTCTCTCGTTCGCGAGGCTCGGGCTTTTTCTCTCCGGCTTTGAAAACGCGCTCCTCGTTGCGGCCAATACGTTTGTGTGCGTGCAAACCTTCCAGCACGAATTCTGCGGCAGAGACCTGCTGCTCTGGGCTTTCTTTCTGCGAGACGCCGAGGGGGCCGAGTTTGTCGGTTAGTCCCTGGATTTCTTTCAGGTTTTCCAACGCTTCCAATGCGGGCACAGAGTCCGACAACTGGATTTCGCCGCCTAGGTCAAACCATTGCACCACAGGCTGGAGATTCGCGCCCGTGAAGTATTCGTCGTATGTCTTTGCGATGGCGGCGCGGATCAGTTCGCGGCCCACGAAGTCGGCGCCCTTCATTTCGCCTTCGTACTCAAGTTCGAGCTTGCCCGTGATTGCGGGCAACGCGGCATAAACATCGCTGATGCGGGGCACTACGAGTTTTTCGGCGTTGGTGATGGCGCGGCGCTCGGCGTTCGAAATCACGTTCTCCATGGCGGAGATAGGTAGGCGCTGGCTGACGCCGCTGCGCTTGTCGATTTTCTTGTCTTCACGGGCGGCGAAGGCAATGCGCTCGACCACCTCCTGAACGTACTTGGGCAAGTGCAAGCGGTGACCGTTGCGGCGCGTCCAGGCTTCCTGCGACGTGATGGTGATGCCTTCCTCGACGGTGGCGGGATAATGTGTGCGAATCTCGGAACCGATGCGATCCTTTAACGGCGTGATGATTTTGCCGCGGGCAGTGTAGTCCTCGGGATTTGCGCTGAAGACCAGAGCGACGTCGAGCGCCAGGCGAATAGGATAACCCTTAATCTGCACGTCGCCTTCTTGCATGATGTTAAACAGACCGACCTGAATCTTTCCGGCCAGGTCGGGCAATTCGTTGATGGCGAAAATGCCGCGATTGGCGCGGGGAAGCAAGCCATAGTGAATCGTGAACTCGCTGCCGAGCTCGTGTCCCCCCCGCGCCGCTTTGATCGGGTCGATGTCGCCGATGAGATCGGCGATGGTGACATCGGGCGTAGCCAGCTTTTCCACATAGCGATCGTTGGGAGTGAGATATGCGATGGGAGTGGCGTCTCCGAGACGAGCAATTTCTTCGCGACAGCGGCGGCAGATTGGCGCGTAGGGATTGTCGTGGATTTCGCAGCCGGCGAGGTAGGGGAGTTGGGGATCGAGCAGCGTCGTCATAGCGCGCAGGATACGGCTTTTCGCCTGCCCGCGCAGGCCGAGCAAAATGAAATTGTGGCGGGAAAGAATGGCGTTGATGATTTGCGGCACTACGGTGTCCTCGTAACCGACTATGCCGGGGAAGACGGGAGCGTCGCTATGAGATCGAAGACGCTCGACCAGGTTGTCACGGAGCTCGTCCTTCACCGACCGGGTGCGCGAACGTTGTTCGGAGAAAGCACTGTTGCGCAGGTCAACGAGTGTGCGAGGAAGACTCATGATAGCAACTCCCGGGATCAAGACTTTCCTGATTATACGCCGGGGTTCGCTGGTCACAGCTCGGTGTGAGGGGATGATCGCTCAAACGCCTGAAGATCCTTTCCATATTGGAATCATGTACGGCTACCTGAAGGCATGCCCTGATACGAATCCTGAGAGTACCGCCCGCACCCCATCAACATCAGCGAGCATGGCGAGTGAGTAGACAGCAGAGCAGCCTTAGCGCCCGTGCCCGTTGCCTCCAGCCTTCTCGCGCGCGTAGGTTGCGCGGCGCAAGTTGGGGAGAATGGTTTCAAAATAGTGTACCAGCGAAGAAATGCGCGTCGATTCCGAGCGCAGTGCGAGCAGCTTTTGTTTGAAGTCAAGATCGAGAGGAAGGGAGCCGGCGAGATAGAAGGAGAGTGTTGATTGGTCGTTGCCGGACAGATCCTGCGAAGCCCCAGCCAGGCCGAGGATCTCCGAGTGCAGCGCCACGGCACGTGCGGCGTCTTCGCCGGTTGGAGTTTCAGGTTCGTCTTCGAACATAAGCACTTCGGCGCGCAAGAAGGAGAACTCCTGATTGACATTCAGAATTTGGAATCTCTCGCGGCCGTGGGTGATGATGTCAAAACGCCCGTCGGAGTATCTCTTCACCACGGTCACAATTTCCGCAGTGCAGCCGACTTCGGCAAGCCCTTGCTCGACGGAGCGCACTACGCCGAAGGCTTTGCTCTGAGCCAGGCAATTGCCAATCATCTCCTTGTAGCGCGGCTCGAAAATGTGCAAGGGCAGAGGTAAACCGGGAAACAGCACTACATCGAGGGGGAACAGGGGAAGCAGCGAATCCACGAAATCTCCGGTCGCAGCCAGCTCAGATGAGCGAACTTTGTAGAATTGTACGCCTATGCTTGACTCTCATCTGGTCACGGCATAAAACCCTGACATGGAACCTTCGAGTAGCAATCTCTCTGGCAGAGTCGCGGTGGTGACCGGCGCTTCGATGGGCATTGGGGAAGCTATTGCAAAGAGTTTCGCCGATCAGGGAGCGGGGGTTGTGTTGCTGTCGCGCGATGCGGGGAGAGTGGAAGCGGCGCGAGGTCGCGTGGGCCACTCGGAGCGCACGCTGGCGCTGGCCTGCGACGTGAGTCATCGCGAGGAAATTGATCGCGTGATCGGGCTGACGGTGCATCACTTCCAGCGCATCGATGTATGGGTGAATAATGCCGGGCACGGGCTGCTGGATTCGGTGGCCGAGATGGATCTGGCTGCGTGCCGAGCCATGTTCGACACGAATTTCTTCGGCGCGGTGGCCGGAATGCAGGCAGTCATTCCGGTAATGAGGCAGCAAGGCACGGGAACCATCATTAACATATCGAGTGTGGCCGGACACATTCCGCTGCCCTTTCACGCCGCTTACAGCGCAACTAAGTTTGCCTTGAATGCGATCGGCAAGGGGGCGCGAATCGAACTGATGCGGGATGGAATTCACGTACTCACGGTTTGTCCGGGTTATGTTCGCACGGAATTCGGAGCCAACGAGTTAGTGGGAACGGTGAAGAAGAGGGTGCGTCCGGGTTCGGTGCGTGGGATTACTGCCGAACGTGTGGCGCGGGCTACCCTCGAGGGGTATCTGAAGAGAAAAAGGGAAGTAATCGTGCCATGGACGATGCATCCGGTAGTGAAGCTGTATCAGATGTTTCCCGGGCTGGTGGAATGGGGAATGGCGAGGATGGCGGGGTGAGAGGATTTGCGCTCGGCCATGCCTGGTTACTGACTCAGTTCCGCCAACATCGCTTCCATTTCGGATTGTGCATGCAGGTTGCTGGTACGGCGGGCGGAGGCAATGCCGTCCGTAAGCATCTTTTTTGCGTCTTCCTGGCGATCAGCTTTGGCTAGGGTTTGCGCGGCCATGAAGTAGCCGGCAGTATAGTCGGGGTGAGTCTTCAGGAGAGTTGAGAATTCCGCAAGGGCGTGTTCAAAGTCACCTCGGTTGGAATGTTCCATGGCGAGGCCGTAACGAGCAAAAGCGTCGTTGGGGTCTTGCCTGAGCACTTCGGTGAGGGCGGCGATGCGATCCATGGAAGCAGTGATTCGTGATCAGTGGCTAGCTCAAATGAGAGTACTACAACTCGATCTTCCCTTGCCCCATTCCACGAACCCTGGCGCAGATCTCCGCCGGTGAATACAATTGACCGCTGACGACGGATCACCGATCACTGATCACTGACTACTGCCCAAACTTCGATTAAAGAAAGTTGAGAGCTTGCCCGTGGCCTGTCCTTTTTTCATGCCAGTGGAGAAATTGGAGAACGGCGCGTGGCCGCATCCAGCGCGGCTCCCCTTGGGATGCGGATGGAGCGGGCGCTGCACTGCGCCGGGACACGAAGGAGAAGTTCCTTCCGCACAAGAGTTGCAGGAATGCAATCTCGGCTACGCCTTGGGTTGCGGGCGGCTGCCTAAAGAGCGGGCGTGGGATGCGGTGCGCTTCTTCGTAATGGGTTCCGGCGACGCTGCCAAGGACAAGCGTGGCGACGCGACCGACGGGGGTGGCCTCGGCTTGGAGAGGTCCTCGGTTCAATTCCGGTACGTCTGTGAACGCGACTATCTTCCGGTTGAGCACGGCAGTGTGGAGTTTGAAATGAAGTCGAAACAATGGGTGCGTAGCCACGCCGACGCGCGCGTGCAAAGAATGGCCGAATGTTGTCTGGAGTCGTATTTGGCGAAGTGTGGGCGGTCTGAAACCAGGCGCGTCGCAAGCTGATCGAGATTGCTCCGGGAATCGTCGCGGCGAGGACGAGAAAATGCATGGATGAAGCAATGCTTACCGCGCGGCCGGTTCGGGATTCGCAATCGGAAATGGCGGAGATTGTTCTTCCTAATGATGCCAACCCTCTCGGCGCGTTACTAGGAGGCCGGCTGATGCACTGGATTGATTTGGCCGGTGCGATGGCTGCTCATCGGCACTCGCGAAATTATGTGGTTACCGCTTCGGTGGATCACATGGACTTTGTGGTGCCGGTGCGAGTAGGAGACCTGGTTATCTTGCGTTCGTCGGTGAACCGTGTGTTCAACACCTCGATGGAAGTCGGAGTCAAAGTTCACGTGGAGAACTACATTGCGGACACCTCGCAGCACGTCAGTTCGGCGTACTTGACCTTTGTGGCCATAGATCGTGGGGGGCACCATCTCAAGGTTGCGCCGGTGATTCCTGAGACGGAAGACGAGCAGCGGCGCTACGACGACGCGGGGCGGCGACGCGAAATCCGCCGGACCGAATTAGAGCGGCGGCGCCGAGGCAAGCGATAGCGAAAACCTCACCTTACCGCCTCTCTGTATAATCTAGAAAGGTTCTTCCTCATCTTGCAGTCATCTGGAGCGTGATTCCTTGAATGCACATATGCCGCCCCGTCCTGGCCCGCCCGCCCAGGGACCGCAGCCTTTGCCTGGCGTGGATGCCATTATAGCCGTCGGATCCGGCAAGGGTGGCGTGGGAAAGACCACGCTGGCGGTGAACCTTGCCGTCGCGCTGGCCAAGCTGGGCCACAAGGTCGGGCTGCTGGATGCGGATGTTTACGGGCCCAATGTCCCTCTCATGTTGGGAGTGAACGGGCAGCCCAAGATGGTCGGCGAAAATCGCATCGAGCCGTTGCAGGCCTTTGGGCTAAAGGTGATCTCGGTCGGCTTTCTCAATCCCGGGGACAAGCCGATCATCTGGCGGGGGCCGATGTTGCACCAGATTGTGAAACAGTTTCTAGGGCTGGTGGAGTGGGGCCAGCTCGACTACCTAGTCGTGGATCTGCCGCCGGGTACGGGCGACATCGCGCTTTCGCTGGTGCAGACGGTTCCCCTGACTGGTGCCATTGTGGTTTCGACTCCCTCGGATGTTTCGCTGCAAGATGCCCGCAAAGCTGTCGAGATGTTCCGGCAGATGAAGGTGGATATCGTCGGCGTGGTCGAGAATATGAGCTACTTTGTTTGTCCGCATTGCCACCACGAAATTGACATCTTTTCACGCGGCGGGGCAGAGAAAATGGCTCAGCACTACGAGGTTGCTTTCTTGGGAAATATTGAGCTCGATCCGGAGGTGCGCAAATCGGGAGATGGTGGCAAGCCCGTCGTGCTGGAAGGCGAGAACTCAGCCCATGCTAAGTCGCTGTTTGCGTTTGCGCGCAAAGTGGAAGCACGCGTGGCTGAGATTAGAGCGACTGCGCCGGCAAGCGTGATTCAGATTCAGTAGCAAGTCTTTTAACCACAGAGGAATTTCAATGTGCCTCTGCGCCCTCTGTGGTTAGCTTCTGTTTTTCTTGAACCGGTCCAGCCGCCAACCTGCTTTTGGCTCGCCGCCCTTCAGAATCAAGTCTGCCATCATCTCTCCCATAGCCGGGCCGTGTTTGAATCCGTGCCCGGAGCCTCCTCCGACTAGCCAGACATTTTCCATCGCAGGATGACGGTCGACAATGAATTGGCTGTCGGGCGTCTGCTCATATTGGCAGACGCGCGTCTCAATCAGCGGAGCATCTTTCAGGGCAGGGAAGCGGAAGGCCAAATACTCACGAACGAATTGCAGCGTCTCCTCGCTGATGACTCGTTCTCCCGAGGTGGGATCGAAGGTCGGACCGCGCGTGTCATCTGCAACTTTGAAACCACGGCGCGCGTGCCCCGGGATGCCATAGAGGAAACGGCCGCGATGGTCGCCCCACACCGGCAAGTGCTCGTCACTAAAGCGAGCGTCGCCCGCCGGCGTACCAAAGAAGAAGACGTCCTGCTTGGTGGGTTGAATGAGATCGCCGATGGCGCCGGGAAAAAGTTGGCCGAGCCAGGGTCCGCAAGCGAACACGTAGTGGTCCGCGGTGAGACGCGACCCGTCAGTGAGAGTAATCCCGCGCAGAATCGAATCCTCAAGACCTTGGGGCAAAACTGCGAGCTGCCGATACTTGCCGCCCTGGTCAACGAACACCTCGACTACAGCCTGGCAACTGGCGCGAGCCTCCAGATATCCGCATTCAGGTTCGTAGATGGCCCAGCAGATAGCCTCGAAGTTGATCTGCGGCCAGCGCTTCTTCATCACCGGCGCGGAGAGTTCCTGGAATTTGATCTTGGTCGCGCGTAGCATTTCGACCGAGCCGCGCTCGAAGGCATCGTCGCCTGTGGCCATCCACAGGACGCCGCAGCGATGAAGCAGGGTGCGCTTCCAGCGCCGCTCGTACTTTTCCCAGAGCTGGAGTGCCCGCGCGGCCATTTCCGTGGAAGCCTGATCGTGACCGTAAGCCCCACGCATCACTCGGGTCTCGCCGCCTGAGGAGGCGCGCGAATTGCCCGGGCCCCAAGCATCCAAAAGAGTTACGCGGGCGCCACCGTGCCCAAGATGAAGGGCAGTCCAGCCCCCGAACGCCCCCGCCCCGATGACTGCGATATGAGGTTTTGTCGTCATGCGAGATAGGCTTACACGTGGCATTTGAGGATACGTGGAGGCGGCACGACAGGAAAGGGCGTTTGCGATGACTTTTAAGCTTCCTTCAGCACGGTCGGGTAGAGGAAAGCGCGTTAGTTAGCCGGGTTCCGCTCGGTGCTTGACAGGACCACAGCCCGTTCCTAGAATCCACACAGGGTTCAGAAATTGGAGCGCTAGGCTAAGTTTTTGCATCTAAGATACTTACGAGATGATCCCGGGATTGAAGGAATCCTGGCCGATCGTAAAAAGCCTGGAAATGTTAATGCCCTCAGAACCTAACATCGACGCCCGCGAACGCGAGATCCTGACGGCTATCGTGGAGACGTTTATAAGCACCGGCGAACCGGTCGGTTCGCGGACCTTAGCGAGGGCCAATCGCGAAGGGCTGAGCCCTGCGAGCATTCGCAACGTCATGGCAGATCTGTCGGAAGCCGGCTACTTGGAGCAACCGCATACTTCTGCGGGCCGTGTGCCCACGCCAGAGGCCTATCGCTATTACGTGGAGCAGATCACCGGCACGGCGCGGTTGGCCCCGCAGGAAGAAAGCATGATTTCTGAGTCGCTCGCCGGGATCAGTGATGTGCAGGAATTCATGGAGCGCACTTCGCATGTGCTTTCGCTGATCTCGCGGAACGTGGGCGTGGCAATGGCAACCGGCGGCCCCAAGAATGCGCTCGAGCATGTGTATTTTTCCAGGCTGGGCGATCAAAAAGTGCTTGCCGTCGTGGTTACGCGCTCGGGTTTGGTGCGAGATCGGATATTACGACTGGATCTATCGCAGTCCGATCTCGATTTGGCGGCCCGCTACATCAACGAGAATTTTCGCGGCTGGACCATGGAGGCGATGCGCGCCGAGTTAGGCCGACGATTGGAACAGGAGCGCAGCGAATACGACCGGATGATGCATTCGATCGAGCAACTCTATAAACAAGGGGCACTGGCGGCCGAGCAAGGGGGGCAGGTAGTGTTTGTTGAAGGTGCCGCCAACCTGGTGACCGGTGAGCATGACCGTGAGCGCTTGCAGGCTATGCTGAAGACCTTGGAAGAGAAGGAAAAAGTCGTTCAACTCCTTGGCGCTTATCTGGATGTGAAGCAGGAAGCTGTGAGAGTGGTCATCGGTCTCGATCAGACACTGCCCTCCATGCAGAATTTTGTGCTGATTGGCGCTCCCGCGCGAGCTGGAAACGATGTGATGGGATCGCTGGCCGTCATCGGCCCTACGCGCATGGATTACCAGCACACCATGACGGCGGTTTCCTACATTGCGCGTTTGTTTGACAGGATCCTTAATGAATCGGAGTAACTCTAAATTACCTATGGTGAAAGTGAACGGAAGAACGGAAGCAGAACGAGCCCAGCTTGATTTGGAGCATGAACTTCCCGCGGGCGACGATGGAGACGAAACCGCCGAGGTCGCCGCAGTCGGCGGAGGCCAACCGCTGCAGGCCGCCGAGACCTCGGGGGTGGAAGCAGAAATGCAGAAACTCAGGGCGGAGCGGGACTCACTACTCGATCGGCTGGCACGGTCGCAGGCGGAATTTGAAAACGCGCGCCGGCGGGCGGGGCGCGAGCAGCAGGAATTTCGTGACTATGCAACAGTGGACGCGATCAAGTCCCTGCTGCCGGTGTTGGACAGCTTTGAGCGGGCGCTGCAAGTGAAGGCGGAGGCCGGAGATTTCCGCAGCGGCGTGGAGCTCATCTACAAGCAACTGCAGGACGCGTTAAGCAAACTGGGTGTGCGCCGTATTCCCGCCAAGGGCGAGCCGTTCGATCCGCGCCACCATGAAGCCATCGAACTGGTGGAGACCACGGACGCCCCGGACCATGAAGTGCTGGAGGAACTGCAGCACGGCTACAAGCTAAAGGAACGCCTGTTGCGGCCCGCAATGGTAAAAGTAGCGAAGAACCCCGGGAAGTAATCCCACCAATTTCATTCTTTAGTTGGAAGGCCATTCTGACCACAAACGCAAAACGTGACTATTACGAAGTCCTCGGTGTGAGCCGGACGGTGACCGAAGCGGAGCTGAAGAGCGCCTACCGCAAACTTGCTCTGCAACTGCATCCTGACCGGAACCCGAACAATCCCGACGCCGAGGAGAAGTTCAAGGAAGTGAGCGAAGCCTACGCTGTCCTCGCCGACTCCGAGAAAAGATCGCTCTATGATCGCTTTGGTCACGCCGGAGTGGGTGGCGGATTCTCTGCGGGTGGCGGATTCGACTCCACTGTGTTTCAGGACTTCGGGGACATTTTCGGCGAATTCTTCGGAGACGTTTTCGGCGCGGGCGGCAGCGGACGGCGGCGCAGCCGTGTGCAGCGCGGCGCCGATTTGCGGGAGGACTTGACGCTGGAGTTCGAGGAAGCTGTGTTCGGCACTGAGACCCGCGTAACCGTTCGCCGTCACGAAGCTTGCGAGGAATGCCATGGCTCAGGAGCCGCGCCAGGAAAAGGTCCCACCACATGCCGCTCATGCGCTGGCCGCGGCCAGGTGCGCTATCAGCAAGGATTCTTCAGCATCGCCCGCACGTGCCCGGCATGCCAGGGGACGGGGAGTGTGGTTACCGATCCCTGCGCGAAGTGCAAGGGTGAAGGACGGGTGTTGCGTCAGCGGACCGTCGACGCGAAGATTCCCGCGGGCGTTGAGGATGGTACCCGAATCCGCTTCGCGGGATCGGGAGAGGTAGGACAATTTGGTGGGCCGGCGGGTGATCTTTATGTTGTCTTGCATGTGAAGGAGCATCCGTTCTTCGCCCGTGAAGGCAATGACCTGCACTGTGTTGTCCCCATATCGGTCACCCAGGCAGCGATAGGAGCTGAAATCCGGGTGCCTACTCTCGAGGGTGAACACACTCTGAAAGTTCCCGATGGCACACAGCCGGGCACCACCTTCCGCATTCGCAATAAGGGCGTGCCGCTGCTGAACGGGCACGGCAAGGGCGATCTATACGTTGAAGTGCGGGTGCAGATTCCGAGCAAGCTGAACAAGCGCCAGCGCGAATTGCTTCAGGAACTAGAGACTACGACGAAAGTGGACAATCAACCGCAACTGCGCTCGCTGATCGGCAAAGTGAAGGACATCTTCGGATAGTTGTAGGCTGTCCGCTGGGCCAAACTCGGTACTCGCGACTCAGTATTGGGTACTGGCTCCTGACTCATGACTCGCCGCCGATGGATCGCCGACGAAGTATCGGGCAATCGCGCGATCCTCACCGGAGACCACGCCGAACATCTGGCACGTGTGCTCCGCGCTCGCGTGGGGCAGGAATTTGATATCGCGACCGAGCTCGCGGTGCGAAAGAGCCGAATCACTTCCATAGCGGAAAGAAGGGTTGAGTTTGAACTTGGCGAAGAGGTGCCGGCCGCCACCGCCGCGAAAATTACACTGGCCCTTGCTGTTTTCAAGTTTGACCGGATGGAGTGGGCCATCGAGAAATGCACGGAACTCGGCGTTGCCCACATTGTGCCCGTGATTGCCCAGCGCACCGACGTACATCTGGCGGCCGCAACGATAAAGCGCACGGAGCGATGGCGGCGGATCGCGCGCCAGGCGGCAGAGCAGTCTCGCCGTGCCCTCCCACCCGAAATTGCGGCTCCGGTAGAACTCCCAGAGGCGCTCCGCCTTCCGGGTGATGTTCGCATCGTCCTGGCGGAATCTGAGGAGAACGCTCTTTTGCGCGACGTCCTCGAACCGCTGCCGCAGGAGGCGGAAATCGTTCTCGCTGTCGGCCCAGAAGGGGGATGGACCATAGACGAGTTCGAGAGCTTCCATCAGGCGGGATGGACCTCCGCGTCCTTGGGCAAGACAGTTCTCCGCGCCGAAACAGCCGCCATAGCCGCTACGGCGATTGCCACCTCCGAGCTGAGTTAATCTCTTTTTTCCTCAGTCAAACCGCGTTCTCACCGCCGCTACCCGCGGGTGATATTCTGGCAAAGCAATGGCTGTGTCCAAGGCTTATTCCCGTCCTACTGCCTTTGTTCCCGATGATCGCCAGCGACAGGCCATCGAGCACGTGTACGGTCCCATGCTGGTGGTGGCTGGCGCCGGGACGGGAAAAACCTCTGTGCTGACGAATCGCGCGGCGCATCTTGTGGAACAGGGCCATGCTCGTCCGCATCAGATTCTTGCCCTGACCTACACTCGCGCTGCCGCCACCGAGATGCGCCAGCGGGTACGTTCACTGTTGCACGGCGATGAGATTCACACCGCCACCTTCCATGATTACTGCTTCAAATTTCTAGAACGTGTCGGCCAGAAGTTTGGCGTCCTCGATGAGCAGGACCTGTGGATTTACTTGCGCAAGCGAATCCGCGAGCTTCACCTCGAGTATTTTGTCCGCGCCGCAAACCTTGGACAGTTTCTGAGCGATTTGTTGAACTTTGTCAGCCGCTGCCACGACGAGCTTGTAACTCCGGAAAAATACGCGCAGTACGTAGACCGGCTGGAGCGCGGCGAATTGCCTGTCCCGCGTGTCGCGAAATCGAAGGACCCACTGAGCCATGCCGAGGTCCTCGGCCGGTGCCAGGAAATTGCGCGAGTTTTTGCCACCCTGGAACACTGGCTGCGGGAGGAAAATCTGGGGACCTTCAGCCACATGATCACGCGCGCCCTATCATTGCTTCTCTGCGACGAGGGCCTTCGCGACGCCGAGCGGGCGCGCTTTCGTTTTATCCTCGTCGATGAATTCCAGGACGTCAACTTCGCACAGGTGAAAATACTCGCTGCCCTCACGGGAACAGAGGGGAATCTTTTTGCGGTGGGGGACCCGGACCAGGCAATTTACCGTTTTCGAGGCGCCTCGAGCGCCGCGTTTGAGTTGTTCCATCGTCACTTTCCCGCTGCCCGACTGGTTGTGTTAGAGAACAATCGGCGTTCGACCTCGCCCATCCTACGTTGTGCCTTTCGAGTGATCAATGAGAATCCACAAGCGTTTGCCCGAGGTCGAGAGGGAACGCTCGCCTACCGGCGTGCACCGCTACAGTCGGTGCGCGAAGAACAGGCGGAGAAAGATGGTAAGGCCTTGCCCTCGGTCCCGGTAAACGTGATTGCGTTTACGCGCAAAGAGGCGGAGGGTCCAGACGTGGTCAGCGTCATCCGTGAGTTGCGCGGAAAACTGCGTTGCAAGTGGAGCGACTTCGGCGTTCTATATCGCTCGCACATGCATCGCGACGACGTGGTCCGTGAACTTGCGGATGCCAATCTCCCCTTTTCCATCGAGAGCATGGATGTTTCTGATACTTGCGAGGTGCGTGATCTGTTTGCCTGCGTGGGGGCCGTGGCCTCGATCGGAGACGATGCCAGTGTCTTCCGTATCGTGGCTTTGCCGCAATTCAATGTGGACCCACTGCAGCTTCGCGCGGCGATGCGGGCTGTGGCAAAGGATTCCAAAGAAGGCCAATCGGTCCCACTGGCTTCGGTGCTCAGCGGAGTTGATGGCGGTGCAGCGGTGCGGGATGCTATACGGCAGGCCCAGCAGGAAATCAGTCGCCAAGGAGTGAAAGGTCGAAAGGCGGTCGAAATCATCGCCAAGCAATTCGGGCTCGATACGAGTTCCGCCATCCTCGAGGCGGCTCTGCAGTTCATCGGCACTTGGGAGGAGAAACCGATCACCAAAACCGGCGAACTCAATGAGTTCCTAGATTACCTGAGCCTCTTTCGCGAGGCGAATGGCGTGATTCCGATGGCATCGGATGAAGATGACAACGCCGTCCGCTTGATGACTGCGCACTTAGCCAAGGGCCTGGAGTTCTCCCATGTCTTCATCTTGCGCGCGAATAAAGGTTCTTTCCCGAACGCGTACCGGGAGACGCTGGTCGAATTCCCTAACGAATTGCGCGATCCCGACTCCGCTGCAGAAGGGGATGACAAAACACTCCACGATGAAGAGGAACGCCGGCTCTTCTATGTGGGCATGACCCGTGCCCGCGATTCGCTGCACGTTTATGCCAGACAGGGAACCGGCAAGGAGAAGACTCCCGCCGGACTGATGCGCAACTTGCTGCAAGACCCAAGCATGAGCGGCTGGCTGAGTTCGCGGTCCGCTCGCGGCTCGCAGACGTCCATGGATATTTTCGCGGGAACTTCTCCCGCGTATCCGTCTGCGTCCCGAACGGCGCAGTGGCTGGACATTGCGGCGGTCACTGACCTGCACACCCGGCTGAGCGCGTCCGCTGTGGACACTTACGAGAGATGTCCCTTGCAATTCAAGCTCGAGCGGGACTGGAGAATGTCACGCCAAATCCCTGCTGCCATGCGGTACGGGGCGGCGATGCACCGAGTGCTGCGCACCTATTACGACGCAGTACGTCTGGGCCGGCCAAAAAGCGACGAGGAACTCCTGCAACTATTCAGAGATGATCTGGCGAGCGAGGAAATTCAGGACAACTACCAGCATGAACTGTACGAGCAGCAGGGCGTAGAGCAATTGCAAGATTTTTTCGCGGCCGCGCGATCTGGCGCTGCACCCCAGGTTCTTCACACCGAGGAATGGTTCGAGATTCGAATCGGAGAGACCACGGTCGCTGGCCGGATCGATCGAATCGATGCCGACACCGAGGGTGGTGTGGCAATTGTGGATTACAAGACCGGCAAGGCCCGTCCCCAGGAAGAAGCCGATGAGAGTCTGCAGCTCTCCATTTATGCAATCGCGGCTAGGGAGAAGTGGGGATACCGAGTGAGTTCCCTGGCCTTTCATAACCTCGAGGAGAACGTCCCGGTCATTACCTCACGAAGCGAAGTTCAATTGAGCGAGGCCCGTGCCCGGGTTGAATCGGCAGCCCATGGTATCGCCAATGGAGAGTTCAGTCCGAAGGTTGATTATCACTGCAGCTTCTGTCCGTACCGCAATCTGTGCCCGGCAAAAGAAAGGCGCATCCCAAATCTGGCGCTGGGCGGAGCAAAGCGGCCGAGCTAGGTTTAGCTTCGGCGGGTCCGACTCTTTCCCGGCGCTCCCCAGAACAGAGCTGTTGCCATTCAATCCGGCAAAGCCTGGGTAGGACATCGCCCCGCGAATGTAAGCCGCCAAAAAAAACTTAGGGGACGCAATTTGCGTCCCCCTATTTGACTTCGTACCGAACGTCCTTAGTGCTTCTTTTTCTTTTTCGCCTTCTTCTTCGTTGCCATTGGTTCTATTCTCCCTTCCATTGTTCATGGAAATTTTGCAACGCTCTTTTGTTGCAACTAGTTGATGTATAGAGTCATTGAAAAATGAAGTCAAGAGAAAAATGAAGTCGCTCCCGCAGTCAGTCGTGGTACCAAAGTCACGAAGCGACGAGCGAAGGCCAAAATTCTCGATGCGTGTGCGTCTTCGACAGGCCGTCGTCGCCGTTATCAGTGCAACACGAAATTGGCGCAGACTCCAGATCAGCGGAGTCGCGCTCGTTCTGCTCGATACCAATTGACCCTGAATCAAGCGCGCGCTCTTTCATAACTTCAACTTTCCGTCACCGGGCGCATCTATAATAGAGAACGCGAAATCTTCGCGGGAGCGTGATCCATGGCCGCTTTTGACGATGTTGTCATCATTTCCGGGTGCCGCACTCCGGTAGGAAAATTCCAAGGAAGCCTCAGCGATCTGAGTGCTCCGCAGTTGGGCGCGATCGTGGTGCGCGAGGCCGTGAAGCGTGGGGAACTGGATGCCACGCAGGTGGACGAGTGCATTATGGGCAACGTCGTGTCCGCGGGCCTGGGACAAAATCCAGCGCGGCAGGCCGCCATCTTCGGCGGATTGGCTCCCGCGGTAGGTGCCATGACAATCAACAAAGTTTGCGGCTCCGGACTGAAAGCAGTCGCTCTCGCAGCGCAAGCGGTGCAAACCGGAAACAGTTCCATCGTCGTTGCCGGCGGCATGGAATCGATGACCAACGCTCCCTATCTGCTGCCCCAGGCCCGCAAGGGATATCGCCTCGGCAACGCGCAAGTCGTCGACTCGATGGTTCACGATGGCCTATGGGATATCTACAACAACTACCACATGGGCATCACCGGCGAAAACGTCGCCGAGAAATACGGCATCACGCGCGAAGAGCAGGATGAGTTTGCGCTCAATTCCCATCGCAAAGCACTGGCCGCGATCCGCGAATGCCGTTTCAAGTCACAGATCGTTCCAGTAGAGATTCCTGCGAAAAAAGGCGAGGCGCCAGTACTGTTTGAAAAAGATGAGGGGCCTCGCGAAGACACCACCATTGAAGTTTTGCGTTCACTGAAGCCTGCGTTCAAGAAAGATGGCACAGTTACTGCCGGTAATGCCCCAGGAGTTAACGACGGTGCGGCGGCGGTCGTGGTCACCAGCGCGAAAGGCGCCAAAGAACTCGGCAGAGCACCGATGGTGCGGATCGTAGCTCAGGCAACCAGCGGCGTCGAGCCGAAATGGGTCATGATGGCGCCTGTGGGCGCTGTGCGCCAGATCTGGGAAAAAACCGGCTGGAAGAACCAGGATGTTGATCTGTACGAACTCAACGAAGCATTTTCCGTGCAAGCCCTGGGAGTGATCCGCGAGCTCGGTCTCGACCTCAATAAAGTGAACGTGAACGGGGGAGCTGTAGCCATCGGACATCCAATCGGGGCTAGTGGAGCCCGAGTGCTGGTCACGCTAATCTACGAAATGGTCCGCCGTAATGCACGCCGTGGCATCGCGGCGCTGTGTCTTGGCGGTGGCAACGCAGTGGCAATGGCGGTAGAGCGCTAAGAAGTTTGTCGCGCAGACTCTGGTGAGGGCCCGTCCACTCTGGCTGAGAGTGGAGTGCCTGCGAGCTTTTTGATCTCGGCGAGAAGACTCTTCATCCCTTGGTGCACGTTTTTCTCCCAAGTTACTTTTCGGAATGCACCTTGCACAGGCTCTGTGAACGTCCACTGTACGAAGTGTGTCTTAGTATCAAAGATGGACAGTCCCAACTGGGGTTCATAAATCGCGGTTTTTCCAAAATCTGCAATTGGAGCGGTGAAGCGTATTTCAAAGACCAAGTCCACATCCGCGGGAGAAGCCACAAGTTGATATCGTCCCCAACTCTTCATGGCCGCGTAGAACCGGTTGTAGGGTCCATTGGTGTCACCGGCACGTTTCAAAGCGGCCAGTGCTACACTGTCAACTCCGCCATTGGAAATGAACACTTTCTTGGCAGTGATGATCTGTGCGGGTATCGGAGCTGCCTCTACTTGTTGTGCGCCCGAGAAGGGAGCAAGTAGGAGGGCGAGCGCAAGCGACGCATGCAGAGCCCTTTTTTCGGCTACTTTCCCCATGGGACTCTGCTATCCATGCCCTTGAGTATACTCTCGGTTCGCCGCGCGTAACCTTACAGTGAACACCGCCCCCCCTCCGGGAGCATTCGCAGCATCCACGCTGCCGTTGTGTTCCTTCATCACCGCCTTACAAATACTAAGCCCCAGCCCCGTCCCCCGGCCCGGCCGCTTCGTGGTATAGAAGGGATCAAAAATGTTAGGCAGAATTTCTCCCGCGATGCCGGGACCATCATCCTGAAAGCTAGCCCAAACCGAATCTCCGCTGCTGCCCAGGCGTATTCGCAAGGTTCCGCGATCCCGGGCCTCGCGGATTGCCTGCTCCGCATTCAACACCAGATTGAGAAACACCTGCATAAGTTGATGCGGGTCCCCTTCGACCAGCGGCACCGTGGGTTCGCGGAGAAAGTCGACGGTGATGTTGTTTTTGCGCAGCGAATAGGCGTGGAGGTTCAGCGTGCGCTCCACGATCTCTGCCAGGTTCACGCGAGTCTTTCCCGGGGCAGGCGGACGCGAAAAATAGGTGAGGTTGTGAACAATTTCGGCCGCGCGCCGCGCCTGCTGCTGCAACATCACCAGTTGCTTGCGCGCGGCGTCGCTAGTCTGTGCATCCTGCAGCAATTCGCTTACCCCCAGAATGCTGGTCAGGGGATTGTTCAACTCGTGTGCCACACCACCAATCATCTGGCCCATGGCGGCTAGGCGCTCGCTCTGCACAATCTGTTCTTCTAGCTTCTTTTCCACTGTGATATCGCGCACCGAGATGATTACGCCACTCAGTTTGGACTCAGCGTCGAAAAGTTGGCTGGCCGAAGCCCGCATCGTGCGCCAGCTTCCATCGCGATGGCGTGCCCCGTACTCAGCGGAAGCGAAAATCTGCCTGCTCGAAGCGACATCATGGTAGAGCGAAGCCAGTTCCGGGGAGTGATCTTCGAGATCGGAGATCTTCTTCCGCAACAAGTCTTCGGGCTGGTAGCCAAGCAGGTCGCGTACGCGGGAGCTCACAAAGGTGTAACGCTCTGCGAGATCTATGACCAGGATCAAATCAGGAAAGCTCTCCAGCAATCGCCGGCGGAATTCTTCCTGCTGAAGCAATTCCCGCTCCATCTTTCGCTTGTCTGTAATATCGACCAGCGTGCCCTGGTAGCGGATCATGTTGCCGGAGGCGTCCCACACCGCACGCGAGGAATCGAGAAAGAGCGCGGGAGTACCGTCTTTGCGCTTGAGCTTAATCTCCCGCGTGCGCACGGCGCCGCGGTCCCCGGAGGCACGGCCCAGAACCGGCTGCTGACCAGGATCGAAATTTAGGTCACCCGCGTCTAGCGAAAGCAATTCTTCCTTCTTCTCATATCCCAGCAGGCCAACCAAAGCTGGGTTGGCATCCAGAAGATTGCCGTTGGGTGTGCTGAAATACACTCCCTCCTGCAGAGTCTCGAACAATTCGGTGAAGCGCAGCTCCTTCTCGCGTTGCTCAGTGACGTCTCGTCCCAGCACACTCACGCCCACCACCTCATCGCCCTTGAGGATGCCGTTGAGCACGCAATCGAAGTAAAGGGGCCGGGTGTTATTTTTCAGAACGACACGAACCGTGCCCGCCCAATGTTTCCGTTCCAGAAAACGGCCGAGGCCGGTCTCCACTCCACTCCGCGTCGGCTCTTCAATGAACTCATAGACGTCGTGTCCCACGATCGCGGTGTACGGAAGTCCCACCATCTCAGCTACACGCTTATTTACGGTGCGTATAGTCCCATCGAGTGAAACCGCGCAAGCCGCGTCTTCGAACGAGTCAATCAGTTCCTTGAAGCTGCGCTGCGAGCGCTGGATCATCTGGCTGAGCTGGTCCAGTTGCGCTTCAGAGGGCGCCGCGCCCACGTGCTCCTGCAATCCATGCAGGAGCGTCTTCAGTTCTGAAACTTCACGCCGCCGCCCGTACGCATAAACCGCAAACAAGACCGACAACGCCAACGTGCCGACAGCGAGCGCCCCCAAGTGGTAGGGCAGGTTTTCAAGTCGCTCCCAGGCAAGTGCAGCGAACCCTGCTGCCAGCAAAACCATGAACAGCAGCAACAATCGCCATAGCTGGGATTCTTCCCTTTCGAGGTTGCCGGGCGGACGTGCTGATCGTGAGACCTGAGAAGATTCTTGCGCCATGATTGAAGGAACCGCCAGGCTCGCCGCATATCAGCGGAGAGCCTCTCGGCTGACTGGCTCATCGTAATGCGTAGCGGCAAGGAACGACAACCCTATTTGTTGGACAATTAGATACGTAGAAACGGCGCAGCATCAATCAGTGCTCAGCGGTGTGCACAGGCCGAGTTTTTCGCAGGTCTCTGGCCAACATTGTGACGCAGGTCACATCGCGGATGCTCCTTTCCCGTGTAGATTCAACAATCTCCGCGATCAGGCCTTGGGGTGCCAGTGGGGAGCAGGGATTATCTCCTTCCGCGTACACCTCTCGTGATGCTCGACAAGACTCTCTGCGCCGCGGTTGATGTCATTGACGCAAGTCATGATCCTGGTGGAAGTCGACTGCCCGGGTATTGGGACCGGACCGGATCGATATCATATCGACGCACCGGCGCTGAACTACAAGGAAATGCGCTCTGGTACCGAACCCGAAGGGTGGGCGAAGATTCGCCAGCGCGTCATCCGAAGCCGTGCCCAAGAATATGGATGGAGATTTATTTACCATGACCTGGTTCCTTGGAATTGAAATTCGGCTGGCTATCGCAGTGACCCGTCACCTAAGAAAGGTGCGCGGCGGAAAGATGCGTTGAGCGGTCTAACAGGAAATTACACTCAAACGCAGATCTTGCACAATCCTGCATGCAGTCGCAGACTTTGATAGCGCGAAGGTATTAATTCGAGGCTGGTTGCCTCTGGTTGGTTACCGCGTTTTGGTTGGCTGCATGGGGACATGACTCAGCAAACGCCGACCGGAAGTACACGGTTCCCGTCGCGCGTAAAGCACCCTAAAATCGCACCCTATAAAGAATCGCGTTCAGCCCGAGAAGGGTTGCCGAAGAAACAACATGCAGCTTGCTTTCAGGTGTCAAAGAAACAGTGCCAAAGAAACAACTGTTGAAACTTTTTGATAATGTCCCCTCACGGACTGAATAGAAATGTCCCCCTTAGACTGAGACCTCCAGCCAGAGGAGGTCTCGTTGAAGAGGACGGCCATGAGCGCTGGTGAGCTGGAGCGAGTGGAGGTGATGGGACGGGTGGCCAATGAGGAACTGAAGTTGACAGATGCAGCAGCCATGCTGCAGTTGAGTTATCGCCAGGTCAAACGCTTGTGGCGGCGCTATCGGCAGGGCTGCAGCACGGAAATGCGGGTCGGCCCTCCAATCGCAGCAAACCCGCGAAATTTCGGCGCCGGGTGCTGAGTTTGATGAAGCACAAATATTCGGGTTCGGAAGCGGAGCGATTCGGGCCGACGCTGGCGGCCGAGCACTTGGCGGAAGAAGACGGGATTGCAATTGATCACGAAACCTTACGCGGTTGGATGTTAGCCGAAGGACTGTGGAGCCGGCAGCGGAAGCGGAAGAAACACTGCCAGCGAAAGGGAGCGCAAGGCCCACTTCGGCGAGCTGGTGCAGCTGGACGGGAGTTTCCACGGCTGGTTGGAAGGGCGTGGTCCGCGGGGCTGCCTGATGGACATGGTGGACGATGCCACCAGCGCAACGCAGGCTCGTCTGGGCAAAGAAGAGACGATCTGGGCGGCCGCCGGGGTGTTGCGGGCCTGGATTGAGAAATATGGCGTACCCCGCGCGCTCTACACCGATTGGAAGAACGTGTACCAGCGAAAAGCCACGCCCGCTGAGCAGTTGCGAGGGGAAGTTCCGGCTACGCAGTTCGGGGGCATGTGTCAGAGGCTGGGGATTCGGATCATTGCCGCCAGTTCGCCGCAAGCCAAGGATTACGCTTCATACTGCACCTCCTTGGTACGACCCGGGAGGATCTGGTCGTTCAGTAATCTTCGGGAAAGTTTGAGGCCCTGAGCTTTCTTTGGAGCATGCTCGCAGCCTGGGGGATCGTACAAATAGTCTCCTTTGTCGTTGTAAGCGTGACCACGAAGTAGTCCGTGCACACGCCAGATTTTTATCGTCGTCGTCGCCACGCCAAGGGCTTGGGCCATCTCTTGCGCCGTCAGCATACCGGTTTCGCGTAAGCGATCATAGCGTGTTTTCAGCGAATGGTTTCTCTGGATCCTAGAGATATACCGACCTGTAAAAGTTCGGCCTTTCCCCGATCTCAAACCGCGCTCGTTAAGGATGGCGGCAACTTCTCGGTAGGTATGATGATTCAGTAATTCATCGATCGCAGCTAGGACTGGTGAACTGGTCGTCCAGTTTTGCCAGGACGTTTGTGGTAATGGCAGGACAAGGGTCTTGTCGGCGCCTCCACGCAAGCGGACGTGGAGGGTAATCTGCTCGCCACGAAGGAGGGTGACATCTTCTAGCACCAATCGGAGCATGCGTTTGCGTTCGCGGTCGGGTGTGTTGGGATCGCGCCACAGCCGTGGGAAGTCGGTGGCCAGCTGAAGGATCGCTGCCCGCTGTTCTTCAGTGAAGATTTTGCTATCTTGTTCGCGATGGCGCTCATACGCTTCTTGCGCCTCCGTCAGTGCTCGCAGTTTGTGGTTCCATTCGGCCTCCAGGGAATCGGCCACTAAGCGATGGTCGGGGTCGACACGCAGGAATCGTCTTTGGGCGAGTTCGGCTTCATATCGGGCTCGTTCTACTTGTTGCTTCCGCAGCCGGTCCGCTTCCTTCAGTCTTGCTTGGAGTTCCTCTTGAACCATCAATGCAACTTCCAGTGTGACGGGGTTGAGCAGTTCGATTAACAGATTACTTACCGCTTCGTCTACTTGCAGGCCAGGAATCTGCTGACAGATTGGTTCGGCGTTCTCGATGCCTCTGCGTTGGCAGAGGTAGTCTGGACATAGACGCCCGTAACGGAAATGGTAGCGCACCGTCATGCGCCGACCACAGCGCCCGCAGACAATCATTCCTTGTAGCAGGGCGGGGCCTTCGCGTGCCGGACTCCTGCGACGATCGCCTCCCACGGCCTGTGCATTTTCCAGCAATCGCTTCTGGTTCTGTTCGTATTCCTCCCAGCCGATATATCCCGCATGGGTACCCGGGAGAAACGTGTGCCATTGATCCACTGGGACGCGCTCCAGGATCGGGTCGCCGTCAAGCGTCTTCCTCGTGCGGCTCCTGCCATAGACGAACGCTCCAGCATAGCGTGGGTTATGGAGGACACGCAGCACCTGGCTATGCTGCAGTTGCCCCCAGAGGACATCTCCCCGGTTCGGCCCGCAATGAAGGTGGCGGGGAAACAGTATTCCTTGTTGCCGAAATGTCTTCACCGTGGCCATCGCTGATCCGGTTCGGCGAAAGGTTTCAAACAACGTGCGCAGTGCCAGTTCGATCTGGCGGTCAGGATCGATCACCAGATGATCTTCGTCGTCGCAGACGAGCCCAATCGGCGGCCGTACCCACAGTTCGCCACGCTGGGCCTTGTTCAAAATACCACCCTGCAGCCGCGCACGTAATACGTGCAACTCGGCTTCGCTCATAGTTCCCTTTAACCACGGAACAAACAGCACCGTATGTTGCACTTTGTGGATGTACGGTAACGATTGCTTCCGAAGGTAGTTCCTACTGCGGTCAGTCGGGACGGGTGTGCCGCGTCTTCTGGCGACC
>Ga0070708_100000671_pt1 | contig 26000 bp, 21 predicted proteins | sample KBSK5503metaG_FD_65469 | JGI IMG/M metagenome (GOLD analysis project Ga0070708, IMG submission 65469) | Corn, switchgrass and miscanthus rhizosphere microbial communities from Kellogg Biological Station, Michigan, USA - KBS K5-50-3 metaG | ecosystem: Host-associated > Plants > Roots >... | reverse complement strand
TTGGTACCGGCCGCGAGGACGTGCGTCATCGGTCCTCACCCCGGTCCGTCCGGCCCGCCTCGCGCACTTCCAGCGGGGCCCAGGCCAGCGAGGCGTCCGGAGACGTGGCGGCGACCGCCGGGCCGGACGGCCCGCCCGGCCCGGCGTTGCCCGGCGCGCGGAGGCCGGGCGTCAGGCCGGCCGCGCCGAGCCGGTAGTAGTCCTTCTCGTCGTCGCCCAGCCGCATCGGGTGCGGCGGCGCCTCGGCGCCCGGCGGCAGCGGCACCAGCAGCTGCTCCTTGGTCCAGATCAGGCTTTCCCTGTTGTCGTCCGCGATCTCGTACTCGTTGGTCATGGTCAGCGCGCGGGTCGGGCACGCCTCGATGCACATGCCGCACAGGATGCAGCGCAGGTAGTTGATCTGGTAGACGGCGCCGTAGCGCTCGCCCGGAGAGTACCTGGCCGCCGCGGTGTTGTCCCGGCCCTCGACGTAGATGGCGTCGGCCGGGCAGGCCCACGCGCACAGCTCACAGCCGATGCACTTCTCCAGGCCGTCGGGCCACCGGTTGAGCTGATGGTGACCGTGGAAGCGCGGCGCGGTGGGCCGCCTGTCCTCCGGGTAAAAGACCGTCTCCACCTTCTTGAACATCTCGGTGAAGGTGACCCCGAACCCCTTGATCGGGTTGAGGAAGTCAAGCACCTGTGACCTCCCTGCTGGAGGTTTGGTTGTCGATACCGATGCCGCGGTAGTGCGGCAGGTCCATCGGCGGCACCGGGAACTCCGCGGCACCGTACGCGACCTGGCCGGCTTCGGCTTCTTCGGCCGAGTCCTCCTGGGTGGCGTACCGCATCGCCCGCTGCTGCGCGGCGCTGTCCCACATCCAGGCCAGCACCAGGATGAGCACGATGACGAAGCCGAAGACGACGTAGGGCGCCGTGCTGTGGCTGTCGAGCCGCCACGCGCGCACGGTCGCGATCAGCAGGATCCAGACGATGGAGACCGGGATGAGGACCTTCCAGCCGAGCGCCATCAGCTGGTCGTACCGGACCCGGGGCAGCGTGCCGCGCAGCCAGATGTAGCAGAACAGCAGGATGAAGACCTTGATCACGAACCACAGCACCGGCCACCAGCCGCTGTTCGCGCCCGCCCACAGCGACAGCGGCCACGGCGCCCGCCAGCCGCCGAGGAACAGCGTGACCGCGAGCCCGGAGACCGTCGTCATGTTGACGTACTCGCCGAGGTAGAACATCGCGAACTTCATCGACGAATACTCGGTGTGATACCCGGCCACCAGCTCGCCCTCGCCCTCGGGCAGGTCGAACGGCAGCCGGTTGGTCTCACCGACCATGGTGAACAGGTAGATCACGAACGAGACCGGCAGCAGCCACGCGTACCATTCGTGCTGCTGCGCGTTGACGATGGCGGTGGTGGACAGCGAGCCCGCGTAGAGGAACACGGCCACGAAGGCCAGGCCCATCGCGATCTCATAGCTGATCACCTGCGCCGCGGAGCGCAGCGCGCCGAGCAGCGAGTACGGCGACCCCGAGGCCCAGCCGGCCAGCACGATCCCGTACACGCCGATCGAGCTCATGGCCAGGATCAGCAACACCGCCACCGGCAGGTCGGCGAGCTGCAGCGGCGTGTGGTGGTGGAAGATCGAGACTTCCGGGCCCCACGGGATGACCGCGAAGCTGATGAAGGCGATCGCCCCCGATATCACCGGCGCGGCGATGAACACCAGCCGGTCCGCGGTCCGGGGGATGATGTCTTCCTTCAGCGGCAGCTTGAGCGCGTCCGCGATCGGCTGCAGCAGGCCGAAGGGGCCGGCCCGGTTCGGGCCGGGCCGGTTCTGCATCCGGCCGATGACGCGGCGTTCGGCCCAGATCATGAAGATCGTCGTCAGCAGCAGGAAGAGGAAGACGATCGCGACCTTCAGCAGCACCATCCACCAGATGAGCTGGTTGAAGTCGGCGAGCGTCGGGTCCGCGGCGGGCGTCGCGAGCACTGGCAGCGCCCCTGCCTGCATCATTCCGGCCTCCTCAGGGTGACCGTGGCGCCGTGTCCCGCGCCGAGCTCGGCGCGGATGGTCGACCCTCCGGGCAGGCCCGCCGCCGGGAGCCAGACCACGTGGTCGGCCATCGGCGCCACCTCGACGGGAACCGTGACCGATCCCCGGTCGGTGACCACGGTCACCTTATCGCCGTCGGCCGCGCCGGCTTCGGCCGCGGTCGCCGGGGACATCCTGGCCACCGCCGGCCGGGCCGTGCCCGCCAGCGCGGGCTCGCCGTCCTGCATCCGGCCGCTGTCCAGCAGCTGGTGCCACGTGGAAAGGAGGATTGTGCTGGCCCCGGGGGGGACGACCCCCCCCAGACCCCCCCCGCTCATGGGGGGACTACTCGTCCCCCCATACCCCCCTAGGGGGGACTCGGGCCGGGTGCCGCGCCAGGTGCCGAGCGAGGCGAGTTCGGCCCGCGCCGCCGCCGCGTCGGGCAGGCCCAGGTGCACGTCCATCTGGTCGGCGATCGCGCCGAGCACGTACAGGTCGGTGCGGACCTCGGGGACCCGCAGCGCGGCCTCGAATACGCCACCGCGTCCCTCCCAGTTCACGAACGTCCCGGCCTTCTCCGCGACGGCGGCGACCGGGAAGACCACGTCGGCGCGGTCGGTCACCGCGCTGGCCCGCAGCTCGAGGCTGACGACGAACGGCGCCACCTCGATCGCGGTCAGCGCGGCCGCGGGATCGGGCAGGTCCGCGGGGTCGACGCCCGCGATCACCAGGGCGCCCAGCTCACCGTCGGCCGCGGCGGCCAGGATGGCCGTGGTGTCGCGCCCCCACTCGCCGGGCAGCGAGCTCTTGCCCCAGGTCCTGGCCACCTCGGCGCGGGCGTCTGGGTCGGTCACCGGGCGGCCGACGGGCAGCAGCCCCGGCAGCGCGCCGGCCTCCACCGCGCCCCGCTCGCCGGCCCGGCGCGGGACCCAGGCGAGCCGGGCGCCCGACGCGACCGCGAGGATGGCGGCCGCGGCGAGCGCGCCGGGCACCCCGGCGAGCCGCTCGCCGACCAGGATCACCGCGCCCGGCGCGCCGAGCGCCTGAGCGGCCCGCTGCCAGCCGTCATCCGGCCCGGCCGTGCTGCCCGCGGCCAGCGCGGTCAGCGCGTTCGCCTCGTCCCCCGGCATGGTGGCCAGCAGCTCGCCGGACAGCTTGACCAGCCCGGGGCTGGCCAGCGCCGCGATGGAGAACACCGGGAGGCGGCGGTGCCGGACCGCCTTGCGCAGCCGCAGGAAGATGACGGGCGACTCGTCTTCCGGCTCGAAGGCGGCCAGCAGCACGGCGGGCGCCTGCTCCAGGTCGGCGTAGCTGACCCCGATGCCGCGCCCGGCCACGCTCGCGGCCAGGAACTGCTCCTCCTCGGCCGAGTGCGCGCGGGCCCGCATGTCGATGTCGTTGGTGCCGAGGGCCACCCGGGCGAACTTCGCGTAGGCGTACGCGTCCTCCAGGGTCAGCCGCCCCCCGGTCAGCACGCCCGCGCCCCGGGCGGTGCCCGGCTCGGCGTCGCGCGCCGCGGCGAGGCCGGCCGCGGCCACCGCCAGCGCGTGCGGCCAGGACGCCGGGACGAGCGCCCCGTTCTCATCCCGGACCAGCGGGGTGGTCAGCCGGTCGGGCTGGGTGGCGTAGGTGAACGCCCACCGGCCCTTGTCGCAGTTCCATTCCTCGTTGACGGCCGGGTCCTCGCCGGCCAGCCGGCGCAGCACCCGGCCGCGCCTGACGTCGGTGCGCTGACGGCAGCCCGAGGCGCAGTGCTCGCACACGCTCGGCACGGAGACCAGGTCGAACGGCCTGGACCTGAACCGGTAGGCGGCGCCGGTGAGCGCTCCGACCGGGCACACCTGCACGGTGTTGCCGGAGAAGTAGGAGTTGAACGGCTTGCCTTCGGCGGTGGCGATCATCTGGGCCGGCCCGCGCCCGATGAACTCGATGAACGGGTCCCCGGCGATCTCCTCCGAGGTCCGGACGCACCGGGTGCAGGAGATGCACCGCTCCCGGTCGAGCAGCACCTGGGTGGAGATCGGCACCGGCTTGTCGAAGGTCCGCTTGTCCTCGGTGAACCTGGTCTCGCCCTGGCCGGAGGACATCGCCTGGTTCTGCAGCGGGCACTCGCCGCCCTTGTCGCACATCGGGCAGTCGAGCGGGTGGTTGATGAGCAGCAGTTCCATCACGCCGCGCTGCGCCTTCTCGGCGACCGCCGAGGTGAGCTGGGTGTGCACCACCATGCCTTCCGCGCACGGCGTGATGCACGAGGCCAGCGGCTTGCGCTGGCCCTCCACCTCGACCAGGCACTGGCGGCAGGCGCCGATCGGCTCGAGCAGCGGGTGGTCGCAGAACCGCGGGATCTGGATGCCGAGCAGCTCGGCGGCCCGGATGATAAGTTCGCCCTTCGGCACCTTGATCTCGAACCCGTCGATGGTGACGGTCACCGTATCCCGCGCGGTCTCCACTGTCACGATCCACTCCAGACCATCGACGCCGCCGGGTCGAAGGGGCAGCCGCCCTCCTTGTGGTGCTTGATGAACTCGTCCCTGAAGTAGCGGACGGCGGAGGTGATCGGGGGCGTCGCGCTGTCGCCGAGCGCGCAGAACGCGCGGCCGGTGATGTTGTCGCAGATGTCCAGGAGTTTCTCGACGTCTTCCTCGGTACCCTGGCCGTGTTCCAGCCGGTCCAGGATGCGGACCAGCCAGAACGTGCCCTCCCGGCACGGCGTGCACTTTCCGCACGATTCGTGCTGGTAGAACTCGGTCCAGCGGAGCACCGCGCCGACCACGCACGTGGTGTCGTCGAAGATCTGCACCGACCTGGTGCCGAGCTGGGACCCGGCGGCGGCGACCGACTCGAAGTCCAGCGGCACGTCCAGGTGCTGGTCGGTAAGTATCCCTGCCGACGAGCCGCCGGCGGTCCAGAACTTGAGCCGGCGGCCGCCCCGCATCCCGCCGGACAGCTCGAGCAACTCGCGTAGCGTGATGCCGAGCGGGGCTTCGAAGGTGCCCGGCGTGGTCACGTGGCCGGAGAGGTTGAAGATCCCGAAGCCCCTGGACCTTTCCGTGCCGAGGCCGGCGAACCAGTCGGCGCCGTTCAGCAGGATCGACGGAACGGTGGCGATCGACTCCACGTTGTTCACGTTCGTCGGGAGGGCGTACACGCCGGCCACGGCCGGGAACGGCGGCTTGTTCCGCGGCAGCCCGCGCCTGCCCTCCAGCGAGTCCAGCAGCGCGGTCTCCTCGCCGCAGATGTAGGCGCCGGCTCCGGCGTGGATGATGACGTCCAGGTCGAACCCGGAGCCGAGGATGTCGCGGCCCAGATAGCCGGCCGCGTACGCCTCCTGCACCGCATTCCGCAGCCGCCGGACTACGTGCAGGACCTCGCCCCGGACGTAGATGAACGCGTGGCCGGCCCCGATCGCGTAGGAACCGATGGCGGTGCCCTCGATGAGCGCGTGCGGGTTGGCCATCATCAGCGGGACGTCCTTGCAGGCGCCAGGTTCGGATTCGTCCCCGTTGACCACCAGGTAGTGCGGCTTGTTGTCGCCCTGCGGCAGGAAGCTCCACTTCACGCCGGTCCCGAAGCCGGCCCCGCCGCGGCCGCGCAGCCCGGCGTTCTTCACGACCGTGATGACCTCGTCACGCCGCATGCCGAGCGCCTTCGGCAGCGCCCGCCAGCCGCCGGCCCGCCGGTACCCGTCGATGGTGAAGATGTCGGGCTGGTCCCAGTGCGCGGTCAGCACCGGGGTCAGGGTGTCGGTCACCGCGGCTCCTTCACGTGGTCGCTCGCCGGGCCCGGCTCTGGCGCGGTCCAGCCGTGCTCCTTGGCGATCGTGAGGCCCACCAGGTCGGCCGGTCCCGCGGCCGGGCCCTCGGTGGCCAGGTCGTCGTTGAAGCCGGCCAGGATCCGGGCCGCCTCGCGCCAGCTGACCAGCCGCCCCGGGCCCCGGGTCGGGGTCACCGGGTTCCCGGCGCGTAGGTCGTCGGCGAGCTGGCGGGCCGAGGCCGGCGTCATGTTGTCGAAGAACTCCCAGTTCACCATCATCACCGGCGCGTACACGCAGGCGGCGTTGCACTCCAGGTGCTCCAGGCTGACCCGGCCGTCGGGCGTGGTCTCGTCGTCGGCCACGCCGAGGTGCTCGCGGAGTTCGGCGAGTATCTGGTTGCCGCCCAGCACGCCGCACACGGTGTTCGTGCACACGCCCACGTGGTACTCGCCGACCGGGCGGCGCTTGTACATGGTGTAGAAGCTGACCACCCCGGTGACCTCGGCCTCACTCAGCCCGAGCTTGGCCGCGCAGAACTCGATACCGTCCTTGGAGACGTAGCCCTCCTCGGACTGGACGAGATGGAGCAGCGGCAGCAGCGCCGACCTCGACTGCGGGTACTGGCCGATGATCTGCGCCGCGTCGGCGTCCAGACGTGCCAGCACATCGTCGCTGAACGGCATTACCTGTCCACGCCTCCCATCACGGGGTCGAGGCTCGCGATCGCCGGGATCAGGTCGGCCACCTGGCCGCCCTCGCACATCGCGGCGATCGCCTGCAGGTGCGTGAACGACGGGTCGCGCAGGTGCACCCGGTACGGCCGGGTTCCGCCGTCGCTCACCACGTGCGCCGCGAGTTCGCCGCGCGGGGATTCGATCGCCGCGTAGGCCTGGCCCGCCGGGACCCGGAATCCCTCGGTGATCAGCTTGAAGTGATGAATGAGCGCCTCCATGGACTGGCCCATGATGTGCGCGATGTGCTCGGGCGAGGGACCGAGGCCGTCCGGGCCGAGCGACAGCTGGGCCGGCCAGCCGATCTTGGCGTCTTGGATCATCACCGGGTCGGTCTTGGGACCCCCCGAGCCGCGGGCCGCCAGCCGGTCGACGCACTGCTTGATGATCCGCATCGACTGCTCGATCTCGTCCATCCTGATCAGGTAGCGGCCGTACGCGTCGCACATGTTGTTGACCGGCACGTCGAACTCGTAGGTCTCGTAGCCGCAGTACGGCTGGGACTTGCGCAGGTCCCAGGGCAGCCCGGTCGATCTCAGGATGGGGCCGGTGACCCCCAGCGCCATGCAGGTCGCCAGGTCGAGGTAGGAGATGCCCTTGTTCCGGCCAATGAAGATCGGGTTGGCGTCGATCAGCGTGTGCAGGTCGCGGACGAGTAGCGGCGCGCTGTCCAGGAGGGCGCGGATCGCCTCGAGCGCGCCCGGCGGCAGGTCCTGCGCCACCCCGCCCGGCCGCACGTAGGCGTGGTTCATCCGCAGGCCGGTGACCAGCTCCAGCAGGTCGAGGACGCGTTCCCGCAGCCGCGTGCCCTGCGTGTAGATCGTGGTCGCGCCCAGTTCCAGGCCCATCGGGGCGATCCCGCCCAGGTGCGAGGAGATCCGGTTGATCTCCAGCATCAGGACCCTGATGATCTGGGCGCGCTCGGGGATCTTGTCCTCGATGCCGAGCAGTCGCTCCACCGCGAGGCAGTACGCGGTCTCGTTGAACAGCGGCATCAGGTAGTCCGCCCGGGTGCAGAACGTGACGCCCTGGGTCCAGGTGCGGAACTCCATGTTCTTCTCGATGCCGGTGTGCAGGTACCCGATGGACGGGCGCACCTCGACGACCGTCTCGCCTTCCAGCGTCAGGATCAGCCTTAGCACCCCGTGGGTGGACGGATGCTGCGGACCCATGTTGATGACGATCCGCTCGCCGCTCTGGAAGTCCTCCGACTGGATGGCGGCGGAGACGATTTCGTCCCAGTCCTCGCCGGAAACCGTGTAGACGCGCCCCTCGGCGGTCTCGGCGTCGCTCGCGCCGGCCGCCGCGTGCGGCGTGCTGCTCGTCATGCTGGTTCTCCCGCTCGCCTCCGGGGCGCCTTCAGGCGCCTCCTTCCCTCGTCGCTCGTTCCTCGCTCCTCAGTCCAGTCGGCGCCGCGCCCCTCCAGCTCGCTCATGAGTAGTGCCTCCGCTCGTCCGGCGCGGGGATCTTCGCGCCGCGGTACTCGACCGGAATGCCGCCGAGCGGGTAGTCCTTGCGCTGCGGGTGGCCCTTCCAGTCGTCCGGCATCTGGATCCTGGTCAGCGCCGGATGGCCGTCGAAGATGACGCCGAAGAAGTCCCAGGTCTCCCGCTCGTGCCAGTTGCAGGTCGGGTAGACGCCGACCAGCGAGGGAATGTGCGGGTCGGCGTCCGGCGCGGTCACCTCGAGCCGCACCCTGCGGTTGTGCGTGATGGACAGCAGGTGGTACACCGCGTGCAGCTCACGGCCGGTGTCGTCGAGGTAGTGCACGCCGGATACCCCGCTGCACAGCTCGAAGCGCAGCGCCGGGTCATCGCGCAGCTTCGACGCCACCTCCAGCAGCCGCTCCCGGCGGACGTAGAAGGTCAGCTCGCCCCGGTCGGCGACCACGCGCTCGATCGCGTCGGAGAAGCCGAGGCCGGCCGCCTCCAGCGCGGCGCCCAGCGCGTCGGCGACCTCGTCGAAGTAGGAACCGTACGGACGCGGGCTGTCGACCACGGGGACCCGGTGCACCCGGAGCAGGCCGTAACCGGAGGTGTCCTGGGTGTCCTGGACGCCGAACATGCCGGTGCGGACGACCGGCTCGGCCAGCCGCTCCTCGCCCAGCCGGGCCGGGAGGTTGCCGTCGGCCTCGCCGTCCGGAGGCGCCTGGCCGGGCCCGCTCACAGCTGGGATCCCTCGGGGACGGTCAGGTGCAGCGGCGGCAGGCCAAGCCGTGCGTTCTCCAGCTCGGTGATCTGGCGGTCGCGGTTCTTGCCGAGCTTCATGTTCATGATCTTGTCGTGCAGCTTGACGATCGAGTCGAGCAGCATCTCCGGCCGCGGCGGGCAGCCGGGCAGGTAGATGTCCACCGGCACGATGTGGTCCACGCCCTGAACGATGGCGTAATTGTTGAACATGCCGCCGCTGGAGGCGCAGACGCCCATCGAGATCACCCACTTGGGGTCGGACATCTGGTCGTAGATCTGCCGGAGCACCGGCGCCATCTTCTGGCTGACCCGGCCCGCCACGATCATCAGGTCCGCCTGCCGCGGGGTGTTCGAGGCACGTTCCATCCCGAACCTGGCCAGGTCGTGCTTCGGCCCGCCGGTCTGGAACAGCTCGATGGCGCAGCACGCCAGGCCGAAGGTGGCCGGCCACACCGAGCGCGCCCGCGCCCAGCCCGCCAGCTTCTCCACCGAGGTCAGCAGCACGCCGCTCGGCAGCTTTTCTTCAATACCCATGGCTAATCCCATTCCAGGCCGCCGCGCCGCCAGACGTAGGCGTACGCGACCAGCACCGTGATGACGAAGGTCACCATCTCGACCAGGCCGAAGGCGCCGAGCTTGTTGAAGGTGACCGCCCAGGGATACAGGAAAATGATCTCGATGTCGAACACGATGAACAACATCGCGGTCAGGTAGTACTTGACCGGGATCCGGCCCCCGCCCGGCGGCATCGGCGTCGGCTCGATGCCGCACTCGTAGCTCTCCAGCTTGGCCCGGTTCCACCGCTTGGGGCCCGCCACCGTGCCTGCGTACACGGAGAACGCGGCGAAACCGGCGGCCAGCAGGGCCAGCACGAAGATCGGAACGTACAGCCTCATCGATGTTTCCTCCCGCCACGGGCCGGATGCCAACTGCTCATCCTACGGACCACCTGCATAGCCACTCACTCAGGGTTAGGCGCGATTCTGGACAGGCCGTTGACCAGCCGGTCTGACGCGTCGCCGCGCGGATCGGTCAGGTTGGCGAGCAGCTTGAGCGCGAACCGCATCAGCGCCGGGCGCGCCATGCTGTGCCTGGTCGCGAAGCGCATGAGCCCGGGCTTGCCGATCAGCTTCACGAACGCCCGGCCCAGCGCGTAGTAGCCGCCGTAGGCCTGGTTCAGCGCCTGCGGGTACCCGGCCAGCACCCGTTCGGTCTCCGCCCGCCGGGCCCGGGCCAGGCCCTGCACGATCGTCCGGGCCAGGATCTCGCCCGACTCCATCGCGTAGGCGATCCCCTCGCCGTTGAACGGGTTCACCATGCCGCCGGCGTCGCCGGCCAGCAGCAGGCCGTTGTGGTAGTGCGGGGTCCGGTTGAAGCCCATCGGCAGCGCCGCGCCGCGGATCGGCTGGGTGCGGTTCTCCTCGGTGAAGCCCCACTCGGCCGGCATCCCCTTGAGCCACTTGCGCAGCATGGCGTGGTAGTCGGTGTTGCCGAAGGCGGCGCTGGTGTTCAGCAGGCCGAGCCCGACGTTGGAGGTCCCGTCGCCCATGCCGAAAACCCAGCCGTAGCCGGGCAGCAGCCGGTCGCCGTCCCACAGGTCGAGCCAGGACTCCAGGTAGTCGTCGTCGTGCCGCGGGCTGCGGTAGTAGGTCCTGACCGCGACGCCGAGCGGCCGGTCATCGCGCTTGCGCAGGCCCATCGCCACGGACAGCCGCGAGGAGTTGCCGTCCGCCGCCACCACGACCCTCGCGGCGTACCTGCGCTCGCCTTCCGCGCCGGCCGGGCGCGCCACCACGCCGGTGATCCGGCCGGTGCGCTCGTCCAGGACGGGACCGGTCACGGTCACGCCCTCGAGCAGCCGGGCGCCGGCCTGCTGCGCGCGGCGGGCCAGCGTCTCGTCCAGGTCGAGCCGCGTCCGGACCAGCCCGTAGTCCGGGTAACTGGCCAGGTCGGGCCACGGCAGTTCCATCCGCTTGCCCGCGCCGATCACCCGCAGGCCCTTATTGCGGACCCAGCCGTCCTTCTCGCTGACGCCGATGCCCATGGCGACGAGGGCCTTGACCGCCCGCGGGGTCAGCCCGTCGCCGCAGACCTTCTCCCGCGGGAAGGTGGATTTCTCAAGCACCAGGACGTCGAGCCCGGACTGCGCCAGGTAGAAGGCGGTGGTGGCGCCGGCCGGCCCGGCACCGACCACGATGACGTCCGCCTCCTCGGCGGGCGGCCGCCCGGAGGCAGTCTCGGGCCCGTTGCTCGGATGGGTTTCGGGGGGAGCGTGCTCGGTCACTTGGTCAGATCCTGAATGTCTTGTGAACCGCTTCACAAATTCTTTGCCTTCATTTTAGACCCGGCCGGCCCCGGCTTTCCTCCGGGTCACCTGCGCCGGGCCACGTGCACCGCCACCACGCCCATGCTCAGGTCCCGCCACCGCACCGCCGACCAGCCCGCCGCCTCGATCAGGCCGGCCAGCTCGCGCTGGGCCGGCCAGTCCACGATCGACTCGGCCAGGTACTCGTAGGCTTCCGGGCTGCGGGCCGTCCGCCGGGCGATCGCGGGCAGGACGTTGATCAGGTAACGCCGGTAAAGCATATCGACCGGGGCGATCGTGATCGTGCTGAACTCGCACACCACCAGGCGCCCCCCTGGCCTGGTCACCCGGCGCATCTCGGCCAGCGCGGCGGCCGGGTCGGCCACGTTCCGCAGCCCGAACGATATCGTCACCGCGTCGAACGCGCCGGCCTGGAACGGCAGCCGCAGCGCGTCCCCCGCGGCAAAGCCCAGTCTCCCAGGGGGGACGACCCCCCTGGAACCCCCCGCATGCCCGCGCTGGTCTCCCGCCGTAGTATCACGCGGCTGGGGGGCTCTACTTTCTCCCCCGAGCCCACCCTGGGATCCCCGCAGGCCGCGCGATGACCGCGCGAGGCCGGCCCGGAGCATGCCGAGGGAGAAGTCGCAGGCCACGCAGTCCGCCCCGGTCGCGGTGAAGGTCAGCGAGGAGGTTCCGGTGCCGGCCGCCAGGTCCAGCACGCGCTCGCCCGGGCGGGCCCCGGTGATCCGCGCCACCGCCCGCCGCCACAGCCTGACCTGGCCCGCGGAGAGAATGTCGTTCAGCAGGTCATAACGCCCGGCGATGGCGTCGAACATCGCCGCGACGTCGCCGGGACGCTTGTCAAGTTCGGCACGGGCCATCCCCCCACCCTACGGCGGTGCGCCCCGGCCACGAGCCGCGCCGTCAGCCACCATTGTTACCACCAGCACCACGCCCCTCATCTGCCACACCGCGCATTCACGTGGTTGTGGCGTTCTGATGGATAGATTCGCTAGAACGTCACGTTCTAGGCAAACCGGGAGGGGGCGGAGGCGCCAACCGGGGGCCGGGGAGGGGCGCGCGCCGGGGGCGCAGGGGGCGGGCGGGGCGCTTCAGAGCAGGGCGGGGCGCTGCCAGGGGGCGCCCAGGACGTGCTGGGCGAGGAAGGCGAAGACCGTCTCGTACCAGATCCGGGCGTTGCCGGGGCTGAGGATCCAGTGGTTCTCGTCGGGGAAGTAGAGGAACTTGGCCTCGGCCCCGTGCCGGGACAGGTCCCACCACAGCCGCAGCGCCTCGCCGACCGGCACGCGGTAGTCCTTGTTCCCGTGGATGACCAGCATCGGGGTTCGGATCTGGCCGATGTGCCTGTGCGGCGAGTTCGCCTCGTACATCTCCGGGCTGGTCAGCGGATCGCCGAAGTGCGGCCGCCAGAACATCGGGTGGTCGGTGGTGCCGAACATCTGGTCCAGCGTCCACAGCCCGGCGTGGCTGACGATCGCCCGGAAGCGGTCGGTGTGGCCGGCCATCCAGTTGGCCATGTAGCCGCCGTAGGAGCCGCCCATCATGGCGACCCGGTCCGCGTCGATGTCGGGCCGCGCGGCCGCGGCCTCGGTGACGGCCATGATGTCGGCGTACGGCCGGGCGCCCCACGCGCGGTGCGCGCGGGCGATGAACTCCAGGCCGTATCCGGTGGACAGCGCCGGGTCCGGCAGCAGCACCGCGTAGCCGCGTGCGGCCATCAGCCACGGGTTCCACCGCCACGACCAGGTGTTCCAGCTGCTCATCGGCCCGCCGTGCACCCAGAGCAGCAGCGGCGCGGGCTGGTCAGGCGAGGCCGCCTCCGGCAGCGCCAGCCACGCCCTGACCGGCTGGCCGTCATCGGCGGTGGCCTGGACCTCTGCCAGCCGCCCCGGCACCGTGACCGGGACGCCCGGGCAGGCCAGCACGGCCGGCTCGGCCCCGGTGGCTGAAGGGCTGAGGTCGATCCGGACCGGGGCGGGCGGTGAGTCCACCGCGGACCGCAGCGCGTACAGGTACCCGCCGTCCGGGGCCGGGTTCAGGTCGGTGTACGCGCCGTCGTCGCCGGTCACCCGGGTGACCTCGCCGGTTTCCGTGTCCACGCGGAACACCGGCCGCCTGCCGCCGTCGTCGGCGGCGAAGTACAGCGCGCGGGAATCGGGTGACCAGGCGGGCTCCTCCGGCCACCGGTCCAGGCTTGGCAGCAGGTCGCGGCCGGACTCGCCGGACGGCCCCGAGCCGTCGACGTCGAGCATGACCAGGGTGATGTCCGGCGGCCGCGCGGCGGTGATGTGCCGTTCCCGCAGGCACGCGATGAACCGCCCGTCGGGCGAGACGCGCGGGCCGGAGAAGTCGAACTCGGGCAGGCTGAACAGCACCCGGCGCTTGCCGGTGGCCACGTCGATCATGACCAGCTCGCAGTGCGACTCGCCCGCGGGATACCACTGCCACCAGCCGGACACCACCGAGGTGCCGTCCGGGGTCAGCGCGAACGATTCCCCGTCGAGCGCCCGCCCCGGCTCGGGCGTGAGGTCGCGCAGCCGGGCAGGTTCCGCCGCCCGTTCGGCCCCATCCTGGGCGGTGTCGTCGGCCACCTGGGGCTCCTTGTCCGGGCCGGCCCACCCGATCTCGGTCTCCGTCACCTGGTCCGGGTCGAGGGCGAACAGCCGCGGCTGGTCAGGGCCCAGGTCGTGGTCCCAGAACCGGACCGGCGAGGACTCGTGCAAGATCGCCGTGATCCCGGCGTCCTTGCGCTCCTGGCGCAACTGCGCGTCGTCGCCGTCGCTCGCGGCGGGCAGCACCGGCGAGCCGACCACGATGCCGCCGGCGTCCGCGGCCACCTCGGCGGCGGTGACGCCGCCGGGCAGCGCGGCCACCACCCGGGGCTCGCCGCCGGCCGCGGGCAGCAGCCACAGCGCGGCGACCTCGCCGGAATCGCCGTCCGGGCCGGTCTTCTTCCCGCCGGGGTCGGGCCGCCGGGAGACGAAAAGCAGCGACCCGTCCGGCAGGAAGCGCGGGTGGCCCTCGCCCTCGGCGGACCGGGTCAGCCGCCGCGGCGGGCCGCCTTGCGTGTCGATCCGCCAGATGCTGGTCAGGTACTTCTTCTTGTCCGCGCTCAGCGTCTGCACGGCGGCCGCCAGCCAGGTGCCGTCCGGGGCCAGCCGCAGCGCGCCGACCCGCGGCAGGGCCACGAAGTCGCCGAGGTCATGGAACGGAGAGGTACCAGCGCTCACATCAACTCCCGCATAATGTCGATAAGCCGCAATTCGGGTCATACCCTCACCGGGCACGGGCACCCCTGGCCGCGAGGGCAGGCCTCCGTCACCAAGGGGCGTCACCCGGCGCGCGTCAGCGGGCCTCGGTGATCATGGCGGCGCCGACCGTGGCGTTGGCGGCCTCGTCGATCAGGATGAGGCCGCCGGTGGTGCGGTTCCTGGCGTACGGGTCGCAGAAGATGGGCTGGGTGAGGCGGAGCCTGACCCGACCGACCTCGTTCAGCCCCAGCTGGGCGGCGGACTCGTCGCGGTGCAGCGTGTTGACGTCGATCCGGTAGTGCAGGTCGGTGACGATCGCCTTCACCGTGCGCGAGGTGTGCTTGACGATCAGCCGGCTGCGCCGCGTCAGCACCTGATCCGACGACATCCAGCAGAGCATCGCCTCGATGTCCTGGGCGACGGCCGGCCGGTTGTTCGGGCGGCAGATCATGTCCCCGCGGGAGATGTCCACGTCGTCGTCGAGCAGCAGTGTCACGGACATCGGCGCGAACGCCTCGGCGATCTCGGTGCCGGCCGCCTCGATCCGCCGCACCCGGGCCGGCAGGCCCGACGGCAGGTGCAGCACCTCGTCGCCCGGCTTGAGCACGCCGCCGGCCACCTGCCCGGCGTAGCCGCGGTAGTCGTGCAGCGCCGCGTCGGTGGCGGCGTGCGGCCGGATGACGTACTGCACGGGGAACCTGACGTCGATCAGGTTGCGGTCCGAGGCGATGTGCACGTGCTCCAGGTGGTGCAGCAGCGAGGGCCCGTCGTACCAGGGCATGTTGGCCGACCGGTCCACCACGTTGTCGCCGTGCAGCGCGGAGACCGGGATGAAGGTCAGGTCGCCGATGTCCAGCCGCGCCGCGAACGCGGAGAAGTCGGCGCAGATCCGCTCGAACACCTCGGCGCTGTAGTCCACCAGGTCCATCTTGTTCACCGCGAGCACCATGTGCGGCACCCGCAGCAGCGTGGTGAGGAACGCGTGCCGCCGCGACTGCTCGGTCAGGCCGTTGCGGGCGTCGACCAGGACCACGGCCAGGTCGGCGGTGGACGCGCCGGTCACCATGTTGCGCGTGTACTGGATGTGGCCGGGGGTGTCGGCGATGATGAACTTGCGCCGGGGGGTGGCGAAGTACCGGTAGGCGACGTCGATGGTGATGCCCTGCTCGCGCTCGGCCCGCAGCCCGTCGGTGAGCAGCGCCAGGTTGGTGTAGTCCTCGCCGCGGTCCCGGCTGGTCCGCTCGACCGCTTCCAGCTGGTCGGCGAAGATCGCCTTGGAGTCGTAGAGCAGCCGCCCGATCAGCGTCGACTTGCCGTCGTCGACCGACCCGGCCGTCGCGAACCGCAGTATGTCCATCCGGGGGGTTCGGGGGGTCGTCCCCCCGGGGCTAACAGAGTCCATCAGAAGTACCCCTCGCGCTTGCGGTCTTCCATCGCCGCCTCGCTGGTCCGGTCGTCGGCCCGGGTCTGGCCGCGCTCGGTGATCCGGGTCGCGGCCACCTCAGCGATCACCTCGGCGACCGTGGCGGCCGGCGAGGAGACGGCCCCGGTGCAGGTCATGTCGCCGACCGTGCGGTACCGCACGGTCGAGGTGAACACCGGCTCGTCCTCGCCCCGCGTCACGTAGGGGTTCTCGGCCAGCAGCAGCCCGTCCCGCTCGAACACCGGCCGCTCGTGCGCGAAGTAGATGGACGGGATGTCCAGCTCTTCCCGCTCGATGTAGGCCCAGACGTCGAGTTCGGTCCAGTTGGACAGCGGGAACACGCGGATGTGCTCGCCGCGCCGGATCCGGGTGTTGTACACGTTCCACAGCTCGGGCCGCTGGTTCTTGGGGTCCCACTGACCGAACTCGTCGCGGAACGAGAACACCCGCTCCTTGGCCCTGGCCTTCTCCTCGTCCCGCCGCGCGCCGCCGAACAGCGCGTCGAACCTGTGCTCCTCGATCGCGTCCAGCAGGGTCACCGTCTGCAGCCGGTTCCGGCTGGCGTGCCTGCCGGTCTCCTCGGTCACCCGGCCCGCGTCGATGGACTCCTGCACCGAGGCGACGATGAGGCGGACCTGGAGTTCGGCCACCCGCCGGTCGCGGAACTCGAGCACCTCGGGGAAGTTGTGCCCGGTGTCCACGTGCATCACCGGGAACGGGATGCGGGCCGGCCAGAACGCCTTCTCGGCCAGCGCCAGCATCACGATCGAGTCCTTGCCGCCGGAGAACAGCAGGGCCGGGCGCTCGAACTCGGCGGCGACCTCGCGCATCACGTGGACGGCCTCGGCCTCGAGCACGCCGAGCTGGGACATCTGGTAATCAGGGCGCATGGGTGACTTCCCGGATCGCTTGCAACAGGGGGAGGGCCAGGCCGGGCCGACACACCAGGATATCCGGCATCAGCAGGTCGGGCTGGTTGTACGCGAGCGGGGACCCGTCGATGCGGGACGCGTGGAACCCGGCCGCCCGCGCCACCGCCACGGGCGCGGCGGTGTCCCACTCGTAGAACCCGCCGCCGTGCACGTACGCGTCAGCGTCGCCACCGATCACCGCCGCCACCTTAGCTCCCGCCGACCCCAGGGGAACCAGTTCAGCATCAATAAGATCGGAAATATTCCGAACGAACGAGGGTGGCCTGCTCCGGCTCACCACGATGCGGATGCGGCCGGACGCTCCCGCGTCAGCGGGCCGGGGCGGCGGCTCGAGCGTGGACAGGACCTTGTCCTGGGCCGGGAGCGCGACCGCGCCAGCGGTCAGATCGGCGGCGCTCCGCTCCCACAGGGCCACGTGGACGGCCCAGTCGGTTCGGCCCGGCTCGCCGAACTCCCTGGTGCCGTCGAGCGGGTCGACGATCCACACCCGCCCGGCGGACAGCCGCGCCGGGTGGTCCGCGCCCTCCTCGGAGAGCACGACGTCGCCGGGGCGCCGGGCGGCCAGTTCGGCGGTGAGGAACTCGTGCGAGAGCCGGTCGCCCGCCTTGCGCAGCAGGCCGGGATCCCCGCCGCCAGCCCGCAGCCCGGTCAGCCGCCGGCCCGCCTGTTCGGCCAGGTCGCGGGCGAGCGCGTGGTCGTCTGTCATGCCGGCGGGCCCTTCTCGGCTAGTCCGTGTGGTAGGCGTTCTGCGCGGCGTCCAGGCCTTCTTTGATCAGCGCCTCGGTGGCGTCGGCGCAGCGGTCGAGGAAGAACGGCAGGTCCTTGCGCTCGGCAACGGTGAAGTCGCGCAGCACGTAGACGGCGGGATCCATCCGGCCCGGCGGCCTGCCGATGCCGAACCTGACCCGGTAGTAGTCGGGCGTGCCGAGGGCCTGCGTGATCGAGCGGACCCCGTTGTGGCCGTTGTCGCCGCCGCCGAGCTTGAGCCGCACCGCCCCGAACGGGATGTCGAGCTCGTCGTGGACGACCACGAGCCGCTCCGGCGGGATCTTGTAGAACGCGGCCAGCGCCGCGACCGGCCGGCCGGACAGGTTCATGTAGGAACGCGGCCGGGCCAGCGTGACGGGCACCTCGGCCAGCCGCCCCTCGGCGACATCGTTGCCCGACCTGTGCGCCTTGAAGCGCACCCCGGCCCGCTCGGCGAGCAGGGCGGTCACCATGTGCCCTGCGTTGTGCCGGTTGCCCGCGTACTCCGGCCCCGGGTTGCCGAGGCCGGCGACGATCCAGCGTTCGGCGGTCAGCCGGCCTGCTCCCCGCCGCTGCCTGCCGAGGTCTCGGCCAGCGCCGCCGGCACCTCAGGCGCGCCCTCGGCGGCTTCGGCCTCGGGCTCCTCCGCCCCCTGCTGCGTGATGACGTGCAGGACCAGCGTGTCCGGATCGACCTGCAGGGTGACGCCGGCCGGCAGCTTCAGGTCGCCGGCGTGCACCGCCTGGCCGACCTCCATGCCCTCGACGTCGACGTCGATGCCCCGCGGGATGTTGGTCGCCTCGGCCTCCACCGGGATCTGCACCAGCTGCTGGTCCACCATCCCGTCGCCCGGGGCGATGTCGCCCGACACCCGGATCGGCACGTCGACGGTGACCTTCTCGCCGCGCCGGACCAGGATCAGGTCCACGTGCTCGATGAAGCCCTTGACCGGATTGCGCTGCACCGCCTTGGGCAGCGCGATCTCGCTGCCGTTCGTGAGCCCTTCCAGGCGCAGCAGCGCGTTCGGCGTCTTCAGCGCGAGCATCAGGTCATGCGCGGGCAGGGTGAGGTGACGGGTCTCGGTGCCGTGCCCGTACAACACGGCGGGCACCCGGCCCTCGCGGCGGCTGCGACGTGCGGCGCCCTTGCCGAACTCGTCACGAGCCTTGGCGGCGATCTTGACCTCGGGCACGGTGCTCTCTCCTCACCTCAACATAGGATGCGCGTGGAGAAGTGTAGCCGAGAACGCGAGCGGGTGCGGACGCGGCGGAGCCGCGCCCGCACCCGCCGGGGCCTACTCTGCCGGTCAGCCGAGCCGGTCAGCCGGGCCGGTCAGCCCTGCGGCATTCCCTCGGGCTTGGCGCCGTCGTCGTCGTCTTCTTCGTCGTCGTCGTAATCTTCGTCGTCTTCGTCGTCTTCGTCGTCGTCGTCTTCGTCGTCGTCCTCGGGCTCGCTCTCGCTGGCGTTCAGCTTGAAGAGCTCGTCAAGTTCGTCGCTGCCTGCGAGTTCCTCGGCAACGCCCAGATTCCCCATGATGGTCCTCTCGCTTTTCCTGGCTCCCGGAGTAAGAAGGATGAATACGGGGGGAGACGCGAGCATCGTAGCGGTCCCGGGACCGCCCTCATCGGAATCTCAGGAAATGCCGGAAGCCTCCTGTTCGGCGAGGACTTCCGCCGCCTCGGCGCGGTCGCCGAGCTCGGTGAAGATGGCCGCCGCCCGGGCCCACGACCCGCGCGCCTGCGCCGCCAGGCCCGCGCGGCTCTCGGCGGTGCCGAGGGATTTCAGCGTCGCTGCCTGCCTGCGCCGGTTCCCGGTGGCCTGGTGGCTGGCCAGCGCCTGCCGCAGGCAGTCCAGGGCGTCCGCGTCCCGCCGCAGCGACAGGTAGCACCGGCCCAGGATGTGCAGGGCGTAGCCCGCGCCGTCCAGGTAGTCGATCTCGGCGAAGGTGCGGCGGGCCTGCAGCAGGTAGTCGATGGCCTCGCCGGCCCGGTCCAGGTCGAGCAGCGTCCAGCCCATGTTGACCAGGGAAACGCCCTGCCCGTACCGGTTGCCTACCTCGCGGTTCAGCTCCAGGGCGCGCCGGTACAGCTCGAGGGCCTCGGTCGTCCGCCCCAGCCACTGATAGGCGTCGGCGAGGTTATTCGCCGCCTGCCCCTCTCCCCACCGGTCGCCGATGTCGCGCCGGATCTCGAGCGACCGCTCGAGATGGCCGATGCCCTCGGGATGGAAGGTCGCGCCCAGGGCGTTACCGAGGTTGTTCAGCACCCACGCCTCGCCCTGGCGGTTGCCCGCCTGGCGGGCGCTGTCCAGCGCGATGCGGTGGGTGGCGATGCAGTCCGCCCAGTTGCCGAGGCTGTTGAAGATCAGGTACAGCGGAGCGGGCAGCCGCCAGGCGACCTCGTGCAGGCCGGCCTCGGACGCCTGGCGGGTGGCCGCGACCAGGTTGGCGCTCTCGCTGTCGTACCAGGCGAGGGCCGCCTCGGCGGTGGCGAAGCCGAGCGGCGGGACATCATCGGCGTCGGCGGCGTCCAGCGGCACGCTGTAGCCCTCCGGCGGCGCCACGGCCGAGGCCGCGGCGTCGGCGGTGCGCACGTACCAGCCGAGCAGGCGGCTCACCGCGGCGGCCCGGTCGCCGGCCGACAGGTCGGCCGCGGCCCGTTCTGAGGCGTACACCCGGAGCAGGTCGTGGAACCGGTACCGGTCGGGGGCGGTGGATTCGAGCAGGTGGGTGTCGACCAGGATCTCCAGGACGTCCTCGGCCGAGTACTGCGGGATGCCGAACAGCGCCGCCGCGGCGGCGGAGGAGATCGAGGGCCCGTGCCACAGGCCGAGCAGGCAGAACGCGCGGGCGGGGTCGATGCCCTGCTTGTCGGTGCTGGCGGGCAGGCTGGCGAAGCTCACCTGGAAGCTGGCGCGGACCGCGAGGTCTCCCGCCCTCATTTCGTCCAGCCGGCGGTGCTCGTCGCGGAGCCGGTCCGCCATCGCCCCGATGGTCCAGCCGCTGCGGGTGGCCAGCCGCGCCGCGCAGATCCTGATGGCCAGCGGCAGCCCGGCGCAGGCCTCGAGCAGCTCGGCGGCGGCCTCGGGCTCGGCCGCGGCCCGTTCCTCCCCCACCACCTTGACGAACAGCGCCAGCGCCTCGTCGTCGGTGAGCACGTTGAGGTCGACCAGCCGGGTGCTGGCCAGGTCGGGCATCCGGCTCCGCGTGGTGACCAGCACCGCGGACGACGCGCTGCCCGGCAGCAGCGGCCTGACCTGGGCCGCCTCGCGCGCGTTGTCCAGCACCACCAGCACCCGCTGCGCGGCCAGCGCGGTCCGGTACCTGGCGGCGCGCTCGTCCTCGTCCAGCGGGATGTCCCGGCCGTCCACGCCGAGGTCGCGCAGGAACCTGGCCAGCACGTCTCCGGCCGGGAGCGGGTTCGGGGTCGCGCCGAGCAGGTCGACGTACAGCTGGCCGTCGGGGAACTTGCGCCGGACCCGGTGGGCCGCGTGCACCGCCAGGGAGGTCTTGCCGAGGCCGCCGGCGCCGGCCACCACGGCGATCCGGACCGCGCCTGGTTCGCTGCGCGCGCCCGCCCCGGACAGCAGGTCGCTCAGGCGCTTGACCTGCTCGTCGCGGCCGGTGAAGTCGGCGACGTCGGCGGGCAGCTGGGCCGGGGCCGGGCCGGAGCGCCCGGCGGCCCTGGTGCCCCGGCCCGCCCGGGCCGGGGGCCGCGGCGGGCCGGGCTCGGGCTCCCGTTTCCCCGGGCGCGCGGTGACCGTGCCCGCCGAGATGGTGCCGGCCGGGGTCTCGGTGTCCCTGGCGAGAAGTTCGGCGTAGAACTGGCGCAGCTCGGCGCCGGGGTCGACGCCCAGCTGGTCGGAGATGACCTCCCTGGCCCGGCCGTAGACCTCCAGGGCCTCGGCGTGCCGGCCCGCGCCGTCGAGCGCCTGCATCAGCAGCAGCCACAGGCCCTCGCGCAGCGGATGGTCGGCCAGCAGCCTGCGTATCTCGGCGACGGCCTCGGCGTGCCCGCCGCAGGCGAGCTCCGCCGTGATCCGCAGTTCGAGGGCGCCGAGGCGGAGTTCGGCGAGCCGTTCGGCCTCCGCCTCGACCCGCGGCGTCGGCGGCACGTCGGCCAGCGGCCGGCCGTGCCACAGGGCCAGCGCCTCGGTGAGCCGGCCGGCCGCGCTCTGCGGATCCCCGGCGTCGAAGGCCCGCCTGCCGTCGCGCACCATGGCCTCGAACAGCAGCGCGTCGGTGTCCTCGGCCCTCACCCGGAGCAGGTAGCCCGGGGCGCGGGTGACCAGCAGGCTGCTGTCGGCATCCCCCATGAGCCGCCGCAGCCGCAACACGTAGATGCTGACCAGGTTGGCCGCGCGGGCCGGCGGGACGTCGCCCCAGACCTCGTTGATCAGCGCGTCCGCCGAGACGACCTGCCCCGCGTCGACCAGCAGGGCCGCCAGGACGGAACGCCATTTCGGGGCGCCGATCCCCCGCCACTCCTCGCCGACCCGGACCTCAAGCGGCCCGAGTAGCCGGAACCTCATCATTACCCGGGATCACTCGCCTCCGGCCACAGGGAATCGGGCCTCAGGGATTTCACTTAACCACGACTCAATCGGCGCGTAAACCACCGGCACCACGATTATCGCGTCGGCAACGGAGCCCATGGCGAGCAAGTCGCGCCGGACGGCAACGGGGGCGCCGTCCGGCCGGCGCCCTGAACGCCCGCTCGCCTAGCGGGGTGGGCGCGGCGGGAAGCGGTCCTGGCCCCTGGCGGGGAGGGGGAGGGGCCGGCCTTGTGGCCAGGACCGCCCGGAGCCGCTCGCGCCTGCGGGGGGTGCCAGGGGGGTCGCCCCCCGTGGGCAGCATGGCCGTCGTCCTCGCGCCTCTGGCGGGGGCGGGGACGACGGTCTCCGACGGCCCAGTCTCCGGCGGCAGGGAGCCCGGCCGTCGCGCGATCTCAGCTCTGGCCGTCGAACAGGCTGGTGACCGAGCCGTCGCTGAATACCTCGCTGATCGCCCGGGCCAGCAGCGGCGCGATCGACAGCACGGTGAGCTTGTCGAACCGCTTTTCCTGCGGCACCGGCAGCGTGTTGGTGATGATGATCTCGCTGATCCTGGAGTTCTTGAGGATGTCCACCGCCGCGCCGGAGAGCACCCCGTGGGTGGCCGTGGCGATGACCCGGTCCGCGCCCTGCTCGAACAGGGCCTCGGCGGCCTTGGCGATGGTCGCGCCGGTGTCGATCATGTCGTCCACCAGGATGCAGGTGCGGCCGGCCACCTGCCCGACCACCTCGAACATCCTGACCTGGTTGGCCATGTCGGGATCGCGCCGCTTGTGGATGATGGCCAGCGGGCAGCCGAGCCGGTCGGTCCACCGCTCGCAGACCCGGACCCGGCCGGCGTCGGGCGCGACCACCGTCACCTGGCTGACGTCGAGCTTCTTCTCGATGTAGCTGGCCAGGATGGGCAGCGCGAACAGGTGGTCCACCGGCCCGTCGAAGAAGCCCTGGATCTGGGCGGTGTGCAGGTCGACCGCCATCAGCCGGTCGGCGCCCGCGGTGGCGAACAGGTCGGCCATGAGCCGCGCCGAGATCGGCTCGCGGCCCCGGTTCTTCTTGTCCTGCCGCGCGTAGCCGAAGAACGGCGTCACCACCGTGATGCGCCTGGCCGAGGCCCGCTTGAGGGCGTCGACCATGATCAGCTGCTCCATGATCCACTCGTTGATGGGCGAGGTGTGGCTCTGCAGCGCGAAGACATCACAGCCGCGGACGGAATCGAGGAAGCGGACGAAGATCTCGCCGTTGGCGAAGTCGAACAGCTTGGTCGGCGTGGGCTTGATGCCCAGGCAGGCGGCCACCTCCTCCGCCAGCTCCGGATAGGCCCGCCCCGAGACGAGCAGCATCTTCTTCGCGCCGGACGGCATGATGTCGCTCACCTGGCCGGTTTCTCCTGGTCCTCGGCTTGGCGGGCGCGGGCGGCGGCCTCGGCGGCCGGCGAGCCAGGCCGCCGCCGCTCGACCCAGCCTTCGGAGTTATGCTGCTTGGCGCGGGCGACGGCGAGCGCCCCCGGCGGAACGTCCTCGGTGATCACCGAGCCGGCGGCGGTGTAGGCGCCGTCCCCGACCTGCACCGGGGCGACCAGCATGGTGTCGGCGCCGATCTTCACGTGGTCGCCGACGGCCGACCGGTGCTTCGCGACCCCGTCGTAGTTCACGAAGATCGTGGCCGCGCCGATGTTGGAATGCGCGCCGATGTCCGCGTCGCCCACGTAGGACAGGTGCGGCACCTTGGCCCCCTCGCCGACCGTCGCGTTCTTCAGCTCGACGTGGGTCCCGACGTGCGCGCCCGGGCCGATCCTGGTGCCCGGCCGCAGCCGGGCGTACGGGCCGACGTCGGCGCCCGGGCCGATCTCGGCCGACTCGCAGACGGCGTAGAGCACGGTCGCGTCCTGCGCCACCGATGTGTCCCTGAGCAGGCAGTCCGGGCCGATCCTGGCGCCCGAGCCGACGGTCGTGCGCCCTTGCAGGTGGGTGCCGGGCAGGATCTCCACGTCCTGGGCCAGGGTGACGTCGACGTCGATCCAGGTCGCGGCCGGGTCCACGACGGTGACCCCGGCCCGCATCCACGCCTCGAGCAGCCGGGCGTTGCAGGCGCGGCGCACCTGGGCGAGCTGAACCCGGTCGTTCACGCCCTGGATCTCGGCCGGGTCCGTGGCCAGGACCGTCCCGGCCTGGTGGCCGTCGCCGCGCAGGATCGCCACGACGTCGGTGAGGTACTCCTGGCCCTGCGCGTTGCTGGTGGCGACGCGCTTGACCGCGTCGGCCAGCAGGGCGCCGTCAAAGGCGTAGCAGCCGGAATTGATCTCGTCGATCGTCCGCTGCGCCGCGGTGGCGTCGGCCTCCTCGACGATCTCCGCCAGCGAGCCGCCGTCGTCCCTGATGATGCGCCCGTACCCGGCCGGGTCGGGCACCCGCGCGGTGAGCACGGTCACCGCGTTGCCCGCAGCGGCGTGCTCGCGGACGAGCGCGGCCAGCGTCGCGGCCCGGAGCAGCGGCATGTCGCCGCAGGTCACCACCACGGTGCCGGGCATGACGCCGAGCGCCTCGGCCACCATGCGGACGGCGTGGCCGGTCCCGGCCAGCCGGTCCTGCACCACCACGGACACGCCGGGCGCGTGCCGGGCGGCCTCGGCGCTGACCTCCTCGCGGCCGTGGCCGGCCACGACGACGAGCCGCTCCGGGCCGAGTTCGCTCGCCGCCGCGAGCGCGTGCCCGAGCATGCTGCGACCGCACAGGGCATGCAGCACCTTCGGGATCTGCGATTTCATCCGAGTGCCCTCGCCGGCGGCAAGGACGATGACAGCGACCGGGCGAGATTCGCTCACGCGACAAAGTCTCCTCGGGTAGCGCGCCAGCATCTGCGGTTTCCTGGGCTTTCTGGGGCATCGACCCGTCCAACCCGCCGAGCCGGCGGTCTTCAGGATGCATCGGGTTCCGGATGCGACGGCGCTTGTGTTTACCCGCCCCTCATCCGCAGGATACCGTCCAGTCGCCTTGACATCCTCCTCGCCCGGAAAGACGGGGGATTCCCTTCCCCGGCCACTGCGGCCAGCTCGGCGCCGAGCGGCTCGGGCCCGCCGCCGGGCGGCCCGGCGTCGGGCGGGTTGCGGCGGCCGGTGAGCAGACAGGCGACCGCGGCGATCACGCTGGCCGCGATCGCGAACGCGAACGCCACCCCGAGGCCGTCGTGGAACGGGCCGGTGATCAGGTGCGGGAAGAACAGGCGGCCGGTGACGTAGGCGGCGTGGCCCGCGGGCAGGTGCCCGAGCAGCGGGCCGAGCAGCTGCTGCATCGGGTTGTAGCCGAGGAACGCCGCGAACAGCACGCCGATCGGCGGCAGGTGGGAGATCTGCTGCGCGGCGGCGGCCGGGACGCCCTGCGCGGTCAGCCCGCCGGACAGCGTGCCCGGCAGCTTGCTGGAGAGACCGGCCACCATCAGCGAGAAGAAGACCCCGATGGACAACACGAACGCGGTGTTCATGAAGGTCGCGATCATGCCGCCGGCCGCGCCGCGCTGGTTCGCCGGCACGGAGTTCATCATCTCGGCCCGGTTCGGCGAGGCGAACAGGCCGGATCCGAAGCCGTTGAGCGCGATGATCAGCGCGAACACCCCGTAGGAGAAGTCCACGGGCAGGAACAGCAGGAGCAGGAAGGTCAGCGCGGTCAGCAGCGACCCGCCCGTGGTGAAGGCCTTGGCGCCGAACCGGTCGGACAGGACGCCGGACAGCGGCGCGGAGAGCAGGAAGCCGATGGTCAGCGGGACCAGGTAGATGCCGGCCCACAGCGGGGTCTGGCTGAAGCTGTACCCGTGCAGCGGCAGCCAGATGCCCTGCAGCCAGATGATCAGCATGAACTGCATGCCGCCGCGGCCCAGCGCCAGCATCAGGTTGGCTACGTTGCCGGCGGCGAAGGCGCGGATCTTGAACAGCGAGAGCCGGAACAGCGGCTCGGCGACCTTCGTCTCCACGAAGCCGAAGATCACCAGCAGGGCCACCCCGCCGAAGATCGCGGTGAGCACCCACGGGTTGGTCCAGCCCATCGGGTGGCCGCCGTAGGGCAGCAGGCCGTAGGTG
>Ga0070708_100000670_pt1 | contig 26003 bp, 28 predicted proteins | sample KBSK5503metaG_FD_65469 | JGI IMG/M metagenome (GOLD analysis project Ga0070708, IMG submission 65469) | Corn, switchgrass and miscanthus rhizosphere microbial communities from Kellogg Biological Station, Michigan, USA - KBS K5-50-3 metaG | ecosystem: Host-associated > Plants > Roots >... | reverse complement strand
CCCCGCGTAGCACGGCGCGGCGGGCGGGGTCTACTCCTTGTCTTCGTCTTCCCGCTTTGGCGGGGCGGCTACGGCGGGCGCGTCGGGCACCCGATACGAGCCGGTGAACCAGCGAGCCAGGTCGACTGCCCTGCAGCGCGGCGAGCAGAACGGGAACGCCTCGTTCTCCTCCTTCGGCTTCACGGGCGCGCGGCAGTTCGGACAGCGGCGCATGAGAGTGTCTTGTAAGGTGCGCAAGCGTGGGATTCAACACGCGCAATTCCGGACAGCCGGCGACGATGGAACGTTGACCGCCTTGCGGTAGCATTTTATGAGGGCATGAATGGCACCGGACCGCGCCCGCGAGCGCCTGGTACTCGTAGTCGACGACGACCCGGACATCCTGCAGACGCTCGCGCTCTGCCTGTCCAGCGAGGGGTACGGCGTCCTCATGGCCTCGAACGGCCAGGAGGCCCTCGAGGTCCTGCGCCAGCAGAAGCCGGCCTGCATCCTGCTGGATCTGATGATGCCGGTGATGGACGGGTGGCAGTTCGTCAACGAGCTGGATCACCGCGGGTGGCGGCAGGCGCCGCTCTTGATCCTCAGCGCCGACCGCGGCGTGCAGGGACACGCGAATCGGCTTCACGCCGACGCTTATCTCGCCAAGCCGTTCGACCTCGACGAGCTCCTCGGCAAGGTCTCGCAGCTCACTGGGGGGCCGGAGGGCAACGGGCAGGCACAGGCCGCGAAGAAGTCGGCTTAGGGTCCGCCGTCGCCTTCCACTGGAACCGGGCCCAGGACTCCCCCCCGCGCCCGTCGCGGACGACGATCCACAGCGTTCCCTCGCCGGAGTGGGCCGTGATCCGCGACAGCCCGTCGGGGGGCGGCACCCCGTCCAGCGGCTCGTCGGCGGTGTCCACGCCGATCTCCGCGCCCGGCGTGACGAAGAAGTTGTAGCGCGGCTGCTCGGTCAAGGTGACCTGGTTGCCGCGGAAGTCGGTAGTCACGTACTGCTCGCAGATGTCCGTCGGGATCAGCGGCAAGAGGCCGATCTCCACTCCGGACGGCAGCTCGATGGTGTCGCCGGGCAGCGGATCGCCGTCGCCGTACGGGATGCCGTCCCGGGTCAGCCGGATGCCAGTGACGGCCGGGTTCCGATTCGGCACTCCGCCGCGAGGGGAGAAGAGCAACAGCTTGGACCCGTGGACCGGCCCTCCCACGTCGCCGTTCTCGATCGAGAAGGAGTACTGCACGCGGATTCCGCCGAAGCCGTCGAGATCGTCCAGCTGCGCCGCGCTGAGCAGGAAGCCGGAAGGAAGGGCGAGCGCGGTGCTCAGGCCGGCGTCAGGGACGTCGATGATCGGCTGGCCCTCGTCGCAGCGCCGTGAGTCGGTCGGCGCGCAGAGCTGCGCGCTCACCTGCATCGGCGCCTGGCTGCGCGGATCGACCGCCAGGATGCTCAGCTGCACCGGGTCGACTCCCGCGTCGTCGTACTGCGCCTCCGGCGGCTCCGCTCGCACCGCCAGGACACGGAGATCGGTGACGTCGCTGGGCGCGGCGAAGTCCGGCGTGCAGGCGGCCGCGCAGAGGATGAGGAGGATGGCGAAGGCGCGCATCAGAACCTTCCCTTCACGCCGAAGGTCGGGAGGATGGGGAGCCCCGCGACGCTGCCCTGGTCCTGGTAGCGGTAGTCATAGACGTGGAACTCCTCGTTCTTGCGGTTGGTGACGTTCTGCACGTCCAGATACAGCGCGAGCTGCCACGCGTCCCAGGTCCAGGTGTGCTGCGCGCGGACGTCGAGCTGCGCGAAGGGGGGCTCGCGCTGGTCGCCCACCTCTCCCCGGGTGGGAACGAAGTTCCCCGAATCGGCGTCGAAGGTGGCGAACTGGACCGGCGCGTATGGATTGCCGGAGACGAACCGGAACCGCGTGGACAGCTCCCAGCGCGGGGCCGGCCGGTATCCGGCCACGATGGTGAGGATGTGCGGTTGATCGAAGGCGAAGGACCGCCACTGGTCGTCGCGGTTGGGCAGCACCTGCGAGCGCGAGAGCGTGTACGCCAGCCACCCGTAGAGCTTCGCCGTGATCTCGCGGCGGATGAGCAGCTCCAGACCGTAGGCGCGGCCGACGCCGTTGTTCTCGAACCGGGGGTTGTAGATGCTGCCGTCCGCGCGAACCACGGGGTCCACGCCGACGATCAGCGCTCCGCGGCGGTTGTAGAAGACCTCCGCGCTGACGCTCCAGACGTCGCTGAAGCGGTGCTCCACGCCCGCGCCCAGCTGCACTGCCCAGGAGAGCCCCAGGTCGGGGTTGCCGATGTCGTCGTCGATCTGCTGGCCGCTGGGCGGCTGGTGGTAGAGGCCGGCGTACGCCTTGAACGCCGTGCGCTCGTTCAGAGCGTAGCGAGCCCAGAAGCGCGGGTCGACGGACCAGCGCGCATGCCGCCGCCAGTGGTACTGGTCGAGCCGGAGACCGGGCGTGATCGAGAGCGCGCCCAGCGAGATCTGCGCTTCCGCGTACTCGCCCCAGATCTGCACCGGCTGCACCCGGGAGAACTGCGTGCGCTGGGTGATGGGAATCCCCAGATTGCGGAGCTGGAGCGAGGACTGGATGTCGGCCGTATACGAGGCGCGATCGAGCTCCAGATCCGTTCCTGCTCGCAGCTCGAGGAGGTGGCTCGCCCGCCAGCGCGCTTCGGATCGCAGCTCCCCGGTGAGGATGGTCACGTCCACGCTCTGGGGGTTCGCGTACCCACGCTGGCCGGCGCCCTCGGACTGGGCCGACTGCCAGGTCCACCCCAGGGCGGGCGAGACGCTGAGCGAGACCGTGTCCGACACGGCCCGCTTCCACGAGCCCACGATGCGGTGGAAGGCCAGGTGCGAATCGACGGAGAGCGGAAGCTGCCTGCGGCCGCCGCTCTGCACGATGCTCAGCCGGTCGTCGCTGCCGAAGAAGAGCAGGCCCAGATCGTCCCCGTTGTCCAGGCGATGATCGAGGCGCGCCTGGTAGTCCCAGTAGATGGGGACGATGCTGGTCACGCCCCGGTTGGGATCGTTCGGGATGAAGAGCGGCAGGAAGACGTCGATGTGGCTCCGCCGCGCGGCGACCGCGAACTGCGTACGGGGACCCAGCGGCCCCTCGACGAAGCCCACCGCCTCGATCATGTCGAGCGCTCCCTGGCCATGGAACCCCGAGGCGTCGCCCTTGCGGGTGCCCACGTCGACCGCGGAGGTGAGGTTGCGCCCGTAGGCGGCGCCATACCCGCCGGGATAGAAGTCGATCCGGTCGAGCAGCTGCTCGTTGATCACCGAGGGCCCGCCGAGGAAATGGTAGAGCTGGGGGATCCGGTGACCGTCCAGGTAGGTGCCCGTATCTTGAGGCGGGCTGCCGCGCACCAGGAGCTGGCCGCCGAGGAACGGCGCGCGCGCCAATCCCGGCATGTTCTGCACCGCCCGGATGGGATCGTTCAGGCTGCCCGGCACGTTGACCAGCTCGTCGTGCGTCAGCGTGCGGCGGATGGGCGCTTCCCGCGGCTTCTCGCCGGGGATGGTCGCCTGCAGGTCGCCGACCGCGGTCCGGTGCAGGTACACGCGGCGCGCTTCCACCGTGCCGTTCTCCGGGACCGTGACCTCGACGGTGCGGCGGTCGAACCCCGGCGCGGAGAACGTGAGCTCGCGAGCTCCGGGCGCGGTCTCCAGCGCGTACCGGCCCTGCGCGTCGGCGGCTGCCTGCGCACCGGTGTCGTCGACCACTTCCGCTCCGGCCACGGGCCGCCGGTTGCCGGCCTCGACCACCACACCGCTGACGGTGCCGGCGGCTGTCCTCGGCCGCTCGACGCGGCGCTGCTCGATGACGAAATGGTAGACGTAGCGGATCCGGACTGGCGCCGGCTGGCCGTCGACTTCGGCGGGAGAAAAGCGGAATCTCCGGATGGCCTCCACCGCCGCCGCGTCGAAATCCGGCGCGACGGGCTGCTCGACCTGGACGTGCGTCACCGCCCCGTGCTCGTCGATGTCCACCGAGCAGACCACGTCGGCCGTCTCGCCTCGAACCAGCCGATCCGGCGGGTACTCGGCGGGCGGCGCCTCGAGGAGCTGCGGGAGCTTCGTCAGCTCTGCCGCGAGCAGCAACGCCAGGATCATGCCGGCGTGACGCGAAACACGGGAAAATGCGGGCGGAGCGCAGCTTCGGCGCGATCGCGCGCTTCGTCGCCGAACGCCAGGATCACCGCGCAGTCCCCACCGCCCGCGCCGCTCGGTTTCCCGGCCGCGCCCGCCGCCGAGGCCAAGGCGCAGGCCCGCGCCAGCGCCGGTGTCAGGATCGGCACGCCGGCGGCCTCTCCGAGGGCGTCCATGGCGGCGGCGCCCGCCCTGACGGCCGCGAGAGCGGATGGAGCGGCAAAGGTCTCCAGCGCCGCGCGCAACGCCTCGCACGCCGCGGAGATTTCGCTCGCCCGTGCGCTCCACACCTGGGGCCTGGTCCGGGCGAGCTCACGCACCGCTCGCACCAGCTCTCGCGTATCCGCCGGCGCGCCCGCATCGGCGAGCAGCATCCGGAGATCGGGCGGTGTCCGGACCTGGACGATCTGGAGCGGACGGGACGAGGCAATCTGCTCCGGCGGCATGGCCATCACCTCTTCCGCCGACCGCCAAGGGATGCGCGATCGCACCTCCAGGACGCCTCCCAGGGCCGAGGCGGCCACGTCGCCGCCGCTTCCCGAGCCGGCCTGCTCCGCCCAGTGGGCGGCGACGGCCAGCGAAACCACTTCGTCGTCCGTCACCGCCCGTCCCGACGCCGCGCAGACGGCGCGCACGGCGAGGACCGAGGCCGCCGCGCTGCCGCCCAGGCCCAGCTTGCGTCCCGCGATGGCGAGGTCGTCCTCGAAGACGATGTGCGCCGCCGGCGTGCCGCCGCAGAAGCGGCCCGCGAGCTGCGCGGCGCGCACCGCGAATCGCAGCTGGTCCGGAACCGCTCCGCCGCGCCAGCTCGCGCCGGAAGGCCCGTGCACGATCTGCAGGCCGCCTTCGCTCCGGCTGACCCGGGCGTGCAGCTCGCGATCGATCCCGGCGACCAAGGCAGGACGGCCCGGCTCCAGCACGGCATGCTCGCCGGCCAGGAAGACCTTGGCCCGAGCTGCGAGCCGCTCGCTCATGGCAAGAGTGTGGCTCCGCCCGCGGGGGCGCAGCGCAACAGTTCCGTGACGCCCGGCACCGAGCGCAGACGCGCCTCCACCGCGTCCGCATCGGCCGGGGCGCAGATGGCGACCACATGGGGACCCGCATCGATGGTCGGCCAGGCCTGGATCCCGTTCGACCGGAGCTCTCCCAGCGCCTGCAGGCAAGCGACGGTCGCCGGCTGCCAGTACAGCAGGGGAGGATCGGCCGCCAGCGCGTCGGCGTGCATGCGCAGCGCATTGCGCTCGGCCAGCGCGCCGAGACCCGGCAGGTCTCGCGCGGCGAGCAGATGCAACGCGGCGGGGAGGTCCCGCCGGCACTGGGCGATCCACGCGCCGTGATAGGGCGAGGTCTCGCGCGTCGCGCGCATCCCGTCGCGAGAGCCGACCTGCTTCGCGCCTTCCGCGCAGACCGCGATGCAGAAGCGAAGGTCCCAGTGCGAGGGCGCGAACACCTGCCGGGACGACTCGCTCTCCCACACCGCCCATCCTCCCGGCACGCTGCGGGCTGCGGACCCGCTTCCCTGGCGCGCCAGCGCGGACAGCTCCTCTTCCGTCTTGCGCAGGCCCGCGGCGGCGCAGGCCGCCACGGCGAGCGCGGCGAACCCGCTGGCGCTCGAGGCGAGCCCCGCGGCGGTGGGGAACTCGTTGTGCGAGACGATGCGGGCCCGTTGCGAGATCCCTGCCGCGTCGAGCAAGGCCCGGGCGCGGGCCGGATCCTGCTCGCGCGAGTCGAGGATGAGCGAGTCCGCGGGGAAGCTCCCCAGCTCGACGGTCGTCGTGGTGCGCAGCTTGTCCAGCGCGATGGAGAGCGAGCCCGCCTCCGGGAGCATCCGCGCCTCGTCGCGCTTCCCCCAATACTTCACCAGCGCGATGTTGGCGTGCGCGGTGGCGGCGGCCTTCACGCCCGGACCTCTACCGCGAAACCTCCGGTCCGCGCGGCGATCTCCCCCGCATGCGTCCGGTCGCGCGCGAGCCCGATGGCGGCCCCACCTCCGCCGGCGCCGGTCAGTTTCGCTCCCAGCGCGCCCGCGTTGCGCAAAGCCGCGACGGTCTCCTCCAGCTCCTCGCAGGAGACGCCGACCTCACGCAGCAGGGCGTGCGCGGCGTCGAACCGCTTCCCCAGCTCCTCCATCTCACCGCGCTCGAACAGCTGCCGCCCTTCCCGCGCCAGCGCTCCCAGGCGGGAGAGGAGCCGATCCACCGCGGGATCCACCTTGCGCCGCTCCGCGAGCGGCAGGACGGTGCTGTGCGTTCCTCGCGCGATCCCGCTCAGGGCGACCACGATGAAGGCCGCTCCGCGCACCCGCTCCACGGCCGGCGGCTCGCCGCGGGTGAAGAAGATCACTCCCTCGTGGGCGCAGGCGGCCGGATCCACGCCCGAAGGGGCTCCGTGCAGCACCCGCTCCAGGCGCATCGCCAGCGCCGCCGCCTCTTCCGGTCCACAGCGCGGCTTCATCGCGCGCGCCAGGGCGACGCCGAGCGCCGCCGAGCTGCCGAGCCCGCTCCCCAAGGGAATGTCGCTCCGCACGCGAGCGTGGAACGCCCCCTGGAACCCGGCGTCCCTGGCCATCGCCACCGCCGCCTCGAGCAGCGGGAACGGCGGCTGCAAGCCGCCGGGCAGCTCGATGCGGGACTCGGCGGCCGGATCCAAGTCCACCGTCACGTAGAGCGGAATCGACGCGGCCAGCGCCGGATGTCCGTAGACGACGCTGTGCTCGCCGAGGAGGAGCACCTTGCCCGGCGCGCGCCCTTGCGTCATCCGGCCAGGCTCCCGATCCAGGTGCGCAGCGGCTCGAGGATCACCGGACGGGTCGCGCGCAACGACGCCACGTCCCGCGCTCCGCAGAGCAGGAGCGCCGCCCGCAGCGCGGCGACGATTCCAGCGAGAGCGGCCCGGGCTCCTTCGATTCCCCGCTGCTGGTGCGCGCGCACCATCGGCAGAGCGAACCCCGCCACGTCGGCTCCCAGCGCGAGCGCCCGCGCCGCGTCGAGGCCCGAACGCAGGCCGCCGGATGCGATCAGCCTTACTTGTGGTACGGCGGAGCGCGCCCCGGCGATGCAGGCGGCAGTGGGGATTCCCCAGTCGCTGAGCAGCTCACCCAGCGCGCGCGCGGGACCGTTCTGCGCCCGGAGCTGCTCGACGCGCGGCCAGCTGGTGCCGCCCGTGCCGCTCACGTCCACGGCCGCGACACCGCGTCCCGCAAGCTCGCGCACCACCGCCGGGCCGACGCCGCAGCCGGTCTCCTTGACCAGCACCCGGTCGCGGCCCACCTCGGCGACCAGAGCGGCGATGGCATCGAGGCAGCCGCGAAAATCCCGATCGCCGTCCACCTGCACCAGCTCCTGGGCCGCGTTCAGGTGGATGGCGATCCCGTCCGCGCCCAGCATCTCGATCAAGCGCCGGGCCGCGCCCGTTCCACGCTGCACCAGCTGCTGGGCCCCCAGATTCGCCAGCAGCAGCGGTGGCCGGGCTGGCTTCACCGCGAAGGTGGAGAGCAGCTCGGGCTGATCGAGCAGGATCCGCATCGACCCGACCCCGAAGGCGACACCCATCTCCTCGGCCAGCAGGGCGAGATCGCGATTGATCCCTCCGGCCCGCTCGGTGCCGCCCGTCATGCCGACGACCATCAGCGGCGCGCGCAGCGGCTTGCCGCAGAGCTCCGCCGACAGGTCGATTTGATCGAGCGCGAGCTCCGGCGTCGCGCGGTGCACCAGCCGGACGCAGGAGAGCAAGGTATCCGTCTCCTCCGGCTCCACCTCGCGGCGCTGCACCAGGTCGAGGTGTTCCGACTTGCGTTGCTCCAGATCGTCGTGCATCGCGGGGGGATGTATCAAAATGGACGGGGTCGCGCATACCTCCGCGAGGCGCGCAGGTCCGGACAGGGATCCGCCCGCTGATTGACGCCCGGGCGGATGCGCGTTACGCCCCGCCCCGTGAAGATCGCGCTGGCGCAGATCGACACCACCGTCGGGGCGTTCGAGGCGAACGCCGCGCGCATGGTGGATCGGGCGAGGGAAGCCGCGGAAAAGGGCGCGGAGCTGGTGCTCTTTCCCGAGCTGGCGCTCTGCGGATACCCGCCCAAGGACTTCCTGGAGCTGGGCGAGTTCGTGGACCGCTGCCGGGCCGCGCTCGAGGAGCTCTCCACCCACGCCGTGTTCGACCGGATCGCCGCGCTGGTCGGCTTCCCCGAGCGCCATCGAGGCCCCGGGGCCGGCCTCTACAATGCAGTGGCGCTGCTGCGCGGCGGGCAGGTCGCCGCCATCGTCCGCAAGAGCCTGCTGCCCACCTACGACGTGTTCGACGAGGCCCGGTACTTCGATCCGGCGCCGGAATCCGGGCCCCTGGTCGAGGTCGCCGGAGTGCGCCTGGGGGTCTCCATCTGCGAGGACCTCTGGAACGACAAGCAGTTCTGGAAGCAGCCGCGCTATCTGCGCGACCCGATCGAGGAGCTCGCCGCCAAGGGCGCGGAGCTCATCGTCAACGTCTCCGCTTCGCCCTACGCCTTGGGCAAGCCCGAGATCCGCCGGCGGATGGTGGGAGCCGCCGCGCGCCGGCATGGCCTGCCCGTCGCGATGTGCAATCTGGTCGGCGGCAACGACTCGCTGATCTTCGACGGGCGTTCGCTGCTGGTCCGCGCCAACGGCGAGGTGCAGCGGGAGGCGGCCCCGTTCCGCGAGGACGTCCTGATCGACGAGCTCGCGCCGCGGCACACCCAGCCTTCGAATCCGGAGGCGCGGACCAAGGGCGCGTCGATCATCTCCGACGAGACGGCGGAGACCCCGGCCGGCGCGCTCGCGGTCGTCGCCGCCTACGAAACCGACCTCTCGGACGCGAACTGCCGCGACCTCGCCGATGCGCTGACGCTGGGCATCCGCGACTACATGCTGAAGACGGGCTTCAGGAGCGCGGTCCTCGGCCTCTCCGGCGGGATCGACTCCGCGCTCACCGCGGTGTTGGCGGCGCGCGCGCTGGGGCCGCAGAACGTCACCACCATCGCCATGCCCTCCCGGTACACGGCCTCGATGAGCAACGAGGACGCGGAGCTTCTGGCGAAGAGGCTGGGGGTGCATTTCCACACCATCGCGCTCGAGCCCATCTTCCAGGCGTACCTGAAGGCGCTCGAGCCGCTGTTCGCGGGCCGCGAGCCGGACGTCACCGAAGAGAACCTGCAGGCGCGCATCCGCGGGACCTTGCTGATGGCGTTCTCCAACAAGACGGGGGCGCTGCTGCTGACCACTGGAAACAAGAGCGAGCTGGGGACCGGGTTCTCCACCTTGTACGGCGACATGGCCGGCGGGCTGGCGGCCATCGGGGACCTGTCCAAGACGGCGGTCTACGCGCTGGCGCGCTGGTTCAACCGGCAGAGCGCAACCGATCTGATCCCCGCGCGCATCCTCAGCCGGCCTCCGACGGCGGAGCTGCGCGAGGACCAGCTCGACGAGGACACCTTGCCGCCCTACGCCGAGCTGGACCGGGTGCTGCGCGCGCACGTGGAGGAGCACCTCGGCGCCCGCCGGCTGATCGAGCGCGGGTTCGCGGAGGACCTGGTCCGGCGCGTCCTCAAGCTCGTGGTCCAGAGCGAGTACAAGCGGCGGCAGGCGGCGCCGGTGCTGCGGGTGACGGCGCGGGCATTCGGGGAAGGATGGCGCTTTCCCATCGCCCACGGTTACCGCCACTGACCGCTCCCAGGGTCACCTTGCCAAGCGAGCTGCCGGGCGGTCCCATCCTGGTCCGCGGGTTGGCGAGCCTAGGACCTGTGGCTGATTTACAATCCGGGTGGTCTTGAATGGGCTTGGCTGTACGCCAGTCGAACCGTTCGAGGAGATTGGAACATGCGTCGCTTCCCCGCTCTGGCCTTCCTCGCCCTCGCTGCGGCCGCTACGGGCTGCATCTACGAGCGCGACGTGGTCCGCGACGACCGGCGTGTCGAGTCACCGCCGCCTCCCGCCGAAGCTCCCTCGTACACCTACGATTCCGGTTACGACGGCTACCGGGCGGACGCTCCGCCGCCCCCGCCCGGGTCGGAGATCTCCAGCGAAACGGTCTTCTATGAACGGCTTTCGCCGTACGGGTACTGGACGTTCGTGGCGCCTTACGGGCGCGTCTGGGTCCCCTCCGTGGGCTACGGCTGGCGTCCCTACTACTACGGCCAGTGGGTCCTCACCGACTGGGGGTGGACGTTCGTGTCCGATGATCCCTGGGGCTGGGCCGCCTACCACTATGGCCGCTGGAACTGGGGCGTGGGCGTCGGCTGGTACTGGGTCCCGGGGTACGTCTGGGCTCCCGCCTGGGTGAGCTGGCGTTACGGCGGCGGATTCGTGACCTGGTGCCCGCTCGGGCCGCCGGGAGTCTTCTTCGCCTATCGCCATCCCGGGTGGATCGCCGTTCCCGAACGTCATTTCACGCGTCCGATCACGTCGGTCGCGGTGCCGGCGCAGCGGACGGTCGGCGTGGTCGCGCAAGCGCGTCCTTTGACCGGAGCGCAAGCCGCGGTGGCTCGCGGCGGCAGCTTCGGGCCGCCCGTCACGGCGGTGGCGCGGGCGACGGGTCAGCCGATCCGGGCGGTACCGGTCGCGCAAGCCGTGCGGCCGCGCCCCACCACTGCCCGGACCAACTCGCCGATCACCACCGGAATGCGCTCGCCGCAGCCTCGGGTGCGCGCGGGAAGCGAGACCGCGCGTCCCGTCCCCACCTCGCGGCCGGGTGACGGCCCCCGGGCGGCGCCTTCCGGACGCCCGAGCGGCGCGCCCCGGATCGAGAGCGGCCCGCCTCGCGGTTCTGGTGGCGGCGGCGGCGGCGGCGGCGCGCCTCGCGCGAGCCCGCCTTCCGGCGGCGGCGGAGGCCCCAGGGCGAGCGCTCCGTCAGGTGGCGGAGGGCGCCCGCACGTGCGACTGCAGTAGCGTGGTGGCGTGAACGACCGCGCCCTCCTGCTGGCACATGCGGTGTTGGGATTCGCGGCGGTCTTCTCCGGAACGCATCAGGCCGCTCACGCGGTCGTCGCCGCGCTCGGGCGCCCGCACAGGCGCGCCCTCCGGCGCTTCGCCTTCATTGCCCCGGCCGCCGTCATCGCCCAGGCCGCTTGCGGGCTGGCGATCTACCCGGCCTACCGCGTCCGCGTCCGGGCCGGCTTCGATCTCCACGCCCCGATGGTGGCCCAGCTCTTCGAGTTGAAGGAGCACTTCGCGGCGCTGGCCCTGGCCCTGGTCATCGCCGCGTCCGCGGCGGGCGGCTTCGACCGGCGGCCGGAAGCGCGCTGGCCCCTCGCCGCCCTCTCCTGCGTGGGGGCGGCACTGCTTTGGACGGCAGCGGTGATCGGGCTCTACGTCACGGCGCGACATCCGCTGTGACGCGCGCGGCGCTCGCCGGCGTGTCCGTCTTCGCCCTCGGCTATGTCCTGGCGGAACCGCTGCACCTCCCCGTGCTGCTCTACGATCCCTGGACGGGCGGTGTGACGCTGTCGAGCGCGGTGGCCACCCGATCGATGCGCTATTTCGGCGACCTCCTGCTCGCGACCCTGGCTGGGCTCGCCGCCGCAGGCCTCGTGCATCGCCTCCCGGCGCGGATGCCGATCGCGGTCGCGGCGACGGCCTCGCTGTCTCTGGTCGCGTTGGATGTCCTCTACTATTTGTCGCGTCTTCTGGGCGCGTCCTGAGGAGTGCAGCGACCCCGGGGAGCGTGCTAGACGATCGGCCGTGTCCGTCTACATCAGCCTCGCGCCGCCGGACGGTTTCACCAAGTGGGGAGACGCGGAATGGACGCATTGGCTCCGGGATCATCCCTGGGAGTCCGCCACCCGCCTCTGCTCGCGCGGCGATTGGTCCATCTTCCTCTACCAGCTCCGCAAGCATTGCCCGCGGGCGGGAAAGGCCATCGAGCCGCTCTTCGAGATGCTGGTCAACGAGCGCCCCCTCACCTCGCAGCAGACGCGCGACCTCAGCGCCGTGCTCGACGTCGCGCGCGGCGAGCTCGACGCGCAGCCGGCGGCGACCGCGAGGGAGACCGATCAGCCGTTCGCGAGCTCGGAGGACCTGGACACGATGATCGCCGCCGCGCGCGCCCGGGTGGCCCACGAGCCCAGCCTGGCCGACGTCTGGTCGGAGCTGATCACCCAGATCAGCCGCGTGCTCGACGGCGCAGTGGAACAGAAGCGCGGCGTCTACTTCGGGAACGTCTGATGGCCATCGACGTGCAACGGGTGCTGGTGGCCGGCGCGGGGACCATGGGCACCGGAATCGCCCAGGTGGCGGCGCGGGCCGGATACCGCACCGAGATCTTCGACGTCGCGAGCGGAGCGGCGCAGCGCGCGTTGGAGCGGGTCTCGGACTCGCTCTCGCGCGCCGTGGAAAAGGGGCGCTGCACCGCCGCCGAGCGGCAGGAAGCCTTGCAGCGGCTGGGCGTGGCCCCGGATCTGGACGCGGCGGCGGCGCTGGCCGACCTGATCGTGGAGGCCGCGCCGGAAGATCTGGAGCTGAAGAAGCAGCTCTTCGCCCGGCTGTCGAAAGCAGCGCGCCCCGAAGCCATCCTGGCCACCAACACCTCGTCGCTGCCCATCACCGCCATCGCGGCGGCGGCGAAGGGTCCCGAACGCGTGGTCGGCCTGCACTTCTTCAATCCGGTCCCGGCGATGAAGCTCCTGGAGATCGTCCAGGGCGAGCGGACGCATCCCATGGTGGTCACCGCCGCGCGCGCCGTCGGCGCACGCCTGGGCAAGGAAGTGGTGGTGGTCCGCGATGCGCCGGGATTCGCCACCAGTCGCCTGGGCATCGCGCTCGCCATGGAAGCCATCCGGATGGTCGAGGAGGGCGTCGCGTCAGCCGAGGAGATCGACCGCGCCATCGAGCTCGGCTACGGGCATCCGATGGGCCCGCTCAAGCTCACCGACCAGGTCGGCCTGGACGTCCGCCTCGCCATCGCCGAGCACCTCACCGCCGAGTTGGGCGAGCGGTTCCGTCCTCCACAGCTCCTGCGCCGGCTGGTCCGCGCCGGCAAGCTGGGGAAGAAGTCCGGCGAAGGCTTCTACAAGTACTGAGCTGCCCTGAACCGCGTGCGCGGCAAGAGCTCCCGCACCCATTCGGGGACGAGCGAGTCGAGCCGCGCATCGATCGCTTGCCGGTTGCGCTGGTACTTCACCGTCAGCGCGATGAGCGAGAGTCCCAGGGCCGTGAGCGCCAGGGGGAACAGCAGCGAGTCCTTGAGCACCGTCCAGGCGAGACGGACGAGGTATGCGTTCACGCCGATCGCTCCATAGACCAGGAAGATCCGGCGCCGCAGCAACACGCTCAGGATGATGAAGCCGAGGTTCAGGAGGCAGTACAGGAAGCGGCGCCACTCGCTGCCGCTGTCCATCGAGCTGAGCGCGCCCCAGAGCGCGGTCATGCCGAAGAGGTAGAGCCAGAACGCGAAGTCTTCGCGCGTGCGGTGGTCGATCATGTACGCCACGAAGAGCATGCCGAGCCCGAACGTGATCGACACCCGCTGCCCGAGCGCGAGCTCCCACTGGTGGTGGCCCGAAAGGTACGCCGCCAGATCCATCGACATGAACCAGAGAGCGACCGCGACGGGCGCCACCAGGAAGGAGAACTTCACCTTCCGCAGGGCCACGAGCGCCGCCAGCACCGTGGCGGCCTCCATCCAGATCCAGCTGCTCCGGATGTAGGGGAAGAAATCGCGGTAGTTGCCGGGATCGCGGTCCGGCCAGAACCCGGTGCCCTTCTGAAGGCCCCAGACCGCGAGCGGGGTCATGCACACCGCCATCGTGTAGAGCAGCCCGCCCGGGATCTTCAGATCGGGGCTTCGCCAGAGCTTCCCGCCGTACGCGACGAAGGCGATGGCGTAGGCCACGGCGATGACGAACACTGCCCAGGGGCCCAACCGTTCGAACCCGAGCGTCATCAGCCAGCCCATGGCCGCGATCACGACCAGCGCGCCGAAGTAGTAGGCGACGTTCAGGCCGGTGAACCGCGCCCGGGCCGGGTGACGCTCCCCCAGAAAGCGCCACAAGGCCGCGGCCTGGGCCGCATCGACGATCTGCCCCGCGGCCGCCGCGTCGAGATCCGCCCGCTCGATCTGCATGCGAAACAGTGTCGCATGCCGGGGACTTTCGGCCAGAAGCCGGGGGTGTTACCCATACCTACATGAAGAACGTGGGCACGGTCGTTGCCTTGGGCGCCGCTCCCACCAGGGCCGCCGCGCACCTGGACGCGGCGGAGTTGGCCAGCGACGTCCTTCCCTGTACCGAAGACCTGTTCGCGCGGCTCAAGCGGACGGATGCGGGATCGCTCCTGCTCCTGCTCGCCGGCGCGGCTGACGACCCTGCGCTGGCCGCCGCCAGCAAGGCTGCCGCGATTCTCCAGAGGCGGGGAGGCGGAGACGCCATCGTGGTCCTGCCGCCCGTGCCGGCCATTCCAGGCCCGCAGGCCCGCGGACGTTTGCAGCGCGCGGCCGATTTGACCCGCGCCTGCGTCATCCAGCCGGTGGGCGCGGCGAGTTGGGACGACGCAGTGCGCTGTTTCGTCGAGCCCCTCACGGTCTTCGGGTTGGTCGGCGTCGACTCGCGCGAGATCCGCGCCTTGCTCCACCCGCGAGCGGGACTCCTGCACCTTTGGGAGGACGGCTCCCTGGACCGCTCGCTGCGGGAGGCGCGCGAGGTCCTGGTCAGCTACCGGCTGCGCCCGAGCTCCACGCTGGGCGAGGTCGACGCGGCGGCGCGGAGGATCAAGTCGGCGACCGACGCGCCCCTGCTGCTCGCCGGACCCGAGGTCGAGTCCGGCCCCCGCGCGATCGCCGCCGTGCTCTTCTAGCCGCGGCCGCCGAAGGCGGCTTAGCGGCTACGCATGAGCTTGATCATGCCGTCGTCGGTGATGAGACGTGTTCAAATCCCTTCCAGCAGCTCGGGCAGGCGCCGCGCGAACTCACCCTTGCTCATCACCTGATCGCACCCGGCGTCTCGCGCCGCCTGGATCACGTCCTCGCGGGTGTGATCGACGTATCCGATCACGGTGACGGCGCCCGCCTTCTTGATCTCGCGGATGGCATTCACCGCGTCGAGCTGTGGCGAGGCGAGGTCGATGAGCAGCACGTCGGGCTTCTCGCGCGCCACTTCGTCGACCACCTTCGTCCCGCGCTTCATCCAGGTGATGGGCCGCCCCTTCGCCGCCGCGTTCACCTTCGAGGAGAACATCAGGTCGTGGATCGCCGCCAGGATCTTCATGCGCACACCCCCGCGCCGGGCATCGAGCCGTACGGCAACCCGAGCACCCGCGCCGTCCGTCCGTCCTCCAGCGCGACCGTCGAGCCGGGGACGATGAGGTCCTTGTTCACGTAGCCGAGGAATACCCCATGGCTGCCGGCCTGTGTCGACGAGGTCACCCGGCCCTTTCCGCCCGCGCCGAGCTTCGCCCCCGGCCGCGGGGCCTCGCCTTCGACCTCTAGCCGGACCAGGTTCCAGGCAACGCGGCCCCGGTAGGTGGCCATCGCCACCACTTCCTGGCCGACGTAGCAACCCTTGCTGAACGAGAGCAGCGGGTCGAGCCCGGCCTCGATCGGCGTGGAGTCCTCGCCGACGTCGACGCCCCACTTGGGGACGCCGGCGGCGATCCGCCAGGCCTCCACCTGGTCCGGATTGGGGCGCTCGCGCACCGTCTCCAGCAGCGACTGCGCTTCCGCTTCAGGGAGCAGAAGCTCGAAGCCCAGCGGCTGCACGCTCCCGACGATGTGGGAGGGGACGGCCCGCGGAGGCGCGTCCGAAGGCCAGTAGCGGAGCCGCCGCAGGCCCGGCGCTTCCTGCATCTCGCAGTCCTCCATGATGAGGAGCTTGTCCAGGTGGGCACGCAGGGCGTCCAGCCGGTCGGGATCGGTGGTCACGATGACTTCGTCGCGCCGCCTCCAGAGCAGGCCGAGCGCCACCAACTTGCCCTTGCCAGCGAGGAATGCGCCGGCCACTGCCCCTCCGTAGGGCGCGGCGGCGAGGTCGTTGCTCTGCATCCCCTGCAGCCACTTCTCCCGATCGGGGCCGACCACCCGGAAGGCTGCCGCGGGTCCCAGGTCCTCGAGGCCCGCTGGCCGCTGTGGCATCGACGACGGGGCGCTCCCATGGCTGGGAGTCTCGTTGGTACGCACCGCGTCAGAAAGCCGCGGAGCGCTCGGGACCGGCCGCCCCTGGGAGTCGACCTCCGCCTGGGGGACCTTGTCGTCGTTGCTCTTGAACGTGACCTGCGGGCTCATGCTGTTAGACTCCTGCCGGTCCTTGGAGGTTGGAATGGCGGAAAAGGTGCTCATTGACGGGGACGCCGCCGCCAACGACGACCCGCCGGTCACACCCGAACGCACTGCGCGGCTCGCCGCCTACATCGACGACCCCTGCGACGAGGGTGGGTTCGACGCCTTCTGCCGCGATCGCCACGGCAAGCTCTGCCGGTTCCATGAGCGGTTCTGCCACGCACCGGATTATCCCTGTATCGACCGCTTGAGGCACTTCCTTGCGGTCAGCTTCCTGGAAGAGATCGCGCAGCGCCGCGCGCGAGACCGCAGCAGCTCATAGCAGGGCAGCGAGCACGTCGTCAGCGAACAGGGGCGCGACACCTCCTCCACCGACGATGTTGACCACCCGCCCCGGCGCGGCCCGGCAGACGCTTCCGCCGTCGGACACTCCCGGGATCAACGAGGCGTAGGTGCTGATGTCCAGGTGCAGCGAGAGCCTGCGGGCACCGGTCTCTGCGCAGAGGAAGCGGTCGATGGCCGGCGCGTCCACCAGCTCTTGCGCCACCCAGCTGCCCGGCTCGTCGGCGCGGGCACGGGCGAGCGCCTGGCGGAAAGCGACCGGGCCGGCCTCGCGGCCGATGACGACGCTCTTGCCCCCGTAGTCGTGCGACTTCTTCAGCACGTACGCGTCTCCATCGCCCAACGCCGCATCGGGGATGTCGTCCAGGAGCCGCGTCCAGGGCACCAGCTCGGCGACGGCGCGCTGCTCCTCCGGGTCGAGAAGCCCCGCCCGTGCTTGCAGCGACAACTCGGCGAAGAGCCCTTTCGTTTCCAGCCAGCCGTCGACCCGGTTCCAGATCCCGTGGCGCACGGGATCCAGGAAGGCCTGACCGAGCGGTGAGGACGGCTCGACGTAGCGGGCGAACAGGTGCCGGTAGAGGACCCGCCGCGGGTCGCCGTCCAGGACGACGCCGGCGGGAGTGCAGGCGCGGGCTTCGACGCCCCGCTCGCGCAGCATGCCGGCGAGGACCTGCACCTCGGTGATCTGCGGATCGCCGTCGCGATGCAGGAGCTGCACGTCGAGCGGCTTCTGCCGTCGCTGCGCCGCGGTCAGCAAGGCGTCCACCAGCCATGCCGCGTTCGCGGGGTTGCGGCGGCCGATCTGCGCCCGCTCCGGCGCGACCGCTTGCACCCAACCCCGGACCGCCGCGTCCGAGTACACCTGCATCGCCGGGATCGTCGCGTTGACCTCCAGGGCGCGGACCCGGCCCTCGCGATCCACGAACCAGTCGACACGCGAGTGGAGCAGCTCTTCCGCTTCGCGCCAGCGCGACTCGAGGGCGGCGGTCTCCAGCGGAGAGAGATGACGGAAGAGCATGCGGGCTTTCTCCGGCCGCCGCTCGATGAGCTCCCGTGCCACCTTGACGAGCGCCGAGGTGATCAGGCGGGCCCCGCGCCCCAGCGCCGTCAGCTCCTCTCGCGGCAACGAGCAAGGGGAGAGAACGAGGGGGATCGGCGTGGGGCCGCGCATCAACCCCAGCGCCGAGGCCCTGCGTTGCGCCTCGCGGGCGAGCTCGTCCCTGGCCGCCGCCGGCATGCGCGCCAGCGCCTCGTCCGCGCGCCGCGCCGGCTCCGTCAGATCGAAGAGGCGAACCCGCATCCGGGCACTGTATCGTGAGCCCGCCTCAGGAGGTGGCGAGCGCGAGATCGTCACGTGGCCCCTCGGCCGGGACCAGCGTGAGCTCCGTCACCTCGGGCCGCGCGCCCAGCCGGACCATCGGCATCACCGAGCCGGCCCCGCGGTTCACGTACAGATAGGACCGTCCCGCCCGGTACAGCCCGGCGACGAAAGGCGTGATCAGCCGCGCCAGCGAGAGCGAGCGGTGGAGCCAGAGGAGCGCGACCTGTCCGCCGTGGGTGTGACCCGAAAGCTGCAGCTCGACCCCCAGCTCCTGCGCACGGCGCCAGGTGTTCGGCTGATGCGAGAGCAGCACCGTGGCGGCGCCCTCCGGGCGGCCTCTCAGCGCCGCGCGGAGGTCGAATCGGCCGTTCCAGGGGTCATCCACGCCGCAGAGCCAGAGGCCGTCGCCGAAGCGCTCGAGACGGAGCCCGCGATTGCGCAGCACGCTCACGCCCGCCTTCTCCAACTCGCGCTCCACCGCGTCCGGTCCGGCCCAGAAGTCGTGGTTGCCCAGGCAGGCGAAGGCGCCGTGCTTGGTGGGGATGGATGCGATCGCTTCCGCCGCCTGCCGCGCGAACGCCGGCGAGTTGTGCACGATGTCGCCCGTGACCACCAGGACGTCCGGATCCAGGCGCGCCGCCCGCCGCGCGATCGCTTGCAGCCGCTCGCGGGTGACATGCCGTCCGGCGTGCAAGTCGGAGAGCTGGACGATGCGCGCGCCGCGCCAACCTTCCGGAAGGCCGGCCACTGGGATCGTCACCTTCTCGCGACGCAGCACGCGCGCGCCGAAGAGCGTCCCGTACAGCGAGAGCGCGAAAGGGGCCGCGGCCAGCGCCAGCGGGATGGGCGCGGGCCCCAGGTGGACGATGGTCCAGAAGGCCCGGAGCAGGGCGTAGAACAGGCTGCCCAGCCACCAGACCGTCCACGGCGTCTGCAGGGAGGCGGCGATGAAGCGCGGCAAGCGCGCCTTCTTCTTGCGGCGGAGGATCTCCGCCAGCATGGGCAGATTGAGCGCGAGCAGGACGCCGGGGACGGACAAACCGAGCGCCAGCTGATCGTTCGCGGCCAGCCAGCCCACCAGATCGGAGGCGGCCACGACCTGTGGGAGCAGGGTGAGCCCGAGTACGAGGATGTAGAAACGGGCCCTACGCATCTTGGATTCGTAACGTCCGGTGAGTCGGGGCGCATTCCATCGAAAACTGGCCGGGCCTGCGGCGTGCCCCTACGCTCGAGTTCGCGTGACCAACCGACCTGCACGCGCGCTCCTGCTGGCCGTGGCCCTCGGTTCCGCCGCACATGCCGCCGACTCCAACGCGGACGCTCCCGCGCGTCCCAAGGACTCGCGCCCGCAGCCTTCGGTCACCGTGGAAGCCGAAGAGCCGGTGAGCTCGTCGCCGCCCTATCCGGGCGGGGCGGAGAAGCTGGCCATCCGCGACTACATCGTCGAAAACAGCGGCCCCATCCGCGAGTGCTACGAGAAGCGGCTGGCGGAGCGGCCCACCCTGCAAGGAAAGCTGATCGCCCGATTCGACATCGGTCCGGCCGGCAAGGTGATCGGCGCCACCGCGGACGGGATCGCGGACCGGGAGCTGATCCTCTGCGTGGTCACGGCGGTGCGGAAGTTCGAGTTCGAGAAGCCGCTTTCGGGCGGCAAGATCCGCATCGCGTATCCGTTCAAGTTCGAGCCTCGACCGGCGAAGTAGCTGGCGCGCCAGCCGCGCGCGCCCTAGCGTTCGCGTGCATGGCATGGAAGCCCTGGTTGGGAGCGGTCCCGGAGGCTGGCGGAACGCATTTCCGCGTCTGGGCGCCCAAGGCCGATTCGCTCTCGGTGAAGGTGATCGGCGGGCCTGTCGCGCCGCTCGAGCGCCAGGAGGAGGGTTGGTTTACCGGCCGGATCCAGGGAGTGCAGGCGGGCGCCCGATACCTGTACCGGTTTCCGGACGGCCGCGAGCGGCCTGATCCGGCCTCGCTGCTCCAGCCGGAGGGCGTGCACGGACCGAGCGAGGTGGTCGACCTCCCGACGATCGCCCCCAAGTCCGGCCGGGCGCGGGTCCCCTTGGAGAGGCTGATCTTCTCCGAGATCCATCTGGGGACCTACACCGAGGAGGGCACCGCGGACGCCGCCGCGCGCTACATGCCCGAGCTGGCGGACGCGCTCTACACCGCGGTGGAGGTGATGCCCGTCGCCGCGTTTCCGGGGCCGCGCAACTGGGGATACGACGGAGTGGCGCCCTTTGCCGTGCATGCCGGATACGGAGGGCCCGCGGCGCTGTCCCGGCTGGTGGATGCCGCGCACGCGGCCGGCCTCAGCGCCTTCCTCGACGTCGTGTACAACCACCTCGGACCGGAGGGGAACTACCTGAACGAGTACGGGCCGTACTTCACCTCCCGGCGCAAGACTCCCTGGGGCGACGCGCTCGACTACTCCCTTCCGCCCGTCCGCCGGTATTTCGTGGAGAACGCGCTGCGCTGGGTCTCTCGCCAGGGAGGCGGATTCGACGGCCTGAGGCTCGACGCCGTCCACAGCATCCACGACGATTCCGCCCGGCACATCCTGCGGGAGATCGCCGACGCGGTGCACGGCGAAGGCGGTCTGGTGATCGCCGAGAGCGACCTCAACGACGTGAAGCTGATCGAGCGAGACCACCTGGACGGGAACTGGGCGGACGATCTGCACCACGCCATCCACGTCGCGCTGACCGGCGAGTCGCAAGGCTACTACGCCGACTTCCAGGACCCGATGCCGAAGCTCGCGGGCGCCATCGAGCGGGGCTGGTGGTACGAGGGGCAGCACAAGGCGAGCTTCGGCCGCAAGCACGGAACGCCCGCAGGCCACCTGCGCGCCCGTCACTTCGTCGTCTGCGCGCAGAACCACGACCAGATCGGCAACCGGGCCCAGGGCGAGCGTTTCACCCAGCTGACCGACGAGGGCGGCGTGCGGGCGGCGGCGGCGGTCGTCGCGCTCCAGCCCGCGCTGCCTCTCTATTTCCAGGGTGAGGAGTGGGGCGCGCGCGAGCCGTTCCAGTACTTCGTCTCGCACGGCGACCCCGTGCTGGTGGAGGCCGTGCGGAAGGGCCGGCGCGAGGAGTTCAAGGGGTTCGACTGGGGAGAGGTCCCCGACCCGTTCGCGGAGGAGACCTTCCGCCGGAGCCGCATCGATCGGTCGCGCAAGGACGCCAAGGCGCTGCGGTGGCACAAGGCATTGTTGAAGCTGCGCCGCGACCATCCCGCGCTGCAGGACGACTCGCGAAAGAGCGTGCGCGCCTCGACGCAGGGGCGGATCCTCCTCCTGCGGCGCGGCCCGGTGTTGCTCGCAGCCTCCTTCGATCCGCAGGCAGCGGAAGCGCGGTTGCCGGCTGGCAGCTGGCGGGTGCTGCTCGACTCAGGCAGCTCCGAGCTCCGGAACGAGGAGGTCCTCTTTCGCGGCCGGGGCGCCGTGGTGCTGGAGCAAGGGTGAGGCTGAGGCTCGTTCCGCTCGGGACCAGCGCCGGACGGCCGACGCTGCTGCGCGGCGCGTCCGCCTTCGCCGTCGCCACCGAGGGCTCCTGGGTGATGTGCGATTGCGGGGAAGGCGCGCAGCTCGCCGCCCTGCGCGCAGGCCTCAGCCTGTCGCGGCTGGACGCGGTGCTGGTCACGCACCTGCACGGAGACCACTTCAACGGCCTGCCCGGCCTCCTCGGGACGCTCGGCCTCGAGGGACGGCAGCGTCCATTGGTCGTCGCCGGCCCTCCGGGCACCGCTGCGCTGCTGCAACACCTGGCGCAGGCGGGGTCGCTGGGAACCGGGGACATGGAAGTCCGCGTGTTCGAGCAGCAGGGGAATGGCGGCGAAATCCGGATCGAGGGCTCCTCGTTCGCGGTCGAGAGCCGGCCACTCGCGCATCGCGTGCCGACCTTCGGGTATCGCGTCTCGCTGCCCGACCGTCCCGGAGCGCTGGACGTGGCCAAGGCCGACGCCGAGGGCGTTCCGCGCGGACCGCTGCTGGCGGAGCTCAAGGCGGGCCGCCCAGTCACCCTCCCGGGAGGGCGCGTCGTCGAGCCCGAGGGGATCGTGGGGGCGCGGCAGCGCGGCGCCTCCATGGCGTATACGCTGGACACGGTTCCCTGCCCCACGGCCGTCGAGCTGGGCCGGGGAGTGGACGCCCTGGTCCACGAGGCCACCTACGAGCACGCGCGCGCGGAGCTGGCCCACGAGCGCGGGCATTCCACCGGAGTGGAAGCGGCCGGGATCGCGGCGGAAGCGGAGGCGGCCGCGCTGGTGCTGACGCACTTCTCGCCCAGCGTCGATGCCGTGGCGGTGGCAGAGGAGGCGCGGTCGATCCATCCCCGGATCGTCCCGGCCCAGGACCTGGAGGAGATCGCGGTCTAGCGCACGTGTCAGAACCGACTACCGAATGATCACCCTCCTGACGTGCGCTCGGGTCAGTAGCCATCTACCCAGGTAGATGCCCACGAGTCCGGCGACGAGGACCGCGCCAAAATGCCAGATGAGCAGATGTCGCGGGTCGTCGTTCGCGCAGAGAATCTGTGTGCCGAGCATCGCCAGGGAACACGCGGACAGCAGGGCGAACCATCCGGTCCATCCCGGACTCGAGGGCGCCGCTCTCCGTACCATCAACAAAACGGCAAGCGCCGGCGCGAGCGCCAGACCAGTCATCCTCCAGATGCAGGCCCATCCATTGATCGAATCCGCAGCGCCCGAAGGCGAGTGACCCGAATGGGCGGTGATGAGACAAGCCCAGAGGAGCAGTCCCAAGAGCGGCAGCATCCGTGCGCCTTTGCTGCGTTCGGCGCCGGGGACGCTGAGATGGAACGCGCTCCTTGCCGAGAAGACGAAGATCAGGACGAGCAGCAGGGCGCTCTCACACAAATACGCCGGGTCGCGAATCTTCTGGGACAGATCGGGCCTCGCTCCAAGAACGTAGGTGCCGATCGACACGCACGACAGCGCAAAGCCTCCCCACAGGAGCGTGCGCTGCTCGACGCCGCGGAGCCGCCGGACTGGCTGCAGGTCCCTGGCGAGGTATTGGATGATCTTGTCGCTGCTCATAAGCCGGCCTCCAGGATCAATCTGCGTAAGCTCTTGTAGCCCCGGTGGGCGGTGACCTTGACCGAAGACTGCGAGAGGCCCGTCCTGCGGGAGATCTCCGCCACGGACAGCCCTTCGAACTTCAGCAACTGGATGATCTCGCGCTGCTTCAGCGAAAGAAGGGCCAGGGCCTGACGCACAAATCCTACCCGAGCTCCGCTCTCCGCGATCATCGCTTCCGAGACCACCTCTTCCAATACGTCGTCTCCCGCAATCTCGTTGCGGCATCGCCGTCGTTGTTTCTCGGCGAACTCGAGGAGGCGGTGTCTAGCGATGGCGTACATCCAGGGGAGGAACGGACGCTGCGGATCGTAGGTGTGCCGGTCGCGGTGAATGGAGAGAAGCGTCTCCTGCACCACCTCGTCCTGCCAATCTGCCTGACGGAGACGCCTTCGGGCGAATCGTCGCACCAACGCCATCACTTCGATCAGAAGGGTCTGGTAGGCGCCACGATCGCCGTCTTGAGCCCTGCTCATGAGCTCCGAAAGCCGTTGATCGCGTCCCACTCCGCTGTATGCGGTCTGGAGGTGCTTTTGGTTACGCCGACCCCTTCCTTCGCGACGTGTAACCGAATCCCCTGAGCGATCGCACATAGCGGCATGACGATCGGACAGTGGGTGGCAGGCCAGCGAAAGCGAATTGTCCAAGGTAACTGGGCGCTCTTGCCGCTGAGGCTGATGGTCGGGTTCGGCTTCGCCGCCCACGGCTACGCAAAGCTCGCTCGAGGCCCCGCAAGCTTCGCCCCGATCCTCATCGCCTTGGGAGTCCCGGCTCCCACCGTTAGCGCCTGGGCGACGTCGCTCGTCGAGTTCGCCGGCGGCATCCTGTTCATGCTTGGCGCCTTCGTCGACCCGCTCAGTCTTCCGCTCGCGGCGATCGTGGCCACCGCCGTGTTCGGAGTTCATTTTCGCTATGGCTTCTCGTCGATCCGTCTGATTGCGCTGAACGCCGCCGGCGCCCAGTTCGGGCCCATCGGATACGAGCTGAATCTCCTCTACCTGGTCGCGATCGCGACGATCGTGCTGGGCGGATCGAGCCCGCTCTCGGTCGATCGCTGGCTGGAGGCGAGGAAGCGTCCCGATTACAAGGACCGGCGGGAACCGCCCCGCGACGAGAACTGGCGAGCGGAGTGGCAGGCGCTGGAGGCGGGCAATCCGGATGGCCTGGATTACAAGGACCGGCGGGATCCGGCCCGCGATGAAAACTCGCGAGCGAAGCGGGATGTGCTCGAGGCCGGGAACCCGCACAAAGCGCAGGCCGGCGATTCCCCAGCCAAGGGTGGCCCCTGCTAGGCCTTCTCCACGAATTCCGCGTGCAGCCGCCGGACGCACTCCTGCGCGGTGTCACGGGGAACGAGGAACGCGATCCGCAGCGGCGCCACCAGCACGCCGCGCGGCTCGACCGGGAGCGCCCGCAGGGCGCGATCGAGCGGTTCCTTCTAAGCCCCGATCCCGGTTCCCACCACGCTGACCTGCGCCAGCCCATCCTCGACCGAAGCGATCGATCGCAGCGCGTCCAGCAGCGCCGGCAGGCCGTGCACGTTCTCCAGCGGCACGATGGCGTCGGCGTCCCAGGCTTCGCGCGGCCAGGCGCCGTGCTGGGCGAGCACCTCGAGCAATGCGCCGCGATCGGCGCCCCGGACCACCAACACGTCCGCGTCCAGCGCGACTCCGGAGATGCGCAGCTCGCGGGCGGCCGACTTCTTTACAAGCGTCCCGGGCCCGCTCTGGAAGGTGCTGCGCGCGTGGAGTGTGATCCCGCGGTCGCGCGCGAACTCCACCGCCTGGGCGTTCAGCACTTTCGCTCCGGCCAGCGCCAGCTCCTGCATCTCTTCGTGCGACAGCTCCGCCAGCCGGCGCGCGTTCGCCACGATGCGGGGATCGGCGCTGAACACGCCGTCGACGTCCGAGCAGATCTCGCAGACCTCCGCTTGCAATGCCGCCGCGAGCGCCACCGCGGTGGTGTCGCTCCCGCCGCGGCCCAGGGTGGTGATTTCCTTGTCGCGCGAGACGCCCTGGTAGCCGGCGACGATCACCACCTTGCCGCGGTCCAACGCCTCGAGGATGCGCACCGGCCGCACTTCCACGATCCGGGCATTGGTATGCGCGCCGTCGGTGATGATGCCGCTCTGCGAGCCGGTGAAGCTGACCGCGTCGACGCCGCGGGCATGAAGCGCCATTCCCAGCAGCGCCATGGAGATGCGCTCGCCGGCGGTCAAAAGCATGTCCAGCTCGCGTCGATGGGGATCGCCGGTGACCTTGCGGGCGAGCGCCAGGAGCTCGTCGGTCGTATCGCCCATGGCGGAGACCACCACCACGACCTGCCGCCCGCCTGCCCGCGTTTCCGCCACCCGCGCCGCCACACGCCCGATCTTCTCCACGTCGGCCACGGAAGAACCGCCGTACTTCTGCACGATCACGCCCACGCGAGCCTCCCGCCGGCACTCTATCAGGCCTCCCCGCCCTCCCCCGGGGGCCTTGCGAGCAAGCCCTCGATCGTTGGCTAACCGCCGGAGACCGTCCGTCGGCTTGACAGCGGGTCGGCATCCTCTACATTGCCGCCGCTTTTTCGGGGAAGGGCTTTGCCGCGTGCGCTGTTTCCCAGGCCGCCACCTGTGAGGAAAAACGCGATGATTGAAGTCTCTCATCTGGTCAAGAGCTACCGCGATCTCAAGGCGGTCAGCGACGTCACGTTCAAGGTGGAGAGGGGCGAGATCCTCGGCTTTCTCGGGCCGAACGGCGCCGGGAAGACCACCACCATGCGGATCATCACCGGCGTCCTTCCGCCGACCTCCGGCTCGGTGAAGGTGGCGGGCTTCGACGTCTTCGAGCAGCCGATGGAGGTGAAGCGCCGCACCGGCTACCTGCCCGAGACGCCGCC